>Ga0073904_10001252_pt1 | contig 18963 bp, 13 predicted proteins | sample KloWWTrecipitate_FD_66668 | JGI IMG/M metagenome (GOLD analysis project Ga0073904, IMG submission 66668) | Active sludge microbial communities from Klosterneuburg, Austria, studying microevolution and ecology of nitrifiers - Klosterneuburg... | ecosystem: Engineered > WWTP > Aerobic digester >... | reverse complement strand
TTTTACCTGGTTTGAATTTAACGACCTTCTTGGCAGGAATTGTCATGGTTACACCAGTCGCTGGATTGCGGCCTTCACGACCTGCGCGTTCTGTCACTGAAAAAGTACCAAATCCCACTAACTGAACATCGTTGCCGCTTGCTATGGTTTGTTGAATAACTTCAAGCAATTCGTTCAGCATGGCAGTTGTTTGGGCTTTGGTGGTTTTAGAACGAGTAGCAATGGCTTCAATCAGTTCAGTCTTATTCATGGGGCGTCCTATTGGTGGTTTAAGAAGTGGTTGGTAATCTAGCAGGATTTAATGCTATAACTCAATAACTTTTAATAATTTTATGTATTTTTCTTCTGAAGACTTATTTTTTTCCTAAATATAAGACACAGTAGGATTTAAATCCTCAATGAATTGCTTTTAGGATCGCTATATGCATTGTATTTCATATATAGGCGGGATTATGTGGCAGCGTTTCTTCGTTACAATTATTTTGTTTGCTTCATTACCGGTCAATGCAACCACTGTTTATGACCGGATAGCGCAAGGACTGACGCCAAATAGCATGACACTGATCGGCGAATCTCACCAGCGCCCAGAGTCTATTGTTTTCTTTGAATCACTGATCACGCATTACCTGCAACAAAATAAATGCCTGACAGTTGCGCTTGAAATTTCCAGCGGTCAACAATCATTGATTGATGAAATCCAGCAAGGTCAAGCAACCGTTGCAAATCTGAGAATAGCATCGCCAATTGATCATCCATCTTTGCGAAAGCTGATTCAAGATCTGGCTGAGATGAGAATTAATGGCAAGTGCCTGAAACTGGTTGCTGTGGATGCGGATTTTAAACCCGGTGTTGAACGCGATCAGTGGATAGCAAAAAAGTTGATAAAGCTATCAGGTGAGGCGCCAGTTCTAGCATTACTCGGTAGTCTGCACACTTTGAAAAAAGTTGATTGGATGTACGCAGAGTTAAAAAAAGAAATCTATGCTGCTGGGATTCTTGTATCCAGTGGATATGACGTAAAATCCTATCCGCAAGTCTGGACGGAACGTGACTGTAATACTCGGACTCGACTAATTCCCGCAGACAAGCCGGAAGCTACCAAACTACTCAATAACAGGCTGATTGCTTCGCTTAATGCTTTTGAAATAAAGAAAGCAACTGATGCTATTGACGGTATTATTCTTTGGGAGTGTGGTTAGTAATAATGAATTAACCCCTTCTGTTATCGCATTAAAATTGAGTGAATTAGAAGAGCATAAAAAAGCGGGGTGTAGTTCACTTTAGCCTTTCGTGCACCTACAATCCGAGTAATACTCAAATTTTAACCAAGTTGAGCTACGGGAGCGGGAATTAGACCCAATTGACTACGGAGTAACGTTTGATATGGTGCGGAAATAGAGATGTTAATCATTTACGAAGGAATCCTTACGGCCATTCGAGTAAAGGTGATTAGGGGGGAAGTAGAATGGTTTCTTCACGAATTTCCCAAGATATGTGCTTTAGATATTTGCTAAAGGTATTAATAATTCTAATCCAAAGAACTAACTATGACTCGCGCAGCTGACTACACCATTCAAGGTTTCATCTACCAGTTCAATAAGACGTTACTAGAAATTCTCAAAGCCCAGGACGATTCAGTAATAACGGTAGAGGGTATTATCGAAGATATTGAGATTAATGATAAAGACTTGATTACTGCAATCCAATGCAAGTACCATGAATCGAATGAAGCATATGCGCTCAGCGCAATCTACAAGCCGCTGCTCCAAATGATGTATCATTTCCACTTTAAATCGGATGGAAAGATAAACTATGTGCTATTCGCGCACTTTCCAGGTCTAGTGGACGAGGCAATTGCCGTCAACAAGGTTGCACTTCAGACGGTACTTGAGTCTAAAAACAAGGATTTTAAGGTCTATGTCAAAGCGCTAAAAGACATCATTGATCTTGACGCATTTTTGATGAAGTTTTCAATTTCCGTCGGACCAGCATTCGACACTCTTGTCATTGATGTGTGTGCATTACTGGAAGAAACTGGTATTAACGCCACGGATGTCAACACATTGGCCTATCCCAACGCTATCCATCTAATAGCTAACCTGAGTATTCGGCATGATGCAAAGCAAAGAAAAATCACGAAGAAGGAATTCCTTTCGAGGCTGCATCAAATTAAGACAACGGCCATTTCGCAGTGGACCCTTTCATTAAAGACGCGACAGGACCTGCTTGCAGCACGACGGAAGCAACTGAAGCCCAATCTAGCAAAAAATACACGTTTACGATATTTTTTGCTTCACGCTGACTCATTGCAGGAATTCGAATCGCAGGTCGTGATGTTCATCAACGACTATCTCGATAAATACCACTTCAAGCCCGCGCACGTGAGCACTCCAGTATTTTGCCTTGCCACGACACAGGAAAGGTTCAAGGAGATAGAGCGGCGTCTCTACCAAAAAGGAATCATCCTCAACGATGGTCATGTTGCCAATGTATTCGAAGAAAGCTGGTTTCTTCGTGAGCCCATGACTCAAAAGGGAGAGCGCGGGGCTGTGAAGAGAGAATTTTATCTAAAGTTATTACTATGGCCAACTCATGGAACTGTACTGAATAAACGAAAAGGTAATGACCTCTTTGTGCTAGGAGCAGGTGGATACATCGGTTTGGATATCGAGGATGTCAATCTCGAAGAACTCGCAACGGATTCTTTTGACGAAATTAAATATATGATGGGACTTAGCGATGTGTGCGAATAAGGTTGGGAAAGTAATATCTTGTGCTCCAGAGGCAATTATTGTTGCAATAGACGATATCGCCTTGTTCGAGGAACACAAAAGTAGTCTTCAAGTCGGGCGCTTCCTAAAAATTGCTCAGGGCAATCATGACTTCACCATTGCTACTATACGGAACATAAAGGGCATGATGTCTGTAGGCGCGGACGGTTCGCCGGATTGGCAGTTTCAAGTGGAGTGCCAGGCGATAGGCACGCTTATCGACGACAAGAAGTTCGACAGGGGAAGTTTGCTTTTACCTGTCCCAACTGAACTTGCTTTTGTTGCGGACCAAAACACCCTGGATAAGCTATTCGCTACTGATGAGCAGCACGATTTTCCGTTGGGGCAACTATCGATGAATAAAGATATCTGCCTAAAGATCGATGGGAATCGTTTTTTCAGTAAACACATTGCCATCGTTGGTTCGACCGGTTCTGGTAAGTCATGCACAGTTGCACGTATTTTGCATGATGTCGTTGGTATTGATGCCAGGTTAAACTCAAAAAAAGAAAAACAGAACAACTCGCACATTGTCATATTTGACGTTCATGACGAGTACACAGCTGCCTTTACTCTCGACAAGGATCAATCTTTTACGCTAAACAGGCTCGACATCGACACACTCCGTCTGCCGTATTGGTTGATGAATTCAGAAGAACTGGAAAGCATGTTCATAGAAAGCAACGAAGCCAATTCTCACAATCAGGTTAGTCAATTCAAACACGCCGTTGTTCTCAACAAGGAAAAACATAACCCGTTAGTCACTGTGACGTACGACACGCCGGTCTATTTCTCGATACAAGAGGTCTACAACTATATTGAGAACATGAATCGAGAAGTCATCGGTCGTCTTGAAGGAGAGGATAGACCGAAACTGGCAGACGGTACGTTAGTGAGGAATCGAGATGAGCATTACTTCGACAATATTTGCTCCTTTGTACCGTCTTCCACTGCAAATGCAACCAGAGCAACCAACGGGCCGTTCAACGGTGAGTTCAATCGATTCACATCTCGGCTTGAAGCCAAGCTTACTGATAAACGGCTTCGTTTCCTGCTAAATGCTACGAAATCGGATGGAAATCCTTACAAGACGGAGGACTTCGAATCGTTGTTGAAGCAATTCTTGGGATATCTCGACAAGTCGAACGTCACCATCGTTGATTTGAGTGGCATCCCGTTCGAAGTGCTTAGTATCACAGTTAGCTTGGTCTCAAGACTGATTTTCGATTTCTGTTTTCACTACTCGAAACTGCGCCATGCCAAAAGCGAACTCAACGACGTACCGGTCATGCTAGTTTGCGAAGAAGCTCATAACTATGTGCCTCGTCACAACGACACAGCTTATCGGGCGTCAAGAAAGTCGTTGGAACGAATCGCAAAGGAGGGAAGAAAGTACGGTTTAAGCCTCATGGTGGTCAGTCAGCGACCTTCAGAAGTGTCCGAGACCATCTTTGCACAGTGCAATAATTTTCTCTCGCTAAGACTCACTAACGATGCGGATCAGAATTATGTGCGCAGATTATTTCCCGACAATTCAAATACTATCACTGAAATTTTGCCCAATTTGGCTCCGGGAGAGTGTGTAGTGGTAGGGGATGCTGTATTACTACCTGCTGTAATAAAGATGCCTCTCCCGAACCCAGAACCACATTCGGAGAGTGTAAAAGTACACAAGGAGTGGCAGGAAAATTGGCGCGATATTACCTTTTCTGATGTTATTGATCGTTGGCGGAAGTAACGTGGACAATGTACAGAAATGTTGATTCCATGATCAACTTGTTTGGGGGTAAGTAAGCGCTTTTGAAAACACGTCATGAAGGTTAGTTATACACAACAAAAAGGAAAAGGTTAGTGAAATTCATTCATGCTGCAGATATACACCTGGATAGTCCGTTAACGGGATTAAGTGCTTACGCCGATGCCCCGGTGAACATGCTGCGCACGGCGACTCGCGATGCTTTTACCAACCTTGTTACCGAAGCGATTGATCAACCGGTTGATTTCATGGTGATTGCTGGAGACCTGTACGATGGCACTTGGAAAGACCACAATACAGGCATCTATTTCTGTAAAGAGATGGGGCGCCTTAAAAAAGCAGGCATTCCTGTTTACTTGCTATTTGGTAACCATGATGCCGAAAGCGAAATGACCAAGAAGCTGCAACTGCCCGACAACGTCTTTACCTTCGACACTCGGAAACCAACAACTTTTCGTCTGGAGCACCTAAAGGTTGCATTGCATGGACGCAGCTTTAAGGAAAAGGAGACCATAGAGAATCTCGCGACTGGCTATCCGGCTCCGGTGCCAGGGATGTTCAATATTGGTGTTCTGCACACGGCGCTTGAAGGCAATTCAGCCCATGCGAATTATGCCCCGTGCAGTCTCGACGAACTTCATGCAAAGGGCTACCACTACTGGGCACTAGGCCATGTTCATGAGCATCAAATTTGGACTGGTGCCTCGACGGTTGTTTTCCCTGGCAACCTTCAGGGGCGTCATATACGAGAGACCGGGCCGCGTGGAGCAATGATCGTTACAGCAGATGAATATGGCATTCAGGAAATTAAGCGACTTTTCGTAGACGTACTCCGCTGGACCAGTCTTGAGGTTGATGCAACCGAGTGTAATACGCTATCGGAAGTAGTGGGCCTCATAGACGAAGCACTCGACAGACTTGTAGAAAACAGCGCATCAACCATCCTCACAGCAGTAAGAGTTACCGTTACCGGCAAGACGCCAGCTCACGGTGATCTTTTCGGACTGGAGTCGCAACTACGTGCCGAAGTCTTAGCTTTAGCGGTTGCTATGGGGGCGGAGCGGCTTTGGATTGAAAAGGTCAAGGTGTTCACTTCAGCGGTAGATGATGGGGAGGCGGTGAGAGCACGAGCCGATGCGCTTTCAGATCTGCAGGATCTTCTTGAGGCTGCTGAAACAGACCAGAACTTCCTCAAAAGCCTGCAAGAGGATCTTTTGGGGTTGGTCAACAAAGCCCCCTTGGAGTTGCAAACGGCTGTCCCATACTTCAAAGCCATCCGCTCTGGCGACCTGGCTGAATTGGTTCGCGAAGTTCGTTCGGGGCTTGTCTCTCATTTAGCAAAGGTGGGGTGAGCTGGTTATGCGTTTCCACCGTTTAGATCTCATCAAATATGGCAAATTCTCTGACCGCTCAGTTGAGTTTCCCGCTGCCAAACAGGATTTCCATCTGATTGTCGGTCCCAATGAGGCCGGCAAGTCTACTTTGCGGTCGGCAATTGTAGATTTGTTGTTCGGTATACCAACTCGTTCGCTGTTAAGTTTCCTGCACCCACTTAACGAACTGCGTTTGGGAGCCCACATCAGCAACATATCAGGCGCTCTTGAATTTCACCGGGCAAAGGCTCAAAAGCAAACGCTACGCTCACCACTGGATGCGGTACTGTCAAATACCGCGCTAACACCGTTCCTGGGCACTGCGGATAGAAATTTCTTTGATCAGATGTTTGGTCTTGACCATACGCGCTTGGTGTCGGGAGGCAATAGCATCCTCAATGCCGAGAACGACGTGGGCCAGATACTATTTCAATCAGCAGCCGGTGTTGCCAGTCTTGATAAAATTCGTGATGCCCTGGTCGCCGAAGCGGATAAGCTTTGGGGCCCAAGAAAAGCTAATGACCGGGCGTATTACATCGCTGCTGACCAGCTAGATAGGGCGACTGCGGCATTGAAGGAAGCCACTGTCCGTACTAAGATATGGGTGGACGCCAATAGTAAAGTTGAATCTCTGCAAGAAGCACTAAGTAGTGAGCGCGACCGCCACCAGCAACTCCAAAGCCAGCGTAGTAGCCTTGAACGTATTCGAAGGCTTGCTCCGTTTCTTATGACCATTAGGGATAACGAAAATAAACTGGCTAACCTTGGTGAGGTAGTAGAACTGCCAAGGGAAGCGGCTACTACCATCGCAGCGGCAGAACGTGAACTCGCCATCTCACATCAACGACTAGAACTACGAAATGCTGAGGTCGAAAAAATCACGGAAGACTTGGCAAATATTTATGTAGACGAATCCATACTTGAGATAGCTGTCGACATCACCAAACTCGATAACCTCCGCTTGCAATACAGCGCCTATGCACGAAATATCGGCGATCGAAAAAATGAAATAGCTTCGCTTTGGCAAGATGTTTTTCGTGCCTGCACCCAGCTGGGTTGGACTCCAGACTCTGAAAGCGCTATTACCCAGCGTCTACCGACACTATTAGTCAGGCGCCAACTCATGCAGTTGGTCCGTGACCGTGGCGGCATGATTCAGACGTTGCGGGCAACAGAACAGGCAGAAAAGACGAAGTGTTCTGAAATGGAAACGCTGTCAACGCAATTGAATGACTTGCAGGCTGGTGAGGTCAAGCCTATTCTGCGTGCGGCGTTAGCAAACGCCAAAACTTTAGGTGACACAGAGACAACCGACCAGAAACAACAGAGTATGCTGATCAAGGCGAAGTCAGCGATGGAAAGCTTATTTCTGGAGTTGGGGAAATGGCACAAGCCCTTGATTGAGTTAATGGCCCTACAGCTGCCTAGCCAAGAAAAAGTGAACCGTTTGATGCAAGAACGCCAAACCCTCAGCTCTGACCGGAAGGCTGAATTACTGCGACTAAAAAATCAAACAGCCGAAGTTGCCCGGATTGAGTTGCAAATCGCCCAGTTTAAAGAGCTGCATCAGCCCACAACACTCGAGACGGTGATTGAAGCGCGGCGTGAGCGAGATACATCATGGCTGGCTATCAAAACCGGTGAAATTAGTCTGGAACAAGAGGGTCAAAAATTTGAAGCGAAAATAGCCTTTGCCGACAAAGTCGCTGATAGGCGACTCGACGATGTCGAGGAAGCAACAGAACTTCAAAGTTTGAATCAACTTCTTGAACGGGAGAAGCAAAGCCTATCAATGATTGAAGACCAGTGCTTACACTTGAAAGAAGTCCTTCAATTGTTTGATGACCGATGGGCTCAAGAGGCGATAAGTTTAACTTTGGTCGGCATGCTCTTAGAGGACATTGGTGCATGGATTCTTAAGCGCGAAAAGGCGCTGATTGCAGCTGCAGCATATCAAGATTTACAGGACGACTTTGACTCCCTTTGCCGATCCATTGCCGAGTCCAGGACCAATCTCGCCAAAGCATTACAAGAAATAGGCTTTTCGGTGGATGAGACTGATAGTTTTTTTGTCCTGTGTGTGCAGGCGGAACGATATATCCAAGCCATTGATAGCGCTAAAATTCGTTACGAAACCTTATCGGCACAATTGCTTGCCGCGCAGACCCTTGCCACTACGTTAAAGCAAGCCACTGAGGATGCGAAAGCCGAGGAAAGCCGTTGGACTGAAGCCTGGTCAACCACGCTCGCTAAGGCGGGGTTATCCCCTGACAGCGATAGTGGCACAGTTGAAGGCGCTCTTGAACTCATTGATCAAATAGCAGAAAAATTAGAAAAGATGCGGCAAATTCAAGTCGAGCGTATTGACACCATGAATGCTGATCTGAAGGAGTTTTCTATCGAAGCTAATCGACTAGCTCAAATAATTGCTCTTGAGCTCAAAGGTCAGCCAGCCGAGCAAATAGCACAAATGCTAGCAAATCGATTAGCCCACGCCCACGAGTCTTTTGCGGAAAACAATCGGCTTAAGGAAGCCCTGTGCGTCGCAAACAGTCAGGCGTTGGAAGCAAAGGAATCGATTCAAACAGCAACGGCGAGTTTGAAGCCGTTAATGGAAAGAGCGGGTGTCGACGCCACCGCTTTGTTAGATGAAGCTATTGTTCGATCTGACGAGCAACGCCGCCTAAATGCGGAGGTAGCTGAGGCCAAGACCAATCTTATCAATGGTGGTGATGGTCTGACCCTAATGCAAATCGAAGCGGAGATCGATGCCGCTAACTTAGTTCTGCTTGCCGCTGAACTCACACACATCAACGATGAACTCTCTGACGCAGTACAGCGGCAAACTACCCTTGCAGCTGAGCACGCAAATGCTTTACGGGCTTTGTCCGAAATCGGCGGGTCAGACGCGGCACCCCAGGCTGAGGCACAACGACAGGAAGCGATTGCTCAAATGTCGGATGTTGCTGAGCGCTATGTGAAAGTATTCACTGCTGGGCGCTTGCTCCGTTGGTCTTTAGACCGTTACCGAGAAGAGAAGCAGGGGCCGTTGTTATATCGTGCGGGTGCGATCTTTTCGACATTGACCTCTGGGTCTTTTAGCAAATTGATTGTTGATTTTGAACGGGAACCGATGGTGTTGGAAGGACTGCGCTTGGATGGCAAGTTGGTCGGTATTTCTGGAATGAGTGACGGAACACGGGATCAGCTTTACTTGGCACTTCGACTGGCGGCCCTGGAAATGCACCTAGAGCAGGCCGTGCCTTTGCCCTTCATCGCAGACGACTTGTTTATCAACTACGATGATGCACGATCAAAAGCTGGCTTTGAGGCACTTAAGGCATTGTCCAAGCAGACCCAAGTCATCTTCCTTAGCCATCATGATCACTTGATCCCAACGGTTCAAGACGTTTTTGGCAGTCAGGTGAACGTTGTGTTCTTGTGATTCGTACTATGCTGAAAATGAGTAACCTAAACTAGGGGTTATTCTACATGGCTCTGTTGCAAAAAATTAGGGCGGTCACAGTCAACTTTTTGATATATCTGATTATGTGGTGTAAATACCGAATTGTCTTTCAATAAGACGAATTTCTCCTATGAGACCCTGACCGAATATCCACGCATTCATTTGTCCTTTCTTGAACATATGTGTTCTATTCTAGGCGGATATACAGTTAGTAAATCGGACTAATATCACAACTTTGTTGTTTCTTATTCTTGAGCATGGTATGTAATTGGAAACTTTATAATTACTTCTCATACAAGAAACACAATAACCCAGATTTAGGTAAGAAATGAAATTCACGGAAGATTCCAGAGTCAAAATCCCCGGCATCCTGCATCTGGTCAGGCTCGGCTATCAATATCTGTCCCTCAAGAATGCCGTCTGGGATGAAGAAACCAACATCTTCCCCGATATTTTTCGAAAATCTGTTACCCGCATTAATCCTAGCATCGAACCTGATGACATTGACCGATTGTTGGAGGACGTGAAGCTCACACTGGACTACGAGGATCTGGGTAAAGCTTTCTATGAAAAGCTTACTGAGCGCTCGGGAGCACGGCTGATTGATTTCGTAGATTTCACCAATAACAGCTTTCATGTGGTCACCGAACTGACTTGCAAAAATGGCGATGAAGAGTTTAGGCCAGACATTACGCTAATCGTCAATGGCTTACCCTTAGTATTTATTGAGGTAAAAAAGCCGAACAACCGAGAAGGCATATTGGCCGAACGCAACCGCATCATTAAACGTTTGCAAAACTCTCGATTCCGTCGCTTCGTCAATATCACCCAACTGATGGTGTTTTCAAACAATATGGAATATGACGATGGTTCGCCACAGCCCATAGAAGGTGCCTTTTACGCAAGCCCATCCTATGATGAACCAGTATTTAACTACTTCCGCGAAGAAGAGCAGTTGAATCTTGCAGATCTTCTTGCAGCCGAAGATGATGATATCGAAAACGCCATACTGAAAGATAATAATCTAAACATCATCAAACACAGTCCGGAGTTTGTAAGTAACAAGTCACCGGATATGCCCACAAACCGAATTTTTACATCATTATTCAGTATGGATCGACTCTCTTTCCTACTGCAATATGCCTTCGCTTATGTGAATGAAGCCGATGGCATACATAAGCACGTGATGCGCTATCCCCAATTGTTTGCCACCAAGGCGATTGAAAAAAAACTTGATGAAGGCATCAGAAAAGGCATTATCTGGCATACGCAAGGCAGTGGGAAAACCGCACTGGCCTATTACAATGTCCAATTTCTAACCGACTATTTTCAACGTAGCGCAGTTATTCCCAAGTTTTACTTCATCGTCGATCGGTTAGATCTTCTGATTCAGGCGCAACGCGAATTTTCATGCCGCGGTCTGGTCGTGCATACCATTGATTCCCGTGATGCCTTTGCTAGAGACATTAAAGCTACTCAAGTGATTCATAATCACACAGGTAAGTCAGAGATCACCGTCGTTAATATCCAAAAGTTTCAGGACGATCCTGATGTTGTACGCACCGAAGACTACGATATCAGCATACAAAGAATCTATTTTCTTGATGAAGTGCACCGTAGCTATAACCCCACAGGCAGCTTTCTAGCCAACCTGAGCCAGTCCGACCAAAATGCCATCAAGATTGGACTCACCGGTACGCCACTATTGGGAGAGGACTATAAATCTCGCGACCTTTTTGGCGGCTACATTCATAAGTACTACTACAACGCATCCATTGCCGACGGCTACACTTTACGCTTGATTCGCGAAGAAATCGCCACCAACTACAAAATTGCCATGCAAAAAGCATTGGAAGAAGTGGAGATCCAACAGGGTGACATTGAAAAAAAGCTCGTCTACGCTCATCCTAGTTTTGTTGAACCGATGCTGGATTATATCATCCAAGATTTCGAAAAAAGCCGTGGCGCACTGAATGACAGTACTATCGGTGCTATGGTGATTTGCGATAGCTCTGAACAAGCAAAGCAGATGTTTCATATTTTCAAGGATCGCTTTTCTTCAAAGGTTGTTGAGTTTAAATCCCATGCAGATAAAGATGCTCACGATGAGTTACCGATGGTCGCAGGTGTCACTCCGACTTACACAGCTCAAAGAATGCAAGCAAACAAAGTTAAAAGTGCCGCACTGATTCTGCATGATGTTGGTAATAAAGAAGAGCGCAAAAACTGGGTGGAAGCTTTTAAAGCTGGCAAGATTGATCTTCTGTTTGTCTACAACATGCTACTCACCGGGTTTGATGCCAAGCGACTGAAAAAACTCTATCTGGGCCGCGTAATCCGCAGGCACAACCTGCTTCAGGCGCTGACACGAGTCAATCGCACCTACAAGAATCTTCGCTATGGTTACGTGGTCGATTTTGCCGATATCCGCGAAGAATTTGACGCCACCAACAAAGCCTACTTTGAAGAGCTGCAAATTGAGCTGGGTGATGAAATGGAACACTATTCTCAACTGTTCAAATCAGCAGAGGAAATCGCCCAGGAAATTGATCAGATCAAAGATGTGCTGTTTCGCTTTGATACCGAGAATGCCGAGGTTTTCTCTCAACAGATCAGCCAGATTCAAGATCGCACAACCGTGCAAGTGTTGAAGAAGGCTCTTGCCAATGCACGCAGTCTTTACAACCTGATCCGATTGCAGGGTAAGTATGAGTTTTTACAGCATCTGGACTTCCAGAAACTCAACTGGCTATACCGAGAGACCAGCAATCACCTGGATATGCTTAACCTGAAAGAAAGTATCGAGCACAGTACTGATACCACCAATCTGCTTAATGTTTCTCTAGAAGACGTGCTGTTCCGATTTACAAAGATCAGAGAAGAAGAACTAGTACTAGCGGACAAACTCAAGAACACGCTACGAATAACACGTGAGGCACTCGCTGGCAATTTTGATCAACAAGACCCAAAATTCATCACATTAAAAGAAGAACTGGAGCGGTTGTTTAAAAAGAAGAATCTCAGTGAAGTTACACAGGATGAAATGAATCAGAATATCGACATACTCAATCAGATTCATGACAAAGTAAAAGAGCTGAACCGTGCGAACAATCAGCTCAAAGCCAAATATTACGGTGATGCCAAATACACACGTATTCACAAGCGTTTGCTGGAGCATGGCACTCTCACCGAACCGCAACGCCGCATCTTTGAAGCCTTGACAGGCGTTAAAGAGCAAGCCGATGAGCAGGTGCTGCAAAACACCCAGTTGCTGGATAACGAAAGCTACTTCGAACGCATGATGATGCCGCTAGTGATCAGCGAATTCAAAACCCGGCAAAAGATCAATCTGAACCCGGAAATATCTCGCTACATCAATCATCTGGTGGTCACCGAATACATGAATGAATTTGCTTCAGGCAGTACAAGAGGGGAACGTGCGTGGTAACACAGGATTTTGAAAAGAGAACCAAACAACTTATCGATAGCCTGAAAGGCATTTGTGCCTCGTATGGTTTGGGCAATGATGGTAATGAGTTCAAGATCATCACTCAGGTGTTTTTGTATAAGTTTCTCAACGATAAATTTGCCTTTGAGGCAAAAAGAGTAGACCCCAATCTGGCCAAAACTAAAAACTGGGAACAGGCCATTGCCAAGCTGAGTGACGATGAGTTGGAGATGCTGCAACTGCAAATGGGCGCAGACACCGCCCGACTGAAAACGGAACACTTTATTGCACATTTGTTTAGTCATCAAAATGTACCCGGATTCGCTAAACTATTTGACGATACTCTGCGCGATATCGCCATCACCAACAACGATATCTTCGCAGTCAAAACAGATGGTGGCGCAAAAATTATCTTGTTTGATCGCATTAGCGAATTTATTACCGACACATCCAAACGCGACGATTTCTGCCGTGCCATTATCAACAAGTTGGTGGAATTTAGCTTTGAACATATCTTTACTCAAAAATATGATTTCTACGCCACTCTGTTTGAATACCTGATTAAAGACTATAACAAGGATAGTGGCGGCAAATATGCTGAATACTACACCCCTCACGCGGTTGCCAAGATAATGGCTGCCATTCTGATACCCAAAGAGCAACAAGGTAAAATCAAAAATGTCAGTTGCTATGATCCATCCGCCGGTTCCGGCACCCTATTGATGAATATCGCTCATGCCATTGGCGAGCAGCGTTGTAGCATCTATTCGCAGGACATTTCACAAAAATCTTCCAGTCTGCTTCGCCTGAACCTGATTCTGAACAATCTGGTGCACTCCATTCCACATATCATTCAGGGTAATACTTTGTTACATCCGTACCATAAGGACGGTAAAACATTAAAGCGATTTGACTATATTGTCTCTAATCCGCCATTCAAAATGGATTTCAGTGACTTTCGCAGTGAACTGGACACCAAAGAACACAATGACCGTTTTTTTGCTGGAGTGCCAAACATTCCCAAACAGGCCACGGACAAAATGGCTATCTATCAATTGTTCCTACAGCACATCATATACTCGCTGAAGCCAGGTGGAAAAGCGGCAGTGGTGGTGCCCACCGGCTTTATTACCGCTCAATCTGGCATTGATAAAAAAATCCGGAAAAAACTGGTGGAAGACAAAATGCTCGCCGGTGTTGTCTCCATGCCCAGCAATATCTTTGCCACCACCGGCACCAACGTTTCCATCTTGTTTATCGACAGTACCAATCAGGACGAAGTGGTACTGATTGACGCATCAAATCTTGGCACAAAGGTCAAAGATGGCAAAAACCAGAAAACGCTATTGAGTGCGGAAGAAGAAGACCGAATTATTGACGTATTTAATGGCAAACAGACTGTGGATGATTTCTCAGTAGTGGTCAGTTACGCTGACATCGCCGCAAAAAACTATTCCTTAAGCGCCGGACAGTATTTTGATGTGAAAATTGAATATGTAGATATCACTCCAGAACAATTCGCAACCAAGATGAAAAGCTTTAGTGACAATTTGGATAAGTTATTTAAGGAATCGAGTGAACTGGAGGGGGAAATCAAAAAACAGTTGGCAGGGTTGCAGTATGAATAAAAATAAAATTAGCAATCTTGTTCATATTATAAGTGGTGGTACACCTAAAACGTCTAATCCTGATTTTTGGAATGGTGATATTGGTTGGTTATCTGTTGCTGATTTTAATAATAACAATCGCTATGTTTATACATCCGAGAAAACAATTTCAAGAGCTGGCCTTACAAGTAGCAGCACAAAACTACTGCAAAAAAACGACATAATAATTTCAGCCCGTGGCACGGTCGGTGCTCTTGCTCAAATCGGTATTCCCATGTGCTTCAATCAGTCTTGTTTTGGGTTACGTGGCAAAGAAGGGATCATAGACAATACTTTCTTATATTATTGTTTGAAAAACTATGTAGCTAACATTAAAAAAAGAAGCCAGGGCTCAGTATTTGATACCATCAATTTAAATACATTCGATTTAATGGAGATTGACTATCCAGAGTCTCTTTCCACTCAACAAAGAATCGCATCGGTACTTGCCGCACTCGATAACAAAATAGAACTTAATAAGTGCATCAATGCTGAACTGGAAGCAATGGCAAAAAACCTATATGACTACTGGTTTGTGCAGTGTGATTTTCCTGATAAAAATGACAAACCCTACAAATCTTCCGGTGGCAAGATGTTCTATAACGATACTCTAAAGCGGGAAATTCCCGAGGGTTGGTATGATTCAAATATTCTTGCTGTAGCCCAGCTTCTTGGAGGAGGAACACCTAGCAAAAAGATACCTCAATACTGGGATGGAAAGATTCCTTTTTTTACACCAACAGACGCCAACGGAACACTATTTAAATTTACTACGGAAGACAATATTACAGATGAAGGCTTAAAGAATAGTAGCACCAAGCTATTTGATAAAAATACAGTATTTATAACTGCAAGAGGCTCCGTAGGCAAATTAGTTCTTGCTGGCACCAAGATGGCCATGAATCAGTCGTGCTATGCTTTGAAGGCAATGCCCGATATTAGCTATACATTCTTGTTTTTTCTCACCAAGGAGCTAATTCATCATCTTGAAGTTAAATCATCTGGCTCAGTCTTTGATTCAATTGTTTCAAACGATATTGAATATACGAATTTAGCTATACCTGAACCAAGTCTTGTTGAAAAATTTTCTAATATTGCTGAGCCTGTATTTTCTTGTATTGCCAATACCACAATTGAAAACGAACAGCTTGCCAAGCTCCGCGATTGGCTTCTCCCCATGCTGATGAATGGACAGGTAACTGTTAAATAAGGAAATACAATAATGAAAGCCAGCTCTGCCAATTTACTCAGTCTAATCAAAGGCCCAAAACAGTTTGTCATCCCGATTTACCAACGTACTTATAGCTGGCATCAGGCACAGTGCGAGCAGTTGCTGCGTGACATCTTACGTATCAGCGACAGCAATCAGATACATGGTCATTTTGTCGGTTCAGTAGTGTATTTTCAGGAGAGCATTCATACCGTTTCCGATGTACCGCGATTGCTAATGATTGATGGTCAGCAGCAATTAACGACTATTACTTTATAGTGTTGGCACATCATTATCGAATGCCCATGCAGCTATACCTTGTTCCCATAATTCTTGCCTATTTTGCAAAAATAGCTGTTGCTCATTTGGATTCTTGGTTGCGTTTGGCGTCGTGTCGATATGCCAATGCCGAAGAAAATATGGAACTAGGCACGACCGCAAAACTACAAGCTTGGCTTCGCCCTCAATGTCATAGTCCAAGCGAACGGTTTCAGGGCGCATTATCTTTGGGTGTGGCACTAGTTTGATTGTCACCTCTGTTGACCACGCCTTATCATCGTCAAGCGTTACTTCAGATACACCGGATTCATTCACTGCGTTGAATCGCGCGAGGTTATAGTCACGAAACTCATTGTGATTGTGGTCGTAGCAGCGGATATGCCAACGCAAGCCATCATGAACAACCGCCATTGGTGAGAGTGTGCGCTCTGCTTTGCCGCTATTGAGTGACATATAGTCAGCCACAACTTTCTGATGACGATACATGGCACGGGTGATTGCCGCAACAACCTCAACCGGAATTTTGCGCTTGATAGAAATCTGCACACTACCAGGCAATCGTTTCGCGTGCCCAGAATCAATAGCGATCGGTCTTTCACCGCAGAGCGAATATAGTGCTTGGTCAACACTATGGGGGAATCGCGGCGCACCGCTCCCATAAACATAACAACGCTGACGAAGGTCATAACTCAGCATATTCGGCGCCAGTTCGGCATACAAAGACAAGTCTTTGGTTGCGGCTGGCTCGCTAATACCAAACCGGACAACCAGATCCTTGCGTGTGACCTGTCCCGTAAAAAAGGCCAAAAAATCAATGTAGAAAAGACGCTCGCGTTGCGTATCGCGTTGTATCTCCATATGTACTCCAGAAATAACTCATGATTATACAGCTACCACAATTATGCGACTATTATTTACTATATGATAAATTTTATGACCTAATAAATTATATATGGTATAATTTGAATTATCGGCTATCGCGAACCGATATCTATGTTTAAAGGAGATTTTTTATGCAAGAGAAACACAAATTAGTCACTATTGTGGTGGAAGGCACTCCACATGAATGGTCCGAGGAGAAAATTACTTATGCGCAAGTTGTGACCTTGGAGGTTCCAGACTTTGCTCATCATCCCGAGATAACCTACTCAGTTAGGTATAAATTGGGGCATGGAAATAAGCCTGAAGGGGTCCTGACACCTGGAGCATCCGTTAAAGTTAAAGAAGGGATGGTGTTTTATGTTTCAGAAACTGGCCAGTCATAACGACGATATCCGCCGCTTGGTCGAAAAAGGATATGCCATCACCATCGACAGTGCGCATCTCGTTGTCCGAGATATCCCTTACCTAGACTCCGAGAGGCAGCTCAGAATTGGTGCACTGGTAACTAAGCTGGAATTTATCGACCAAAACCGGGTCACTCAGCAAGACCATCAGGTGCTCTTCGCAGGCGGCATTCCACACCAGTTAAATGGAGACCAAGTTTCTAATTTGGGCGGTGGGCCGGCGCAAATAGTGCTCAGCGAATGGTGCGCTGACGTGGTCGTAGAGCGATCGTTTTCGAATAAACCGCTGGTCGAAGGCAAATTCAAGGACTTCTTCGACAAGGTGGAAAGCTATGTTAGCATCATATCTGGACCTGCTATCGAGCTACACGGCGCTAATCCATACACGTTTAAAGCTTATCCCACAGCGGCAGACGATAACGTCTTTAAGCTCCAGGACACGCTGACAAGTCGAGCGGAAATTACTGGGCTTGCTGCAAATCTTGTAAATGATGTGGTGGCGATCATTGGATTGGGCGGTACTGGGGCCTACCTTCTGGATTTCCTTGTTAAGACACCCGTACGGGAAATCAGAGCGTTTGATCTTGATGCATTCCATGTTCACAATGCATTTCGGTCGCCGGGTAAATTGAATCTCACTGAGCTAGGCAAGTTAAAATCAGAAGTCTACGGTGCCCGGTATGAAAACTTTCGGCATGGCCTCAGCTTTGTGCCAAAGTTTGTAGACGCGTCATGTGCGAGTGAGTTGGACGACGTAACGTTCGCTTTTGTATGTGTGGATAAAGGCTCGTCGAGATTCGGCATCTTTGAATTGCTCATCAGCAAAGCAATCCCGTTTATTGATGTCGGAATGGGGTTAAGTAAAAAGAAAGGACCGTTAAGCGGAATGATTCGCACAACATACTATCCGCCTGATCTTGCCGCAGATTTGCGTGATCTACAATTGGCTGAACTCAAAGATGGCCCTGATGACTTATATCGAACAAACATTCAGATCGGTGAACTCAATGCGCTCAATGCAAGCTTAGCGATTATTCGCTTCAAGCAGCAGCGCGGCTTTTACCATGAAGAACAGCCAAACCTCCATCTCTTATTCGGAATTAGTGATCTCAAGATTACAGGGGAGACTGCGTTTGATAAAGATTAAACTAGAGAGAGTACATTACATGCCGAAACTGCTGGAGCCCGGCATTTTGTATATTTCAGAGGAGTTTGGCACGGCCGCGCATCTGTGCGCTTGCGGATGTGGTGCCAAGATAAGAACCCCTCTTGGTCCGACTGAATGGAGCATTGAAGATACTGACGCTGGTCCAACACTCTGGCCCTCTGTTGGCAATTGGCAACAAGCCTGCAAATCGCATTATGTAATTTATCGTGGTGAAGTCAAATGGGCTGGAACTTGGACAGATACGCAAATTCATGCCGGTCGCGTGCGCGAAGAAAAACGGCGAGAAGTATACTATAGGGCGTTATATAGCGGATCGGAGGGACGGTTGGATAAGTTTGCTAGATGGATTAAGAGGTTTTTTGAGACTTAAGCCGTACTTCAGTCATGTTAGACTCATTGAACAAGCTCTCAATCAGCTCTGATAGCTATACAGTAATGACTGAGGTATGCTGATTTTCATGGAGTCCGAAGTTTCATAAAATGAAGACATGAAATGGAGGATGAAGATGGAATTACCCCGCACACAATATAGTCAGGAATTTCGGAAGGAATCAGTTAAG
>Ga0073904_10001250_pt1 | contig 18968 bp, 16 predicted proteins | sample KloWWTrecipitate_FD_66668 | JGI IMG/M metagenome (GOLD analysis project Ga0073904, IMG submission 66668) | Active sludge microbial communities from Klosterneuburg, Austria, studying microevolution and ecology of nitrifiers - Klosterneuburg... | ecosystem: Engineered > WWTP > Aerobic digester >... | reverse complement strand
GACACCTTGCCCGACAGCGTGTCCGCCAGAGATGGCCTGACGATCTCGCAGATGCTCAAGGACAGCGGCCTGGTCGACTACCTGAACATCGTGCGCGGCCATATCGACACCGACGCCGGGCTGACCGACCTGATTCCGGTGCAGGGCATGCGCAGCAACCCGCATCTGGATTTCGCTGGCGAGATCCGCGCCGCCACCGGCTTCCCGACTTTTCATGCGGCCAAGATCCAGGACGTGACCACGGCACGGCACGCGATTGCGTCGGGCAAGCTCGACATGGTCGGCATGACCCGCGCCCACCTGACCGACCCGCACATCGTGCGCAAGATCATGGCCGGCAAGGAAGACACGATCCGCCCCTGCGTCGGTGCCAACTTCTGCCTCGATCGCATCTACGCCGGCGGCGAAGCCTATTGCATCCACAATCCGGCCACCGGCCGCGAGCTGACGATGCCGCACGAGATCGTGCCGGCCAAGGTGAAGCGCAAGGTGGTGGTGGTCGGTGCCGGACCGGCCGGCCTGGAGGCAGCGCGCGTCGCGGCAGCGCGCGGCCACGCGGTGACAGTATTCGAAGCTGCGCCCAAGGCGGGCGGCCAGATCCGGCTGACGGCACAAAGCCCGCGCCGGCGCGAGATGATCAGCATCATCGAGTGGCGCATCGCGCGCTGCGAGGAGTCCGGCGTCGTGTTCCGCTTCAACACGCTGGCCGATGCACCCGCCGTACTGGAAGAAAAGCCCGATGTGGTCATCATCGCCACCGGCGGATTGCCGCATACCGAGGTGCTCTCAAGCGGCAATGAACTGGTCGTGTCCAGCTGGGACATTTTGTCCGGCGATGTCAAGCCGGGCCGCAACGTGCTGCTGTTCGACGACGCCGGCGACCACCCCGCGCTGCAGGCAGCCGAGGTCATCGCCAACAGCGGCGCGCGTGTCGAGGTGATGACACCCGACCGCTCCTTTGCACCCGAGATCATGGCGATGAACCTGGTCCCCTACATGCGCAGCCTGCAAAAACACGATGTGACCTTCACCGTCACGTTCCGGCTTGAATCGGTACAGCGCGACGGTGACGGCTTGCTGGCGATCGTCGGCAGCGACTACGGCGGCGTGCGCAAGCAGCGCCATGTCGACCAGGTCGTCGTCAACCACGGCACCCGGCCGCTGGACGAGCTGTATTTCGAGCTCAAACCGCAATCGGGCAACCGGGGCGCCGTGGACTACCCGGCGCTGCTCGATGGCAATCCACAGACCCTGCCGGCGCCGGGCAGCGGTGGGTTTGCGTTGTACCGCGTCGGTGATGCGGTGTCCGCGCGCAACACGCATGCGGCGATCTACGACGCGCTGCGGCTGGCCAAGGATCTGTGACCATTCGCGTACCAACTGTCAACGCACCGGGTCCCGTCAACACCGGCGGCACCAGCGTCAACACGGACCGCTCGGCAACCATCGTTTCATCGGCCATGTCCGCGCCTTTCCCGCATCTGTTCAGTCCGCTGCAACTGCGCCACCAGTCGCTGCGCAACCGCGTCGTTTTCGGCGCCCATACCGCCAACATGGCCGAGCAGGGAATCCCCGGCGCACGGCACCTCGGGTATTACCTGGAGCGGGCCAGGGGCGGCGCCGCAATGATCGTCGTCGAACCGGTGCCAGTACACGCCACGGCGGTACTGACGCGTGGCAACATGCGGCACTCCAGCGACGCCATCATTGCACCGCTGCGTGCCATCACCGAGGCCTGCCACGGTGAAGGCGCCGTCATGCTGCAGCAGCTCTACCACGTCGGGCAGCACGGCGACTTCGACAACTCGTACACGGCGCATTGGTCGCCGTCCGGACTGCCGTCATACCACGACGCCGACGGCAGCCATGCGATGCAGGAGGCCGAAATCGAGGAGATCATCGCCGGCTTCGTCGCGGCAGCGGTGCGGGCACAGAAGGCCGGCTTCGACGGCGTCGAGCTGTTCGGTGCCTACAACGGCCTGCTCGAACAGTTCTGGCTGCCATGGTCGAACCGGCGCGACGACCGGTGGGGCGGCAACATCGACAACCGGATGCGTTTCACCCGTCGCATCATCGAAGACACGCGCCAACAGGTGGGCGAAGATTTCATCATCGGCCTGAACGCCAGTGTCGACAGTGGCGTCGAGGTGGCACTGAAGATCGAAGGTCTGTGCGAAGTGGTGCAGTGGCTCGATAGCCGCGCGCTGATCGACTACATCAGCTGCGGCACCGGCGGTTACTTCAACTTTGCCGAGTTGATGCCGACGTTCCAGTTCGCCGACAAACTCGGCGCGCCGCTGGCCGAGGCCTTGAAGCAGGTTGTCACACACGCCAGGGTGATGGCCGAAAGCCATATCCGCACGCCGGAGAATGCAGACTATGTCATCGCATCCGGCCAGTCCGACCTGGTCAGCATCGTGCGTGGCCAGATCGCCGATCCGCAGCTGGCGAACAAGGCACGCAGCGGCCATGCCGAGCAGGTGCGCGGCTGCATCTCGTGCAACCAGATGTGCTGGGGTCGGCGTTCGCGCGATTACTGGATCTCCTGCCTGGTCAATCCGTCATCCGGACGCGAGTTCGAATGGGGCGGCGACCGGTTCACCGCGGCGCCGATTCCGTGCCATGTGCTGGTCGTGGGTGGCGGGCCGGCGGGCATGGAGGCGGCGCGCGTGGCCGCCGAGCGTGGCCACAGCGTCACACTGGCCGAGGCCGGGCCTGACCTGGGCGGCGCATTCCGGCTGGCCGGACATCAACCAAGACGTGGGCAGATCCTGGAATTGATCGACTGGTACCAGCGTGAACTGGCCCGGCTCGGCATCGACCTGCGGCTGAACACGCCGGTCGATGCCGACGACATTCCGGCTTTTGGCGCCGACACGGTGGTACTCGCCACCGGATCACAACCGGCCGGGACCGGCTTCCAGCGCCAGTTGCCGCAACAGGCGGTGCTCCCCGGCGTGGACTTGCCCAACGTGTGGCCGATCGAGGATGTGATGGGCCGGCTGGCCAGACCCGGCAAACACGTGCTGCTGGTCGACGACACCGGCGACTGGCGCGGGGGCGGCACGGCCTGGCACCTCGCCGAGCAGGGGCATCAGGTGACGATCGTCAGCGGCTGGCCAATGGTCGGCTACTGGATCCAACGCACCGCCGGCGACGGGCAGCTGCGCGCCCGCCTGGCGCAGTTGGGTGCCCGCTGGCACACCGAATCGGTGCTCACCGAATGGCATGGCGATGGCGCCAGCGTCCGGTCGCTGCTCGACGGCTCGGTGACACGCCTCGACGCCGACGCACTGGTATTGGCCACCACCAACACCGCGCAGACCGATCTGGCCGACGCCTTGCGCAATACACCGATCAGGTTTCACGTCGTCGGTGACGCGGTGGCAGCCCGCCTCGCGGTCCATGCGATCTACGAAGCGCGTGCACTGGCCTTGGGGCTCTAGGAAGCAGGGCGATGGCCATGCAATTCATCGACGCCGGCCGGATCCGCCGCGGGCTGGATTTTCCAGGGCTGATCGCCCATCTGAGAGCCGCCCATCGCCAACCGCCGCCAGCGGTCGACCGGGTGCTGATGCAGAACCGGTCAGCCGCCGGCACCGACAACGCGATGCTGGTATGGCCGGCCTGGCAACCCGGCAGCAACCTGGGCGTCAAGGTGGTGACGATGTTTCCCGACAACCGGACCACGCCTGCGGTACAGGGCGTGTATCTGCTGTTCGATGGCGCCACCGGAGCGCCCCAGGCCGTGATCGACGGTACCGAACTCACCTACTGGAAAACCGCCGCCGACGCGGCGCTGGGCGCCGACCTGCTGGCGCGCAGCGATGTTGCCAACTTGCTGATGGTGGGCGCCGGCGCGTTGGCGCCTTACCTGATCCGCGCCTACCAGGCGATCCGCCCTGGCCTGCGACAAGTTCAGATCTGGAACCGCACACAGGGCAAGGCGGACCAGGTCGCGGCGGGTGTTCGCGGTACGCCGGCGCAAGGCGTCGCAGACCTGCAAGCGGCTGCCTTTGATGCCGACATCATCTGCTGTGCGACCAGCAGCCTGGCGCCACTGATCCATGGCAAATGGCTGCGACCCGGCACCCACCTGGACCTGATCGGCGGTTTCACGCCAGCGATGCGCGAGACCGACGACGAAGCGGTGCGCCGGTCAATGTTGTTCGTCGACAGCCGCTGGTTCACGACCGACCATGTCGGCGACCTGACGCAACCGCTCGCCCGTGGCGTGATCCAGCGCGCGCATGTGCTGGCCGATCTGTTCGAGTTGTGCGTTGGCAGCCACGCTGGCCGCACCGATGCCGCGCAGATCACGCTGTGCAAATATGGCGGCGGCGCGCATCTGGACCTGATGGCCGCGCAATACATCGCCAGCCACACCGGCTGACTCGGCCAGCGGGCAACATCAACCGACAGGATCGGCGACGTTCAGCCTGCCTGCACCAGCGTAAACCAGGCCTGCCTGCGCCGGATCCGCCAGCCGCTTGGCGTCAGTGCACACAGGTCGCGGATTTCACCGACTTGCTGCAGCGGATCGGCCGGTCTGCCGCGGGGGCTCTGGACGTCGCTATGGCGGCCGCTCCACAGCAAGATGGTGCAGGCGGCGCGGGCCGTACCGGCCGCAAGATCGACCTCCACCCGCTGGTTGCTTACCAGATGCCGGGTCAGGCGATCCGGGTTACGCGCGGCATATGCTGCCAGGATGGCCGCATGCCCGCGCAGCACAACACCATCGGGCCGCACCAGTTCGGCATCGGTGTCGAACAACTGCACCAGCGCGTGGTAGTCACCGCCGTCGATGGCATCGGCGGCTGCCAACACCAGTGCACGGCAGGCCTGTTCAGCCACCAGCCGCTGCAATGCTTCACTCATGGCCGGGCCTCCCTGGCAGGCACGGCGGAACCCAGCAAAAATGAATTCGCTCTGCGCACTGCGGCGCCAAGCTGCTCGGGGCGGCCCGGCGTTGCGCTCATGGTGTCCCCAGCCAGCGCAACAAATGTTCGGCAACCGATTCGGGGCGCTCCATCGGGGCCATGTGGCCAGCGTCTTCGACCACCGCCAACACCGCAGCCGGAATCAGCTGGTGGATCTGTTCGTGCTGGCGCACCGGCGCCCAGCTGTCCTGCCGGCCGCACAGCACCAGCGCTGGTACGGCGATCGACTGCAACACGGCGCTGGCGTCGGGGCGCCCGAGCAAGGCATGTATCTGGCGCGCGAAGGTATCGGCACTCTTGCGTTCGAACATCGCCACGATGCGCTCGATCAGCGCCGCGTCCGTCAGGCGCTGCGGATGCACCATGCCCTGCACCCAGTCGGTGGCCATGGCGCGCACGCTTTGCATGCGGGCGAGATCGAGCAGGGTCTGCCGTTTGCGCGCCTCTTCTTCACCGGCAGCGCCGTCCGCCCGCGCCTGGTAACCGGTATCGAGCAATGCGATACGGCTCACCCGCTCCGGTGCCTGGCGCAAGACCTCGAGCGCGACGCGCGCGCCCATCGAGTGCCCGGCCAGCGCAAAGTGTGCCGGCGCATCGGCCAGCAGCAACCGTGCCATCTGCGCCAGTTCGTCGACATCGGCCGGCGCAACGACCCTGCAGGTTGCGCGCCCCTGCAGTGCGGGCATGACTGGCTCCCAGACCGTCCCATCACACATCAGCCCTGGCACCAGCAAAAGTGCGTCAACCACCGTGCATGCCCCCCGGATCGCGCACCACGCCCAGCAAGCGGTCCAGCAATGCCGGCTGGGCTGCCAGCTCCGCCGCTTCACCGCAATGCACCACATTGCCATGGTCGAGCACCACCGCCTGGTGGCTGATCGCCAGGATGGCCTGCGGATGCTGTTCAACGATGATGGCCGACAGGCCTTCGTCACGCGTAATGCGGGCGATGGCGCGCAGCAATTCCTCGACGATGATCGGTGCCAGGCCTTCCAGCGGCTCGTCGAGCAACAGCAGGCGCGGGTTGAGTGCCAGTGCGCGCCCCACAGCCAGCATTTGCTGCTCGCCACCGGAGAGCTGGGTGCCCAGGTTGCCGCGGCGCTCGGCCAGGCGCGGAAAAATCTCGTAGATTCGCTCGGGCGTGAACGGCCGGCTTGTGCTGCCGGCGCGCGCCGGCCGCGCCACCGCCGTGATGTTCTCGTGCACCGTCAGCGATTTGAAGATGTTGCGTTCCTGCGGCACCCAGCCGATACCGGCGGCCGCACGCTCATGCGCCGGCAGCCGGTGCAATTGCACGCCACCGAGCAGGATGCGCCCGCCATGCTGGCGCGTGGCGCCAGCCAGCGTATTCATCAGCGTGGTCTTGCCGGTTCCGTTGCGCCCCAGCAGCGCCAGGGTCTGCCCTTCACCGAGTACAAACGACACCCCGGTCAGCACCACGGCCTCGCCGTAGCCGGCACTGACGTTGTCGACCTGCAACAGATCAGCCATGGACAGACTCCCCGTGCCCCAGGTACACCGCCTTGACCTGCGGATCCTGGGCAATGGCCTGCGGCTTGCCTTCGACCAGCACCGCACCATTGACCAGCACCGTGATGAAACGCGCAAACTCGAACACCAGGTCCATGTCATGCTCGATCAGCAGCACCGACACGTCTTCGGGCAAGGCGGCGATCGTGTGCAGCAGTTCCTCGCGCTGGCCGGCCGGAACACCGGCCACCGGCTCGTCGAGCAGCAGAACCCGTGGCTCGCAGGCCAGCGCGATCGCGATCTCGAGCAGGCGCCGCTTGCCATAGGCCAGGTGCTCGGTGCGTATCTCGCTCACATCGGAGAGATGGAACTGGTCGAGCAAGGCATCGACCCGCGCAGCCACGGAAGTGAGCCGACCCAGCGGCTGCCACCAGCGTCCCCCCAGGCCCTGGCGCTGCGCCACCACCATCTGCAGTGTCTGGCGTGCGCTCAGGCTGTTGAACAGCTGGTTGATCTGGAACGTGCGCACCATGCCGCGCTGTACCCGGCGATGCGGCGCCAGCGTGGTGATGTCCTCATCACCAAGCCAGATCCGACCGGCGGACGGCTGCAGCACGCCGGTCAGCAGATTGATCAGCGTGGTCTTGCCGGCGCCGTTGGGTCCGATCAGCGCATGGCGGGCGCCTCGGGCCAGCGACAGGCTGACCTCCTGCGTTGCCTTGATGCCGCCGAAATGCTTGACCAGACCTTCGGTACGCAATGCGGCCGGTCCGGTGTTCGGGTTGATGCGGTTCATGGCGCCTCCCGGTTTGGCGCACGCGCGAACCAGGTCCATGGGCGCACCAAGCGGTCACGCCCGACCAGCACCAGCACAACCAGGAACAGGCCGACCCAGAACGTCCAGTATTGCGGCGTGATGCCGGCGACGACATCGTGCAACAGCTTGAACACAACTGCGCCGAGCACGCCGCCGTACAGCCATCCGATGCCCCCAATCACCAGCATCAGCACCACGTCGGCAGAGCGCTCGACCGAGAAGACATTGAGCGACGCGAATCCCGAGGTCTGTGCCAGCAAGGCGCCAGACGCCCCGGCCAGCGCGGCGGCCAGCGTATAGGCCACGACAATCCGGGCCTGCACCGGAATACCGATCGCCATTGCACGCAGCGGGTTGTCGCGCACCGCCATCAGCGTGGCCCCGAATGGCGAGTGCGCGAGCCGCCGCGCGAGGAAGAAGAAGACGAGCAGCACCGCCAGCGAATACCAGGCGGCCACCTGGCCATACAGGTCGAAATCGAAGATGCCCAGCAACGGGCCGATGATGACGCCCTGCAATCCGTCGGCACCGCCGGTGATGCCGTCGAGCTTGTTGGCCAGCTCGAACAGGATCAGCGACACGCCCAGCGTGACCATGATGCGGGTCAGGTCGGTACCTCGCAACACGGTAAAGGAACACAACAATCCGAACAGCGCGCAAACCGCCGTGGCGACCGCCAGGCCGACCAGCGGATCGGGCATCACGTGCTTGGCAAACAGCCCGGCGGCATACGCGCCCAGCCCCAGGAAAGCAGCATGGCCCAGCGAGACGATGCCGGTGTAACCCAGGATCAGGTCGAGCGACAGCGCGAACAGTGCCACGATGGCGACCTCGTTGACCAGCAGCGCATGTTCCTTGAACAACCACGGCGAGGCCAGCGCCGCCAGCCACAGCAGCGGCTCCCACGGCCGCCAGCGTGCCGCATCCAGGCGCTTCATTTTCCGCCTCCGCTTCGTGTGAACAAGCCGTGCGGCCGCCACAACAACAGCACGATCATCAGCGTGTAGACGATGAAGGACCCCAGTTTGGGGATGTAGTACTTGCCTGCCACGTCGGCAATGCCCAGCAGCAAGGCTGCCAGCAGGGGACCGGTGATGGACGAGGTGCCACCCACGGCGACAACGATCAGGAAATAGATCAGAAACTTGAGCGGGAAACTCGGATCCAGCCCCAGTACCTCGGCACCCAGCGCGCCGCCCAGTCCCGCCAGGCCGGAGCCGACCGCAAAGGTGGTGGCGAACACCAGGTTGACGTTGATGCCCAGGCCGGCGGCCACGCGCGGATCGTCGACACTGGCGCGCAGACGGCTGCCGAACCGGGTGCGCGAGAGGATCAGCTGCAATCCCACCGCCAGCGCGGCGCAGATGGCAATGATGAACAGCCGGTAATGGCCCATGCCCAACGCACCATCGAACAACTCGGTGCGCCCGCCCAGCCATTCGGGCAACTGGATGATCTGCTGGCGCGAGCCCATGAAGAAGTCAGCTGTGGCCACCGCCATGAAACTCAGTCCGATCGTGAACAGCACCTGGTCGAGGTGCGGCTTGTTGTACATCGGCCGGTACAAGGTGCGCTCGAACACCGCACCGACCAGCGCGGTCACGATGAAAGCCAGCGGGAGACAAGCCAGGAAGGGCATGTCGTAGCGCTGCATCAGCGCCACCGTCAGGTAGCCACCGAACATCGCGAAAGCGCCGTGGGCCAGGTTGATGAAGTTCATCAGGCCCATCGTCACCGACAGGCCCACCGCCAGGATGAACAGCAGCATGCCGTAGGCAATACCGTCAAAGAGGATGGTGAGCATGGACGGGTCCGGAATACGACGGGTGGCTCACTGCACAACGCGCGGGCTGGCGCACGCGCGCCCGCCGACTGCGACTACTTGGCCTTGCCGGGGTCCTTGACATCGGTGACGGTCTGGATCTCGGTGTTCCACATGTGGCCACCAATCCGTTCGACTTTGCGAACGTAGACGTTGTGCACCACGTCGCGGGTCTGCGCGTCGATATACATCGGGCCCCGCGGGCTCTCGAAAGTCAGGCCCTTCATGGCATTGAGCAAGGGCTCTGCGCCGGCGCCCTTGGTGCGCTTGGCGGCTTCGAGGATCACGTGCATGCCGTCATAGGCACCTACCGCCATGAAGTTCGGGCGCAGCCCGTTGTTGGCCTTGCCAAAGGCCTCGACGAATTTCTTGTTGGTTGCCGAGTTGTGCGATGCCGAATAGTGGTGCGCAGTGACCACACCCAGCGCCACATCACCCATGCCATCGAGGATGTCGTCATCGGTGACGCTGCCCTCGGCGATCATCTTGATGCCGGCCTTGTCCAGGCCGCGCTCGGCAAACTGCTTCATCAGCGCCGAACCGACACCCGAGGGCACGAAGGTGAACAAGGCATCGGGATTGGCGTCGCGTACCTTCTGCAGGAACGGCGCGAAGTCGGGGCCGCGCAGCGGTACACGCAGCTTCTCGACCACCTGGCCGCCATTGGCCTCCAGCCGCTGGGCGAAATATTTCTCGGAGTCGACACCTGGCGCGTAATCGGTCACCAGGCTCACGACTTTCTTGATGTTGTTCTTGGATGCCCAGTCAGCCAGCACGGTCACGACCTGCGGCACCGTGAAGCTGGTGCGCACGATATAGGGCGAGGCTTCGGTGATGCTCGATGTGGCCGCAGCCATGACCACCATCGGGGTCTTGGACTGCGTCGCTACCGGCGCAGTGGCAAAGGCCAGCGGCGTGAGGCCGAAACCGGCCAGTACCTGCACCTTGTCGTTGATCACCATTTCCTGCGCGATGCGTTTGGTGACGTCAGGCGCACCGGTATCGTCCTTGACGATCAGCACCACCTTCTTGCCGGAGACCGTGTCGCCGTTCTGGGCCAGGTACAGGCGCGCAGCCGCTTCGAGCTGCTTTCCGGTGGAGGCAAACGGGCCGGTCATCGGCAGGATCAGGCCGATCTTGAAGCTGTTGTCCTGCGCCATGGCCTGGCCGAAACCAGCGCCCAATGCCAGGGCGGCGGCGATTCGGACAAAAGAACGTTTGCGCATGTCATGTCTCCTGAAGTTGCGGGTTTACCCGTATGCAGTCCGCTGAATTCAACCAACTGCCGATGGTGGAGATCATCCTCTGAGGCGAGCGGGCAGTCCAATGCAATCAATGGAAATGGTATGCAAATCACTTATATGAAGTCGCATCCTGCGGGTCATCGGCGATATCGCGCGCCACGCTGCGCAAGGCATCGAGCAGACACTGCGCGGCTGGCGTAGGAAGATAGCCCGAGCGATAGACCATGCCGATGGTCCGCGGCGCATGCCGTACCGGAACATCGAGCACCACCAGCAGGCCGGCGTCGATCTCGCGCCGCACGTGGCGCGCCGACATCAGGGCCAGACGATCGCTGTGCGCCAGCAGAGCCTGCATCATCAAGGCGCTGTTGACCCTCAACGCATCCGCCGGCACGGCGATGGCAGCCACTTGCAAGGCCTGTTCGAACGCTGTCTGCGCCGGCGTGTTGGGCATGGGCATGATCCAGGACTGTTCCCGCAGGTCGTGCCAGCCAAGGTCCGTGCGATGCGCCAGCGGATGGCTGGCGCGCACCACAACGGCCAGCCGATCGAGAAACAATGCTTCCTGCTGCAAGTCCGACACCGGCAAAGAAGGCCGCAAGGCGCCGACCAGCAGATCGATGTCAGCGTGGCGCAACTGGTGCAGCAAGGCATCGTAAGTGCCGTCGACGATGGTAATGCCCAGCCCGGAATGCACCGCCAACACCTTGTCCACCACTTCCGAGAGCAGCCTGCCGGTCGAAAATGGCAAGGTTCCGATGACCAGGCGGCCCTGCACCACGCCGCGGTGGGCCGCCAGCTCGTCGCCCGCCTGCTCCAGTTCGGCCAGCGCGAGCTTGAAAGCCCTGGACACCGACTCGCCCGCTTCAGTCACCCGCAAGCCTTTGCGGCCGCGCTGGAACAGCGCAGCACCGGACATGTGTTCGAGTTGGGCCAGCGTCTGGTGCACCGCCGACTGGCTGATCCCCAACAGACTTGCGCTGGCGGTCTCTGACGCCGTATTCGCAAGTGCCGACAGCACCGCCATATGCCGGGCACCGACCGTGGCGGCCAGGCGGCTGCCGGTCCAAGCCAGCCGTTCGGAACCGTTGAACTTGCGGCCACGCCCGTCGACCGACGCAATATGCGCCAGAGCACGCCGGGTACGCAGAGCCAGGGCTTTGCCCACGTCGGTAGCCGCCATGCCCCGGCCCGAGCGATCGAACAAGACACCGTCAAGAATACGCTCAAGCGCCTGGATCGCACGCACCACCGACGACTGCGACAAGTGCAGAACCTGCGCCGCAGACACCGAGCTGCCGCACGCATCCACCGCACATGCCACCCGCAGCGAGCGGAGATGATCAATCAGTTGCAACATCTAAAACCGGGAACTGACGGTGACTGGGGCCGGACGGCACGGCCAGGCCATGCCCTCGCGCTGGCCCGAAATTGAGTCTTATATAGTCCCCTCCATCGGCGGCCTGCGCCACCTGCTGCGATCTGAAAGCTCTCATGACCCCACCGCGAACTGCCCCGATACAAGCGTCCGAGATAACCGGAACGGACCACGCGATCCTGGACAGCGATGCCGGCCTGGTGGGCGAGCCAGGCCATCTGATCCGTCGCGCCCACCAATGGGCTGTCTCGATATTCCACGAAACCCATGGCCGGCAGATCACGCCGGTACAGTATGGCATCCTGCGCGCCTTGCAGGACACGCCGGGCATCGACCAGGTGACGCTGGCCGACAAAGTTGCACTGGACACCTCTACTACCGCAGACATCGCCACCCGACTCGAGGGCAAGGGCTGGATCGTGCGCGAGATGCTGGCGCGGCGCCAGCGCAGCCTGTACCTGACGCCGCAAGGCGAATCCATCCTCGCAGAGATGTTGCCCCGGGTTCTGCCGATGCACCGGCAGCTGCTTGCCACGCTGGAGCCGGCCGAACAGATGGAACTGTTGCGTTTGCTGCGCAAGCTGGTAAAACTCGATGCGTCGTCCCGAACCGACATGAACGACTGAAATTTCGGGTTTGACCTCTTGCAACAAAAGCGTCAATCCGTACAATGAATCACATTCAGCATACTGAATTTAGCTCACCGCCCCCCCCTGTTCAGTCCTCCGATAGAGAGAATCCATGTTTCCCAAAAATACCTGGTATGTGGCCTGCTCGGCCGACGAGATCGATGTCAAGCCGCTGGGCCGCACGATCTGCAATGAGCGGATCGTGTTCTACCGCGGCCCCGAGGGCAAGGCGGTTGCGCTGGAGGATTTCTGCCCGCACCGTGGTGCCCCCCTGTCACTGGGCACCGTATGCGAAGGTAACCTGGTTTGTGGTTACCACGGCCTGGCCATGGGTTGCGACGGCAAGACGGTGTCGATGCCAGGCCAGCGTGTGCGGGGCTTCCCACCCATCCGCAGTTTTCCGATCCAGGAACGTTATGGCTTCGTCTGGATCTGGCCCGGCGAACAGGAAAAGGCCGACCCGGCGCTGATTCCGCACATGGAATGGCACGACAACCCGGACTGGGCCTACGGCGGCGGCAAATACCATCTCAAGGCCGACTACCGGTTGATGATCGACAACCTGATGGACCTGACGCACGAGACCTACGTGCACTCCACCAGCATCGGCCAGCAGGAGATCGACGAGACACCCTGCAAGACCACGACCAATGGCGACACCGTGGTGACCAGCCGGTTCATGGAAAACATCACCGCGCCACCATTCTGGCGGGCAGCCTTGCGCGGCAACCATCTGGCCGACGACGTGCCGGTCGACCGCTGGCAGATCTGCCGCTTCACGCCGCCGAGCCACGTCATGATCGAGGTGGGCGTGGCCCATGCCGGACATGGCGGTGTCCAGGCACCGAACGAACACAAGGTCTACGGCGTGGTGGTCGACTTCATCACGCCCGAGACCGAAACCAGCATGTGGTATTTCTGGGGCATGGCGCGCAAGTTCAACCCCACCGACAAAGCCCTGACCGCCCAGATTCGCGAAGGCCAGGGCAAGATCTTCTCGGAAGACCTCGAGATGCTCGAACGCCAGCAACAAAACCTGAACACCTACCCCGAGCGCAAGATCCTCAGTCTGAACATCGACGCCGGTGGCGTGCAGTCGCGCAAGATCATCGATCGCGTCATCGCCTCCGAACGCGCCAGCGCTGCGCAGGTGGTGGCCTGATGGGCGCGCCGGCCACAGACCTGGCAGTGCGGATCGCGCGCAAGCAAATCGAGGCGCAGGACATCTGCAGCCTGGAACTGGTGGCGCAGCAAGGCGAACTCCCGGCATTCAGCGCCGGCGCCCATATCGACGTGGTGCTACCGGGCCCGCAAGGCGAGCTGATCCGCCAATACTCGTTGTGCAACGCGCCGGGCGAGACGCACCGCTACCAGATCGCGGTGTTGCGAGAGCCGCAATCGCGCGGCGGTTCGAAGCGGGTGCATGATGGACTTGCTGTCGGAGATCTCCTGCGCATCAGCGTGCCGCGCAACCATTTCCCGCTGGCGGCGCACGCGCCGCACTCTCTGCTGCTGGCCGGCGGCATCGGCATCACGCCGCTGCTGGCGATGGCCGAACAACTCAGCCACCAGGGCGCGCCATTCACGCTGCACCACGCGACCCGCAGCCGCGCACGAACGCCGTTTCTGGACCGGATTGCCGCGGCAGCCTATGCGCAACAGGTTGTCCACCACCACAGCGAAGGCGACAGCGCGCAACGGCTGGATATCGCTGCCATATTGGCACGCGCCGCAGCAGGCAGCCACCTGTATGTCTGCGGACCGCAGCGCTTGATCGACGCGGTGCTGGCCACGGCACGCGGCCAGGGCTGGCCGCAGGATCGGCTGCACTGCGAGTACTTCTCCGGCGCACCGATCGACACCAGTGGCGACGGCGCATTCGAACTGGAGATTGCCAGCACCGGTCAGGTGATCACCGTGCAGGCAAAGCAGACTGCCTTGCATGCGCTTCACGCCGCCGGCCTGGACATTGCCTCGTCCTGCGAGGAAGGTGTCTGCGGCACCTGCCTGACTGGCGTCAAATCCGGCGAGCCGGACCACCGCGACCTCTATCTCACGACCGAGGAACACCAGGCCAACGACCAGTTCATGCCCTGCTGCTCGCGCGCCCGATCCGCGCGACTGGTGCTTGACCTTTAGCCAGGGCCGCCGCCGACAGCGGGGACCCCGCCGCGCACAAGATCGGCGCGTGAGGCGAACTGGTATGCCACCGACACAGCCTTTACCGGGGCACCCGACCTCGTCCAAAGCTCTATAGCTTCAATGCCATTGACGGTTCGCACAAGCCACACCAGAATGCGGCGATGCCGTCGCTACCCAGCCCGATCGTTGTGCGCTTCCAGGCCGGTACCGGCCCGATGCCCAAACACGCACGGCTGCGCCAGGCCATCATCGATGCGGTCGAAACCGGTGAACTGCCGGTGGGTACCAAACTCGCTGGCGAACGCGAACTGAGCGAATCACTGGGCCTGAGCCTGGGCACGACGCAAAAGGCGCTGGGGCGGCTGATGGACGAGGGTTTTCTGGAGCGCCGCCAGGGCCACGGCACTTTCGTCGGCAGCAGCCGCCAGCCCATTTCCGGGTCCTGGCATTTCCGGTTTGTTCCGCCCGAGGGCGGGCGCGAGTTGCCGGTGTTTGCCACCGTGCTCGAACGCCGACTGGAAACCGGCGATGGCCCATGGCAGGCGGTGCTGGGGCCCGACAGCAAAGGTTACGTGATGCTGCGCCGCAGCCTGGACATCGGCGGCAAATTCACCTGTACCAGCCAGATCTATCTTCCGGCGACGCGTTTTTCGCGCCTGCTGCGCATCGCGGCCAAACGCATAGAAGACACCAACCTCAAGGCGGTGCTGGCCAACGAATTTTCCGCGCCCACACTGCAGTCCGACGGACAGGCCCGCATGGCACCGCTCGCCGCCGCCGACGCCCGGCTGATGGGCGTGCCGGCGGGCACCATCGGATTGCAGGTTCACATCGTCGGCCGCAGCTTCGGCCGCCAGCCCATCAGCTTCCAGCAAATGCACATTCCGCCGACGCCGTACGCGCTGAAGTTCGACTTCAATCCGCCGAACGCGGCCGGCGCGGCCCTCTGACCTTTCCTGTCTGCACGCAAGCTTGCACCCTTCCATGCGCAACAACGCCTTTCACTCCACGTATCTGCACGACCGCGTCGGGCACGCCACGATCACACCCACGACACCGGTCGAGGCCGGCGCCTTCACCTCGCTGGTACTGACCTACACCGCCGGCTACTTCGGCATCGACGACACCGGCAGTCTCAAGGTCGTGCACCGCTTTGCCAGCGACATGGGCAAGATGCAGTTCACCGACCCGCAAGGGTGGAACTACGTGACGGCGCAGGCCAGCAACGGCGCGGTGCTGGAGTTGCGCTACGACCAGAAGGGCAATATCCGCCCCTGGGACAAGACCCTGTCGATCCGTGTGCAGCGCGGTTTCCTGCGCGAGGGCGACACCATCACGATCCGCATCGGCGATACGCGTCAGGGTTCGCCCGGCATTCGCATGCAGACCTTCACCGAGCCGACCTTCGAGTTCAAGGTGCTGGTCGACGCATTCGCCACCTATAACTTCGTCGAACTGCCCGCGCAACCCTTCATCCCGGTACTGGCCGGACCGGCCGTGTTGTACAAGGCCATCCTGCCAACCGGACGGCGCATCGGCCAGGCATTCACGTTCGGCTTCAAGGGCGAAGACAAATGGGGCAATCCGAGCCATCAGGTCAACGGTCGTTTCATGCTGCAAGCGTCGCTGCCGGTCCGCGGCCTGCCGGCCCATCTTGATGTCGCGGCCGGCCAGTTGTCGGTGGCCATCGACAAACTGAGCGTCGCCGAGCCGGGCGAACTGCGCATCACCGTGCGCGACGCAGACGGCACGGTCGTCTGCCATAGCAACCCCCTGCGCATCACGCATGAGGTCGAGTTGCAGCCGTTCTGGGCCGACCTGCACGGCCAGTCGGAAGAAACCATCGGCACCAACTCGGCCCGCGAACTGATGACGTTCGCGCGAGACCACGCGTTTCTGGACGCGATGAGCCACCAGGGCAATGACTTCCAGATCACGACGCCGTTCTGGGAAGAACTCAACCGGCTCAGCGCCGAGTTCAACCGCGACGGTACGTTCATCGTGTTTCCCGGCTACGAGTGGTCCGGCAATACCGGCCTGGGTGGCGACCGCAATGTGATGTTCCGCGACGAAGGCCGCCAGATCCACCGCTCGCACCATGCCCTGGTCGAGGACCTCGGCGACGTGGACACCGATGCCAACAGCGCCGGCGACCTGTTCAAGGCGCTGGCCGACGAGAACTGCGTGGTGTTTGCGCATATCGGCGGGCGTTATGCCGACATCAAGGTGGCCCATGACGGGCGCATCGAACGCGCGGTCGAACTGCATTCGGACTGGGGCACCTTCGAGTGGCTGCTCGAGGACGCGTTCGAGCAGGGTTACCGCGTTGGCGTGCTGGCCAATTCGGACGGCCACAAGGGCCGCCATGGCGCCAGCCATCCCGGTGCCTCGCTGTTTGGTGCCTATGGCGGCCTGTCCTGCCTGCTGGCGACCGAGCTCACGCGAGACGGATTGTTCGAGGCCTTGCGCAAGCGCCACCACTACGCCACCACCGGTTGCCGCGCCTTTCTGGATACCCGCGTGTGTTTCGACACACCGGCACAGCTCTATAGCGATGACCCGAACATGGGTGGCACGGTGGTCGGCCCGGTGCATACGGCGCGCATGGGCGACATCCTGCGCTCGGCGGATGACGAGATCACGCTTTCCATCGACGTGTCCGCCGGCGCAGCGATCGAACGCATCGAGATCCGCAACCGCATGCAGATACTCGAAACCTGGCGCCCCTACACGCAAGAGCAGCTGGGGCGGCGCATCCGCATCATCTGGGAAGGGTCGGAATACCGGGGCCGCGGCCGCCAGAGCGTATGGGACGGCAGCGCCACGCTCAGCGGCAACAGCTATGAAGCGGTGGCTCCGATCAATCTGTGGAACATCGACAAGCCGCTGCGCCAGGATTGCGCACAGCAACTGTCCTGGTCGGCACTGACCACCGGCGGTTTTGGTGGTGCAGACATCCTGCTGGCCGATGCGAAGGCCGGACTGCTGAAAATCGACACCGGTCTGGTCAAGGCAGACATCGCGATTGCCGACATCGGCCTGCAAGACCGGGTGTTGCCCACCGGGGGCGGCATCGCACGCCAGATGCGGGTGTTCCGCCTGCCCGACGACAACCCGGCGACCAGCGCCCGGTTCGAACGGCGTATCCGCCGCAGCCATCTGGCTGAAGACGCCTTGTACGTGTGCATCACGCTGGCTGACGGACACCGGATCTGGTCCAGCCCGACCTACCTGATGCGGTGACCGTCGCGTATGGCACGCTGCTTGCAAAAGAGTCCCCAGGTGCGATGCCTGCGATCGCGCCGCTCACCCGTCTCGCCCCTTCGACTTCGCAAAGGACCACCATGAAAAACATCCGCTCCCGCCTGCTGGGCACATTGGCACTGATGCTCGCCGCAGCCCCGTTCTGCAATGCGCTGGCACAGGGGTATCCGGTCAAACCGATCCGACTGATCGTTCCGCTGGCGGCCGGCAGCACGGCCGACATCCTGTCGCGCACCGTCGGTGCGGAGCTGGCCAAGGCACTGGGCCAGCCGGTGGTGGTGGACAACAAACCCGGCGCTGGCGGCACGATCGCAATGGCCGAACTGGCGCGTGCGCAGGCTGACGGCTACACCATCGAATTTGCCTCGCAGGGCACGCTGGTGTTCAACCAGGCCCTGTATTCGAAGCCGGGTTATGACTCGCTGAAAGACTTCGCGCCGATCATCCTGGTCGGTGGTGTTTCCAACGTGATGATCGTGCCGCCGGGCAGCAGCTCCAAGACGGTGATGGATGTGATTGCCGCTGCAAAGGCCAAGCCCGGCATGACCTTCTCGTCGGGTGGCAGCGGAACCAGCCACCATCTCTCTGGTGTGTTGTTCGGCCAGCTCAGTGGAACCGAGCTGACGCATGTCCCGTACAAGGGCGCGCCGCAGGGCATCCTGGCGGTCATGAGCGGCGAGGTCGACATGGGCTTTTTCAACACACCCACCGTGATTAACCAGATCAAGGAAAACAAGCTCAAGGGCCTGGCCGTGACCAGCACCACCCGTTCACCGCTGATGCCGCAGTTGCCGACGATGGATGCCAGTGGTGTCAAGGCATATGAGGTGAACACCTGGTTCGGCTTCGTCGCGCCCGCCGGTACACCACCGGACGTGGTGGCGCGGCTGCACGACGAGATCGGCAAGATCATCTCCCAGCCGGCCATGAAGGAAAAGCTGGGCGCACAAGGTTTCGAACTGGCACCGGTGCAACCGCCATCGAGCTTTACCAGGCTGATCCAGGACGACCTGGCCAAGTGGCCTGCGATCATCAAGGCAGCGGGCGCCAAAGTCGACTGAAGCATCCACCGGCTTGCTGCGTCGCCATTGAACCAGACTGGGTCAGCTGCGGGATGGCCGGTTGCGCCGACGATCGCGTAACGTACACAGCGCCGGGAGGCCTGACTTTCCGGTTCGGCGTGTCGGCCCATGGCGTGTGCAGATGCATGCCGGTGCTGCCTGCGCGCGTTGCCCGATCACCTACCGGAGTCCAATTCCATG
>Ga0073904_10001249_pt1 | contig 18970 bp, 17 predicted proteins | sample KloWWTrecipitate_FD_66668 | JGI IMG/M metagenome (GOLD analysis project Ga0073904, IMG submission 66668) | Active sludge microbial communities from Klosterneuburg, Austria, studying microevolution and ecology of nitrifiers - Klosterneuburg... | ecosystem: Engineered > WWTP > Aerobic digester >... | reverse complement strand
CAGTGGCGACGCCCGCCGCAGGGGGTGACGAGCACTACAGACGGGGTTCAGTCCTTGCTGACTTCGATCTGCGTGTCCATTTTCTGGCGCAGGCGGATGTGCAGTTCGCGCAGTTGCTTGTCGTCAACTTCTCCCGGGGCGTTGGTGAGCAGACACTGGGCGCGCTGGGTCTTGGGGAAGGCGATGACGTCGCGGATGGACTCGGCACCGGTCATCATGGTCACGATCCGGTCGAGGCCAAAGGCCAGGCCGCCGTGTGGCGGTGCGCCGTATCGAAGCGCGTCGAGCAGGAAGCCGAACTTGATTTGCTGCTCTTCGGGGCCGATGTTGAGCGCTTCGAACACCCGGGCCTGCACGTCGGCGCGATGGATACGCACCGAGCCGCCGCCGATCTCCCAGCCGTTCAGCGCCAGGTCGTAGGCCTTGGCGAGGCACTCACCTGGATTGGTGGTGAGCAGCTCGAGGTGCTCGTCCTTCGGGCTGGTGAAGGGATGGTGGCAAGCGACCCAGCGCTTGTCGTCCTCGTCGTATTCGAACATCGGGAAGTCGACCACCCACAGCGGGCACCAGGCCTGGCCGGTAAGGTAGCCCTTTTCGTGGCCGAGCTTGATGCGCAGGGCGCCCATGGCGTCGTTGACCACCTTGGTCTTGTCGGCGCCAAAGAAGATCAGGTCGCCCGACTGCGCACCGGTGCGCTCAAGAATGGTGCGTAGCGCGGTCTCGTTCAGGTTCTTGACGATCGGTGACTGCAGTCCTTGCTCGTTAGGCTGGGTGACGTCATTGACCTTGATGTAGGCGAGCCCTCTGGCGCCGTAGATGCCAACGAACTTGGTGTATTCGTCGATCTCGCCGCGGGTCAGGGTGTTACCGCCGGGCACGCGCATCGCCGCAACGCGGCCGCCCGAGGTGGCGGGGCCGCTGAAGACCTTGAAGGCCACGTCCTGCACCGCATCGGTGACATCCGTCAGCTCCAGAGTGACGCGCAGGTCGGGCTTGTCCGAGCCATAGCGGCGCATGGCCTCGGCGTAGCTCATGCGCGGGAAGGGCGCGGGCAGCTCGACCTCGAGCGCTTCCTTGAACACGAAGCGGATCATCTCTTCGACCAAGGCGGTGATTTCGTGCTCGTTCAGGAACGAGGTCTCGAGGTCGACCTGGGTGAATTCGGGCTGGCGGTCGGCGCGCAGGTCTTCATCGCGGAAGCACTTGACGATCTGGTAGTAGCGATCGTAGCCGGCCACCATCAGCAGCTGCTTGAACAGTTGGGGTGACTGCGGCAGGGCGAAAAACTCGCCCGGATGGACGCGCGAAGGGACCAGGTAATCGCGCGCGCCCTCCGGGGTGCTCTTGGTGAGCATCGGGGTTTCGATGTCGATGAAGCCGGCCGCGTCGAGGAAACGGCGGAAGGCCATCGTGGTCTTGTAGCGCAGCATCAGATTCTTCTGCATCTGCGGGCGACGCAGGTCGATGACGCGGTGGGTCAGGCGCACCGTCTCCGACAGGTTGTCGTCGTCCACCTGGAACGGCGGCGTGGCGGCAGCGTTCAGGATCTCGATGTCGTGGCACAGGATCTCGATCTCGCCCGAGACCAGGTTGGCGTTCTCGGTGCCGGCCGGGCGGCGGCGAACCTTGCCGCTCATCTTCAGTACGAACTCGTTGCGCACGGACTCGGCGGTCTCGAACATCTCGGCGCGGTCGGGGTCGCACACCACCTGCACCAGGCCTTCGCGGTCGCGCAGGTCGATGAAGATGACGCCGCCGTGGTCGCGGCGACGGTGCACCCAGCCACAAATGGTGACGATCTGGTCGAGTTCGGCGGCAGTGACTTTTCCGCAGTAATGAGTTCGCATGGATGGGTTCCGGCAGGTCTTGGTGGCGGCAACGGGGCGCCGCGCGACGGTCTGAAGAGTGGGCGTGTTACTGGTTGAGCAGTGCAGGGCGCTCGAGGCGACGTGCTGGCGGGGCGACGACACCCATCGAGATGATGTACTTGAGCGCCTCATCAACGCTCATGTCGAGTTCGATGACATCCTTCCTTGGCATCATCAGGAAGAAGCCGGACGTCGGGTTGGGCGTGGTCGGTACATAGACGCTGACATAGTCGCCCTGCAGATGCCGGGCTGCATCACCACCGGGCTTGCCGGTCAGAAAGGCGATGGTCCACGCGCCCTCGCGCGGGTACTGCACCAGCAGTGCCTTGCGGAAGGCCTGGCCGCTGCTGGAAAACAGCGTGTCCGACACCTGTTTGACGCTGTAGTAAATCGACTTCACCACCGGAATGCGGGCGAGCAGGCTCTCCCATATCTGAACGAGCTTCTGGCCGAGCACATTGGCTGCAATCAGCCCGGTCAAGAGCACGATCAGCAGACTCATGACGACGCCGGCACCCGGGATATTGAAGCCCAGCACGGCCTGCGGCTGGGCATTGCGGGGCAGCCAGAGCAGGATCTGGTCGAGCGTGTTGATGATCCAGGCCAGCACCATGAAGGTGATGGTCAGCGGGATCCAGATCAACAGGCCGGTGATGAAGTATTTCTTCACGAGGTCTTCTTTCATGGCCTGCACGAGGCAGGCCGGTCAGGGGTGGGCGCCGCCGTCAGTGGCAGGCGCATCCACCGGCGCAACCCGGGGACGCCGCGCTGCTGCTGTCGGTCGAGGCTGGGGCTGCAGCTGCAGCGCCGCTAGCCGCGGTACCACCGCCCTTGAAGTCGGTTGCGTACCAGCCGCTTCCCTTCAGCTGAAAGCCTGCGGCTGACAGCAGCTTGGTATAGCCGGTGGCGCCACAGGACGGGCAGGTGGAAAGCGGTTCATCGCTCATTTTCTGCAGATGTTCCTTCTGGAAACTGCAGCTCGGACAACGATATTCATAGATGGGCATGGCGCGCTCCCGAAAGCAAGTGCGCAAGTCTAGCGCAATGCAGCATAAGGAAAAAGGCGAAGTCCACAGCGGCGACTCCATGCCCATAGATTGGGCCGGCAAGGCGCGGTTTCAAGCTCGACTCGTGGTGCGCCGACGCCCATCGCACGGCTGGTGAGCAATCAACCGCTGCTTCTAAAGGGCGCCGAGGTAGTGGGTGGTCAGGGCCTCGCCCCAGAACAGGGCGATCATGCCTGCGGCCGCCAGATAGGGGCCAAAAGGGATTGGTACGTGGCGGCCGTGACGCGCAAAGACGATCAGGGCGATGCCGACCAGCGCCCCGACCAGCGAGGACAGGAGAATCGTCAGCGGCAGCACCTGCCAGCCCAGCCAGGCGCCAATGGCGCCGAGCAGTTTGAAGTCGCCGTAGCCCATGCCCTCCTTGCCGGTTGCCAGTTTGAACAGCCAGTAAACTGACCACAGCGCGAGATAGCCCGCCATGGCGCCGGCGACCGCGCTGGGCAGGTCGGTGAAGTGACCACCGAGGTTGAACAGTAGCCCCAGCCACAGCAGCGGCAGGGTGAGATCGTCGGGCAGCAACTGGGTGTCCAGATCGATGAAGGCGAGCGCCACCAGGGTCCAGATGAAGAGCAGGGCGCCCACGGCTGCCAGTCCGAAGCCGAAGTGCCAGGCGGCATAGCCCGACAACAACGCAGTGAAACCTTCCACGATCGGATAGCGCTTGCTGATGCCGGCACCGCAGTGGCGGCATCGGCCACGCAAGGCCAGGTAGCTGATGACGGGGATGTTTTCGACTGCCGTGATCAGGTGGCCGCAATGCGGGCAGCGCGAGCGTGGGGTGGCGAGATTGAAGCGTTCGGCGTGCGCCAATGTTTCGCCGCGCAGTTCGGCGGCCTGGGCATGCCAGTCGCGCTCCATCATTTGCGGCAGGCGATGGATCACGACGTTGAGAAAGCTGCCGACGAACAGCCCTAGCAAGGAACCCAGCACGGCGAACGCGGCCGGATCGTGCAGTGCTTCAAGCATCGGTCAGACGATGGAGCCGAGCTTGAAGATCGGCAGGTACATTGCCACCACCAGGCCGCCGATCACGGTGCCGAGGAAGACCATGATGATTGGCTCGAGCAACTGCGAAAGGCCTGCCACGGCATCGTCGACTTCCTGCTCGAAGAAGTCAGCGACCTTCCCGAGCATGGCATCGAGCTGGCCAGACTCCTCACCGATCGACACCATCTGCACCACCATGGTCGGAAACACGCCTGCATTCTGCATTGAGACGGTGAGACTGGTGCCGGTGCTGACTTCGCTCTGGATCTGGCGTGTCGCGGTCAGATAGACGTGGTTGCCTGCTGCGCCGCCTACCGAGTCGAGTGCCTCCACCAGCGGCACGCCGGCGGCGAACATCGTCGACAGCGTCCGCGTCCAGCGCGCAACCGTGGCCTTGCGGATGATGGCACCAATGACCGGCAGCTTGAGCACCGTGCGGTCAACCGCGATCTGCATGGCGGTCGAGCGCTTGTAGAGCCAACCGATGGCGACGACGGCAGCAATCGGTATACCCAGTACGATGTACCAGAAGTCGACGAAGAAGTCCGACATCGCGATCACGATCATGGTCGGCGCCGGAAGGTCAGCGCCAAAGCCGGTAAATACGTTCTTGAATTCAGGGATGACGAACAGCATCATCACCGAGATGACGAGTGCTGCGACCACCAGCACGGCGGCAGGGTAGAACAGCGCAGCCTTGATCTTGCCCTTGATCGCCAGGATCTTTTCCTTGTAGGTGGCGATGCGGTCGAGCAGCGTGTCCAGAATACCGGCTTGTTCGCCAGCCGCGACCAGGTTGCAGAACAGCCTGTCGAAGTGAACCGGGTGCTTGGAGAAGGCTTGTGAAAGGTTGAAGCCTGTTTCGACGTCGGTACGCACCTCGTTCAGCAGGCGCGCCAGGGCGGGGTTGCCCGAGCCCTTGATGCCGATGTCGAAGGCCTGCAACAGTGGCACGCCCGATTTCATCATGGTTGCCAGTTGGCGGGTGAACAGGGCGATGTCCTTGTCACCAATGCGCCCCCCCCGCGACATCTTCTGCTTCCTGATCTTGGTCACCAGGATGCCTTGCCGGCGCAGCGTCGCCTGGACTACAGCCTCTCCGCTGGCACGGGTTTCGCCGCGTATGAGCTTGCCGGCCTTGTCCTTGCCTTCCCAGTTGTACAGATCCTCTTTCGGACCTGTGTGTCGCGCTGCCCGGCTTGCGGTTGCCATGTGATCGAACGTCCTTTGCCTTATTCGTTGGTCGTGGCGAGCACTTCTTCCAGCGAGGTGACGCCTTGCCTGACCTTCAGCAGACCCGATTTGCGCAGATCGCGCACGCCTTCGCGCTCAGCCTGTGCGGCGATGTCCATTGAGTTGCCGCCTGTCATGATGATATGGGCAATTTCCTCGGTAATCGGCATGACCTGGTAAATGCCCACTCGTCCCTTGTAGCCGCTGCCCTTGCAGCGATCACAGCCAACGGGCGCGTAGGGCTGCCAGCTCCCGTCCATGGCCTCGACGCTGAAGCCGGCTTCCAGCATTGCTTCGAGCGGTATGTCGGCGGGCTTTTTACAGGAGCATAACCGCCGCGCCAGGCGCTGTGCCGTGATCAGGATCACCGACGACGCGATATTGAAGGGTGCCACGCCCATGTTTTTGAGTCGCTCGAGCGTGGTCGGGGCGTCGTTCGTGTGCAGCGTGGAGAGCACGAGGTGGCCGGTCTGTGCGGCTTTGATCGAAATCTCCGCGGTATCGAGGTCGCGGATTTCGCCGACCATGATTACGTCCGGATCTTGGCGCAGGAAGGCGCGCAAGGCGGCTGAAAAGGTCAGTCCGGCCTTTTCGTTGACGTTGACCTGGTTGATGCCGGGCAGGTTGATTTCTGCCGGATCCTCGGCGGTCGAGATATTTACGCCGGCCTTGTTCAGCATGTTGAGGCAGGTGTAGAGCGACACGGTCTTGCCCGAACCCGTCGGGCCGGTGACGAGAATCATGCCGTAAGGCCGCTCGATCGCCGACAGCAGTGCCTGCCGCTGGTCAGACTCGTAACCCAGCGCGTCGATACCCAGCATCGCCGAGCTCGGATCGAGAATGCGCATCACGATCTTTTCGCCGTGCAGGGTTGGCAGCGTCGAAACGCGGAAATCGATCGCCTTGTTCTTCGACAGCACGAGCTTCATCCGCCCGTCCTGCGGGATGCGCTTCTCCGAAATGTCGAGGCGGGAAATCACCTTGATGCGGGCCGCGATCTTTTCCTTCAGCACCAGTGGCGGTTGGGCAACTTCGCGCAGCACGCCGTCCGTGCGCACCCGGATACGGTAGTGTTTCTCGTAGGGTTCGAAGTGGATGTCGGAGGCGCCCTCGTTGATCGCATCGATCAGTACCTTCTGGATGAACCTGACGACCGGCGCATCGTCAACTTCGCTCGTGTCCTCATCCTCGCGCGGTTTTCCTGGCGCCTCCTGGTTCAGGAGGTCCATATCGAAGTCGTCGCCGGTGAGTTCCTTCAGCGTCTCCGAAGCGGATTCGGACAGGCCCTCGACCACGCGCTTGAGCTTGTCGGCCTCGGCGATCACGAGATCGAGTTGCATGCCGGTCTGGAAACGAATTTCGTCCAGTACGCGCATGTTGGAGGGGTCGGCGAGTGCCAGCGTGATGCGGTTCTGGCGCTTGGCGAGCGCGATGACCTGGTGCTTCTGCATCAGCTTGCGATCGACCGCGTCGGCGGAGAACACCGACTTGTCGAACGCGGCGATGTCGAGCAGCGGGTAGCCGAAGGTGTCGGCTGCAAAGCGTGCCATCGACGCGGCGGACATCAGGCCGCGGTTGGCTACCTCGAGCATGAATGCGTTGGCGCCTTCCGTCCCCTGACGGACGCAAGCGATTGCGTCGGCCTCGGACAGACGCCCATGCTGAATCAGGGCCCGAGCGAAACCGCTCAGGGCTGGTTGAGGATTTGCCGCCATGCCTTGCCCTGGACTGAAGTGCGGCCGATGTTGCACGCCGGCCCTGGCCTTGTAAAGGCCCGCTGACCGGGTCGGGTGCAGCCTGTCACTGCCGGCGTGCGGAATTCCCGCTCTGGCTCAGGTGACACGCTGCAGCACGACCTCGATGACGAAGCGACTGCCGACATAGGCGAGCATCAGGGCGACGAAGCCGGCGAGGGTCCAGCGCAGCGCGATCCGTCCGCGCCAGCCCCACAGGCGGCGGCCGAGCAGCAGGCTGCCGAACAGCAGCCAGGAAATGAAGGCGAAGACCGTCTTGTGGTCGACTGTGAACGCCTTGCCGAAAAGTGACTCGGAGAACATCACGCCGCTGGCCAGCGTCAGCGTCAGCAGAACGAAAGCGATCGAGATCAGACGGAAGAGCAGTGCTTCCATCGTCAGCAGCGGCGGCAGGCCTGCGAGCAGGCGACTGAAGCGGGCATTGTGCAGTTGACGTCCTGCAACCGACATCAGCATCGCGTGCAGGGCCGCAAGCGTAAACAGGCTGTAGGCCAGCATGGCGATGACGAAGTGCGCGCGAAACGCCGGCGAGGCCGCGTTCGCAAGCACGTGTTCGCCCGGGAAGAACATGGGGACGGCGCTGGCCAGTACGCCGGCCGGCATGACTACCGCATGGAGGCCATCGAGCCGGGTGTAGAGTGTCTCGACCCAATAGAAGCAGATCGCCAGCCATACCATCAGCGACATGGCGACGCCGAAACCGAAGCGCATTTGATCGCCCGGAAAGATCGCCGCATGCAGGGCCACGCCGTGCGCAATCAGCGCGACCAGCAGGAAAAGGCGCTCGCGCGTCGACATGCATTGCTGACCCTTCGCAACCGGTGCGCGGGCGAGGATGCAACTGCGCCAGAACATGATGCCGAGGCCGGCATAAAGCGAGGCTGGAATCAGATGAAGTAGAATTGAGTGCATACGGAACACAAGTTTACTCCAAGTCACCCCCGCACGAAGGCTCTCTCGCACATGCTCGACAATCTCACCCAGCGCCTGTCAAAGGTCGTCAAGACCTTGCGCGGTCAGGCACGCCTGACGGAAGACAACATCCAGGAGGCGCTGCGCGAGGTGCGCATGGCGCTGCTCGAGGCCGACGTCGCCCTGCCGGTGGTCAAGGACTTCATCGCCCGGGTCAAGGAAAAGGCCGTTGGCCAGGAGGTCGTCGGCTCGCTGACGCCAGGCCAGGCGCTGGTCGGCGTGGTGCATGATGAACTGCGCACGCTGATGGGTACCGCCCATGAAGGATTGAATCTCGCCACTCAGCCACCCGCAGTGGTGCTGATGGCCGGTCTGCAGGGTGCGGGCAAGACCACGACGACCGGCAAGCTCGCCAAGCTGTTGCACGAACAGCAGAAGAAGAAAGTGCTGGTGGTGTCGACCGACGTCTATCGCCCCGCCGCGATCGAGCAGTTGAAAACGGTTGCAGCGCAGGCAGGTGTGGGCTTCTTCACCTCGACAATCGAGCAGAAACCGGTCGACATCGCGCTGGCCGCGCTGGACTACGCGCGCAAGCACCATATCGATGTGCTGCTGGTCGATACCGCGGGTCGTCTCGCCATCGACGAATTGATGATGGCCGAGATCAAGGCCCTGCATGCAGCAGTGGCTCCGATCGAGACCTTGTTCGTGGTCGATGCGATGCTCGGCCAGGATGCGGTCAACACCGCACGCGCCTTCAACGAGGCGCTACCGCTGACCGGTGTGGTACTGACCAAGCTCGATGGCGATTCGCGAGGCGGCGCGGCGCTGTCGGTGCGCCATGTCACCGGCAAGCCGCTCAAGTTTGCCGGCGTGGGCGAGAAGCTGTCGGGTTTCGAGCCGTTTCACCCCGATCGCATGGCCAGCCGCATCCTGGGCATGGGCGATATTCTCGGTCTGGTGGAGGATGCGCGCCGGGGCGTCGATGAGGAGAAGGCACGCGTTTTTGCTCAAAAGCTCAAGAGCGGCAAGGGCTTCGATCTGAATGACTTCAAGGAGCAGATTGGCCAGATGCGCAAGATGGGTGGTCTGGCATCAATGATGGACAAGCTGCCGGCCCAGTTCGCGCAGGCGGCAGGGCAGTTGCAGGGCGGTGCCGAGGAGAAGTCTATCGGTCGCATCGAGGGCATCATCAACTCGATGACACCGCTCGAACGTTCCAAGCCGGAGCTGCTAAAGGCCAGTCGCAAGCGGCGGATTGCCGCTGGCGCAGGGGTTACGGTGCAGGAGGTCAATCGCCTGCTGAACCAGTTCGAGCAGACGCAGAAAGTGATGAAGCAGTTCTCCAAGGGCGGCATGCACAAGATGATGCGCGCAATGAAGGGCATGATGCCGGGTGGCTTGCCGGGCATGCCGCGCTGAAAAGGGAGGCGCCATGAAGGATATTCTGATCGCATTCGTCCGAGCTACCCGTAGCCTGTTCCGGCGCGACATCTTCTGGCATTTGCTGTGGCCGGGCGTGGTGTCCATGCTGGTGTGGACAGTGGTCGCGGTGCTTGCCTGGGTGCCGGTCACGGACTGGATCTTTGCTTGGGTGGGTGGCTGGAGCTTCGTCGGGAGCTGGATATCGGCGTCCGACGCAACTGCAGCGATCACCCTGGTGCTGATCAAGCTTGCCGTGGCACTTGCCTTCGTGCCGCTGATTTATGTCACCGCGGCCCTGGTCGTGGCCACCATTGCCTTGCCGCTGATGCTTGAGCGCGTCAGTCGCCGCAACTATGCCGATGTCGAGCAACGGCGGGGCGGCTCAAACATGGGCAGTGCCTGGAATTCGATCGCTGCAGGCATCCTTTTTCTGCTTGCGCTCATTGTGTCGCTGCCGTTCTGGCTCATTCCGGGCGTGGGGCTGCTGGCTTCGGTGTTGCTGACGGGCTGGCTCAACCAACGTGCGTTTGGTTACGACGCGCTGATGCTGCATGCGGATGCCGAGGAACTGAATCGCCTGCGCCGCGACTGGCGGCCGCAGATGCTGCTATTGGGCGGCGGTAGCGCCTTGCTGGCCTATGTGCCGGTAATCAACCTTGTAGCGCCGGCCTACGCGGGCCTGGCCTTCGTCCACTACCTGCTCGAACGCTTGCGTCAGGACCGCCATGTGCGCGGCGTGACCCTGCTCGATGCAGCGCCCTCCAACTTGCAGCAGACCTCCCCATGAACTTTGGTGCCCTGATCATTGGCGACGAGATCCTGTCCGGTCGTCGCAGCGACAAACACCTGGCCAAGCTAATCGAGCTGCTCGGCGCGCGCGGGCTCAAATTGTCGTGGGCGCGCTACTGTGGAGATGATTTTGCGCAGCTCGCTGATACCCTGTGCCAGACGTTCACCACCGGTGACGTGGTGTTCAGTTTCGGCGGCATCGGTGCCACGCCCGATGACCGTACGCGTGAGGCAGCAGCGGCGGCACTGGGGCTGGACCTCGCCCTGCACCCCGAGGCCGAAGCCGAAATCCGTAACCGCTTCGGTGGTGAGATCACGCCTGAGCGACTGCAGATGGGGGTGTATCCCGTCGGTAGCGAGATCATCCCCAACACCTACAATCGCATTCCCGGCTTCTCCATCCGCGAGCACTATTTCACCCCGGGTTTTCCGGTGATGGCTTGGCCAATGGTCGAATGGGTGCTCGATACCCGGTATGCGCACCTGCATCACGCCGAGGATTACGTCGAGCAGGCCATCACCATCTGGGATACCTACGAGGGGCAGCTGATCGGCCTCATGCGCAAGGTGACGGCTGACTTTCCCGATGCCACGCTGTTCAGCCTGCCCACCCTGGCCGCGGAAGGCCAGCGTCGGTCGCTTGAACTGGGGATGAAGGGCGCCCTGGCACGTGTTGCCGAGGCGATGGCGCTGATCAAGGCCGACATGGATGCGCGTGGCCTGGAGTGGCAGGACAAGGTTTGAGCCGACTGCGCCCCGCAGGGACGATGGTAGCGAGCGAACAGGCTCATGATGTTGATATCGAGGGCTTGCGTATCCGCCTGACGCTGCGCCGTTCGGCGCGCCGATCCTTTGCGCTGCAGGTCGATCACCGTGGCGCGAGGGTGTCGGTGCCCGCCAGTGCGCCTCTGGCCGATGTTGATCACTTCGTGCGTGGGCATGGAGCCTGGTTGCTTGAACGTCTCAGGCGCGCGCAGGAGCAGCCGCGAGTGCCGTTGCTGACGCCGGCGGACGGCATCGTACTGCCCCTGTTCGGCCGCTCTCTGCGGTTGCGTGTTGCTGCGATTCGCCGTGTGCAATGGCGTATGGCAGCGGATGGCCTCGAGGAACTGCATTTTCCTGTGCAGGGAAATGCCGTGCATGCGGTGCAGCGTGCCTTGCAGGCCCGTGCGCTGGCCTGGTATCTAGGGCGGGTGGAGGAGTACTGCCTGCGCCTGGGCTTGCCGGTGCCGCCTGTGCGCTTGTCGAGTGCGCGCACGCGCTGGGGCAGTTGCAGCAGCCGATCCGGCATCCGCCTGCATTGGCGACTGGTGCACCTGCCACCCGAGCTTATCGACTATGTCGTTGCGCACGAAGTTGCCCATCTGCGGGAGATGAACCACTCAGCGCGTTTCTGGGCCGTAGTGGCGTCGGTTTGTTCCGACTGGCGTAATGCGCGGGCCAGGCTGAAGGCGGCAGCCTTGACGCTGCCGGTGATTGGTCTTGCCGGGGAGGCCGACGTCGGCTTCGTTGATTTTGAAGACTGAGTTCTTGTCGCTTGCGACGAATCGACCATAAAGGAAAACTAAACATGCGAATGCTGCACACCATGTTGCGCGTTGGTGACCTTGAGCGCTCGATCAACTTCTATACCGATGTGCTCGGCATGCGGCTACTGCGCAAGCATGACTATCCGGATGGCAAGTTCACGCTGGCCTTCGTCGGATATCAGGATGAGCAGGATGGCGCTGTGCTCGAACTGACCTACAACTGGGGCGTTGACCATTACGAACCGGGCACGGCCTACGGTCACATTGCACTGGAGGTTCCGGACGCGCGTAAGGCGTGTGAGCAAATCCGCGCCCGTGGCGGCAAAGTGGTGCGTGAAGCCGGACCGATGAAACATGGCACGACCGTCATCGCCTTCGTGGAGGATCCTGACGGTTACAAGGTCGAGCTGATCGAGAGCAAGACTTATTGAGCGATGCTGTACGACAGCGGGGCACCGGACTCGGACTCATCAAGGAATCGAGTGTGTATGTCGAGTACCTCATCCCAACGGGACAGGAAGGCGTCCACGCAGCCCGGATCGAAGTGGCTGCCACGGCCTTCACGCAATAGGTCGACGGCACGCTCGAACGTCCAGGCCGGCTTGTAGGGGCGGGAAGATGTCAGGGCGTCGAATACGTCCGCCACGGCGACGATGCGACCCTCGAGCGGAATGGCATCGCCAACGCTGCCATGCGGGTAACCGCTGCCATCGAACTTTTCGTGGTGGGTGAGGGCAATGCGGGCGCCGAGTTGCAGCACTTCGGACGATGAACCCTTGAGAATGTCGTGGCCGATCAGCGAGTGGCGCTTCATCACCTCAAACTCTTCCGTCGTCAGCCGGCCGGGCTTGAGCAGGATTGTGTCCGGGATGCCAAGCTTGCCTACATCATGCATCGGCGCCGCCAGCAGCAGCGCATCGACAAACTCGTCTGCAAGGCCAAGACGGCGTGCGATCATCGCCGAGTAGTGCGACATGCGCTGGATGTGGGCGCCGGTCTCGGGGTCGCGGAATTCGGCCGCCCGCGCGAGACGGGTAATCGTTTCGCGCTCGCGGTCGAGGATGTCGGCGGTGGCCCGACGAACGGCCACTGCGAGTGTCTCGGCACGCTGCCGGGTGGCGATGTGCGCCTCGCGCAACTTGAGCATGTTGCGCACACGGGGTTCGAACTCGTGCGCGTCGATCGGCTTGGTCAGAAAATCGTTGGCGCCACAATCAAGCGCCTGATAGCGCACGCCGCGCTCGTTGTTGGCGGTGACCATCAGGATCGGCACATTTTCGCGGTCGTGGCTGGAGCGTACTCGGCGGATGAACTCCAGCCCGTCGATTTCCGGCATCATGTAGTCAACGATGATCAGGTCGGGCTCGGCACCGGCGCACCAGCGCAGCGCATCCTGCGGGGACTCGAAACCCTTGGACTCGATGCCAGGGATGCGCTCAACCAGCTTGGTCATCAATAACAGGTTGAGCGGTGTGTCGTCGACGATGACGATTTTCATGGGCCGGGGCCATCTGCAGAAGTAATCGAACTATCGCCACAAAACCGGCTGCACGCTAGGAACTATGCCCGCCCCGCCAGTTAAACCCCTCCGCTGCCGTCTCGTGCGCGACTCACTCTGGCAAAGCGACCTTGTTATCGGTGCTGAACTGGTAGTCCTGGAACACGTGCTCGGCAGTGAGGATGCGGTAGTCGCCGCTTTCCTCAAGTATCGAGGTGTCCTTGAGGCGATACGTGTAGTGGCCGCAGGTCCAGCAGTCGAAGTTTCGCATGTGGGTGCACAGGCAGGTCTTGTCGAAGACCTTGATCTTCTTTGCGTCCGGATGGGCCGCGACCTCGCGGTTGTAGGCTTCGATGTACTGGCAGTTGCCGGTTGCGTCGAGCAAGTAGCCGTAGGCTTCGCAATTGGGGCGGATGCCGCTGCCGATGGCCGGACTGCTCTTGAGCATCCGCATCGGGTAGCCAGTGGGCGAGATCTGATTGACTTCGATCTCTTCCTCGCTCGTCTTGAAGTAATGCTGCTGTACGTCTTCGGGCAGGCCGCATTCCCGGGTCACGGTGAAGCGTGTTGCAACCTGAACGGCTGCTGCGCCCATGTCGAGAAAGTTGACGGCGTCGGTCCCGGTGAAGATGCCGCCGGCCGGGATCAGCGGGATATCGAGTTGCTGTTCCTTCAGCCAGTCGCGAATCTCGACCACGATCGTGGCGAGGTCGTATTGTGCCCAGTCGAGGCCGAAGCCCAGGTGGCCACCGGCCAGCGGGCCTTCGACGACGACGTAGTCGGGCATGCGCCCGGTACGTGAGCTTTTCTTCAGGAACAGCTGCAGTGCGCGCAGCGAGCTGACGATGATGCCCAGTTGCACGTCGCGAAAGCGTGGATGGTCCTCGATCAGCGCGAACGAACCCAGGTGCAGGCCGGCTGCCAGCGTGATCCCGTCGATGCCGTTGTCCATCGCCGCCCGCAGTCTCACCCGAAGGGTGTCCTTCGGGGAGTTCATGGTCAGCTTCTCCATGCAGTTGATGAAGATCTGGCCAGTGCCACGTTTGCGCTCCATCGTGCGGCTGACATGGGTTGCGGTGGCTTCGGCAATCAGGCCAAGGTCGAACTGCACGACCGACTTGTCGGAATTGGCAACGTTGAACTTGTATTGCTGAAGCTTGTTCTTGACGTACTTGGTGTTGTAGCGACGGTCGGACACTGTTGGTAGCATGGCGTCCGAGATATGCCCGACACCGCCCAGGCGAGCAACTTCAAGGGCGAGGTCGGCAGTCGAGATGTCGACGCCCATACCGCCCACCATGATTGGCACCAGTTCCTGCGATCCCAGCTTCAGGCGAAAGTCATCAACGCGCTTCATTGCATCCGGTCCGTTAATTCGGCAGTCCGACATTATCACCTGAGTCGTTGAATCGGCCCAGCCCTGCGCTCAATAAGGCGCATTGCGCGTGACAGGATTGTGTGTGAGGTCATGGTGTGCGGGGAGCTTTCAGTCGAGCGCGGTAAGGCCGGTCAGTACGTAGGCTGACAGACCCGCTTACAACTTCAGTGGGTATTGGAGGCAGAGAGCATTGAATGTCCCGGCCCGTCTGCGTACCATAGCACCCATGGTTGTAATTCCGGCAACCCGGAGGCGTTCTGGACAGGGGTTCGATTCCCCTCACCTCCACCCAAGTGCATTTGCGAGTGTATTTTGGTGGGGGTGTACTGGTTTCGACAGGGCGGGCAAAGGTGAGCAGGCAACCCGAGAGGCGACGGACGTAATCCGCGCAAAACCATAAACGCCAACGATGAGCGTTTCGCAGTAGCTGCATAAGCTAACTGCCGGGGCCGCTGAAGCCTTGTAACCCAAGAAAGCCGGTGGGGACTTCGGTCCCCATCGTCACGTCTACAGGATAGGGTCAGGCGCCCAGCACTACGTGGAAACTGCTGCCGCCAGGCTCAAGCTCCCGAATGCTGATCGCCCACCCTTGGTCTGAGCAGATGCGCTTGACCAGCGAGAGGCCCAGCCCCATGCCTTCGCCGCGTGCGCGCTCACCGCGGACGAAAGGCTGGAATATCTGCTCTTGCTGTTGCGGCGCAATACCCATGCCGCTGTCCTCCACCCGAAATCCGCCGCGCTCGACCACCAGCCGCACATGTCCTTGGTCGGTGTAGTGCAGCGCATTGCGCAGCAAGTTGGCCATAACGGTACGCAGCAGGATCGGGTTGTACATCCCCAAGTCCTGCTCCTCGCAGATCAGTTCAAAAGCCAGCTCCCTTTCGCGCATCTGTGGCCCCCAGTGCGCAAGCTGTTCCTCGGCTACCTGTTGCAGGCTGCAGCTTGCCGCGAAAACCGATGTGTTGGTCTTGCTCCGCGCCAGTTGCAGGAAGATCTGCACGAGATCGCGCATCTCCTCGCTCGCCCGTTCGACCCGTGCCAGCTGTGCCCGCTGGCGTGGGTCAAGCTGGCCTTGGGCAAGAAGCTCGCATGAGCTGGCGATCACCATCAGTGGCGTGCGCAGTTCGTGGCTGACATCGCTGGTGAATAGCCGTTCACGCTCCAGCGAGTGACGCAATTGTCCCAGGGTGATGTCGAAGGCGGCCGCCAACTGGCCGACTTCATCGTCGGCATACTCCGGCGCCAGGGGAGGGGCCAGCGGGTGCAACTGATCGTGATGGCTGACCTGCCGCGCCAGGCGGCTGACCGGCGTCATCACCCGCCTGGCCATCAACCAGCCCAGCCCCCAGGCGCCGACCACCGATAGCAGAAAGCCGGCAAGCACCACATTGAACAAGGCCTTCTCGCGCGCCTCGAACTCGCTCTGCTCCTGGACCAGCATGAAGCGCTCGCCATTGATGATCCGGGTGTAGGCGTAAAAGGCCTGTTCGCCGCGTACGACCTCGGTGAAGCCTTCGTTGAGCTCGGTGTACTCGTCAGGAATCGCGTACCCGCCGAGACCGGATGCGTAGAAACGTGTCGTCGGGCCGAGACGCGGCGGGTGCTGATTTCGCAGGTCTTCCTGCAGCACTGTCTGCAGTTGAAGGTGCATCTCTTCGGACACCAGATGCTCCTCGATCAGATGCACGATGGTCACGATGCCCAGGGAAAAAGCACCACTGACCAGCGTCGTCATCAGCACGAAGGCGATGACGATTCGCCGCAGCAGGGGTTGCCTAGAGCGCATCGCCGCCCTCGGCCAGGCGGTAGCCAACGCCATGCTGGGTGTGCAGCAAGGGGCTTGCGAAGGGCTTGTCGAGCGCCTGGCGCAGCAGATGGATGTGGCTGCGCAGACTGTCGCTGTCAGGACAGTCATCCCCCCACAAGGCCTCTTCGAGCACCTCGCGACGCACCACGGCCGGACTTTTCTGCATCAGAATGGCCAGCACTTTCATGCCCAGCGGGTTGAGCTTGAGCGGCTTGCCCGCGCGGGTCACGTGCAGCGTGTCGAGATCGTAGATCAGATCGGCCACTTCCAGGCGGCGCTTGCGGTTGCCCTGGGTGCGGCGCAGGATTGCCTCGATCCGCGCCACCAGTTCGGATAGCGCGAAGGGTTTCACCAGGTAGTCATCGGCACCGGAACGCAGACCCTGCAGGCGATCGTCGAGGTCGTCCCGGGCCGTCAGCATCAGGATCGGCACTTCGTTGCGTGCTTCTTCGCGCAAGCGGCGACACAGTTGAAAGCCATCGATGCCGGGCAGCATGATGTCCAGCACGATCAGGTCATAGTGCTGACTGGTCGCCAGGTGCAGACCGCTGAGACCATCCTGGGCGCAGTCCACCGTGAAACCCTTGAGCTGCAGATAGTCCAGCACATTGGCCAGGATGTCGCGGTTGTCTTCGACTACCAGAATGCGCATTGGCGGGTTCCTTTCATCTCAATTGACGCATTTTTCACATCTCGTTGACGTGCGTCTCACGCCAGCGCCGACAGACTGTGGTCCGTTCAGCCCTCACGGATCCAACGATGCCACAGCTTCGCCACGCCCAGCCCAGATATCTGAGCCTGCTCTTGCTGAGCTGGCTACTGGTGTTTTTCCTGACCCGAAGTGTGCTGTTGTTGGGCCATCTGGCCGACGCCGACGCCGGCTTGTTCGACATGCTGCGACTCTATGGCCTGGGTCTGGTCTATGACCTGAGTTTTTTGCTCTATGCGGCAACGCCACTGGCACTTTACCTGCTGCTGTGTCCTGCACGACTGTGGCGCAGGCCGGGCCACAGGTTCTTCCTCCATGCGCTGATGGGCGTAGGCCTGTTTGCGATGCTGTTCATCGGCGTGGCCGAATGGCTCTTCTGGGACGAGTTCGGAGTGCGGTTCAACTTCATTGCGGTGGACTATCTGGTCTATTCGGACGAAGTCATCAACAACATCCTCGAGTCCTACCCCATCTATCCCGTGCTGGCCGTGTTGGTGATGGTGGCGGTGGGCGTCACGGTGGCATTGAGGGGGCCGCTGCGCCTGGCGCTCGACGCGCCGCTGATGAAAAAATCCCGTGCCGTGTTGCTCTTCGGTGGGCTGGTCGTGGCCGCCACTGTTTGCGCCAGCCTCATCGGTCAGGATTTTCCGTTGAGCAAGGGGGGCAATGTCTACCAGCGGGAGCTGGCCAGCAACGGGCCGTTCCAGTTCTTCGCCGCATTCCGCAACAACGAGCTTGATTACCCGCAGTTTTACGCAACGCTGCCCGAACCCCGTGCCGCCTCGCTGCTGCGCCGTGAGTTGGCCGAGCCCGCTGCCCGCTTCCTTGGCCGCGATCCTCTGGACATCCGCCGAGCCATCGACAACCCGGGGCAGGAGCAGCGACGCAATGTGGTGCTGGTCACCATCGAGAGCTTCAGCGCCAAGTACCTGGGCAGCTTTGGCGATCGTCGCAATCTCACCCCCAATCTGGATGCACTGCGCCGCGAAAGCCTGTTCTTCAACAATTTCTATGCGACCGGAACGCGCACCGACCGTGGACTGGAAGCCATCACCCTGTCGATGCCTCCGACTCCGGGACGCTCGATCGTCAAGCGCATCGGGCGTGAGTCCGGCTTCGCGAGTCTCGGCCAGCAACTCAAGGCCAAGGGATACGACAGCGTCTTCGTCTATGGCGGGCGTGGCTACTTTGACAACATGAATGCCTTTTTCGGTGGCAATGGCTATCGCATTGTTGACCAGACCAGCGTGGCCGAAGCCGAAATGCAGTTCCAGAACGCCTGGGGCATGTCGGACGAGGATCTGTACGCCCAGGCCCTGAAGCTCGGAGATCAGGATCACGCAGCGGGAAAGCCCTTCTTCCTGCAGCTGATGACCACCTCCAACCACAGGCCCTACACCTACCCCGATGGGCGGATCGATATTCCCTCAGGAACAGGACGTGATGGCGCGGTGAAGTACACCGACTTCGCAATCGGCCAGTTTTTGGCCCGTGCCCGGGAGAAACCCTGGTTCAACAATACCGTGTTCGTTTTCGTGGCCGATCACACCGCAGGCAGTGCCGGCAAGGAAGATCTACCGGTCGCCAACTACCACATACCCCTGTTCATTCTGGCGCCGGGCGCCAGCCCGCACGAAGTGTCCACGCTGACGAGCCAGATCGACCTCGCTCCGACCCTGCTGGGCCTGCTCAACATGGACTATGTGTCGACCTTCTACGGACGTGATGTGCTGAGCGACGAAGCGCGTCCCGGTCGCGCCCTGATCGGGAACTACCAGCACCTGGGTTTGTTCGATGGCAAGGATCTGGCCATTCTCAGCCCACGTCGTGGCATGCGTCGGCACGATGACGCCCTCGGACTGAGCCATGAAACAAAGGTGGATGGTCAGGACCCGCTACTGGGCCGGGACATTGCCTACTATCAAGGGGCGAGCCATGCTTTCGGCGACCACCTGATCGCCTGGCAGGCGCCGGCCGCCACGCTAGGGCCTCTCGTGCAACGCTAGTGCTGGCA
>Ga0073904_10001247_pt1 | contig 18975 bp, 18 predicted proteins | sample KloWWTrecipitate_FD_66668 | JGI IMG/M metagenome (GOLD analysis project Ga0073904, IMG submission 66668) | Active sludge microbial communities from Klosterneuburg, Austria, studying microevolution and ecology of nitrifiers - Klosterneuburg... | ecosystem: Engineered > WWTP > Aerobic digester >... | reverse complement strand
GAGAACGAGCCGGGCTCGTCGATCATGCCGGGCAAGGTCAACCCGACGCAGGCCGAGGCGCTGACGATGGTGGCGGTACAGGTGTACGGCAACGACGCGGCGGTGGCCTTCGCCAACTCGCAGGGGCACTTCCAGTTGAACGTGTTCAAGCCGGTGATCCTGCACAACGTGCTCGAATCGATCGTCCTGCTGGGCGAAGCCTGCCGGTCGTTCGACGAGCACTGCGCGCGGGGTCTGGAGCCCGACCGCGCGCGCATTGCCCGTCACGTGTCCCAGTCGCTGATGCTGGTGACGGCGCTGGCGCCGCACATCGGGTACGAGCACTCGGCCGCCATCGCGCTCGCGGCGCATCGCGAGGGGCTGACGCTGCGTGAGGCGGCGCTCGCCTCCGGGCACGTCAGTGCCGGCGAGTTCGACGCCTGGGTGCGTCCCGACCACATGGCCCGGCCTCACGCATCGGGTCCACGGGAGTGACGCCGAAGGACTGGACCAGCCGGCTGGGTCTCCGGTGACCGGCGTCACGCCGGCTCGGTCCGCGCTACACTCTGGTGATGCAGCTGCGCGTGGCCCGCTTGTGCCTCGACTGTGACGAGGTGCACGACCAGTATCGGTGCCCGGTCTGCGCGTCAGACCACTTCACCTACCTTTCACGCTGGATTCCGGTTCCAGAGCGCCGCGTGCGGCCGCGGGCGGCGCCCCCTCCACCGCCCGAGCTCGACGTGTACCGGCGTGTCGTCGACCCGCCCCCGCGCAAGCGGCGACTGCTGAGCCGGGCGCTGGTCGGGCTGGGCGCGGCCGGGGTGATGGGGCTGTTCCTCGGCGGGCAGCGTGCGCGCACGCGCGACGGAGACGTCGCTCAACCGGACGACGAGTAGGCCCGCGCGCGCTGGATGCGCACATCGCAAGACGTCGAATGGAGGAGGCCGATGAAGCGCTGGTGCACGCTCCGCTGTCTTGTGCTCGGGATCCTGATTGCCGCCCTGCCGATCGGCGGGTGGTGGTGGTTCCGGTGCGGCGTCCCCACGACGCTGATCGTGGTGCGGCACGCCGATCGCCCCACGACCGGCGAGGATGCGCTCACGCCCGCCGGTCTGGCCCGGGCGCAGGTCCTGGCACACATCGGTGCGAAGGCAGGCATTGCGGCGGTGTACCACAGCGACACCAACCGGACGCGCGATACGGTTCTGCCGCTCGCCACCGCGCTCGGCCTGACCCCGGTCGTCTATCCGTACGCCGACATCGCCGGCGTCGTCGCCCAGGTGTTCGCCGACCACCGGGGTGAGACCGTGGTGATCGCGGGGCACTCGGATACCGTGTTGAAGATCATCGAGGAAGCCGGCGGACCCACGCTGCCGGACATCGACGGGACCGAGTTCGACGACCTGTTCGTCCTGACGGCGTGCTCGTGCCGGCACGGCCGGGCGACGCTCGCCAACCTCCAGTACGGATTGCCCTCGCCGTGATGCGCGTCGGGTGCGGGACGCCGCGTCACGGCGCCCCATGGTTTGGCCGATTCAGCGCACCACGAAGTGCTGCTCGTCCAGCACGCGGTCGTCGGGGCCCAGCAGAGCCACCTCCCATTCGCCCGGACCTACCGTCTGGCTGCTGAAGGTCCGATAACCGTCCGTGGGGTTGGCGCCGACCCGGAGGCTCGACACGCGCACGATGGTGCCGTCCCGCGACCAGCGGTGACGGATCACGACATCGCGAGGGGAGGCGACGCGCGTGTAGTAGGACACCGCGCCGCCCTGGACCGGGTTGGCCACAGGCTGGCACGTCCACACCGCGCCCTGGCGCGACAGCGTGCGGCAGACCCGTGCCTCCACCAACGAAGGCGCTCCTGGGGCCGCGGCGTCCGCGCGGGGAGCTGAGGCCGGCGCCGTCGGCTCCGCGGTTGGTGCTTGCGGCGACCGCGGCTGCGGCGTCGGAGGCTGTGCCTGCTGGCCCGAGGGCGGCGCCGACGGCGGGTCCGCCGCCACCGGCGGTTCGGGTGGAATGTCCCTCTCGGGCGTTGCCGCGACTTCCGCGGCCGGCGCAGAAACGGGCGCCTCCGACATCGCCGGAGCCGGCGGCCCCTCCGACCCCCAACGCCAGACCGCCGCGACAATCAGAAGGGCGACGCCGATGGCCGCCATGACGGCCGGCCGGCGCCACAGCGGCGCGACCTCGCGCCTAGGCGCGCCTGGCGGCGCCGTGTTGACCGGGCGAGGTGAGTCGACCGGCAGTGGGTCGGGCGCCGGTCGGCGCGGGGCCTGCCGGCCCAGCGGCGGAGCCGACGGCGGCAGTTGCACCGGCGCCGGTGAACGTGGCGCCGGTGTCGCCACGTTCACCGGTGTCGCCACGCTCGGTTCAGGGAGTGCTTCGTCTCCCGTCTGGAAATCCATGAGGCCGGCCGTCCCGTCCTGCGTGGGATGGCCGGCCTGCGGCGGGACGCCGGGCCCGCCGTATGCGGCGTAGAACGCGTTCAGGTTCTCGTCGCTCAGGCGGACGAGCGGATGGCCGGGTGGCAGCGCCTTGGCCGCGACGGCGTGGGCCCGCCGGTAGCACACGCCGGCTTCGGCCAGATCCCCGGCCCGTTCGCGCATGAGCGCCAGGTTGTTGAGCGTGGTCGCGATGTCGGGGTGGCCGGTGCCCAGCGCCTCGTGCTGCAGGTGGAGCACCTGCCTCAGGAGCGCGGTGGCGGCGTTGAAATCGCCCTCCGCGGCGGCACGGGCCGCGTCGGCGTTGAGCGAGTGGATCTCGGGCGCATCCGGCATGGCGGTTCCAGGATGAAGAGAGCTCGGGGGCGCGATCGACGTTCCTGCGGCCATTGTAGTCTGCGCACGCGCCTCGCTCGGAGCGGTGGTGTAGAATCCGCGCGCCATGAGTGAGCAGCCTAGGAATGACGGGCGCGACCCGACGACGAAGATCACCGCAAAGCCGTGCACGGCTCCGACCGGGCTGGATGAGCGGCCGCGGCCGGAGGGCGTCGTCGTCGTTGGCATCCTGGCCGCGCTGGTCGCGCTGAGCGCGTCGTGTGGCGGCGAGCGGGCCGCGCCCGCCACCGGCCCTCCGGACCTGCTTCTCAAGGGTGGCGCCATCTACACCGTCGATGCCAGCCGTCGATGGGTGGACACGCTCGCCGTTCGCGACGGCCGCATCGTTGCCGCAGGCAGCGAGCGCGACGTGATGCCACTGGCCGGACCGGCCACCCGTATCGTGGACCTCGGCGGCCGCTTCGTGATGCCGGCCTTCCACGACGCGCACGTGCATCCGTTGAGCGCGGGTGTCGAGCTGGGACAGTGCAACCTGAACGATATCGAGGGCGCCACGGCCGTGCTGGCGGCCGTCGAGGCGTGCGCGGCGACGGCGGGCGGGCGCCCCTGGCTCATTGGCGGAGGGTGGGACCTGCCGTCGTTTCCCCAGGGGCAGCCGAACAAGGCCCTGCTGGACGGCGTTACCGGCGCGCAGCCCACGGCGCTGAGCTCGGCCGATGGTCACACGCTGTGGGTCAACTCCGCGGCGCTGGCCGCGGCGGGCATCACGCCGGCGACGCCCGACCCCGAGGCCGGACGCATCGAGCGTGATACACAGGGCGAGCCCACCGGTGTACTCCGGGAGGCTGCCGCCGATCTCGTCAACGGCATCGTGCCACCGGTCTCGGCCGCCGAGCGGGAAGCTGGCTTGGTCCGCGCCGTGGCGGTGCTCAACGGCTTCGGGATTGTGTCGGTGCAGGAGGCCAGCGCCCGCGACGACGCCGTCGAAGCGTACCGGGCGGTGGCCCGGCAGGGCAAGCTCGGGCTTCGCGCGCGGCTGTCGCTCTACGTCGATCACAAGCTGGACGAATCGCAGGTGGACCACCTGGTGAGGGTGCGGGCCGCCACGACGGAGCCCGGCGTGGTCGCAGGCTCGGCGAAAATTTTCGTGGATGGGGTGATCGAGGCCGCAACGGCGTCCCTGATCGAGCCCTACCTCCCGCTGCCGAAGGAAGGCAGGATCGGTCCGCCCTCTCGAGGGCTGCCCAACTACACCGATGCCCGCCTCCAGGCCATCGTCGCGCGACTCGACAAGGAAGGCTTCCAGGTGCACATGCACGCCATCGGGGACGCGGCCATCCGCCAGGGCCTCGACGCGATAGCCGCCGCGAGCCGAGCCAACGGGCCGCGCGATCGGCGGCCGCACATCGCCCACATCCAGCTATTCGACCCGGCCGACATCCCGCGGTTTCGCGAGCTTGGCGTCGTGGCCAACGTGCAGCCGCTCTGGGCCTATGAGGACAGCTACATTCGCGAGTTGACCGAACCGCGGCTCGGCCCGGCCCGGTCGCGATGGCTGTATCCATTCGGGTCGCTCGAGCGCTCGGGCGCGATGCTGGCCGGCGGCAGCGACTGGTCGGTGACCACCGCCAACCCGCTCCACGCCATTCAGGTTGCGGTGACCCGGCGCCCGCTCACGGCGCCTGCCGGTGCGCCCGCCTGGCTTCCCGACGAGCGTCTCGACCTGCCGGCCGCACTGGCGGCCTACACGATGGGTGGAGCCTTCGTGAACTTCGAAGAACACGACAGCGGGTCGCTCGAGCCGGGTAAGTTCGCCGACCTCATCGTGCTCGACCAAAACCTGTTCGCGATTCCGGTGGAGCGTATCCACCAGGCGAAGGTGCTCTGGACGTTGCGCGAGGGCCGGGAGGTGTTTCGCGCCGAAGGGTATACGCCGTAAGCCGGTGCGTCTCGCCAGGGTGGGCGAGTTAGGGCACGGTAAGATGGCGATTGCACCGATTTCCGGGAGATGCCGTGAAGCAGACCGCCATCGTCTTGTTGCTGACCGCCTGTGTCGCCGCGCTGGGTGCCCAGACGGCGTTGCCGCCGCCGTTTCCCCGCCAGAACGCCACCAAGCTGCTCGACACCGACCGCATCAACGTCTGGGACGTGGCCTGGCCGAAGGGCCAGCCCACCGCGCTGCACCGGCACGTGTACGATCAGGTCGGCACCTACTACGCGCCCGGAGGACGGGTGATCACACCGCCGGCCGGCGCGGCGCGGACGATTGATACGCCAGTGGGCGCCCTGTCCGACACGCGCAAGGGGACGACCCATGTCGAAGAAGGGACGACCGACCCGCCGCTGCGGGCCGTGTTCATCGAGCTGAAGGCGGATGCCGCTACCGGCCTGCCGGCGGCGGAGGTGGGCGGCCTGCCGGCGTTTCCGCGCGCGGACGCTACCCGGGCGCTCGACAACGATCGCGTGACGGCGTGGGACTTCGTCTGGGTTAGCGGCGCCGACGGACTCCGATTCCGCGCGGCGCGCGAGACGGTCATCGTCTGGCTGGGCGTGGGGACCATACGCGTCACGCCGGGGCGGGGGCCGGCGACCCCGATCGAGGTGAAGGCGGGCACGATGCGGCACGTGCCCCGCGGCTCGGAAGAGACCATCGAGATGGTGAGCGGCTCGCCGCGGACGATGCTGTTCGAGCTGAAGTAATCCGCCAAGAACGAGTGAGCGATGATGTCCCAGATGTTCGGGCGAAACGCATTCGGTGTGTTGGCCGTGCTGCTTGCGGTGGCGGTCCCGCATGCCGAGGCGCAGGCCCAGGCCCAGATACCCACCGGACGGGAGACCTCCGCGGCGTCGGTCGCCTCCTACGATCTCTCGGACGGGATGCCCGTCGATCCGGAAGTGCTGGTCGGCGCCCTGCCGAATGGCCTGCGCTTTTACGTGCGCCCGAATGCCAAGCCCGCTCGTCAGGCCGAGCTGCGGCTGGTCGTCAAGGCCGGGTCGGTGCTGGAAGACGAGGATCAGCGGGGCCTGGCGCACTTCGTCGAGCACATGCAATTCGAGGGTTCCCGCCACTTCCCGGAGCGCAGCATCAACGACTTTCTGGGCTCGCTGGGGCTGAGTATCGGTGCCGATGCCAACGCGGTGACCAGCTTCGACGACACGCAGTACACCCTGCGGGTGCCGACCGACGTGCCGGGCGTCCTGGACGCCGCGCTGACGGTGCTGGAGGACTGGGCCGGAGGCGCGACGTTCGACCCGAGCGGCATCGAACGCCAGCGGCCCATCGTGCTGGCCGAGTGGCGCCGGAACCTGGGCGCTGACGAGCGGACCGACGACAAGGTGCGCCGTGTGCAGCTCGAAGGGTCGCGCTACGCGGACCGTGCGCCCATCGGCACGCCCGAGGTGATTGAGTCTGCGCAGCGTGAGCAGCTGGTGCGGTTCTATCGAGACTGGTATCGGCCCGATCTGATGGCCGTCATCGTCGTCGGCGATGTGGACCGCAACGCCGCGGCCGCGATGATCCGACAGCACTTCTCGTCGCTCACCAACCCGGAGCCCGAGCGGCCGCGGCCCAACTTCGACGTGCCCGAACATGCGGGCACGCGCTATGCGGTGATCACCGACAAGGAGACCACCGCCACGGTCGTGCAGCTCACCGACCTACGCCCCGCGCGCAACCAGGGTTCTGTCGGCGGCTATCGCGCCATCATGCTCGATCAGCTCTTCGCGCAGATGCTGGGCGACCGGCTCGACGACCTTGGCCGGAGCGCGAGCCCGCCGTTCCTGGGCGCTGCCACCGGGCGGGGCCTGTTCCCGGCGCCGCGCACACGCGACCTCGCGATTGTCCAGGCGCTCGTCGCCAACGACGGAGTCTCGCGCGGCCTCGACGCCCTGGTCACCGAACTCCAGCGGGTGGCCCGATTTGGCTTCACCGCCACCGAACTCGATCGGGCGAAGCGGGCGAACATGGCCGGCTCCGAACGCGTGGTGCAGGAGAGCCCCGACCGTGAGTCGGCGAGCCGTGGCGACGAGTACACGCGGAACTTCCTCCAGAACGAAGCCCTGCCCACGATCTGGCAGGAGCTGGCCTTCCACCGGCGGTTCATCCCCGAGATGACGCTGCGCGACGTGAACGCGCTGGCCGCGGACTGGTTCCCCGAGCGGAACCGGCTGGTCGTCGTGACGGCGCCGGAGGGCGCTGGCGGGGCCTTGCCCATCGAGACGCAGCTTGCCGCCGTCGTCGCCGCGGCCTCGACGAAGCGGCTCGAGGCGTACGTGGACGCCGGTGCCGGGCAGAAGCTGATGGAGGCGCCGCCCGCGCGCGGCAGCATTGTCGAGAGCCGCGTCATCGAAGGCGCCGGGATCACCGAATGGAAGCTGTCAAACGGCGCCACGGTCCTGCTCAGGCCCACCTCTCTCCGAGCCGACCAGATCCTGTTTCGCGCGGTGGCGCCGGGCGGAACCTCTCTGGCAGACGACAGCCAGTTCCTGTCTGCGCGGGTTGCCGACGACGTGATTCCGGCAGGTGGTGTGGGGAAAGTGACGGCCGGCGTGCTCGATAAGCTGCTTTCCGGCAAGGCCGTCGGAGTGCGGCCGTTCATCACCGAAATCCGCCAGGGGATGGAAGGCGGCAGCGCGCCGCAGGATCTCGAGACGCTGTTTCAGCTCATCTACCTGCGGTTCACCGAGCCGCGCGCCGACCCGGCGGCGTTTGCGGCGATGAAGGCGCAGACGATGGCCCTGCTGGCCAACCAGATGGCAAGTCCCGACGCGGTGTTCGGCCGGGCGCTCGACTCCGCATTCAGCCGGAACCAGCCGAGGCGCCAGCCCGAGACGCCGGAGACGGTGGCGAAGTGGAACCTCGACACGGCCCTGGCGTTCTACCAGGCGCGCTTCGCCGATGCGAGCAACTTCACGTTCATCTTCGTCGGCAGTTTCACGCCGGAGTCGCTGAAGCCGCTGGCCGAGACCTATCTGGCGAGCCTGCCCGCCACCGGCGCGCGCGAGACGTGGCGAGACCTCGGCATTGCGCTTCCCACCGGCGTGATTCGGCAGACGGTCCGGAAGGGCATCGCGCCCAGGAGCGAGGTGGCGATTGTGTTTTCCGGACCCTTCGACTACGACGACGCGAACAGGCTGGCGCTGCGGACGGCCGTGATGCTGCTTCAGTCGCGCCTGAACGATGCCATCCGGGAAGAGCTGGGCGCGACCTACAGCATCACGGCCGACTCGAATGCCGTACGGTTCCCGAAGCCGGAATATCGCGTGCGGATCGACTGGACGTGCGACCCGGCGCGCGTCGATGCGCTCGTCAAGCGGGTGTTCGAAGAGATTGCGGGCATGAAGGACACGCCGATCACCACGGATCAGACGGCCCGCGTGCGCGACGTGCTGCTGCGGGAACTGGACAAGAGCCGGCAGGAGAACGGATATCTCCTGAACGAGATTGCACGCCGCGTCGACGACGGCGATCTCGCACACCTTGCCGAGGTAGACCACCAGCCGACCGGGATTGCGGCGCTCGACGGCGCTGCGATTCAGCGGGCGGCGATGCGGTACCTCGACACCGCGAACTACGTGCAGGTAACGCTGATGCCGGAAGGGCGTTAGGCGCTGGCGTTCCCGGTGCTCGCTGCGCGCGGTCGAATCAGGCCCAGTCGGCCGCCGAGCCTGCGTCGCCAGTGAGGCGGGAGCCCGGTTCACTACCGGGGTCCTGGCTGGTCTGGTTGCGCCGTGTGGCGCTCAGGGCCTGATATCCGGAGACGACGTCGAGCAACTCCGCGGTGATCACCTCCTGCCGCCGTCGCCGGAACTCAGCAATGAGCTCGGTCTGTCGGTCGTCGAGGTTCCGGCTCGCGCTCTGCATCGCGCTCAATCGGCTGGCGTGCTCGGCCGCCTGCGATTCCGTGCAGGCGCGAAACAGACTCACGAAGAGATACTGTCGCACCAGAGCAGTGAAGAGCCGCTCGCGATCCATGCTGAACGTCGGGAGGACGCGTGACGGCCACGGCTCTTCCTCGAGACGACGAAAGTGGCGGAGATCCACGGGCAAGAGCCGCTGCGCCGTCGGGTGCAGACGAGACCTGGCGCGTCGTCGGTTGTAAAAGAGGTGCACGCCAACCACGGCGGCCTTCGCCTGCCAGGTGTCGAGCGTCAGGAGGATCTTGTCTACCAGGGCGGTGATACGCGCGGCAGACCCGGGCACGGGCAACGTGCTATCGACGGTCAGGTCGGACGCCTCAATGAGCGGCGTCATACGCGCACCGATCACCAACACCCGCACGGTTTCGGCTTCGGCGCGTGCCCGCACGTGTTCGTGGACGAAGCCCGCCAGCTCTTCATTGAAGCGTCCGCAAAGACCGTGATCCGAGCCGAAGACGACGACGCCTATCGGACCATGGGTTCGACGGGAGCTCGTCATGGGTTCCGGCATCTCCCGAAGCACGACGTGCAAGCCGAGATCGACGGTCCGGCTATAGTGCTCGAGCGACTCCACGGCCCGTTCGTACTGGCGGATGCTCGCTGCCGCCAGTGCCTTCATCGTGCGTACGATCGATCGCAGGTCGTCGAGGCTCTCGAGGGTCTGCGACAGTTGTTCCAGGGTCTCCATGTGTCCTCAGGGCGTACGCAATGCCTTCCGGGCGACGGCCAGCAGGGCATCCCACGATGCCCCGTCAGGCTGTTCTCCGCCTTCGATACGCGCGCACAGATCCGGAAGCGCCTCGACAACCAGCTCGCGCAATCTGCGTTCTGCGGTGGGGACCTCCTCGAGCGGCACCGCATCGAACAGGCCCTGGTTGACGGCATGCAGGATGGTGATCTGCGCGGCGGCGCGGATGGCCTGATGCTCGGGCTGGGCGAGCACGGCTCGAACCCGTCGCCCGCGTTCGATCGATGCCCGAGACTCCTCATCGAGCCGAGTGGCAAATCGCGCGAACGTCTCGAGCTCCTCGAATTGGCTGTAGGCAAGACGAAGAGCGCCGGAGACGGCACGATATGCCGGGAGCTGCGTTCTCCCACCAACGCGCGACACCGATTTGCCGACGTCGATGGCCGGTAGAAGGCCCTTCCGGTAGAGTTCCGGCGACAAATAGATCTGGCCGTCCGTGATCGAGATCAGGTTCGTGGGAATGTACGCGGAGATGTCCTGCGCTTGCGTCTCCACAATCGGGAGCGCCGTCAGCGATCCGCGTCCGGCGGCCGTGGCGAGCTGCGCGGAGCGTTCGAGCAGGCGTGAATGGATATAGAAGATGTCGCCCGGGTAGGCCTCGCGTCCGGGTGGACGTCGCAACAACAGCGACAGCTCCCGGTAGGAGCGTGCGTGCCTGGTCAGATCGTCGTAGACGATCAGGACATCCCGGCCCAGTTCCGTGAAGTATTCGGCAATGCTGGTCGCCGCGTACGGCGTGATGAACTGCAATCCGGGTGCATCTTCGCCTGCCGCGACGACAACGATGGAATACTCGAGAGCGCGGTGGGTGCGGAGCGTGTCGACGACGCGGGCCACGGCCGTGCCGCGCTGCCCGATCGCGCAGTACACGCAGAGAACATCCTGATCGCGCTGATTGAGAATCGTGTCGACAGCCACGGTTGTCTTGCCCGTGTGGCGGTCGCCGACGATCAGCTCGCGCTGCCCGCGGCCGATCGGGATGAGGGCATCGACCACCTTCAGGCCCGTGAGCAGCGGCCGGGTGACCGGTGCCCGGTCCATGATCGCTGGCGCCGGACGCTCCACCGGACGGCGGTCGCCGATGGTGAGCGAAGGACCGCCGTCGAGGACACGGCCGGTCGCATCGATGACACGGCCAATCAGTCCTTCGCCAACCGGCGTATCGGCGAGTCGTCCGGTTGCGCGCACCTCGGTACCGGCAGCCAGATGCCCACTGTCGCCGAGCAGGACGACGCCAATGGAGTCAGGCTCGAGGTTGACGGCAATACCAAGCTGACCCCCGCGAAACTCCACCAGCTCCTCGGAGGTGAGGTGGGGCAGTCCGCGTACTTCCGCGATGCCGCCTCCCACGTACGCCACGACGCCAATTTCACGAAGACGCAGCGTAAACGTGTGGTCTGCGATGGCCTCGTCGAGGGCCGAGCAGGTCGTGTCGAGCCATTCCTTCAACATGCGCTACCGCTCGACGCGGTGAGACGGGTGAACGAGGGTCTCAGCCACGCGATCCTCGACCTCCCGCAGGTATTCAGCGATGGTCCAACTCATCTTCCACCCGCGCGTTCGCAGCTCGATACCACCCACCAGGCCATCGGCGTGGACGAAGTGAACGTCACGGCCAAGGCCCTCGCGCACGGCGGCCGTCAGCGCCACGCGCATGTCCTCATCAGGCTCGAACGCAGTCGCGATATCCACGGTGCCGGCGCCGTCGGCCATCGCGCGCCGATCGGTCTCACTGAGAGCGGCGAGCCGCCGGCGGAACGCGCGAGCCATCGCGTCTTCGAGTGTCGTGTCGGCCAAATCGGCGAGCGCCCGCCGAGCCGCCTCCGTGACGACGCCGACCAGGCGGCGCGCAAGGGACGTGCGGAGGTCGTCCCACTCGTGTTCGAGCTGCCCGCGCCAGCGCGCGCGTTGCTGTTCAACGTCGGTGCGCGCTTCTTCGAGCCGCTCCCGCCGCTCGTCCGCCGCCTCGTGACGAGCCTGGTCGAGCAGGGCCTGCCGCCGCCGCTCGACGTCGGCCGACTTCTCCTGGAAGTCACGCGCCCGTGCGTCCGCCTCCCGTTCGCGCCGCTCTGCGTCACCCAACCGTGCGGCGATTCGTGTCTCACGGCGATCCATGGCATCGAGCACGGGCCGATAGAGAAAGCGCTTGAGGAGCGCAACGAGGATCAGGAAGTTGACGGCTTGCGCGCCGACCGTGAGCCAGTCGATCGCCACCACTAGCCTCCGGCGCGGGAAATCGCGTAGTCCCAGAAGGGATTGGCAAAAATGAGGATGAGCGACACCACGAAGCAATAGATCGCGGTGGATTCGATCATCGCCAACCCGACGAACAGCGTCCGGGTGATCGTCGGTGCGGCATCCGGCTGCTGGGCGATGGCGCTCAACGCCTGTGACACCGCGCGGCCCTCGCCGAAAGCGGGACCGAGTGAACCAACGGCGATGGTCAGTCCGGCCGTCAGAATCGATCCAATCGCTATGAGAGCAACATACAAATCCATCAGGAGCTCCTGTGTTGTGTACTCCGGGCCGCGGTGGCCGACGCGATGTATACCGCCGCAAGGACAGCGAAGATGTACGCCTGAATCAGCCCCGTGATGAGCCCCAGCAGCTGTATGACGACGGGGAAGAAGAACGGGACCAGGCCCAGAAGAATGGCGACAATGACCGTGCCGCTCATGATGTTGCCGTACAGCCGCACTGCCAGCGCGATCGTCCGTGAGAGCTCGCCGATGATGTTGAAGGGCAGCATGAAGACGCTCGGCTGAACGTAGTGGTGCAGGTACGTGCCGACCCCGTGTGTCGCAATCCCGAAGACAGGCACCGCGAAGAACACGGTGACGGCCAGGGCCACCGTCGTGGAGAGTGAGCCGGTCGGAGGGAAGTAGCCCGGTACGATGGCGAGCACGTTACAGGCGGCGATGAAGATGAACAACGTGCCGATGAACGGAAGGTACGGATCCGGTTCCTGCCGGCTCACTTCTCGAATCTGATCCCGAAGGCCGGTCACGAGTACCTCCAGCAGGTTCTGCCATCGCGAAGGGGTGGGCCCGTCGGTCAATCCACGCGTAATGGTCCACGCGCCAATGGTGAGCAGAGCCATCACGGCCCAGGTGAAGACCATCGTCGCATTCACGTTGACGACTCCCCATTGCCAGAAGACGATGCTGTCGGGACTGATCGTCACGCGGCATCCTGTGCCGCGGTTCGGTCGGATGGCAGGAATCGCCGAACGATGACCATTCGTGCGATCACGAATCCCGCGAGCGCCGACGCGATCCAGAGCAGGCCGCCGGTGCGCACCATCAGCACGAAGATGGCGGCAGCCACTCCGAACCGCCCGAAAAAGCTCCCGAACACGACCAGGGCAGGATGTCGGGTTCCGGGAAGGGCACGGACGGTGGCCCAAAGAGCCCTGAAATACGCGACCCCTGTCGCCCATCCGAGCACAAACGCCGTCATCAGGCCGGCGAGGTCTGTCACTTCACGTCCTCCTCGGTGTCGCCACCATCGAACGGCATTGAAACGTCAGGGTGTCTCATCCCGGCTCTCTTGTGACACCCAATACCAGGCGTTCGCGCACCCGAGTGCGATGCCGACGAACAAGAGCGTCAGTGTCCACGACACCCGCCCGGGCCAGCGCGTGTCGAGCCAGATGCCAGCCGCCAGTCCTAGCAGCGTCGGAATCGCCACCGACCACCCCACCAGGCCGAAGAGCCCGAGCGAGAACCAGAGCGACCTGTCGCCTTCACGCTCGGCGCGCGCTCGCCGGGTCGCCTTGCGCGCGACGTTCTCCTCGAACCGGCGCTCCGGGGTCGACGGGCCTGGCGACCTCTCAGCGGCCACGAGCGTGCTCCTCCAAGTCGAGAAACCGGCGCAGGGCGCCCGCCTCGAGGCGGCTCAGCGCGGTGCGCGCGCTTCGCTGCTCGTCGTCCAGTTGGCGGAAACGCGACGCCACGGTCTCCCGCAGATCATCGAGCCCGGTGCCGAGAACGGCGTTCAATACCGACACGCGCACCTCGGGACCACACTTGACCAGGAGGCCTTCGTCGACCGCCACATGCTGGCGGCGGCCATCCCGGTCGGTGAACGACAGAATCCCGGGTACGAGCGCTGCCACGAAATCAATGTGCTGCGGCAGGAGGCCGAAGAAGCCGTTCTGCGCCTCGGCAACGACGGTGCTGACCTCTACGTCGATGAGCACCTGGGTCGGCAGCAGCACCGTGAGGCGCATCACGAACGGGCCGCCTCGGACGCTGGATCCGGCGCCTCGTCGATGGCGCCAATCATGTACAATCCGCGCTCGTTCGCCTCGTCATAGTGGCCCGCGAGGATCCGCTCACACCCATCGAGCGTCTGCGCGAGATCGACGGCTCGACCGGACGTGCCCGTGAAGTGCTCGGTCGTGAAGAACGGCTGTGTGAGGAACCGTTCGAGGCGTCGGGCTCGCTGGACGGTCTCCCGGTCCCCGCGCGACAACTCTTCGAGACCCAACATCGCGATGATGTCCTTGAGCTCCTCGGACTCCGCCAGTACACGCCTCACCTGCTGCGCCACGCCGTAGTGGCGCGCCCCGACCACACCTGGCGTCAGCATCTTCGAGTCGGACCGCAAGGGGTCCACGGCGGGATAGAACCCCTGGCTCGCGCGCTTTCGCGAGAGCACGATCGAGGCGGACAGATGCGCGAAGATGTGCGTGGCGGCCGGATCCGTCAGATCGTCAGCGGGGACGTAGACCGCCTGCACGGAGGTGATCGCACCGCTCGGAGAGCTCGCAATGCGCTCCTCGAGTTCGGCGAGTTCGCTGGCCAACGTCGGCTGGTAGCCGACGCGCGAGGGGAGCCGACCCATCAGGCCAGACACCTCGGTACCCGACTGAACGAAACGGAAGATGTTATCGATGAGTAGCAGAACATTCTGCCGCTCCCGGTCGCGAAAGTGCTCCGCGATGCTGAGAGCGGCGTGGCCCACCCGAAACCGGGCCCCCGGCGGCTCGTTCATCTGACCGAAGATCATGACCGTGTTCGGCAATACGCCAGCCTCGCGCATCTCGCGGTAAAGCTCCTCGGCCTCGCGACTGCGCTCGCCGATGCCGCAAAACAGGCTGATACCTTCGTACCGTTCGACTACGTTGTGGATCAGCTCGTTGATCAACACCGTCTTGCCGACGCCCGCACCGCCGAGCAAGCCCGCCTTGCCACCGAGTTCCAGCGGCGCCAGGAGATCGACCACTTTCACGCCCGTGACAAAGATCTCCTGACGAGTCACCCGCTGGTGCAGCGGTAATGGAGGCCGGTGGATCGGGAGGTGAGTCTTCGCGTCGATCGGTCCTTGTCGGTCGATGGGTTCTCCAAAGACATCCAACATGCGACCGAGCAGCGCTCGGCCAACGGGTACCTGCAGCATGTCACCCGTGTCTCGCACCGCCATGCCACGCGCCAGGCCGCGCGTATCGGTCAGCCCGATGCAGCGGACGGTGTGGCTTGACAAATGTGATTCCACCTCCAGAACGACGCGCTCCTCAGGACCCGTTCGCAACGCCTGGTAGCGCGGCGGAATCACGCGGGCGAACCGGGCGTCGACGACATTGCCGCGTACCGCGACGATCTGCCCATCTGGCTGATGGTCGCTCATCACGTGATGGCTGGTCGTCGCTGGAAGGGAGCCGCCATGAGGCAGTCTCGCACAGTTCAGTGTTCCGCCGTTGTTGAATCGCCCCGTCGCCCGCCGTCAGAAGCTGAACTGCAGCCCGACTCCGGCGTACGCGACGTCCTGGCTGAAGAACTGGCCGTAGGGAGAAGGCCCGTTGTAGTACTGCGTCAACAGGCTCCATCGTCGCGCGGGCGGCCGGTCCGCGTCGGCTGAACCGAACTCGAGTCCCGCTTTCGCGCTCCAGGCGGGCCCCCAGGCGTGCTGCTCGGCCCATCGCCCGTCGAGCGCAGCGACCAGGCGCGCGACGCCGAACCGGCCGATGTGGAAGAGCACCGCCTCCTGGCGACGCTCCACGCCGAACTGCACCGCGCGCGCGAGCAGGTCACGCGGCTCGCGATGGACCAGGTACTCGCCACCGCCGTAGACCCGCCAGCCGTGGCGATCGTACGATGCGAGCCACTCGACTGACTCGAAGGTCAGGTTGACGCGCTGGGGCCGCGCACGGATCAGGAACTCGTCACCGAGGTGAGAACTCTGGTGATAGAGACGCAGCTGGGCGGAGAGGCCACCGGCCCGGAATGCCAGCGGCAGCCCAATCACGTAGTCCGCGTTGACGAGATCGGCCGAGGGAGTTCCAAGGTCGAACTGCGCGAAGACGCCACCGGCCAGATTCAATTGCACGCCCCGCCGCGCGGTGCCCCATCGCACGAGTCCAAAGCTCTCCCCGAAGGCCACCGCCCAGACGGTCGTGCTCCGGTCGTCCGAGGTCGCCCGCAGGACGCTGGTATCGAAGCGAGGTGTCTTGGGGTCGGCCATGAGGGCGCGGAACAACTGACCCTCCGGTAGCGCCGTGACGCCCGGCGTGTCGCCCGGCGCCTGTTGTGCCGCGAGTCGCGTCGAGCCGAGCACGAGCAAGGTCGTCACGACCCCCTTCGACGCAAGCCGCACGGCCAGTGTCTTGGTCATCGTTCTTCACGAACCACGTGTACGCACCGTCCACTCCGCCACACCACGCCCGCTAGCCAACCGTCTTCTGAAAGCGGCTGGCCGAGACCAGCAGAATCGCGACGCCCATCACCAGAAGGGCCCCGTACTGCTGGGCGAGCGGAGCCAGGCCGGCGCCCTTGAGAAAGATACCGCGTACGATCTCGAGATAGTGCCGCGTCGGATTGAGCAGCGTCAGCCACTGGAAGATCTCCGGCATGCTGCTCACGGGAAACATGAAGCCGGACAAGAGAATCGTCGGCATGAAGATCAGGAAGCTCGCCATGAACGCCTCCTGCTGCGTCCGGGAGATCGTGGAGATGAACAGCCCTATCCCCAGCGCGGAGAGCAAATAGAGGACGCTCGCCAACAGCAGCAGCCAGACGCTCCCCTCGAACGGGATGCCAAACCAGAGCAGGGCGATCCCGAACACGATGCCGAGATCGATCAGTCCGATGATCGCGAATGGAATGGTCTTGCCGGCAATCAGCTCGATCGGGCGCAGCGGACTGACCATGAGTTGCTCCAGCGTGCCCATCTCGCGCTCCCGCACGATGGCGAGTGAAGTCAGCAGCAGGGCCACGAGCAGGATGATGGCGCCCACCACCGCCGGCACATTGTAGTCGCGGCTATCCAGGTCGGGATTGAACCAGGCGCGCTCGCGCAGATCGACGAGGCCGGGGGGGCGAACGCGGACGGTGTCGAGGGCGAATGCCTGCACGATGCGCTCGACGTATCCTCGTGCCACGGTCGCAATGTTCGAGTTCGTGCCATCGAGCAGCACCTGCACCCGGGCACCCCGACCGGCGGCCAGGTCAGAGGAGAACCCGGCTGGAATCTGCAGTCCCACCACGGCGTCGCCGCGGTCCAACGCCCGCGACAGATCCGTTGGACGATCGGAGCGTCCCACAACCTGAAAGTAGCCCGACGAGGTCAACGCCTCGACCAGCGCCCGCGACGTCGCCGTCTGGTCGTGGTCCACGACGAACGTAGTCGTGTTGCGGATGTCCGTGGAGACGGCGTAGCCGAACACCACGAGCTGGATGACCGGGGCCACGAAGATGATCATTCGCAGGCGGGGGTCTCTGAAAATCTGCCGAAATTCCTTTCGGATCAACTCGACGGTACGTTCGACGGCGCCCATCAGTCGAGCTCCTTCCTGAACGTCATGATCGCGAGTGTCAGACCAACGATGGCGAACCCGATCATGAGCCAGCCTTGCACCCGGAGGACCTCGACCCCGACGCCTTTCAGGAAGATCCCGCGTGTGACCACGAGGAAGTACCGGGCGGGGACGGCGTAGGTCACGGCGCGAAGGGCGTCGGGCATCACCTCGATGGCGAACATGAACCCCGAGAGCAGAAACGCCGGCAGGAACGTGGCGACCATGGCAATCTGCGTCGCCAGCAGTTGCGATCGGGCGATGACGGAGATGAAGATGCCCAGTCCGAGAGCCCCCAGGAGGAACAGGGTCGACAGAGCCATCAGGAGCGCGGGACTCCCCCGAAACGGCACCTGAAACAGCAGCACGCCCAGCACCGAGCTCAGGACGACATCCACGAGGCCGATCCCCAGGTAGGGCAGGAGCTTGCCGAGCACCACCTCGACGCGCGTCACGGGCGTCGCCGCGAGCTGCTCCATCGTGCCGCGCTCCCATTCTCGGGCGATGGTGAGCGACGTCAGAATCGCGGCGATGATCATCATGATCACCGCCACGAGGCCGGGCACGATCATGTTGCGGCTGGCCAGCGCCTCGTTGTACCAGACCCGGCTCTCGACGAGGATCGGCGGACGCAGCCTGCCCTGTGCCTGGACGCGGGTCGAGTAGGTCTGCACGACGGCCTGCAGGTAGGCCAGCGCGACGGTCGCCGTGTTGGCGTCACTGCCATCGACCAGCGCTTGCACGCGCGCCTGGCGACCACCGTCGAGGTCGGCGGCGAAGTCCGGCGGGATGACCAGGGCGACCATGACGCGGCCATCGTCGAAGAGGGTGGCGGTGTCGGCCGCCCGGTCGAGTCGTCGGACGAGGCGGAAGTAGCCTGAGGACTGGAGCGCGTCGACGAGTTCGCGGCTCCGGGCCGACTCGTCGTCGTCGAGGATGGCGGTGTTGATGTTGGTGATGTCCCACGAGATGGCGTAGCCGAAGAGCACGAGCAGGATGAGCGGCAGGGCGAAGGCCAGCGTCAGGCTGCGCGAGTCGCGCCGCAACTGGAGAAGCTCCTTGCGCGAGACCGCCAGCAGCCGAGTCACACTCATCATGATGCGTGCTCAGTCGACCGGCGCGCCGCCCGCGGCCTGCACCAGCGAGATGAAGACGTCTTCGAGCGATGGTGCGACGGCGCGGACACCCTGGACCGCCACCTGGTGCGCCTCGAGTGTCGGCCGAAGGGTCTCTTGCACCGACGCGTCCTCGAGGGTCACGTGGAGGTCCCGCCCGAAGAGCGCCACCTCGGTGACGCCGGGGACGTCGCGAAGCACGCCGACCGCCTTGACGCTATCGTCGGTCTGCACCTCGAGCAGCGGCTGGGTCACGGCGGCACGAAGCCCCATCGGCGTGTCCAGCGCGATGATCCGCCCGCGGTTCATCAGGGCCAGTCGATGGCAGTAGTCCGCCTCCTCCATGTAGTGCGTGCTGACGAACACGGTGGTCCCCTGGGCGGTCAGCGAGTAGATGAGGTCCCAGAAATTGCGGCGCGAGATGGGATCCACGCCCGAGGTCGGCTCATCGAGAAAGAGCACCGGTGGCTCATGCAGCACCGCACAGCCCAACGCGAGGCGCTGCTTCCATCCGAGCGACAGCTCACCGGTCAGCCGCGTTCGTTGATCGGTCAGGTTCGCCATCTCGAGCACCCAGTCCCGGCGCTCGCGGCGGCGGGTCCGAGGCACGTTGTAGAGGCCCGAGAAGAACCCGATGTTCTC
>Ga0073904_10001243_pt1 | contig 19007 bp, 17 predicted proteins | sample KloWWTrecipitate_FD_66668 | JGI IMG/M metagenome (GOLD analysis project Ga0073904, IMG submission 66668) | Active sludge microbial communities from Klosterneuburg, Austria, studying microevolution and ecology of nitrifiers - Klosterneuburg... | ecosystem: Engineered > WWTP > Aerobic digester >... | reverse complement strand
CTCTCGTCGTTCGGCGAGCTCGGTCGCTTTGCCCAAGCGGCCGAGCTCCGGCCTTTCGACCTCGATCGCGTCGCCGCCACGCCGTTCGAGCCGACCGACTACCAGGGCGTGCTCTTCGTCGCCCAGTCGGAAGAGGCGCTGAAGCGCGATCTCGGCGACTGGCTCCGCGCGGTCTGACTTTCCTGCGAGCCGCGGTGAACGCGCGGGCTCTTTCACGAAGGCCGAGTAGACTTGGGGTGTGGGCGGTCGCCCGCGCCTCTCGCTTTGGCTTGGAGCAGCGTCCAGACATGAAGTCTTTCGCGTGGTGGTTCTTGGTGGTCGGCCTCGGCGTCGCGGGGGCTCCGGTGGGGTGCGCTACGGGCGAGCTCGGGCCCGACGAGGGGGAGGAGCCCGGCGCGGTCGACCCGGACGGCGGCGGCCCCGAAGCCGACGGCGCGGCCAAGCCCCCGCCCGGAGGGTGCGTCGTAGGGCAGTGTCCGCCAAATACATGGAATCTCGATGGAAAAACCGACGGGGAGAACTGCGGGTGTGAGTATCGGTGCACGAAGCGGAGCGAAGACGACGAGCTCGACCCCGCTTTCGAAGACGCCAACTGCGACGGCTCCGACGGCGTCGTGGCCACCTGCGTGTACGTCTCCGTGTCGAAGGGAGACGACGCGGGGGACGGCACTCGGCTGAAGCCCCTCAAGACCCTCGCGCGCGCGGTGATGGTGGCCGGCTCGGGCACCAAGAAGAGGCCCGTCTGTGTCTCGGCGGAGAAGTACACCGAGTCGGTCGAGCTGCCCTCCGGCGTGAGCCTCTACGGCGGGTTCGACCAGGCCGACGCCGCCTTCCCGTTTCGGCGCTCGCGAAAGCACGGCACCACCGACATCGCGACCACGATCGTGGCCCCCACCACGGGGCCGCTCGCGGGCGACGGCGTGCTCATTCGTGAGCTCCGCGAGGACATGCACGTGGCGAACCTCACCCTCGAGGTGAAGATCCCCGAAGCCCAGGACGGCAAGAGCGTGCACGGCGTGCGTGTGGTCAGCTCGTCGGGCGGGAGGCTGTTCGTCCGCAACAACGTCTTCCTCCTGGGCCCGGGAAACCAGGGGGTGCGCGGCACCACGGACGCCGCGCCGCCCACGACGCCCGCCGCGACTGGGAACACCGGCGCCGGAGGCTGCTCGAGCTGCTCGAGCGCCCAGCCGGGCGCCGCCTCGCCATCGTGTACGGCCCCAGGGGGTCGAGGGGGCAACGGCGGCGTCGGCTCCGACAGCAGCGGGGCCGCAGGGGCCCCGGGCACGGGCGGAGCCGCCGGCGGTGGCGGCGGGTCCGGCAGCGCGTGCATCTCCTCGAGCGGCGGGAGCGCCGGGCTCACGGGCGCGAGCGCCGGCACGGGGGCGCCGCCAGCCTCCGGTGGTGACGGCGGGGAACCCGTCGGCACGATCGTCAATGGCCTTTACGTCTCGTCTCCTGGGAAGCCTGGCCTGCCGGGAGGGAACGGCGGGGGCGGCGGCGGCGGCGGTGGCGGCGGCGCCTCGGCGCGCAGCTGGCCCATTTGCATCGGAGACGGCGGCGGCGGCGGAGGTTCCGGCGGCTGCGGCGGGGCGGGCGGCCCGCGCGGCGCCGGCGGAGGCGCGGGGGGTTCGTCGATCGGCGTGCTCGTAGGCGGCGGTGCTGCCACGGTCGAGAACAACGTGTTCACCTTGGGGAAGGGCGGGACGGGCGGCGCCGGCGGTCTCGGAGGCGTGGGCCAGCCCGGCGGCGGCGGGGGCGCGGGCGGCTCCGGCGCGTCGAGCGCGGCAGGCGGCGGGCGCGGAGGGAGCGGAGGCGCGGGCGGTTCCGGCTCCGGTGGTGGCGGAGGGAGCGGGGGGCACTCGGCGCGTATCGCCCGCGCCTCGACGGCCACGCTGGTCGAGTCGGGCAACACGGGCACGCTCGGGGCCCCTGGCCCGGCGGGCGCGGGCGGCGGCGGTGGCGCTGGCGCACCCGCCGGCAAGAACGGCGCGGACGGCATCGCCCGCGAGGTGCTCGTCGCGGGGCCCTGACGGCCTCCAAGCGAGGCGCTCAGCGCAGCGGCGGCGGTCGGGCGCCGCCGAACGAGCGGCGGAATCGCCGGAGGCGGCCTGCTACCCCTGGCGAGCCGTGCGGTCCAAGTCCTCGTCAAGTCGCGTGAGCGCGGCATCTACACCGGCTGGGGGTCCCACTTCGCGACCACGCGAGCACCGCTTTCGCGTCCGCGCGACGGTCGGCGGTGCGGGGGGCTCTGGTCCGGATACGCGACGCTCATGGTTCGATGAGCGGCTCGCGGAGGGCGTGTGGTCTCGACGCCGCGGCCCGCGTCGTCCCGGGTTGCCTCAGGAAGTTTGGCCCTGCGCGGACGTTTAGCCTACCCACGGGAGGGTGGACCCGCGGACCCGGCCACCGTGCGCCTCGTGGAGTTCCCGCTCGCCGGCCGCTCGCGCGCGGTGGCTTCAGGCCGGCTCACTTGGCTCGTCGCGGGGCTCGTGCTCGGCGCGCTCGCGGCGCTGGGCGTCCCGAACGTCGTGGCTGCGCTCTCCGAGCGCTTCTCTTGACGCGCCCAGGCGCCGAGCGCAACAGGACCCTTGGTCGCGCCCCGCACGGCTCGCAACTCGTGGAAAATCCTCGATTATCAAGCGGTTCGTCCGCTAGGCTTCCACGAAGCGCGCCTTGAACGCGACGCGCACGTGATCCGAGACGCGAAACGCGCCGAGGGGCCCCTTCACGTCGTGGCCGGCCAGCTCGCGCAGCGACAGCTCGAAGGACCCGGTGACATCCTCAACGGCCTTCTCGCCGCGGGTCGACGAGGTCGTCGTGGCGGTGCCGTGCGCCTTCGCGGAGCGGCCGGCGGGCGACCTCACCGTGCCCGAGAACGACGAGCCCCGGAGGTGGCCATCGAGCTCGACGTGGGCCTCTTCGCCCTGCCCGCCGAACACCTCGGCCCGCATCTTGGTGAGGATCTGCGCGCGGTCGTCGGCGCTCAGCACGCCCTCACGGAGGGCGCCGTCCTTCATCACCCCGTCGACTCGCAACGCGCCGAGGCGCACCCTCGCTCGCACCGAGACCGCGCCGTCTGCGCGCTCGGCGCTGAGCTCGCTGGCGACCGCGGAGAGGCGCAGATCGTGGGCGAGTCGGGCGAAGAGCCCGTCCGCGGAGGTGAAGATCTCGAGGGTCGAGTGGGACGGATCGATTTCGTAACGCACGCCACCACAGTAACGCTCCGGGCGGCGCTTGGGGGGACCACGTGCACGGCGCAGACCTCGGCTATGACATGGAGCATGCCCGACAAGACCAACGCCGCGCGCGCGCTCGATCGACTCAAGATCCGCTACACCCTGGTCGGGTACGAGGTCGATCTCGCGGACCTTTCGGCCGAGACCGTGGCGCGCAAGATCGGCTTGGCCGAGGCCCAGGTCCTGAAGACCTTGGTCGTGCGAGGGGAGCGCGCCGGCGTGTTCTTCGCCGTGGTGCCCGCGGGGCGCGAGCTCGATCTGAAGGCGGCTGCGCGAGCGATGTCGGACAAGAAGGTCGCGCCGGTGGCGCTGAAGGAGGTGGAGCCGCTCACGGGGTATGTCCGCGGCGGCGTCACCGCGCTCGCCTCGAAGAAGGGATTCCCGGTGGTCGTAGACGAATCGGCCCTCGTGTTCGATGTGGTGAGCGTCTCGGCGGGCGTACGCGGCACGCAGATCTTGCTCGCTCCTGCCGACTACGTCGCCGCGACCCGCGCGAAGGTGGCGCCGCTCTCGACCACGCCGACGTAGCGCGCCCAACTCTCAGCCGAAGCGCGCCGAGGAGATCCGGACCCCCATGAGCACGTCGGCGTACGGCACCGAGCCCGGGTCGTCGCCCGCAGCGCCCGCAACGACCATGAGCGGGAGCAGGTGCTCTTCCCGCGGATGAACCTCGAGCCCGGAGGGCGCAGCCCGCCACTCTACGAGGCGCGCGTCGCGGCGCTCGCGAGGGAGCGCGACGGTCTCGGCGAGCCAAGCGTCGAACGCGAGCGACGCCGCCCGCGCCTCGCGCCGGCCGAAGCCGCGCATGTTGTGGTAGCTCATGCCGCTGCCGATCACGAACACGCCCTCGTCGCGGAGGGGCGCGAGCGCGCGGCCGATCGCGAGGTGGCTCGCGGGGTCGAGCCCGGCCTTGAGCGACAGCTGCACCGTAGGCACCTCGGCCGCGGGGTAGGCGAGCTTCATAGGCACGAAGACGCCGTGGTCGAAGCCCCGCTCGGGCGCCTCGGCGCTCGCGATGCCTGCCGCGTCGAGGAGCGCGCGCGTGCGCCCTGCCAGCCAAGGGCTGCCCGGTGCCGGCCACGTGAGCTCGTACGCCGCCGGAGGGAACCCGAAGTAGTCGAAGAGCAGGGGGGGGCGCTCTGCGGTCGTCACGGTGGGTAGACGCTCTTCCCAGTGCGCCGACACGACGAGCACGGCGCGCGGTGGCGTGGACGGGAGCCCTCGGAGGCCCCGAAGGTGGGCGGCGAGGCGCGCCAAGGTGTCGGGCTCACCGAACCCGACGTCGACGAAGGGCCAGGGCCCTCCGCCGTGGGGAATGTAGACGGCAGGTGTGCGCGGTACGGACATTTGCGCCATTCTCTACGAGCCGGGAGTGGGGCAAAATACGCAATAAAAGCGAAGGAATGTTCCGCCCTCGAGAACGACGAGCGCGCCACTTCGTCGAAGGCGCCCGACCGTCGTGCATCGTGGACGCGCCCGGCTGGAGAGTCGACGGGCTACACGACCATGCTCTCGCCGAGCTGCGGGACGCGCACGTCTGGGAACCCGCGCTCGCGGAGCCCTTCGGCGAGCGCCTCCTGCGCCGGGCGCTCGCCGTGGACGAGGACGACGGTGCGGAGCGGGCCGCGGTCGCGCACCGCCTCGGCGAACGCGAGCAGCTCGTCGCGTCCGGCGTGGGCGCTGAAGCCGTTCAGCACGTGGACGCTCGCGTTGACAGGGCGCTCGATCCCGAAGATGCGCACCCTGGAGCGCCGCTCGACGAGCCGGCGCCCGAGCGTGTGCTGCGCCTGAAAGCCGACGATGACGATCGCGTTCTGGTCGTGCTCCATCGTCGCGCGGAGGTGGTGGAGCACGCGACCGCCCTCGCACATGCCGCTCGCCGAGAGGATGACGCACGGGTCTGGCGACGCGTCGATCGCCTTCGAGTCCTCGGGATCCGACACGTAGTGGAGATCGTCGAAATCGAACGGGCTCGCGCTGCCGCGGATCGACGCGCGGGCCTCCGCGTCGAGGCACTCGGGGTGCATCCGAAAGATGTCGGTGATCTTCACCGTGAGGGGTGAGTCGACGTACACCGGCACGAGCGGCACCGCGCGCTTCGCTCGGAGTCGCGCGATCGCCATCACGATCTCCTGTGCGCGCTCGAGGGCGAAGGTGGGAATCACGACCTTGCCGCCGCGCTTCGCCGTCCGCGTGAGGATGACCGCCAGCTCGTCGTCCATCGCCTCGAGGGGCGCGTGCACGCGGTTGCCGTAGGTGCTCTCCAGAATGAGCACGTTCACGCCGCTGGGTACGTCCGGATCGCGGAGGATCGGCATGTTCGTTCGCCCGAGGTCGCCGGTGAAGACGACGCGCGCGTTCTGCCCCTCGTCGTCGAGGTCGAGCACCGAGATGGCGCTCCCGAGGACGTGGCCCGCGTCGAGGAGAGAGAGCCGCGCGTCGGGGGTTATCTGCGCGTGGCGGTGGTACTCGCACCCCGTGAAGCGATCGAGCGCCGCGACGACGTCGTCCTCGCCATAGAGGGGCTCGACGCGCTGGAGGTCGTCCGCCCCGCGCTCGATCAGTCGACCGATGTAGTCGGCGTCCGCGCGCTGGATGCGGGCGGCGTCCTGGAGCATGACCGCGCAGAGGTCGCGCGTGGCGGCGGTCGAGTAGATCGCGCCGTCGTAGCCCAGCTTGACCAACATGGGCAGCGCGCCCGAGTGGTCGATGTGCGCGTGAGAGAGGACGACCGCGTCGATCGAGCGCGGATCGAAGCCGAGCGATCGGTTCGCGGCGAACGAGTCGAGTCGGCGCCCCTGCACGAGGCCGCAGTCGAGGAGGATCGAGCTCTGGGCGGTCGACACGACGTGCCGAGATCCCGTGACCGTACCGGCGGCGCCGAAGAACTGTAGCTGAATGGACAAGAAGGGACCTCGCGCGCAGCGGAGACCCCGCCGCGATGAACTGTGGGATGACCGGTCGACTGGGCGAGCGTGAGTCTCGAGGCCGAGGCGTCTGCGTTGGGCTCGGGACCCAGACCAGGTGGACAGCGTCCTCCGATCCCCGTCGAGCCAGCTCGGCGGTCTCGGGCGCGACGCGGGCGCTGCAAGTACGGGGCCGCGGCCCGCCAGCGGACGGCGAGGCGCGCCGGGGCGGCGCTCCTCGTCGGCGCGTGCGCTCGCGCTCGCCCCTCGCGCGGTCCCCTGCGCAGAGTTTGCGCGGGCTCGGCAAGCGCTGCGGCGTCCTCCACGCGCGGCCAACGAGCGCGCTGATTTTGCCGAAATTTCGTGCGTGCGCCCGTGGCACACCGATTGCTGATGGCGAGCCATGACCCTGAAGCGCAACATCGTCGTTGGCTATGACACCTCCGAGCTGGCGGGCCGTGCCCTCGAGGCCGCCATCGCCCACGCGGCGAGCCTGGCGCCTTCGACCGTTCACGTGGTGAGGGCCTTGGCGCTCATGCCGGGCGTCGACGAAGACCAGGGCGCCGCGAACGCGCAGCTGGCTCGCCTCGACTACCAGGCGGAGGCGCTGCGCGAGACGGTCGAGCGCCAGACGTTGCCCGTCGGGGTCACGCTCGTCACGCACGTCAACGTCGGCGAGCCCGCGACGATACTCTCGGACGTGGCGCGGTCCGCCGACGCCGACTTCGTGTTCGTCGGAACCCACGGTCGGACCGGGCTCGCCCGGGCGTTCTTTGGATCCATAGCGGAGCGCACGGTGCGGCTCGCTCCGTGCTCCGTCGTCGTGGTGCGGCCGAAGGAGTCCGACAATGCGCCGCACGTCCTGCCGCCTTGCGAGCGGTGCGCCGAGGTTCGCCAGGCGAGCCAGGGCAAGGTGGAGTGGTGCCAGCAGCACTCGAAGCACGAGTCCCACCACTCCAGCGTCTTGCCGGTCTCGCCGCCGCGCCAGAAGCTCTGATCGCGGGGCAGCCATGTCGGCGCTTCCGATACCTGCGACTGACAGGCGGGCGGGGGCCTGTGCGCACTGCGGACTACCGAGCGGCACGAGCACGTTCTGCTGCTCGGGCTGCGAGAACGTAAACGAGCTCCTCCGCTCGGAGGGGCTGCTGCGCTACTACGAGCTGGGCAGCGGCAACCCCATGACCGAGGGCGCCGCCCGCCCGGATCGCCTTTGGCTCGAGGCCGAGGGCGTCGCCCTCCGCGGCGCGCGCGGGCTCACGAAGGTTGTCCTGGACGTCCAGGGGATGCACTGCTCCGCGTGCGTGTGGATCTTCCAGGAGCTGTTTCGCAGGCACGCGAAGGCCGGTCACGTGCGGGCGACCCCGTCTACCGGGCGCTGCGAGCTCGTGGTCACCCCGTCGTTCCCCCTCGAGACCTTCGTCGACGGCCTGAGCCGCTTCGGCTACCGCTTCTCGTCGGCCAAGCGCGGCGCCGAGAGCCCCCCCGACGACCTCGTCTGGCGCATGGGCGTGTGCATCGCGATCGCGATGAACACCATGATCTTCGCGATTTCTACCTACGCGGGGCTCCGCGAAGGGGCGCTCTATCGGCTGTTTCACACGCTCGATTTCGCGCTCTCCACCGTCAGCGTCGTCGTGGGCGGGGCGGTGTTCTTCCGCTCGGCTTGGGCCACGCTGCGGCGGCGCGCCTTTCACCTCGACTTGCCCATCGCGCTCGGGATCGGGCTCGCGTACGCCTCGTCCGCGCACGGCTTCTTCGCGAGGTCTGGCGCGCAGACCTACTTCGACACGCTGAACGTGTTCATCGCGCTCATGCTCGTCGGGCGCTTCCTGCAGGAGCGCGTGCTGCGCCAGAACCGAGCCTACCTCCTCGAGAGCGACGGCGCCGACGGCCTGCTCGCGCGCCGCGTGCGTGACGGTCATGTGGAGATCGTGAAGGGCCGCGAGCTCCGTCGAGGCGACGTCATCCTCCTCGCGCCGGGCGATCTCGTGCCGGTCGACGCGACCCCGCTCGGGGGCGCCGCGAGCTTCTCGCTCGACTGGATCACCGGCGAGCCCGAGCCAGCCCGCTACGCCGAGGCCGAGCGCGTGCCGGCCGGTGCCTTCCTCCGCCAAGCGGAGGCGACGCGGGTGCGGCTCGCCCAAGACTTCGAGGAGTCGGGTCTCCGCGACCTCCTGCGCGCCGTCCCCGAGGGCCGCGCACAGGTCGAGTTCTGGCAGGCCTTCTCCCGCGCCTACGTCGTCATCGTGCTGCTGCTGGCCGCGGCCACCTTCGCGTTCTGGGCACTTCACGCCGGTCCGTGGCGGGCCTTCGAGGTCTCGAGCGGCCTGCTCATCGTCACCTGCCCATGCGCGATGGGCATCGCCACGCCCTTCGCCTATGAGCTCGCCCACGCGGGGCTTCGGCGCGCCGGGCTGTTCGTCCGCGCCGACGGATTCCTGGACCGCGCGATGGAGGTGCGCCGCGTGGTGTTCGACAAGACCGGCACCCTCACCACCGGGCGGCTCGTCCTCCGCGATCTGGCCCCCCTCGCGGCGCTCTCCTCCCCGAGCCGGCGCGTGCTGTACAACCTCGCGGTGCGCAGCTCGCACCCGAAGGCGGAGGCGATCTCTGCCGCGCTCGTGGGGGAAGACGCGGTCCTCGACGACGACTTCATCACGACGGAGGAGCCCGGTCGAGGGGTGCGCTCGGCCACGGCCTACCTGGGCGCCCCGCCGCGCGCCGTGTCCGGCTCCCCCGCGGATCCCGGCGACGTCGTGTACATGGAGCGCGGCGTCGTGCGCGCCTCGTTCGAGACCGAAGAGGTTCTCCGCGACGGCGCCGAGCGCGACGTGGCGGGGCTCGTCGGCGACGGCTACGAGGCGTTCGTGCTCACTGGAGATCGCGAGGACCGCGCGGTCTCGGTGGCGGCTTGCTTCGACATCCCCGCCGACCGCGTCGTCGCGGGCGCCGATCCACGGGCGAAGCGCGCGTGGATCGAGGCCAACGACGCCGCCAAGACGCTGATGATCGGCGACGGCGTCAACGACGCCCTGGCGCTCGAGGTCGCCCTCTGCTCGGGGACTCCCGCGGTCGATCGCCCCTTCGTCGCGAGCCGCGCCGACTTCTTCTTCACTGGCGCGGGCTTCGAGGGCGTGCGCCGGGCCCTGCGCGTGGCGCGGCGGCTTCGCGGAGTCGTGCGCAGGAATATCGGTGTGGCCATTGCCTACAACGTGGTGACGGTGGCCCTCGCGGCGTCGGGGCACATGTCGCCCCTCCTCTGCGCCGTGCTCATGCCGCTCTCCTCGGTGGGCCTCATCGTGCTCACCATGAGAGAGCTCTCGGCGGGGGCCAAGATATGGACGTCGTAGTTTTGCAGGTGTTCGTGAGTTTGATGTTGGTGGTCGGCTCGATAGCGCTCTTCCTCTTTTCGTGGAAGCAGCGCGACTTCGAGGAGTCCGACCGCCTGGCGCTGCTGCCGATAGAAAAGGAAGAAACCGAGGACGCTCATGAGTGAAGCGACAGAGATCGAGACCTCCGAGGTGAAAGTGACCTACGACGACGACCTGCCGAGGCAGTTCGTCGCCGCGTCCGTCATGTGGGGGATCGTGGGAATGCTGGTCGGCGTCATCGTGGCGCTCCAGCTGGCCTGGTGGCCGGCCAACGTGCACCCGTTCCTCGGCTATGGTCGGCTTCGCCCGCTCCACACGAACGCCGTCATCTTCGCGTTCGTCGGGAACATGGTGTTCGCCGGAATCTACCACTCCACCCAGCGACTCTTGAAGACCCGTATGGCCTCGGACGCCCTCGGGAAGTTCCACTTCTGGGGCTGGCAGGCCATCATCGTGTCGGCGGCGCTCTCGCTCCCCCTCGGCTTCACCCAAGGAAAAGAGTACGCCGAGCTCGAGTGGCCCATCGATATCGCCATCACGGTGGTGTGGGTGGTGTTCGCGGTGAACTTCTTCTGGACGCTGGCGAAGCGCAACGAGAAGCACCTCTACGTGGCCATCTGGTTCTACATCGCGACCATCATCACGGTAGCGCTGCTCCACCTGGTCAACAGCCTCGCCATCCCGGTCATGGCGATGAAGAGCTACTCCATCTTTGGCGGCGCTCAGGACGCCCTCGTGCAGTGGTGGTACGGGCACAATGCGGTCGCGTTCTTCCTCACGACCCCCGTGCTCGGCATCATGTACTACTACGTGCCGAAGGCCGTCGATCGACCGGTGTTCTCCTATCGTCTCTCGATCATTCACTTCTGGTCGCTTATCTTCATGTACATCTGGGCGGGGCCGCACCACCTGCTCAATACCGCCCTGCCTGACTGGGCGCAGACCCTCGGTGTGGTGTTCAGCATCATGTTGTGGGCCCCGAGCTGGGGCGGCATGGTCAACGGTCTCTTCACGATTCGCGCCCGCTGGGAGCGCCTCCGCGACGACCCGGTCCTCAAGTTCTTCGTCGCCGGAATCACCGCGTACGGCATGGCCACCTTCGAGGGGCCGCTGCTATCGATTCGCGCGGTCAGCGCCCTCGGTCACTACACCGACTGGATCATCGCGCACGTCCATAACGGCGCGCTCGGATGGAACGGGTTCTTCGCGGCGGCGATGTTCTACTACATGGTGCCGCGGCTCTACGGCACCAAGCTCCACTCCACGCGACTCGCGAACCTGCACTTCTACCTGGGTACTCTCGGTATCGTGCTCTACGTCGTGTCGATGTGGGTCGCCGGCATCACCCAGGGGCTCATGCTCCGCGCCCTGGCAGCCGACGGCTCCCTCGTCTACCCGACGTTCATCGAGACGCTCATCGCGGTCAAGCCCATGTACTGGATGCGCGTGGTGGGCGGCGGCCTGTACCTCACCGGGTTCATCCTCATGGCCTACAACCTCGCGGTCACCGCGCGGTCGGGCAAGGCCGTCACCACCTCCGTCACCGTCGTTCGCCTCGCCTCGCCGCCGGAGCTCAGCTGGGTGAAGATGCTGACCGCGCCGCCGATCATCTACACGGTGCTCGCGACGACGATGATCATGCTCACCCTCGTGGCGAACGGGTTCGCGGGGGTGCTCTTCGCCTGCGTCGCCATCGCGGTCACCATCCTCGGAGCGTTCGCCGTACAGTCGGCGAGGGCGCGCGGCGAGGCCTCGTGGCACCGCATCCTCGAGGGCCGATCGCTGCTCTTCTCGGCGCTCGCCGCCGTGGCCGTCATCATCGGCGGCGTGGCCGAGATCATCCCGTCGCTCCTCGTGAAGCCCGCCGGCGCGGCCGCCTCGGCCAACGCCGCGCCGTACACCGCCCTCGAGGTGGAGGGGCGCGACGTCTATCTGCGCGAGGGTTGCTACACCTGCCACTCGCAGATGATCCGCTCGCTCACGCACGAGGCGCAGCGCTACGGGGCGCCGTCGGACATGACCGACTCCCAATACGACCACCCGTTCCAGTGGGGGTCGAAGCGCACCGGCCCCGACCTCGCCCGCGTCGGTGGAAAGTACTCCCACGCGTGGCACTACCAGCACATGATCGATCCGCGGGCCATCACCACCGGGTCGAACATGCCGCCCTACAAGCACCTCGAGACGAACTCGCTCGACTACGCGAAGACCCCCGTCAAGCTCCGTGCGCTGTCGCAGGTCGGCGTGCCCTATCGGAGCGACGACATCCTGAAGGCGGAGGAGAGCGCGAAGGCTCAGGCCCGCACCATCACCGCCGAGCTCGCGACGCTGGGCACGAAGACCGAGCCCGACACCGAGCTCGTCGCCGTCATCGCCTATCTCCAGCGGCTCGGGAAGACCCCTCCTCGTACGGCGCCCGTGGCCGAGAAGACGGACAAGCCATGAAGAGTCAAGCCCTCGCGTTCCTCGCGCAGAGCCCACTGCTCGCGCTCCCGCTGTTCGGCCTCGCGCTGTTCTTCACCATCTTCTGCCTCGTCGTCCTGCGCGCGGCGCTGCCCAAGCGTGGGGCGTTCGACGCCGTGTCTACCCTCCCTCTCGAGAAGGACGAGTCCGATGTCTGAGCAAGAGAATCCCAAGGCCGAGAAGCCCGAGCGGCGCGGCGCCGAGACGCCCTGGTGGGAGGGGCCGCTCGAGCACGACTACGACGGTATCCAGGAGGCGAACGTGTCGCCTCCACAGTGGTGGCAAGGTATTTTCCTCGTGACTGTGCTCGCCGCGGGGGTGTACTGGTTCGTGTTCCACACGTTCCACTTCGCGCCCGTCGGGCGCGAGGAGTACGAGAAGGAGGCAGCGCAGATCGCGGCGGCGCAGGCGGACAAGCTCCGCGCGCAGGGGGCGGTCGGCCCGGAGGCGCTCGACACCCTGTCGAAGGACCCTGTCACCCTGGAGAAGGGGAAGGCCACCTTCGCCGCCATGTGCGCGGCCTGCCACAAGCCCGACGGCAGCGGGCTCATTGGGCCGAACCTCACCGACAGCGCGTGGCTGCACGGCGGATCAAACGCCAAGATCTACAAGACCATCACGGAGGGCGTGCCCGACAAGGGCATGCAGGCGTGGCTCCCCACGCTCGGACCCGACAAGACCCTCGCGGTGACCGCGTACGTGCTCACGCTCCGCGGCAAGAACCTGCCCGGGAAGCCGCCGCAGGGCACGCCGGACCCGTGAAGCCCTCGAAGGCTCGGCGCTCGTCCCTCCTCACGGACGGGCGCCACCTGCGCATCGTCACCGCCGACGTTCAAGGGAGGTTCACGCGGGCCCGCCGCGTACTCTTCGCGGTCCTCGTTGCGGTTCTCCTGGTCCTCCCGTTCGTCAAGATCCGCGGCGCCCCGGGGATATGGCTCGACGTCCCGTCGCGCCGCTTCCACATCCTGGGGCTCGCGCTCGGCGCGCAGGACACCTATCTGGCCTTCTTCGCGCTGACCGGCCTCGCCATCACGATCGTCGTGCTCACGGGCCTCCTCGGGCGCGTGTGGTGCGGCTACACCTGCCCGCAGACGGTGTTCCTGGAGGGCGTCTATCGGCCGGTCGAGCGCCTCATCCTCGGCTCGCGGGGGGAGCGGAGCAAGAGCGAGCCCGCGTGGTGGCGCCGCGTCGCGCTCCAGGTCGTTTTCGTCGCCATCTCGTCGGTGGTCGCGCACGTCTTCGTGCTCTATTTCGTCTCGTGGGACGGGCTCGTCACCATGATGCGAGCCGGGCCCGCGGAGCACCTGTCGCCGTTCGTGTGGGCGACCGTGATGACCCTGATCTTCTATGGCAACTTCGCCCGCTTCCGCGAGCAGACGTGCCTCGTGATTTGCCCCTACGGTCGTATGCAGTCGGTGCTGTTCGATCGCGACACTCTCATCGTGGGGTACGACACGCAGCGCGGCGAGCCGCGCGCGCGCGGCAAAGTGAAGGCAGAGGGGGCAGGCGACTGCGTGTCGTGCGACCGCTGCGTCGTCGTCTGTCCGACGGGCATCGACATTCGCGAGGGGCTCCAGGTCGACTGCGTCGCGTGCGCGGCCTGCGTGGACGCTTGCGACGACGTGATGACCCGGCTCGGTCGCCCAAAGGGACTCATTCGCTACGACTCCGAGAACGGCTTCGAGGGCAACAAGACCCGGCTCCTGCGCCCGCGGATGGCGCTCTACGGGGCGCTCGTCCTCATCGGCGCTTTGGTCGCGGTGGTCACGATCCGGCAGCGGACCACGTACGCCGCGAACGTCCTCCGGCTCTCGGGCCCGCCCTACGAGCTCGTGGGCGATCAGGTGCGGAACACTCTCGAGGTGCACATCGTGAACAAGTCCGACGTGCCGGCGCACTTCGACTTTGCCCCGAGCGATCCCCCAGGCGCCGCGCCGCTGACGCTCACGTTCGCCGCCCCGTCGCTCGACCTCGCCCCGTACGAGTCGCGGCGAGTCCCGCTCTTCGTGACGGGGCCTCGCGGGGCTCCGAGGCCGGTGCGCTTTCACGTCCGGCGCGCGGGCGAGGCAGAGGCCATCGAGCTCCAGGCGCAGTTCTTGGGACCCAACTCCCCGTGACGCCGCGGACCCTCCTCGCCCTGGCGCTCCTCGGCCTCTTCGGGGGCACCCACTGCGTGGGCATGTGCGGTCCTTTGGTCGGCCTGTTTTCGTCCAGGCTCGAGGCTCGAGGCGCGCGTCGCGCGCTCGCGCTCGCGGTGTTTCACGGTGGGCGCCTCTCTGCGTACGCGGTCCTTGGGCTCCTCGCGAGCCTTTGGGGGGCGGCCGGGGTGCGCGCGTGGCCCGCGCTCGGCGCCGGCGCGCGCGTGGTCGCGGCGGTGTTCGTCGTCCTCTACGGTTTGCGTCTCGCCGGTGCGCTGCCGGCCGGTGAGGTGCGCCTCCCGCTCGAGGGGCGTCTCGGCGCTCGCGTGCGCGCTGCGCTCGGGCGGTTGCTCCCGCTCCGCACTCTGCCCGCCGCGCTCGCCGCCGGTGGGCTCTGGGCGATGTTGCCGTGCGGGCTCGTGTACTCGGCCGTCGCGGTCTGCGCGAGCGTCGGCGAACCAGGCTGGGGCGCCGTGGGGATGCTCGCGTTTGGCCTGGGTGCGCTGCCGTGGCTCCTCTTCGTCGACGCGTTCGTGGGCTTCGCGCGGCGGCTCGTTCAGCGACCGTGGGCGAGGCGCGCGGCGGGGGTGGCGATCGTCACGCTTGGCGCCGTCGGCGTCGCGCAAGGCGTCCGCGGGGGGCTCGCGCCCTCGGCGGGGGCCGACTGCCACGCTTCGCGGTCGTCTGGCTTCGAGGGGGTGGCGCGTGAGCTCTCGACCCTCGCGCTCGGCGAGCCGGTTCGGTAGAGTGGTGCCCATGACGACAATCCTCGTAGGCGTGGACGGCTCGACACGCACCCCGCTCGTCGTCGAGCAGGCGGCGCGAATGGCCGAGCGGCTCGGCGGGAAGCTGCTGCTCGTGACGTCGGTCGGCTTGCCTCCCGAGGTGCCCGCCCATTTCTGGGCGGTGAGCACGCTCGACCTCAGCGGGATCCTCATCGAGAACTCGAAGAAGGTCCTCGAGGGCATCGTGGCGAAGCTCCCGGCCGACCTCGTTCAGGGCACGCTCGTCGAGATTGGTACGGCGTGGGACATCATCTGTCGCGTCGCCAAGTCCGAGAACGTCGATCTCATCGTCATCGGCTCGCACGGCTACGGCGGGCTCGATCGCCTCATCGGCACCACGGCGTCACGCGTGGTCAACCACGCGGATCGCTCGGTGTTCGTGGTGCGCGAGAAGCCCGCGTCCGCGGGCTGACGGCGCGCCGGTCGAGGTCTGGACCGGCTGCGTCGGCGCGCCCCGCGAAGCGAGCGCGCCGCGTGGCTCAGGAGCCCGCGCGCTTCGAGCTGCGCGAAAGCCCATACTCGTGAATACGGTACTGGATGGTGCGCACGCTGATGTCGAGCAGGTCCGCGGCCTTGCTGGTGGAGCCGTCGGCGGCCTCGAGCGTGCGCAATATGGCATACCGTTCGATCTCCGCCATCGTGGAGCCCGGAATGCGCAGCCCCCCGAGGGTCTCGGCCGCCGCTTCGAAGGGCAGGTCGTCGGCGTCCACAGTGGGCCCCTCGCACAGCACGACCGCGCGCTCGATGGCGTTCTCGAGCTCGCGGACGTTGCCCGGCCAGCGTGAGGCGACGAGCTTGGCGCGGGCCTTGTCGGTGAAGCCCTCCACGCGCTTGCGGTTCTCTTGCGCGAACTTGCGGAGAAAGTGGTTCGCGAGCACGACGACGTCGCCCCCTCGGAGCCGCAGCGGCGGCATCTCGATGTGGACGACGTTGAGGCGGTAGTAGAGGTCTTCGCGGAACTTTCCGTCGCGTACGGCCGCCGCAAGATCGCGGTTGGTCGCGGCCACGACCCGCACGTCGACCGTGACCGTGTCGTTGCCGCCCACGCGCTCGAACGTGCGCTCCTGCAGCACGCGGAGCAGCTTCACCTGGGTCGCCGGCGGGATCTCGCCGATCTCGTCGAGGAAGAGCGTGCCGCCGTCGGCCTGCTCGAAGCGGCCCGTGCGGCGGCGATCTGCGCCCGTGAACGATCCCTTCTCGTGGCCGAAGAGCTCGCTCTCGAGCAGCGACTCGGCGAGCGAGGCGCAGTGGAGTGGGACGAACGGTTTCTGCGCCCGCGGACCGAGCGTGTGCACGGCTCGGGCGAGCTCTCCCTTGCCCGTGCCGCTCTCGCCGGTGATGAGCACCGTCGCCCGTGAGCCCGCGACCTGCCGGGCGACGCGGTAGACCTTCTGCATCGCGGGGCTCGCGCCGATGAGGCCCTGGAGACCTTCGGCGTCGCGCTCGCGGAGCTGGCGGCGCAGGTTCTCGGCCTCCACGCGCACGTGGGTTCGCTGGAGGGCGCGTTCGACGGCGACCAAGAGGGCGTCGAGGTCGATCGGCTTCGTCAGGTAGTCGTCTGCCCCCGCCCGCATCGCGGCCACCGCGGAGCTCAGCTCCTGCTGGGAAGTGGCCATCAGCACCGGAAGGTGAGGGTCCTGCTCACGGAGCTTCTGCAGGAGGGCCATGCCGTCCATCCGCGGCATCATCAGGTCGGTGACGACGAGGTCGGGGGGGCTGGTGGCTGCGCAGTCGAGGCCCGCTTGTCCGTCCTCGGCCTCCTGGACGGCGTAGCCCTCGGCGCCGAGGAACGCCTTCAACGCAGCGCGCGCGCTCGCGTCGTCGTCCACGATGAGGATCCGTGCCACCTTTTGTTCACTGCGAGACATGCGACCTTACTCGGGAAAAATCTGGCCCCTCTATACATCGCTCGCCGCCAGCGCGCGAGCCGTAAGGTCCCCGGGGCCGCCGTGGAGCGTCGATCCTTCGCGCGCGAGTGTGCTACCAGAGCCCCGATGATCGCCCCGCCCGGCCCCGCGACGGTCCTCGTCGTCGACGACAACGAGGCGAACCGCTCCCTCGCGCGGAGCACCCTCGAGGACGAAGACTATCGGGTCGTGGTCGCCACGGGCGGGGAAGAGGGCGTCGCGGCCTTCGCGCGGGAGGCCCCCGACTGCGTCCTGCTCGACGTGCGGATGCCCGAGGTCGATGGCTTCGCCGCGTGCGAGCGCATGCGCGCGCTGCCCGGTGGCCGCGACACCCCGATCCTGTTTCTCACCGCGCTCCGCGATGTCGACACGTTCGACCAGGCGATGTCGGCGGGTGCGGCCGACTTCCTCACCAAGCCGGTGCGACCGGCCGAGCTCCTCGTGCGCGTGAAGACCGCCCTCGAGCTGCGCCGCACGGGCGCCGAGCTCCGCGCCCACTACGAGCTCCTCCGAGATCAGCGCGCAGCCTTCCTGCGCGTTCAGCTGCAGAAAGAGCGGCTCACCGCGTTCTTGGTCCACGACCTCAAGAACCCCGTGAACGCCATGGACCTCCACGCGCAGCTCCTCCTCCGCGACAAGACGCTGTCCGAGTCGGCGCGCGCGTCCGCTGGGCACATTCGGCGAGAGGCGAGGCGGCTCACGCGGCTAATAGTCAACCTTCTTGACGTTTCGAAGGGCGACGAGGGCAAGCTCGCCCCCTCGAAGGCGCAGGTCGACGTGGCGGCGCTGGTCGCCGACGTGTGCGACGAGCTGGAGATCTCGGCGCGGGAGCGCGATGTCACCCTCGTCCCAAAGATCGAGACCGCCACGGTGTGGGCCGACGCGGAGCTCGCCGGCCGCATGCTGGCGAACCTTGTGGAGAACGCCGTCCGGCACGCGCCCCGCGGGAGCCGCGTGACGGTCGAGGTCGCGCCCTACGATGGCGGCGTCGAGGTGCGCGTCGCCGACTCCGGCGCCGGCGTCCCCGAGGAGCTCCGCGAGTCGATCTTCGATCCGTTCGTGCAGTCCGGCGCGGCCGGAAGCGTGCCCGAGCGGGGCGGCCGCGGCCTGGGCCTCACGTTCTGTCGCTTGGTGACCGAGGCCCACGGCGGGCGCATCTGGGTCGACGAGGGGGCGCCCGGCGCCGTGTTTCACGCGAGGTTTCCGGAGGACACAGACCGTGATTGAGGTGACCTCCGTGACGGACGAGCTCGGCCCCTCCTCGATCGAGGGGCTCTACCGCCACCTGCTCGACACGGCCCCCGACGCGATAGTGGTCGTCGGCGCATCGGGGCTCATCACGCTGGTCAACCAGCAGACCGAGGCCCTGTTCGGCTACGCGCGCTCCGACCTCGTGGGCCGCCCGCTCGAGGTGCTGCTCCCCGAGCGCTTCCGCGCAGGCCACCGCGCGCACATGATGGCGTTCGCGGAGCGCCCCGGCGCGCGCCCGATGGGCTCCGGCCTCACCCTCTTCGGACGCCGCGCCGACGGGAGCGAGCTCGCCATCGAGGTCAGCTTGAGCCCCGTCACCACGAGTCGCGGGGGGCTCGTGTCGGCCGCGATTCGCGATGTCACGGAGCGTCGCCGCATGGAGGCGACCGCGAAGCTCGCCGCCGACCGGCTCGCGAGCGCCGTGGAGAGCACCCAAGACGCCTTCGCGCTGTTCGACGCCGAGGAGCGCCTCGTCCTCTGCAACAGCGTCTATCGGCGCTTGCTCGGCTCGGTCACCGGCGCCCTCATCGGCCGCAGCTACGAGGAGACCGTGCGCGCGTGGATGCAGGACCTCGCGTTCCCGTCCGAGTCGGACCGCGTGCGCTTCCTCGCCGATGGCCTCGCCATTCGCCGCGTGCTCGGCGCGGGCTTCGACGTCCGCACGCGCGACGGTCGGAGCCTGCGCATCACGATCCGCAGGACCCTCGAGGGCGGCATCGTCAAGACCGTGTGGGACCTCACCGACGACGTGCGGCTCGCCGAAGAGCTCCGCGAGGCGCGGGCCGCGGCCGAGGCCGCGAGCGACGCCAAGAGCGAGTTTCTCTCGTCCATGAGCCACGAGCTCCGTACGCCGTTGAACGCGATCCTCGGCTTCGCAGCTTCTGCGTCGCGACAAGAAGGAGCCCCTCTCGCACCGTCACCGCGAGCGCGTCGACCAGATCCTGAAGGGC
>Ga0073904_10001242_pt1 | contig 19007 bp, 17 predicted proteins | sample KloWWTrecipitate_FD_66668 | JGI IMG/M metagenome (GOLD analysis project Ga0073904, IMG submission 66668) | Active sludge microbial communities from Klosterneuburg, Austria, studying microevolution and ecology of nitrifiers - Klosterneuburg... | ecosystem: Engineered > WWTP > Aerobic digester >... | reverse complement strand
TGGACGCTGCCGGGTGGTGCGGCCGGCTTTGCGGAGAACATCCTCCACGTCTTCGAGGCCGAAAGCCTCTGGATCGACAACTAGGTCCCCCTGGCTGGTGTGGCGGTCAGCCGACCGTCACACCAGCCCTGGCGGTCGGGTGACCGCCGATTCCAACGACTCAGAAAGAGGACCCCTGATGACCGACGCGCGACCAACTGCAGGGCATCGCCGTCTCGCCCTTGTCACCGGCGCCGGATCCGGTATCGGGCGCGCGACAGCCATACGCCTCGCGGACGATGGCTATGCGCTAGCGCTTGTCGACCTCGACGAGTCGGCACTGGCCGCGACTGTTGAACTGGTGGGAGAACACGTTGCGATCTCTGTCGCCCTCGACATCCGCGATGTCGAGGGAGTAGATCGCCTGTTCCGTCGCATCGGATCGCTCGATCAGCCGCTGTGGCTCCTCGCGAACGTTGCGGGAGTGGGAGTGAGGAAGGACTCGGCCTCCACCAGCGACGAGGAGTGGGCCCACGTGCTGTCGATCAATCTCACTGGCACTTTCGTCATGTGTCGCGCAGCGCTACCTCAGTTGATTGCCGCAGGGGGAGGGGTGATCGTGAACGTGGCGTCGGTCGCCGGCCTTGTCGGCATCCGCGAGCGGGCCGCATATTGCGCGTCCAAGGCGGGGGTGATCGGGCTCACCCGTGCGATCGCCGTGGATCACTCCGGCGAGGGCGTCCGTGCGACCGCGCTGTGCCCCGGCACAGTCGATACCGAGTGGATCGGCCGAATTCTTGGTGGCGCCGAGGACCCGACTGCTGCGCGGGCGCTGATGGCCGCCCGACAGCTAGATGGTCGTCTGGGAGCGCCGGAGGAGGTTGCCGCCGGCATCGCGTTCCTCGCATCCGACGACGGCCGCTTCGTCAATGGTGCGGCATGGGTGATGGATGGCGGAATGAGCGCCGCGTGAATCTGACACACCTTTTGAATGACCTCTCGGCACGCGACCTGCAGATGAAGGACGGTCAGTGGATCCGCGGCAAATCGATCGATGGATTCGACCCTTCAGGTCCATTGATGACGACGGTCGACGAGCTCGGCGATGGTGGCGGGCTTGGCATCCGTTGTTGTGTCGACGGGGTTTTGGTGCCGGACAGCTCGACAGATCAAACGTTCAGTGGTTTCCGCATGAGCCGTAGACGTGAAGTTGGCCCGGCAGCACCGCGCGTCGTGGTGCCGCGTCGAGTCCCTGCAGCCGTTCCAGCAGCATCTTCAGGGCGAGCGACCCAATCTCCTTGGCCGGTTGGCTGTAACAGGTGAGGAACGGCGGAAATGGGGATGAGTCAACATGATCGAACGTGACGATGGAGAACTCGTCCGGAACACGCAGGCCGAGTTCAGTGGCCACGTCAAGCACACCGAGCGCGAGAGAGCTGTTGCCGGCGACTACAGCCCGCGGGCGAGCATCCGACACGAGCAGTTGGCTGCCGGCATGTCGCCCTCCGTCGCGGGTAAAGGGTGCCCGCACGACCGCATCCTTCGGTGGTTGAAGCCCAGCAGCTTTCATTGCGGATCGATACCCACGCACACGCTCATTCGCCGTCCACACGTCCTGTGGGCCGGACACCATGGCGATCTCGCGGTACCCGTGATCGATGAGATGAGTGGTGAGTTGCTTGCTCGCGGAATAGCTGTCGCCGCGCACGACGTCAACCTCTACTCCCTTCACTTCTCTGTCGATCAGGACCAACGGAATGCCGCGTCGGTGCAGGACCTCGACGTTCCTGATAGAAGCGGCGGACGCGGGGGCAATGATCATGCCATCGACCTGCAGCGAGCTGAATTTGTCCACATAGGCAACCTCCGTTTGCGGTACGTCATCCGTATTGCCGAAGACGAGAAGCAGACCGAGCGCCGTCGCCTCGACCTCGATCTGGTGACCGAGCTCGGTGAACCACGAGTGCATGATGTCGGCAACGATCAGTGCAATGACGTCGGTGCGTCGTACTACGAGCCCGCGGGCGAGGCTGTTCGGGACGTAGCCGACCTTTTCCATTGCGGCCTCGACCCGCAACCGAGTGTTGTCGCTGATCAGCGAGGAGTTGTTGACGACTCGGGACACGGTCATGGACGAGACGCCAGCCTGCGCGGCCACATCCGCAAGCGTCGCACGCGTCCGGCGCTCCGGGATGCTCATCTCCATCACTCTCCTTCGGAGGTCGGGGGTATCGGCGGCGCGTTTGACCTCATTACGCCGAGTGCTATGATAGCGCAAACATTCGTCACGGAGTTAGGGGTGAATTGGTGACCGAAACAGGTAGGTGGGCCCCTGATCGCGGGTGGGGATGGGTGTGGGGGCCGCACGACGAGGTTGGTGCGCTCAACGCACTTGGTCGCCGGGAAACGCTTGCGGCTCTCAGCGGGATACGCAGTGGACAGGTGTTTGACCTGGGCGTGACTGTCGATCGCAATTCGTATCTGTCGCCTGTGCATCCACACACCGAGGTCCTTTCCTTCCGCAGTCCGGAAGGCGTGCTGAGGGAACGTGACCTCGACATCGTCCGGTCTGGGGCATTCCAGGACGAACTCGGATTTTCGACGTCGATGATCATGGCTTGTGATCATCTTGGCACGCAGCTCGACGGTCTTGCGCACATCACATGTGGTGAGGACCATCATTGGTACAACGGATTCAACGTGGCTGCTGACGGTGGCGACTTCGGCCCGAGGCGTGCAGGGGCAGAGAACATTCCGCCGATCATCGCCCATGCGGTGATGATCGATGTGGCGTCGTGGCGCGGAGTGCCGGTACTCGCGCCGGGTACGCCCATCGGGCGCGATGATCTTGAGGCCACACTCGCGGCTCAAGGCTCGGTTGTTCGGCCGGGCGACGTGGTGATGCTTCGAACGGGCACGCTGTCAGGTTGGGGCGAACGAGGCCATGACCACGACGTGCTGCGCGGTCCGGATTCCTCCGGTCTCACGTTGGAGGGCGCGAAATACTTGGTGGAGTCCTGCGGTGCGGTACTGCTGGCGTCGGATACATCGATGGTGGAGGTGTTCCCCCCTGTTGACGGCTCGTCGTTCCATCCGGTTCACCACTATGCACTCGTCGAACAAGGGGTGCACCTGGGTGAGCTGCACAACCTTGAGGAACTCGCTGCGGAGCGGATCTACGAGTGCTGTTACATCGCACTGGCACCAAAAATTGCCGGTACGACAGGTGGATTCGCGATGCGACCGATTGCGCTGATTTGAACCGGTGGGCAGATGACGAACGATAGGAACAACATGCGAGCCTTTCGGATGCAGGCGATCGGTCAGGCAACTTTTCGAACTGTGGCAAAACCTCGTTCGGCCCGAGGGGAGCTGTTGATCCGGCCGATCGTGACCGGCATCTGCTCCACCGATGTGCATGTGCTCTACGAAGGCGCCGCGGGCGTTCGCGACCTCCCTGTGACAATGGGCCACGAGGTGGTCGGGGAGGTGATCGATCTCGATGACTCCATGGGTGGCTTTGTCGTGGGCGACCACGTGGTCATCGAGCCGCTCCTGCCGTGCGGCGCCTGCGATCATTGTCGGCGGGGCCTCCCGAACCTCTGTCAGTCATCGGCTCATCTGGGCATCACGCGCGACGGCTGCTTCGCTGAGTTCGTGTCCGTTCCCGCTCGGCAAGCGACGGTCGTCTCGGGCATCGATCCCCTCTCGGCGCTGATGATCGAGCCTCTCGCCTGCGCCCTGCATTTCGTGACTAAGGCGTCGGCGAACGCCGGGGACACCATCGTGGTTCTCGGTGCTGGGCCGGCAGGGCTTCTCACCATGCAGGCGGCCAAGGTCAGCGGGTTGACGGTCGTGGTGTCCGAGCCCAGCGCGTTCCGTCGGAATCTGGCCAGTGAGCTTGGCGCTGATGCCGTGGTGGATCCCCGGACTGAAGATGTCGGCAGCGTCGTGGAAGAATTGACGGCTGGATTGGGGGCTCGCGCCGTGATCGAAGTCACCGGAGTTCCATCTGTGGTCACCCAGGCAGTGAACCTGGCCGCACCGGGATCGACGGTGGTGTTGGCCGGCGTGTGTGGTCATCCGACCGTCGCGGTGGACACCGACCGAATCGTCGCTCGCGAAGTGTGTGTTGTGGGGGCACTGGCGTCACGCTGGCAGTTTGATCGTGCTCGACAGCTCGTCATGTCCGGCGCGATCGATGTGACGAGCGTGGTGACTGGTGTTCACGCCCTCGATGAAGTCGGCACGATGCTCTGCGTCGTGCGTGACGACAAGAACATCGGCAAGATCTTGCTCGATCATCGTCTCGACGCCGCCGGGCCACGCCGATGAGCGTCATCGAGGGCGCCGGGGAAGCCCCCACTCGGACTTCGACGCGTCGATCGCGCCGCCGATGGCCAGGCCAACTTGCCCGGGTCGTCGTCACATTGCTGGCCGTGACCGTGGCCGGATTTCTGCTCACGAGCCTGATCCCGGGTGACATTGCACGATCGATGGCGGGGCCGACCGCGGGCGAGGATGCGATCGCAGCCATTCGCGCAGAGCTGCGGCTGGATGATCCACTTCTTGCGAGGTATTGGCACTGGCTCAGTAATGCAGTGACGGGCGACCTCGGCCGCTCGTTCATCACCCGCCAACCCGTCGTTGAATCGATCGTTGAGCGGCTGCCGGTCACGGTCAGCCTCTTCGTGATCGCGCAGATAATGGCAATCGTCCTCGGCTTCGTCGCTGGGTCCTTCGCCGCTCTGCGGCCTCGTTCGCTCCTTGACAGGGCGCTCGACGCGTCGACAGCGTTGATCCTTTCGATTCCCGCCTTTGTTCTCGGGCTGGGCTTGGTGAGCGTCTTCGCCGTTCGTTGGCATGTGTTTCCGGCAATCGGGTACTCGCCAATCGGTGATGGGGTGCTGCCGTGGCTTCGGTCGCTCGTGCTGCCGGCCACGTGCCTTGCTCTGGGTGAGGCGGCGATTTATGCCCGAGTGCTGAAGTTCGAGCTACGAACAGTGCTGTCGGAGGACTACATCACGCTTGCGCGGGCAAAGGGATTCAGCTCCTCGTACGTGCTCGTTCGCCACGCGCTGCGTCCGTGCTCGCTCCCATTGGTGACGTTGATCGGTATCAACGCCGGGCGTGTAGTCGGTGGTGCCGTCGTCGTGGAGTCGCTGTTCGCTCTGCCTGGAGTCGGCCGGTTGACGGTCGACTCGATCGGTGGACGCGACTACGTCGTCGTGCAGGGCATCGTGGTCGTGGTTGCCGCGAGCTACGTGATCGTGAATGTCATCATCGACGCTGTCTACGGACGACTCGATCCGCGGGTCAGGAGTTCGGCATGAACGGCCGGCGACTCTTCCCTCGAAATTGGGGCTTCGCCCTTGCCATCGTGTGGCTCGCAGGGCTGATAGCTACTGCACTGCTTGCAGGCGTCCTCCCGTTTCGTGACCCGCTCAAACAATTCGACGTTTCGTTCGCCGGACCATCGCTGTCGCACCCTCTCGGCACTGACCGACTCGGACGAGACTTGCTCAGCCGGGCCGTGTACGGCGCTCGACTTTCGTTGACGATCGGCGTCTCAGCGGCGTTGATCGGATGCGTGATCGGCAGTCTGTGGGGCCTGGTGGCCGGCTTCGTCGGTGGCCGAATCGGTGCAGTTCTGATGGCGGTGGTTGACTTCCTGTTGTCCTTTCCTGCACTCGTATTCGCCCTGGCCCTCACTGCCTTTCTCGGGCCGAGCGCCTTCACCGTGACGTTCGTGATTGGTGTGGTGACCGTCCCTGCCTTCGCTCGTCTGACCCGTAGCAAGGTGCTGTCGCTCGTAGGGCGAGAACATGTGTCGGCTGCTGTCGCACTCGGCAGGAGCAGGTTTCAGGTAGCCCTTTTCGAGATCGCCCCGCTATTGCTTCCGCTGGTGTTTGCGTACACCTTGATCGTGGTCGCAGTGGCCATCATGGTGGAGGGCTCGCTGAGCTTTCTCGGCGCGGGCGTCAAGCCGCCGCAACCCACCTGGGGTGGCATGATCCGAGACTCGAAGAGCTACCTCGGCACGGCGATTCATCTGCTCCTGGTGCCTGCATGCGCCATGACCCTGACGGTGTTGTCGTTGAACGTCGTTGGCACATACATCCAGTCGGTAACCGAACGAGATGAACGATGACCGCCACCGACGCGGCGCTGCAGGTGCGCGACATGCGTACTTGGTTTGCGGGCTCCACGGGGCCGGTGAAGGCCGTGGATGGCGTGGACCTGGAAGTCCTGCGTGGCCAGGCATTGGGCATCGTAGGCGAGTCTGGGTGCGGTAAGAGCTCCCTCGTCCGCAGCATTCTCGGCATTTGGCCTGATCCACCGCTTCGCTATGAAGGTCAGGTCGTCGTCGACGGCGTTGATCTGATGCAGTTGCCGCCGAGAGAGCGCCGCCAGCACCTCGGCACCGGTGTGGCGGTCGTATTGCAGGATCCGATGCGGGCGCTCAATCCCGTCCGCCGCATCGATCACCAGATCACGGAGATGTTGACTCGCCGGAAGGGAATGCAGAAGCGAGCAGCTCGGGCAAGAGCTGGGGCCTTGTTGCAAGAGGTTGGTATCGATGACGCAGAGCTTCGACTTGGTCAGTATCCCGGGCAGCTGTCGGGCGGTCTTCGGCAACGGGTCGCGATAGCGATCGCGCTGTCCGGGGATCCTTCGGTGCTACTTGCCGACGAGCCGACGACGGCCCTTGACGTCACGGTGCAGGCACAGATACTCGCGCTCTTCGACGAACTCCGCGCACGTCGTGGTTTGGCGGTGGTCCTGATCAGTCACGACCTGGAAATGGTCGCTTCCTTTGTCGATCGGGTAGCCGTGATGTACGCCGGGCGAATTGTCGAGGCAGCGTCGCCGAGTGAACTCCTGAGAGCGCCGCGGATGCCCTACACGAGGGCGCTTCTTGCTGCCCGCCCCCATTTGCGAGCGCCGGGTGAACGATTGGCCAGTATCGACGGACGACCACCGAACTTGGGTGACCTGCCGGTGGGTTGCGCATTCGCGCCTCGCTGTTCCACGTCCTCGCCGATGTGTCGTGCTGGGTCGCCGACGCTCACCGTCATCTCCCCCGAGCACGACGTGGCCTGTTTTCACCCAGCGGAGGTCTCATGAACTCGCTAGAGCTCGAGCGCGTGTCGGTCAGCTATCGAGGACCCTTGGGCGACTTTCGAGCGGTTGACGACATCAGCCTCAACATCGCCGAGGGCGAGTCGCTTGGAATGGTCGGTGAGTCCGGGTGTGGCAAGTCATCGCTCGCGCGTGCTGTGATGATGATGCCGCGACCTTCGCAGGGTTCGGTTCGTGTCGCTGGGGTGGACCTTGGTTCGCTCGGCACGCGCGAGTTGCGACGGCAGCGGCGGAAGTTCCAGATGATCTTTCAGGATCCGAAGTCGTCGCTGCATCCAATGCGTCGAGTGTCCGAGATTGTTGCGGAGCCACTGCGCGGCCGTCGATCCGGCGACGATGCGGCCATGGTGACGGCGATGCTCACCGCCGTGGGCCTCGACGAAGCGGAACTCGGAAGTCGCCGCCCCGCTGCGCTCTCAGGTGGTCAGGCCCAACGAGTTGCCATTGCGCGTGCACTGATGAACGAGCCGGAACTTCTTGTCTGCGACGAAGCGGTGTCGGCACTGGATGCGTCAGTTCAAGCGCAGGTGCTGAATCTCCTGAGCGACGTCCGCGCCAGCCGTTCCATGGCACTGCTGTTCATCTCGCATGACCTCGGGGTCGTGCGACACCTCAGTGACCGCATTGCAGTGATGTACCTGGGCCGAATGGCGGAGATCGGGCCATCCGAAGCCGTGTACCTGCGACCTCGCCACCCGTATACGGCGGCGCTGATCGCGGCAGTGCCCAATCCCGCTCGGCCGCGACAGCAGTTGCTCGCGAACCTTGGCGAGGCACCGTCACCGATCCATCCGCCATCGGGTTGCCGTTTCCGAACCCGTTGTCCGTTGGCTGACGACATCTGCGCCGCTTCGGTACCACCGCTCAGGGAAGTTGCGCTCGGCCACTTCGTGGCTTGCCACCGCCCGCTCACACCGGAGGCGGCAGGGTGACCGAGGTCGGTGAGAACAGCAGGACAACGATGGTGGACGAGATCCGGCGCGGAGCAGAGCTCTATGACCAACGGATCGCGTTCTCCTCCGAGGCTCGTGATCTCACGTTCGCCGACGTCGAAACGCGTACCAATCAGTTCGCACATCTGCTGCTTGACGAGGGGCTCAGGGCGGGTGACCGCGCCGCGCTGATCTACGAGAACACACTGGAAAGCATCGTGGTGCAATGGGGCTGCATGAAGGCGGGTGTTGTCCCCGTCACGATCAATCCCAAGCATCCGCCGAGCGAGATCGCTCGCCAGATGAATTTCAGCCGCTCGCGGAACGTCTTCGTCGGACCCGAAACGGTGCCAGCCGTGGAAGCGCTCACAGCCGCGTCACCCGACGCTCGCTGGTGGAGCCATGGCCGACACGATGGCTTCGTCGACGTCGAGCCGATGATCGCAACACGCAGTGTCGATGCGCCCAAGGTTGGCCGAAGTCTGGACGCTGAGATGTATCAGTTCTTCGGATCCGGCACGACTGGGATGCCTAAGTGCCTGGTGGAGACAGATCGTCGATGGATCGACATCGCTGACCAACTGATGGTGGCATTCGACATCCCGTTCGAGCGAACAGATGTGATGGTCCACATCGCGCCTGTCATCCATGCGGGCGGAACCATGGTGCTTCCACATTACCGAGTCGGAGCACGCAACCTTCTACTGCCGGCGCCGTCCGTGGAGCGCATCGGGGCAGCGCTGAACGGTGAAGTCAATGCGCGACTGCTGCTCGTTCCCACTCTCTTGCGAAGGTTGGTGGATGGTCTCTCACCCGATGTGTGTGACCTTCGGCCAAGGCACATCATCGTGACCTCCAGTCCATTGAATCTGGGCCTGTTGGACGAGGCGATTGCCCGCGTCGGTCCAGTCATCGAACAGGTCTACGGCTTCACCGAGGCCGGACCGGTGACAATCCTCGGCAGCAGAGAGCATCTCGATCCGCTGCTGCGAGCGTCGGTAGGACGCGCCATCAGAGGAACTGAGATCAGCGTGCGAGACCCGAGTTCTCGGCGTGTTGTGGCTGTCGGCGAGCCGGGGGAGATATGGGCCCGCGGGCCGGGGGTGTTCGGTGGATACTGGGGAACCGCTGAGCTGAATGCCGGCACGATGCGCGGCGATGGCTGGGTGAGTGGCGGTGACATCGGTGTCACGGACTCGGCGGGATACCTCTGGCTTCTCGGCCGTCAACACCAGATGATCATCACCGGGGGGTACAACGTGTATCCGGCAACAGTCGAGCGGGCTCTGTGTGAACACTCCTCGATCAGCGAAGCTGCAGTCGTTGGTGTGCCCGACGAGCACTGGGGGGAATCGCTCCATGCTGTCCTGGTCGCTCGAGGAGAGACCCCGACCATTGACGAACTCGTTGCCCATATGCGCGCTCGTGTAGCGCGCTTTGAAGTGCCCAAGCACTGGACGTTTGTCGACGAGCTTCCGAAGAGCGCTAACGGCAAAGTTCTCTATGACGATGTCAAGGCGCCGTATTGGGTTGGCGTCGGCCGCCGGATTCATTAGCACCCGTCTCGAGGAGTTCAGATGTTGTACGGAAGTCTCATCCACCCCGGTCTGTTGGCAGCGGTGGCCGGAGCGGGCCACGGTGCGCGAGTTGTGATCACGGACGCGAACTTTCCTGCAAGCACCCAGGTGCCGTTCGGCGCGCCCGTGTTTCACTTGAACCTCAGCCCAGGCGTGGCGACAGTGACGCAAGTGCTGAGCGCTTTGGTCAGTGCCACACCGGTCGAGGCTGTGTGTGTGATGAGAGTGGATGACGAAGGCCCGTACACCATGGCATCTGAGCCGGAGGCATGGGCCGAGCTTCGATCCGTACTTCCTGACTCGGCGGGTGAGCTTGATCAACTTGAGCGTGCCTCGTTCTACGAGGCGTGCAGCAGCGGTGACGTTGCGGCAGTCGTGGTCTCGGGCGACCAACGCTGGTACGCCAACGTCATCCTCACCATTGGCGTGCGTTGACGATGACAGACGACACTGGCGATAGCGCCGTTGCCGCTCTGGTCGCCGCGTTGGGCGAACGGGTTGTGGTCGACCCTGACGTGATGGTGGCGTTCAGGTACGACAGTGCCGTTGATGTTCCCGCTGGCTGCGCGATAGCGGTCGTTCGTGCTCGCAGCGTTGTGGACGTCACGGCAACTCTGCGAATTGCCACCCACTATCGAGTCCCTGTGGTCACACGCGGAGCAGGCACCGGCCTCGCCGGTGGGGCCAACGCGGTAGAGGGCTGCATCGTGTTGAGCACGGCCGAAATGAACAGGATCGTTGACGTTGACCCCGTGGGACAGACGGCAACCGTGGAACCGGGTGTGTTGAACGGCGACCTTGCGTGCGCCGCGAGTGCTGTCGGGCTCTGGTATGCCCCAGACCCGGCCAGTCGAGCAATCAGTACGATTGGTGGAAATATTGCGACCAACGCCGGCGGAGCCTGTTGTGTGAAGTACGGAGTGACCGGCGACCACGTCGCACAGTTGAAGGTCGCCCTCGCTGACGGGTCTGTGATCGCGACGGGTTCGCGAACGCGCAAGAACGTGACAGGGTATGACCTGACTCGACTGGTCGTGGGCAGCGAGGGAACGCTGGGTGTCGTGGTGGAGGCAACGGTTCGCCTGCGACCGTCGCCGCATGCCGTGGCCACCCTGGTGGCATCGTTTGCGTCGGCATCTGCTGCCGGGCGAGCGGTGATGGCGATGGCCGGTGTCGTGGAGCCGTCGCTACTCGAATTGATGGATGCCGCAACGATTCGAGCTGTGGAAGAAGCAACCGGAATGGGCCTTGACCTCGCCGCGGGAGCGTTGTTGATCGCGCAATGCGATACCCGCTTCGCCGAAATCGACATAGCACTCGTTGCTGAGGTGTGTCGCTCGAGCGACGCAACGTTTGTGGGTCAGGCCGTGGACGAGGAAGAGGCGACCGTCTTTCTCCACGCCCGCCGCCAGGCGCTGCCCGCGCTGGAACGGCAGGGGTCGGTGCTGTTGGACGATATTGCGGTGCCTATTTCGCGGCTCGCTGAAGCGCTGACGGAAATCGCCGGCGTGGCACGTCGTAGGGGGGTGTTGATAGGGACCTTCGGACATGCCGGGGATGGCAACCTGCACCCGACGATCGTGTTCGACCCCGCATCGGCGACATCGAGGTCCGCTGCGAAACTTGCTTTCGATGACATCGTTCAGCTCGCGCTGCGCTTGGGCGGGTCGATCACCGGTGAACATGGCGTTGGAGTGCTGAAGGTTCCATATCTCACCGACGCGCTGGGTGGTCTCGAACGCGACTTGATGGCCCGGATCAAGTTCTGCTTCGACCCGCTCGGCATACTCAACCCGGGCAAGGCCATCTAGCCAGTCTGCGTCGCTACGACATGCGTGAATTCGCTGCGAGCGCCGCCAGCGGTTCGAACAGGTATGGCAGGACGCTCACGTGTCCCTGCTCGTCGAGGATCTGCAGTGAGGAGTGCGGAATCAGCGCTGCTGTGTGGCGTGCATTGCTCACGCCGACAATGGTGTCGTGCGAACCGTGCATCACAGTGACAGGACAGCGCAGATCGGCGATATCGAAGCTGGCCCATCCTTGCCCGTCCGCGCGTCGGTCATCGACGTACCCGAGGACACCATTCGCGAACTTGGCCTCGTTGGCGGCGTCACGGCCGGAGTATTCGGCGTTTTCGGCAACGAAGCGCTGGTCTGCCGGGCACAGAGGGGTGTCGACGACACTCATCATCCGCTCGCCCCGGTCGCCGAAGTTGGAACGAGCGAATTCGACAGCGGCTCCGCGATCCGGGGCATTCCAGATTCCTGCGCAGATCGGTTGACACAAGCTGGAACGAGACGCTTCGTCCCGCATGTCACTCATCGCGCAGCAGACGAGGGCGGCGAGGACTCGATCCGGTCGCATGGAGGCAAGTGCGAGTGCATAGGCGCCACCGGTAGAAACGCCGACCGTCAGGAACCGCTCGAGCTCCATTGCAGCGGCCACTGCAGTTGCGTCCGGTACCCAGTCTGCGATGGTGCGTTCGGGAAGGAGCGAGGAGTGACCGTACCCGGGCCGGTCGATCCCAATGGCACGAAGGCCGAATCGGTACAACTCTGCCTCGAACTCCGCCGGCTCGAGTCGGCTTCCCGGACCGCCGTGACACCAGATGACCGGGGTCCCGTCCGTCGGGCCTACCACGGCGTACCCGACTCGGCGCCCGGAGGTGAGGTTCAGGATCGCTTGTTCCATCCTCCATACGTTACGTCGCTAGGTTGCGTCCTGCCGTCGTTCCGGGGCGACAGCGACGATGATTTCGGCGCCCGGCGAGCCGGTCAGGATCGCGGCCGAGTCGGCTGGCATCCGTCGGCACCAGTTGGGGTGTTCGTCGCCCAGCGTGCCTGGATGATTCGGGCGCTCCGTGCAGCCGGCCAGGTCGTCGAGCGCTACCAGGAACAGTCGAGCGGCACTGCTCGCTACCTGTCGATGAAGTTCCACGGATGCGGCGATGCCGGTGGTGACGGACGCTGCCTGCTGCAAGGCTGCAGCCATCTCCGGGGTGCCGTCGGTGTTTTTCCACACGCCCAGCACCGTGGGTAGATCGTGGGTGGTGACGGTTGCCAGATTGTGATCCGGCCACGACGATGGGTTCGTGTCGAACCACCAGACCTTGGTTCCCATGATGCGGCTCGAGCGCAGCGCGTCGTGTACCGCCGGTTCGACGGTGCCGAGGTCCTCGCCGATGACGAACGCGCCGGCCCGAGTGGCTTCGAGGCGGATGATCGCCATCAGATCCGACGCGGGCAGTTGCACGTAGGTGCCGTCCGCCGGAGCACCCCCCTCGGGGATCCAGAACTGACGAAACAGGCCCATCACGTGATCGATGCGCACACCGGCCATCGAACGGCAGGCGGCGCGGACCATGGCGATGAACGGTCGGTAGTGAGCGCCCCGCAGACGCGACGGAATGAACGGCGGCAGCCCCCACTCCTGGCCCGATGTGTTGAACGGGTCCGGCGGCGCACCGATGCGCACATCCAGTGCCATCAACTCTTGGTGCAACCAGGTATCCGCGCCGTCGGGTGAGCAGCCAACGGCGAGGTCGCCGATGAGACCGACCCCGGCACCCGCCGCAGTGCGGTCCAGCGTCCTTTCGGCCAACCACTGAAGCCAGGCGTGGAAGTCGCACGTCGTGGCGAATTGCGGGTCGTTCGTCGGTAAGTCACGCACCTGTGGGGAAGAGGGATGTCGGAACTCTGTTGGCCACTCGCGCCAGCGAGGGCCGAGCCGCTCGGCGAGGGCGTTCCACGAACAGTACTGCTGCAGGTCGGCGCCCTGTGCCGTGGCCCATGCGCGCCACTCCAACCCTTCGGCGGCATAGATGAACCGTTCCATCAAGGCACGTCGGCGAGCTGGCCACACGCGGCTGCGGTCGATCAATCCACCGGCGTCGTTGGCCACGGGTGACGAGCCATCGAGTGGTATCAGCAGCGGGTTCAGCCAGCGCCGTGAGCTGGGGTAGTAGGGGCTGGTCTCTTGCGGCATCGTCGGCGCAGGGGCGTGCAACGGACTGAGAAGCAGCGAAGCTGCGCCTCGGGCCGCGATCTCGCGACCCAACTGTTCGACATCGCGCAGGTCACCAATGCCCCACCCATCGGCTCGCCACAGCGAGTAGATCTGGGCCGCCACGCCCCACCCGGTCGGCGCGTCGAGGCACGCAGCAGGCGCGCTGACCAGGGTGGTGACAGGGCCACCGTCCAGGGGTGCCAATCGGTGGTAGCCGGTCGGCAGTGCACCGGGGACGGCGTCTGTCTCACCCCAGTCGCTGCCGTCCTCCAGCGTGAGGTGGCAGCGGTCGTGCAGCGCGTATGTGCTGCCCTCGTCGATGAACCACATCGGTGGCCCGATCGGAGACTGCCCCATGGCGTTGCGCAGGTATTCGCGGGTCGCGGCAGGCGTGTCGTGCCAGGTGCCGTTGACCTCGAAGTATCCGTCGGCGATGCCCCATTCGTCGTACACGTAGCCATTGTGCCGCTTCGTACACTCAGTGCATGGCCTCTGCAATGGTGAAATGGCAGTTGAAGAAGACGAGCGCCCGCTTGCGCGTACTTCGTGACGAACTACGTCTGATCGACGAGCAGCGCATGTACGTCGTCGACGACGCCGACGATCTCGAGCTGCGGGCCGTCGTGTCCGACTCTCCACTGTCTCGTTCTGAGGCGCATGCGGCCGGTGGGCACGCTGCCGCGTACGACAAGGCGCGACAGCACATCATCGACGAGACAGGTCGGCTCGAGGCCAAGCAGGACAAGCTGCTCGATCGTCTGTCGACACGATGATTCGCTCGACGTGCTTGAATGTGGCCCAGGCAAAACCCTGCCTGCCCAGGCCGAAAGGATGCCATCGATGACCATCCGTGTGGTGATCGCCGAAGACGAAGCCATCATTCGCCTCGATCTACGCGAAACCCTCGAGGAAGAGGGCTACGAGGTCGTCGGTGAAACTGGGCGCGGCGACACAGCAGTGGATCTGGTTCGCGAACTGCGGCCGGATCTGGCGATTCTCGATATCAAGATGCCGCACATGGACGGGCTCGAGGCAGCCCGCATCATCAGCGGCGAACGCATCTGTGGCGTGTTGATGCTGACAGCGTTCAGTCAGCGCGAGGTGGTGGAGGACGCCCGCGATGCCGGCGCTCTGGCCTACCTGGTGAAGCCGTATCAGAAGAGCGATCTGATCCCTGCGATCGAGGTGGCCATCGGTCGCTTCCGCGAACTGCAGCAGCTCAGCGGCGAGGTCGATGCATTGGGTGAGCAGCTGGAGGCCCGCAAGGTCATCGATCGCGCGAAGGGCGTGCTCATCGACCAACACGGGATGAGGGAAGGCGAAGCGTTCACCTACATTCAGCGCACCGCAATGAGCGAGCGCTCGCGCATGCGAGACGTCGCCGACAGAATTCTCGACGGCACGCTGCATCCGTGAAGATTCTGCTGCTGGATGGCAACTCGCTGACCTACCGCGCCTTCTATGCGCTCCCCACCGACATGGCCACCGCGTCAGGGCAGGTGACGAACGCAGTGTTCGGATTCACCTCGATGTTCATCTACATGGTGAAGGATCAGCAACCCGACGCAGTAGTGGTGGCATTCGACAGGCCGGAGAAGACGTTTCGTCACGAGGCCGACCCGCTGTACAAGGCGCAGCGCGAAGCTGCCCCGGACATTCTGCGCCAGCAGATGGGTCTCGTGCGTGAGGTGCTTGCTGCGCTCAACATCACGGTGCTCGACCTGGCCGGCTGGGAGGCCGACGACATTCTTGCCACGCTGGCCGAGCAGGCCAAGCAGCAGGGCCACGACGCGATCATCGTCACCGGCGACCGCGACAGCTACCAGTTGGTCGACGACCCGCACGTACGTGTGATGTACAACAAGCGCGGTGTCAGCGACTACGCGCTGTACGACGAGGCGGGTATCGCCAACAAGACCGGTGTCACGCCGCTGCTCTACCCGCAGTACGCGGCGCTGCGCGGCGACCCCAGCGACAACCTGGAGGGCGTTCCCGGCGTCGGGGAAAAGACAGCAGCGAAGCTGCTCAATCAATACGGCAGCCTCGACGGCATCTTCGCCCACGTCAGCGAGCAGACGCCCAAGTTGCAGGCGTCGCTGATCGAGCACGAGGGTCGCGCCCGCCACAACTTCGAGATGATGACGCTTCGTCGTGACGCGCCGGTATCGGTTGCGTTCGAGACGCTCACCGTCGAACCGAACGACGCGGAAGTGAAGCGGCTGTTCGACTTCCTCGAGTTTCGGGCGCTGCACGATCGGCTCTACGAGGCACTCTCCACGTTCGGAATCGGGGCGGCCGCCGGCGCCGTGCCGTTGGCTCCGTCAGGCGACGTGTTGGAGGCGGAGGTCACGGACGTCGCGACCGCAGCGGACGCCGCGGCGCTGATCGCTGCGCAGACCACGCTCGACCTGGTCCCCGCGTGGGTGGGCGACCCCGGTCGCAGCGCGGTGATCGGTCTTGCCGTGGTCACCGACCCCGACGGCGCCGAAGTCGCATGGCTGCCGTCCGAGGTCGTGCAAGCGCCCGAGGTCCTGAAAGCCCTGGGGTCACATGCGGGCTGGCGCGGCCACAACGCGAAGGCGCTGATGCGCTGGCTGCTGGATCAGGGTGGAGCGGTTCCCGGTCTGCGACTCGATACGGCGATTGCCGCATACCTCATCGATCCGGCCGACACGCGCTACGCCGTGCGCGATCTGTTGGCGCGCTACACACGCTTCCAGTTGCCCGACGACGGTGCGGCATCCAGCGGCCAGCTCGACTTCGGTGGCGGGCCCGACGAACGCCAGATCGCGGCCCGCGGGGCGTTGGCGGTCGCCCACCTGTCGACGGCGCTCGAAGCGTCACTCGACAAGCAGGGCATGGCCGACCTGTACGCCTCGATCGAGAACCCGTTGGTCGGTGTGCTGGCGAAGATGGAGCACGTCGGCATCGCCGTCGACGTCGCCGAGCTGACGCAGCTGAACGAACGCCTCACCGCCGATGTCGAGCGGCTCGGAGCGGTCCTGCAAGAGGTGGTCGGTCGGCCGTTCAACATCAACTCGCCGATCCAGCTGCGCGAGATCCTGTACACCGAGCGCGGGCTGGCCCCCGGGAAGAAGACCAAGACCGGCTTCAGCACCGATGCCGCGACCCTGGAGAAGCTGCGCGACGAGTGGCCCGAGTTCATCGATCCGCTCCTGCGCTACCGCGAGGTCGAGAAGTTGCGTGGTACCTACGGCACAGGGTTGTTGGCGGAAGTGGCTCCGGATGGGCGCATCCACGCCACCTTCAACCAGACCGTTGCCCGTACTGGCCGACTTTCCAGCGATCAGCCCAACCTGCACAACATTCCGGTGCGCAGCGAGGAAGGCAAGCTGTTCCGCAAGGCGTTCATCCCTGCGCCCCGCTGTCAACTGCTGGTGGCCGACTACAACCAGATCGAGCTGCGCTGCATTGCGCACCTGGCGCAGGACCCGGGTCTGATCGAGGCATTCACCAGCGGCACCGACATCCACAACGCGACCGCCTCACGGGTCTTCGGCGTCGAGCCGACCGAGGTCACCACCGAGCAACGGTCGAAGGCGAAGATGGTCTCGTACGGCCTCGCCTACGGCATGGAGGCCTACGGGTTGGCCCAGCGACTGGCGATTCCCACCTCCGAGGCCGCGGTTATTCTCGACGCGTACTTCGAGGCCTTCCCGAACGTGAAGGACTACATGGACCGCACGGTCGTCGAGGCCCGCATGCGCGGGTACACCGAGACGCTCTTCGGCCGCCGCCGACCGATTCCCGAGCTGTCCAACAGCAACTTCCGCATCCGCCAAGCTGGTGAGCGCCAGGCAATGAACGCCGGTATTCAGGGCTTGGCCGCCGACATCTTCAAGGTCGCTCTCGTGCGTATCGACGAAGCGCTCGACGCAGCCGGCGTGGCCAGCCAACTCGTGCTGCAGGTCCACGACGAGGTGCTCGTCGAGACCCCCGAGGCGGAGATGGACGAGGTTGGCCCATTGGTGATCGACCTGATGCGAGGTGCGGCGCAGCTCGATGTCCCGCTGGAAGTCAACGTCGCCTGGGGCCAAACCTGGGCCGCCGGCAAGTCCTGACACTCGCCGCGCGCTGACGCCGAGAGCACTGGGCAGACTGGGGTCATGAGTGAGCATGGGTCGCATTGGTTCGAGCCGATTGCCGACCACCTGGGCTCTGCCTATCTTCGGTACTCGTTCACCAAGGGCACCCGTCAGGAGGTCGACTTCTTGACGGACGCGCTGCGCCTGCAGCCAGGACAACGTGTGCTGGATGTCGGCTGCGGCCCGGGACGCCATGCCTACGAACTGGCCCGACGCGGCCTGGTGGTACACGGCATCGACATCAGCGACAGGTTCATCGAACTGGCCAACACCAACGCACCGTCGGGCGCGACCTTCGAACGCCGTGATGCTCGCGACCTCGACTACGACGGTGACTTCGATGCGGTCGTGTGCCTCTGCCAGGGTGCGTTCGGTCTGATGACGGCGAATGGTGACGACGAGACGGTGCTCGACGGCATGGCACGGGCACTGAAACCCGGCGGGGCGCTGGCACTCAGCGCGTTCAATGCCTACTTCGCAGTGAAGTACTTCGCCGCTGATGACAACCCGGACGCAACCTTCGACGCTGCGACCGGCGTGAACCACGAGCACACCGAGGTGCGCAACGAGCAGGGCGAGGCGAGACCCGTCGATCTGTGGACGGGTTGCTACACGCCTCGTGAACTGCGCGTGCTGTGTCGACTGGCCGGACTGGCCGTCGAGTCGATCAGCAGCGTGGAACCTGGCAACTATCAGCTGGCGGCGCCGACCACCGAGACCGCCGAATTCTTGGTGATCGCGCGTCGCGGCTGATGAGAGTTGCCAGGTCCGCTGGTATCCTCCGCAGGTCCGGAATCCGCCGGATTACCTAGGTTTTTGTCCGAAAGCGATCGTCTCTTGTCCGATACCTCTACTTCCTTCTTGACTTCCGGTGCCTGGGGCACCTTTGACGAAGAAGGCAATTACACCCCCCGCCAGGTCGTGTCCGACGATCTCGGCATGTCGTTCTCCGAAGCCATCGAAGGCACGATGGTGTCTGTCGAGGACGGCCAGTTGGTCAACGGCATTGTCGTCAAGATCGACAAGGACGAAGTTCTCCTCGACATCGGCTACAAGAGCGAAGGCGTCATCCCTTCCCGCGAGCTGAGTATCCGCAACGACGTCGACCCGCACGAAATCGTGTCGCTGGGCGATTCGGTCGAGGCCTTGGTCCTCACCAAGGAAGACAAGGAAGGCCGTCTGGTCCTTTCGAAGAAGCGCGCCCAGTACGAGCGTGCATGGGGCACCATCGAGAAGATCAAGGAAGCCGAAGGCACCGTCGAGGG
>Ga0073904_10001241_pt1 | contig 19010 bp, 23 predicted proteins | sample KloWWTrecipitate_FD_66668 | JGI IMG/M metagenome (GOLD analysis project Ga0073904, IMG submission 66668) | Active sludge microbial communities from Klosterneuburg, Austria, studying microevolution and ecology of nitrifiers - Klosterneuburg... | ecosystem: Engineered > WWTP > Aerobic digester >... | reverse complement strand
CCGGCTCTGACGGGTCCGGCTCCGACGCGACCGGCTCTGACGGCTCCGGCTCCGACGCGACCGGCTCTGACGGGTCCGGCTCCGACGCGACCGGCTCTGACGGGTCCGGCCCTGACCTGACCGCGTCTGAGGGACCCGCTCCGAGGTGACCGGCTCAGCCCACGTCTCGACGTCGGAAGACCAGTCCCGCCCCGAGGACCACCAGGATGCAGAGTCCTCCGAGGTATGCGGCACCCTGAGCCAGCGACAGCGTCTGCTCGACGTACTCGCACGAGGTGCCCTGGGACGACGTCGTGCACTGCGACACGTAGTACGCCGCCCCATCCTGGACCCAGGCTGAGACGTTGAGCAGGACGAGCGCCGGCTGCAGCCGCGGCACGAGAGCCCCGAGCAGGTTCTCCACGAGGATCGCGTAGCCGACGACCACACCCAGCACTGCCGCGGTGTGCCGCATCCAGATGCCCATGGCGGCTCCGGCGACGCCGCCCAGCACGATGACGACGAGCATCCGAAGCGTCGTGCCCAGGGTGTCCTGCCAGTCGGCACCGGACATCGTGCCCGCCAGGTCCTGCTGGGCGTGGACGGCCCAGACTCCGGCCACGAGCAGGGCGAGCGTCAGGACGGCGGCGGGCACCAGCCCCGCACCGACCGCGAGGAGCTTGCTCGCGTAGACGCGGAGCCGCCGGGGCTCGAAGGTCAGCCACGTGGTGATCGCACCCGAGCTGAGCTCCGCTGCGGTGGACGTCGCGCCGACGAGCAGGGCCATGAACCCGATGAGGAAGGTCACGGGTGCGAGGACACCGGGCAGGGTGTCCTCCAGCGCCGGGGCCACGGGGACGTACCACGCGCGCTCCGGGGCCCCCATCTGGTCGCAGCCGAAGTCGAGCGTCGGGTCGTCGCTGGCCTCGCGCTCGCGCTCCTGGTCCTCGCGGCACTGCGCGACCTGCTCCTCGCCGTTCTCCTCCCAGTCCGCCAGCGCCAGGGCGTACGCGCGCTCCGCTTCCTCCAGCTGGGCAGCGGTCAGCGGGCGGACGGTGGCCGCAGTGCCCCACAGCACGAGGCCGATCGCCACGAGGGTCGCGAGCAGGGCGCCGAGGACGAGGCGTCGGGCGGCCAGCCGCTGCAGCTCCACCCACACCAGGCGGGTCATCGCCGGACCTCCCCGCTGGCCTCGTCGGTGGACGCGTCGGTCGGTGCTGCGGGCGGGCCGGCCGCCGGGCTGTCGAGCGCTGAGCCGCTGGTGAGCTCGAGGAAGACCGACTCCAGGCCGGCGCGCTGCGGGACGAGCGACTGCACCCAGATCTGGTGCTGCCCGAGGAGCCAGGTGATCCTGCCGGGGTCGGGCTCTCCCTCCACCCGCAGCGCGTCGCCGTCGAGGACGGCGAGCATGCCGCCGGTGGTGAGGACCTGGAGCGCCGCGGCTGGGTCCGGCACGCCGACGCGGACGGCGGCGGTGCGCTCGCCGATCACCTCGGCGACGGTGCCCGAGGCCAGGAGCCTGCCGCGCCCGATGATGGACACGGTGTCGGCCACCTGCTCGACCTCGGCCAGGATGTGGCTGCTCACCAGGACCGTGCGGCCCTCGCCGGCCAGGCGTCGCATCGTCTGGCGGATCTCGTGGATGCCGGCCGGGTCGAGGCCGTTGGTGGGCTCGTCGAAGATCAGAAGGTCGGGGGACTTGAGCAGGGTCGCCGCGATCGCCAGACGCTGCTTCATGCCGAGGGAGTAGCCGCTGTACCGGTCGGAGGCACGGTCGTGCAGGGCGGTGGCCGTGAGCACCTCGTCGACGCGGGTCCGGGGCGCCCCGATCGCCTGGGCGAGCAGGTCGAGGTTGCGGCGCCCGCTGAAGGCCGGGAAGAACTTGGGCGACTCGACGATCGCGCCGACGCGGCCGACGACATCGGGCAGCTGCTGCGGAACCGGGTGCCCGAAGATGCGCATCGTGCCGGCGTCGGCACGGACGAGTCCGAGCAGCATCCGGATGGTGGTGGTCTTGCCCGAGCCGTTGGGGCCGAGGAAGCCGTGGACGCCGCCGACGGGGACGGCCAGGTCGAGGTTCTCCACGGCGACCTGGCGTCCGCGGCGTCCGCGGTAGGTCTTGCGCAGGCCGCCGGTGACGACGGCATAGTCCATGGTCATCCGGCTGCCCCCCGAAGCTCGTGGGGCGGAACCCCTGCCTGCACGCTAGCCGTCGGGAGCGGGTGGTGGGGCCAGCGGCGCCGCGCGCGTCGGCGCTCGTGGTGCAGGTGGCGTAGGTGGTGCAGAAGATTTGCCCACCCTTGACCCGACTGCGCCTTGAGGTCGCGCGGCGGGTGCCGATGGGGAGGGCATGACCACGATGCAGCTCGAGCGCGAGTCGGCGATCCTCGCCGTCGTCGACCTCGAGGTCGACGACCTCCCCCCGTTCTGGGACTAGCCCCAGGCGGTGAGCACGGACCGGGCACGGGCGCCCGGTCCGGTGGGTCGCGCGCCGAGGTCACTGCGCCCGTACCTCAGAACGGCGTCGGGCCACCCGCGTCCGGCGGGTCCGGAGGAGTCCGCACTGCCGACTCCTCCCCGAGCGGCCGCGTCGCCCGCGGCGGTACGTCCTCGTCCCCGCGGCCGGCCGGCCCAGCCACCGGCCGAGCCACCCGCCGCGGCACGTCCCAGCGTGCGGGGTCGGCGGGGACCGGGTCGCGCGTGTAGCTCCGGCCGGCCGGGCCGTGCCAGGTCGTCACCGCGGTGACGGGGTCGCGCTCGACCCGCCACCGGCCGGCGGTCTTGAGCCGGTGGTGGTGGCGGCACAGCGGGTGCAGGTTGGTCTCGATGGTCTGCTCCTCGGCGGGGCGGACCGGGTCGAACGGGTCGATGTGGTCGAGGTCGCAACGCTGGGCGGCGATCCGGCAGCCGGGGAAGGTGCAGGTGGTGTCGCGCGCCGCCACGAGGGCAGCCAGGCCGGCACTCGGGCGGTAGGTGCGGTCCCCGACGGCGATCACCACGCCGGTCTCGTCGTCCGTGAGGACCGGCCGCCACGTCGCCGCCGCGACGAGGTGCGCGACGGAGGCGAACGGCACGGGGCCGTACCCCGCGAGCTCGGCGACACCGGCGATCCCCTGGGCGTGGGCGGCGAGCGTCGCGGCCGAGACGGTGACCTGGAGGTGCGGGCGGCGGTGCTGGCGCACGGGCAACGGCGTGCCGTCCGGGCCGACGCCCGCGTCGAGGGTGCGTCGGCACAGGTCGCTCAGCGCGTCGGCCCGGCGCTGGTCGGCCGTGCGATCGTCCTCCGGCGCGGCGAACGCGGCCAGGGCGTCGACGGCCGTGAGGACCGCGATCGCGTCCGGGGCCGGGAGCAGGGCATGGATCCACGCCATGGCGTCGGGTGCCGGCACCATCCGCACGCAACGGTCTCCCCGGGCACGCTGCGCCCGCCCCGCGGTGGCGGCGGGCTCCAGACCTGCCTCGGCACGGCGGACGGCCAGCCGCAGCTGCGGTGCGGACAGGTGCGCCGCCCGCGGCAGGACGACGTCGTGGATCGCCCGGGCCGTGGGCGCGGGGAGGTGCTCCGTCTCGGTGAGGAGGAGCTGGGCCTTGCGCCGGTCGACGTCGCCGCGGCCGAGTGCGCCGTGGACGGCGGGGTAGGCGTCGAGGCCCGTCGCGAGGTCGACCACGTCCTGGGCGGCGCGCCGCGAGACGCCGAGGCGGGCGCCGACCTCGTCGGCGATGAACTCGACGTGCGAGCTCGGAGCGCGGCGCACCATCTCCGCCACCGCGAGGGCCTGGCGCGCCGCGGCCCACGAGGCGACCCGGTCCCAGCCCGCCACGACCTCGAGGAGGGTCGGTGCGTCGATGTCCGCCGGGTCGAGGCTGTCGAGGAACGCGACGAGGCCCTCGCCAGGCAGGGCGCCGTCGAGGAGCGCGGCGTCGGGGAACCGCTCGGCCCAGGACGTGGACCGGCGCAGCGCCGGTGGGGTGAGGTCTGCCACGGCTGGTCCTCCCCGGTCTCGATCCCATCGAACGTCTGTTCGAATCCTAGTCCCGGGGTCCGACACGGACCGAGCGAGCGGGAGCCCACGATGTCGCGACCCGCACGGGCGACCCCCACGGGCGGCGTGACGGACGCCGGAGCCCCGCATCCGGTACCCCGCACCTGCTCCCGTGCCGACACCCCCGAGCTCGCACCTGCGCAGCATCACCCGTAGCCCTCGACCGGCTGCGATGGTCGACAATGGACGCAGCCCGACCATCCCGACCAGCCCGCACCGCCGCACGCCGGCCCCCGGAAGGACGTCACCGTGACCGACCAGCCCCACATGAACGTCGAGTCGTTCAACCTCGACCACCGCACCGTCGTCGCGCCGTACGTCCGGCTGGCCGACCACAAGGTGCTGCCCGCCGGCGACGTCATCAGCAAGTACGACGTGCGCTTCACCCAGCCCAACGTCGCGCACCTCGAGATGCCCGTGGTGCACTCGCTCGAGCACCTGTTCGCGGAGCACTCGCGCAACCACTCGGGCCAGGTCGTCGACTTCTCTCCGATGGGCTGCCAGACGGGCTTCTACCTCATCCTCCAGGGCGACTGGACCGACGAGGCGGTGCACGACCTCATCGCGGCGACGCTCGCCGACGTGGTGCGCGCCACCGAGGTTCCGGCCGCCAACGAGGTCCAGTGCGGCTGGGGCGCCAACCACACCCTCGAGGGCGCGCAGGCCGCCGCGACGGCCTTCCTCGCCGAGCGCGCCGCATGGAGCACGGTGACCGCGTGAGCGGGCCGACCCGTCCGGGGGGTCCGGGCCTCCGGGCCGGCTCCGGTGAACCGGGCGCCCGTGTCGACGCGGTGGTCGTCACGGCGATGGCGGACGAGTCCGCACCCTTCCTCGAGCGCGCCGACCGCGTCGGCGACGCCGTCCGGGTGGCCCACGCCGTGCAGCGCACGCTGACGGTCCACGGCCGACGCGTGCTCCTCGTCCAGTGCGGCATCGGCCTGGTCAACGCCGCGAGCGCGACGGCCGTGGCGATCCACCTCTCCGCGCCGCGCGCGGTGATCAGCGCGGGCAGCGCCGGTGGCGTGCACGCCCGGGTGCGGGTGGGCGACGTCGTCGTCGGCACGCACTACGTCTACACGGGCGCCGACGCCCGCGCGTTCGGCTACGCGCTCGGCCAGGTGCCCGGGATGCCACCGGTGTACGAGGGTCACCCGGACCTCGTCGGCGCCGCGGGCGGTGAGCACCCCGAGCTGAGCGTGCACACCGGGACCATGCTCTCGGGCGACACCTTCGTCGACGCGACCTCCGTCGACGCGGTGCGGGCGGCCTTCCCGCACGCCCTGTCGACCGACATGGAGTCCACCGCCCTGGCGCAGACGGCGCACGTGCACGGCGTGCCGTTCGTCTCGGTGCGGGGGATCTCCGACCTGTGCGGCCCGGCCGCGGGAGACGACTTCCTCACGCACGTCGACGACGCGGCGGACCGGTCCGCCGCGGTGGTGCTCCGGCTGCTCGCCGCGCTGGGCGACCGCGACTGACCGTGCACCGCCGGGGTCGCGACGCGTCCCGGCCGGCGCACGGCCGTGCGCCTCGCACCCCGCCCACCCCTACGGCTCGACCTCGAACCCGCTCCACCCCTGCGGCTGGGCCGGGCTCACCCGCACGGACGTGACCCGGGCGTACCGGGGGCCGTGGTGCAGCCAGTCGACCAGCGCACCGACCGCCTCGGGCTCACCCTCTGCGACCACCTCGACGCTGCCGTCGGACCGGTTGCGCACCCAGCCGCGCACGCCGAGACGCCGCGCCTCGACCAGGCACGACCAGCGGAACCCCACCCCCTGGACGCTGCCCTGCACCACGACGTGACGAGAGTCCACGGGTCCAGTCTGGCGCGCCGGTATCCCTTTGCGCCCGTCCTGCGTCCATGAGGTGTGCCGGCCGTCGGCACCCGGACCCAGGAGGACACCATGACCACCAACGAGAGCACCATCGACCGGATCATCCGGGCCGTCGCCGCCGTCGTCGCGATCGTCGTCGCCGTCGTCGCGGGCCCCGGCAGCGTGCTCGGCATCGTCCTGCTCGTCGTCGCCGCGGTGCTGCTCGTCACCGCGGCCGTCGGCTTCTGCCCGCTGTACCGCGTCTTCGGGATGAGCACGTGCAAGGTGCCGGCACCTCGTCCGTGACGGCTAGCGTCGGCAGGGTGCAGCCCCACGAGGTACCGCAGGCCCTGCCCGCCCTCGTCCCGGGCCTGCTGCGATTCGCGCGGACGCTCACCCGCGACCCGCAGCAGGCCGACGACCTCGTGCAGGAGACGCTGACCCGCGCCATCGAGCGCGCAGGGACGTTCCGCGGCGAGGCGTCCCTGGCGACCTGGCTGCACCGGATCGCCTACCACCTGGCCGTGGACCACTCCCGGCGGGACCGGGAGGTGCCCACCGACGAGATCGCCGAGCTGGTCGAGGCGCGCTGGCGCGAGGACAGCTACACGGTTGACGCGGCCGTGGTCGTCGCGCGGGCCGAGACCCGCGCCGAGCTCGAGGACGCCCTCATCCGGCTCCCGGTGATCTACCGCGCCGCCGTGGTGCTGCACGACGCCGACGGGCTGACCGTCGCGCAGATCGCCGAGATCACCGAGATCGGCCTGCCCGCCGCCAAGCAGCGACTGCGCCGGGGGCGGATGATGCTCGTCACCGCCCTGGCCCGTGCGGCCGAGCGGGACGTCGCCAGACGAGGAGTGCCGATGCGCTGCTGGGACGCACGCAGCCAGGTCAGCGACTACCTGGACGGGCTCCTCGACGCCGCGGGCGCTCGCCGGGTCGAGGCCCATCTCGAGGCGTGCCCGACGTGCCCGCCGCTCTACGCGTCGCTCGTGGCAGCGACCGGCGCCCTGGCCGCCACGGGCGAGCCGCACCGACCCGGCGCGCCGGGCCGACCGGGCGAGCTGCGCGACCCGGACTCCGTGGTGCACGCGGAGCTCGCCCAGCGGATCGAGCTCCGCGCGCAGGACGTCGAGCCGCGCTGACGGGTGCGCCGACCGGCCCGGCGCCGGACGCCGTCGTCCGGGAGCGTCAGACGGGCGTCACCCCGGCCATCGCCAGGAACCCCGCCACGGCGAGCATGCCCACGCCCCACCAGGTGCCCGTGCGCTCGAGCCACCGCGAGGTGCCGCCCGTGAGCTCGTCGAACCCGCGCGACGCCGCGCCCCACACCCGTCCGCGCGGCGACACCACCGCGAGCGTGCCGAGCAGGGCCAGCAGGCCGACGAGGGGCACCCATCCGCTCCAGCCCCCGTACGCGATGGCCACGGAGATCAGGATGACGGGCACGAGCACGGACGCGGCGGTGCGCAGGGGCAGCTGCGGGCCACCGCCGGGGGCGATCGGGGTCATGGTCGGACCGTAGACCTGTCCCGCACCGCCGCACCGGGACCGTGCGCGCCGGGCGTCACGAGCTGACGTCGGCCGAGGTGAACCGCGCCCAGGCGAGGGACGTCGCCACGGCGGTCCACGCCGCAGCCGACGCGAGCCCCGGCCACAGCCCGCCGAGCGCGACGGGGTCGCGCAGCAGGTCGCCGAACGCGAGCCAGTGGTGCGTGGGCAGGTAGGGGTGGATCGCGGACACCTGCGGCAGCGCGTCGAGGATCTGGCTGGTCAGCGTGATCGCCAGGACGGCCACGGTGGCGCCGATCGGCTGCTCGGTGAGCGTCGAGGCCAGCAGCCCGATCGCGCCGAGCGCGACGAGGCACACGGTGAGGTACCCGCAGACCATCGCGAGGCGCCCGAGCCCCGCGCCGAACGACAGCTCGGAGCCGGACAGGGTCACCAGGGGTCCGCCGCCGAACAGGGCGAGCCCCGCCAGCGCCCCGACGCCCGCCACGAGCAGCACGGCCGACGCGGTGAACACGACGACGCCGATCATCTTGACCGCGAGCAGCCGGGTGCGGTCCACCGGCGTGACGAGCAGGTAGCGCAGCGTGCCGAGGTTGGCCTCCCCGGCGATCGCGTCGCCCGAGATCATCGCCACGGCGATGGGCAGGAAGAACGGCAGCTCGACGGTCAGGGCTGCCAGCGCAACGAAGAGGCCGTTGTCGGTGATCTGGTCGAACACGAACGCCTGGGCGTCCCGCGACCCCGACGCCCGCACCGCGACGGCGATGATGACCGGCACGCTCGACAGCACGACAGCTCCCACGAGGTTGCGGCGTCGTCGGTAGATGAGCCACAGCTCCGAGCGCACGAGGCGGGCCAGGGTGCCCCGGGGCGCGGCGACCCGCGGTTCACCCGTTGACATCGAACCCCGCCCCCGTCAGCTGCACGAACAGCTCCTCGAGGTCCACGGTGCGCACCTCGAGCCCGCGGACTGGCACGTCGGCGTGGACGAGGGCCCGCACCACCGCCTCGGGCTCCACGAGCTCCAGGACCGCCGACACCTCCTCGCCGTCCTGCGTGACGGCGCTCAGGCCCAGGCGCGTGAGGACGAGCGCCGCACCCACCTGGTCCGTGGTGCTCACCACGAGGCGCGGCGCGGTGCGGGCGTGCAGCGCCGGCAGGGCGTCCTGGGCGACGAGCCGCCCGCGGTGCATCACGCCGACGTGCGTGCAGACCTGCTCGACCTCCGAGAGCAGGTGCGTCGACAGCACCACGGTCGCGCCGCCCTCGGCCAGCTCGACGAGCAGCCCGCGCACCTCGCGCGTGCCCTGCGGGTCGAGGCCGTTGGTCGGCTCGTCGAGCACGAGCAGGTCGCGCGGGCGCAGCAGCGCCGCGGCGATCCCCAGACGCTGGCGCATGCCCAGGGAGTAGTGCCGGTAGGTCTTGCCGGCCGCGGACCCCAGTCCGACCCGGTCGAGCGCGGCGGCGATCCGCCGGGGGGCGGTGCGTGCGTCCGCCGTCCGGTCGCCGGCGTCGAGGCGCCGCAGGTTGTCCGTCCCGGACAGGTAGGGGTGGAACGCGGGGCCCTCGACGAGCGCGCCGACCCGCGGCAGCACCGCGCCGAGCGCGGCCGGCATCGGGGAGCCCAGCAGCTCGTGGCTGCCGGCGGTGGGACGCAGCAGGCCCAGCAGGAGGCGGATGGTCGTCGTCTTGCCCGAGCCGTTGGGCCCGAGGAACCCGTAGACGGCACCCGTCGGCACCGCGAGGTCGACGTGGTCCACCGCGACCTGACCGCCGCGGAACCGCTTGGTCAGGCCGTGCGAGGAGATCGCCAGCTCGCCGGGGGTGCCGGGCACTGCGGCCATGGGGCCATCCTGGTCCCGCCGACCCGCCGCCGCGCGGTGTGGCGGCGGGTCGGCTGCGCGCGGCCTCCGGCCGAGGGCCCGGGTGCCCTCAGACCCGCGCGGCGACGGCCAGTGCCGCGGTCTCGGCGTCCCCGGCGGCGTCGAGCGCGAGGGTCAGGCCCAGCTTGGTCAGGGTGTTCTGCATCGGCGGGCCCATGTGGGACGCGGCGACGGCCCGGACGTCGTGCTCGCGCAGGAACCGCACCACCCTGGCATGGTGCGAGCCCGGGGCGCCCTCGTCGTGCAGCACGTCCCAGCCGACGGCGTGCTCGTCCCACGCGACGACCCGCCCGTCCCGGACGGTCACGAGGGCGACCAGCGGGGCCTTGCCCCAGGAGGGGCCGACCCGCCGGTCGTCGGTGACGGGGACGCAGACGACGACGGTGGTGGGCTCGGGCATGGCTGGCCTTCCTCGGTGCGGGACGCGTCCGGCCAGCATCTCACCGCGCCCGCCGGTCCCGGTCATCGGTCGACCCGCACCGTCAGTCGAGGAAGAGCGCCCGCAGGCGCCGCGCGGTGAAGACCAGCCCGCCCGCGATCATGACGAGGTAGTACCCGACGTGCACGAGCATCACCGGGCCGACGTCCCCGGTGGTCAGCCCGCGGACCATCTCCACCCCGTGCCACAGCGGCAGCGCCATGATGAGCCACTGGATGGGCTCGGGGTAGACGGACATCGGGAAGAACGTCGCCGAGAACAGGAACATCGGCAGCATGACGAAGTTGATCCAGTCCATCTGCTGGAAGGTCGACATGTAGCTGGTGATCGCCATGCCAAGGCTCGCGAAGCCGAACGCGATGAGCAGCACGGCGGGCAGCGACAGCACGGCCGTCCAGGAGAGGTTGAGCCCCAGCACCTGCATCACCGTGAGGAACCCCGCGGCGTACAGGAGCCCGCGCAGCAGCGCGTTGAGGATCTCGCCCAGCGCCACGTCGAGCGGGCCCAGCGAGGTGGCCAGCATCGCCTGGTACAGCTTGCCGAAGTGCATCTTGAAGAAGACGTTCCACGTCGAGTCGTAGACCGCCCCGTTCATCGCCGAGACCGCCAGGAGAGCGGGGGCGATGTAGGCGGCGTACGGCACGCTGGCGCCCGACGCGGTCTCGATGTCGCCGATGAAGGTGCCCAGACCCACGCCCATGGCGAGCAGGTAGAAGACGGGCTCGAAGAACCCGGACACGACGACCACCCACGTGCTCGTGCGGGTCGCCAGCAGCCCGCGGGACAGCACCGAGCGGGCGTTGCCCGCGTACAAGGAGCGGACGCCACCACGCCCGGGGACGGCCGCGACGGGCGCCGTCGTGCGCTGCTCGCTCATCCGCGCAACCTCCCCACGAAGATGCGGCGGGCCAGCACCCAGCCGCCGGCCGCCAGTGCCACGAGCACCGCAAGGTGGGTCAGTGCGGTGGTGGTGGACATCGGTGCGCCGTAGGAGACCAGCCGGCCCAGCTCGGTGGCGTGCCACAGCGGCGAGACCCAGCCGATCCAGTGGAGCCAGACGGGCAGGGTGTCGAGCGGGTAGAACGTGCCGGAGAACAGGAACATCGGGGTGAAGACGAAGCGCTGGACGGCGGCGAACTGGCCGCCGTCGTCCTTGAGCGACGCGGAGAACGCGAGCAGCGGCATGCCGAAGGCGAGCCCGGCCAGGACGCCCAGCAGCGGCAGCACGAGCGCGGCCGCTGGCCGGCCCACGGCGTCGAACGCGAGGATGAGCCCCGCATAGGCGGTCGCGACGAAGACCATCCGCGCACCAGCGGCGAGCACGAGGCCCGTGGCGATCTGGCCCGGCGCGACGGGCGACGCGTTCATCCCCCAGAACACCCGCCGCCACTTGAAGCCGGACATCACCGTGTACGTGAACTCCTCGGTGGCCACCGTCACGGTCGCGCTGACGAGCAGGGCCGGCGCCACGAAGACGACGTACGGCACCGGCCCGTCCGGGCCGAAGCCGACCGGCACGTCGAGGAAGGTCGCCAGCCCCAGCCCGATGCCCAGCAGGTACATCAGGGGCGTGCCGATGCCGGACATGACGATGGTCCAGCCGTAGGAGCGCATGGCCCGCAGCTGGTGCTCGGCGACGTACCAGGCGCCGTAGCGGCGCGGGCGGACGGCTCCGGCGACGGCGGCGTCCAGCGCCGGGTCGCGCGGCGGGCGCGGGCCGATCGAGGTGCTCACGGCGGCGCTCACTCGATGAGGCTCCGTCCGGTCAGCCGGAGGAACACGTCCTCGAGGCTCGAGCGGCGCACCAGGCTGGTGGTGGGGTGCAGGCCGCGCCGCGCGACCTGCTCGAGCGCTGCCTCGCCGTCCTCGGCGTAGACCAGCACGCGGTCGGGCAGCACCTCGACACGGTCGCCCAGCCCGGCCAGCTGCTCGGCGGCCGTGGCGTTGCGCTCCGAGCCGAAGCGCACCTCGACCACCTCGCGCGAGGAGTAGCGGCGGATGAGGGCGGCCGGGCTGCCCTCGGCCATGATCCGGCCGTGGTCGACGACGACGAGGCGGTCGCACAGCTGCTCCGCCTCGTCCATGTAGTGCGTGGTGAGGATGAGCGTGGTGCCGCGCTCCTTGAGCCGGAAGAGCCGGTCCCACAGGACGTGCCGGGCCTGCGGGTCCAGCCCCGTTGTCGGCTCGTCGAGCATGAGCACGCGCGGCTCGTTGACGAGGGCGCGGGCGATGGTGAGGCGGCGCTTCATCCCGCCGGACAGGTCGTCGACCTTGGCCCTGGCCTTGTCCTCGAGCTGGGCGAAGGCGAGCAGCTCGTCCGCCCGCTGCGCGCACACCGCGCGCGGGATGCCGAAGTACCGGCCGTAGACGATGAGGTTGTCCCGCACGCGCAGCTCCGCGTCGAGGTTGTCCTCCTGCGGCACGACGCCGAGCTGGGAGCGGATCTCCGGTCCGTGCGTGTCCGGGTCGAGGCCCAGCACGCGCAGGTCGCCCGACGTGCGGGTGGACACCGCTCCGACCATCTTCATCGTCGTGGACTTGCCCGCGCCGTTGGGGCCCAGCAGGCCGAACGACTCCCCGGGCGGGACCTCGAGGTCGATCCCGTCGACCGCGGCGAGGTCGCCGTAGCGCTTGGTGAGGCCGACGGCGGAGATCACGGGTGCGGGGTGGGTGGGAGTGGGCACGGGCGCTGACGTTACCCGCTGGTACCGACACGGGGCGCACGCATTTCGGGGCCGCGGCGGCCGGGGCGTGCGTGGCTAGGGTGTGGTGACCGGCCACGACGACGAGGTGCCATGTCCACTCACCCCTGGAGCGGTGAACCGCTCGTGCGGCTGGCCGACGGCACCGTCAAGCAGGTCTCCCCGCTGACAGGCACCGTGGTGTGGACCGTGCCCGGCCGGGCCAACCGGCCGCTGGGCGTCCCGGCGGACGTGCTGCGCGCGGTCGACCCCGCCCAGGCGGACCGGCTCTGCGCGTTCTGCGCCGGCCGGTACCGCGAGACCCCGCCCGAGAAGGCTCGCCTCGTCGACGGTCCGGACTCGGGCCCCGTCGTGCTCCGCGAGGTCCCCGCCGAGGCGCTGGACGCCACCGTCGCACGCCTGCGCCGCATCCCCAACCTCTTCGAGATCCTCTCGGTGGACTACTGGCGCACCAACCACGGCTTCCGCCCGTCGGTCGACGTCGTCGCCCGCGCCGCGCGCTACACAGCCACCCCGGCGGGGCGGGCGCACGTCCTGGCGATCCTCGAGCGGCGGGCGCTCGCGGGCGGGGTGGCGCCGACGGACTGGGCCGCGATCCCCGAGGCCGAGCGGCTGACCCGCGCCGTCGACCTCTTCGCCGGTTCCCACGACGTCGTCGTCCCCCGCCGCCACCTCGTCGACGGCGCCCGGTACGACGACGAGCTCGCCGGCTCGGGCACGATGACGCCCGACGAGCACCACGCGTACACGGCGTTCACCGTCGACGCGCTGCGCGACCTCTACGCGAGCCAGCCGCACGCGCGGTACGTCGCCGTGTTCCAGAACTGGCTGCGACCGGCCGGGGCGTCCTTCGACCACCTGCACAAGCAGCTCGTGGCGATCGACGAGCACGGGCCGCAGATCGACCGCGAGCTGGCCCGCCTGCGCGTGGAGCCCGACGTGTTCACCACCGCCGTCCTCGACCACGCGGCAGCGCACCGGCTCGTGGTGGCGGAGAACGCGCACGCGGTCGCCGTGGCGGGGGTGGGCCACCGCTACCCCTCTCTCGAGGTGTACTCCACCAGCGCGCACCAGCTGCCGTGGGAGCACACCGCAGCCGAGGTGCGCGCCGTCTCCGACCTGCTGCACGCCCTGCACGCGGCGACCGGCGTGCGCGTGCCGTCCAACGAGGAGTGGCACCACCGGCCGCCCGACGCCGCCGAGGCCATGCCGTGGCGGGTGGTCCTCAAGTGGCGCGTGTCCACGCTCGCGGGCTTCGAGGGCGGGACGAAGATCAACGTCAACACCATCGACCCTGCGGCCCTGCGCGAGCGCGTCGTCGGGGCCCTGCACGACCTGCGCCGCCAGGGGGCGATCGCGGGGATGCTCCTCGGCGACGAGTGCAGCCACCGGCTCGGGGTGCTGCGCTACACCGAGCCGTCGGACTGAACGGAGCCGAGGGTGCGGGAGTCGCTGCGCTACGTCCTCGCGGCCCTGGCCACGGGGCTGGTCGCCGTCTGGGGCTCGGAGAACCTCTTCTGGACGGCGCCGCCCGCGGACCTCGACGTCGCGGGGTGGCTGCTCACCTGGATCGCGTACGCGCTGTGCTGTGCCGCGGTGCTCAGCGCGGTGCGCTGGAGCGGCCTCGGCGGGGTGCGGGCGCTGCTGCTCGGCGGGGCCGTGCTCGGGTTCCTCGTCGAGGGCGTCCTGGTGGGCACGATGTACGAGGCCTTCCCGCTCCAGGTCGTGTGGACCCCGCTCGCGTGGCACGCGCTGGTCACGGGTGTGGCTGTCTTCGGCATCTCGCGGGCCGGGCCGCGCTGGTCCGTCGGCCGGCAGCTCGCGGCGCTCGCCGGGCTCGGCCTCGCCGCCGGGACCTTCGGGCTGTGGTGGCCGGCCGAGCGCGACGACCTGCCCGGGGCGTGGGTGCTGCTCGGCTACCTCGCGGGGGTCGGGCTCGTGGTCCCCGCCGCGCAGGTGGTGCTCGAGCGGCTGGGCCCGCCCGGGCGCCGCGGCACGGTGCCGTCCCCGCCGCGGGCGGTCGGTCTCGTCGCACCCGTGCTGCTCACCCTGTTCTGGGTGGCCCAGACGGTCGCGGCCCCGAGCCCCGTCCGCCTCGTGCTGCCCGTGGTGCTCGGGCTGACGCTGCTCGCGATGCGCCGGCTCGGGGAGCCCGGCCCGGTGCGCCTCGGCGGGCCGGCACCGCTGGCACGGCACGCGCTCTTCGTCGTAGCACCCCTCGTCGCGGCGGTGGTGCCGGCGATCGGCTGGCCCGCCACCGGCGGGGTCGGGACGAACGTCGTGGTCGCGCTGGTCACCGGGACGGTCGCGACGGCGTGGTGGCTCAGGCTCGTCGTGCCGCCTCGGCCCCGTCGGGCGGCGGCAGCCTGAGGGTGGCCGCCAGGCCACCCAGCGGGGACGTCCCGAGCACGACGTCGCCGCCGTGCTCGCGGGCGATCTCGCGCGCGATGGCCAGCCCCAGCCCGCTGCCGCCGGACTCGCGCTCGCGGGCGTCGTCGAGCCGCACGAACCGCTCGAAGACCCGTTCGCGGTCCGCCGCCGTGACGCCGGCGCCGTCGTCGTCCACGCCCACGCACCCGTCGGCGACGTGCACCTGGACGCGCGAGGCCGCGTGCCGGACGGCGTTGTCGACGAGGTTGCGCACCACCCGGGCGAGCGCCGCCGCGTCGCCGTCGGCACGCCCGTGCCCGCTCACCGCGACCGTCACCGGCCGGGCGTCCGCGGCGTGGGCGCGCGAGTCGGCGACCGCCCGGTCGACGACGGCGAGCAGGTCGACCTCCGCGCGCCGCACGGGGGCTGCGCCCATCCGGGCGAGGAGCAGCAGGTCGTCGACCAGCCCCTGCATGCGCAGCACCTCCGCGGCGAGGTCCGCGGCGAGCTCCGCCGCGGCGTCGGGGTCCCGGTACGCCTCGGGGTGGGCAGCGGCGACCTCGACGGACGTGCGCAGGGCGGCGAGCGGGGAGCGCAGCTCGTGGGCGGCGTCGGCGACGAAGGCCCGCTGGCGCGCGGCGCCCACCTCGAGCCGGTCGAGCATCTCGTTGAGGGTCAGCGCGAGGGCGCGCAGCTCGTCGTCGGCGCGCGGCACGGGCAGCGTCCCGCCGCCCCCCGTGCCCGCGACCTGGGCCGCGGCCCGCCGCAGCTGGTCCACGGGGTGCAGCGCGCGGCCCAGCGCCACCCAGATCGCCAGCGCCAGCAGCGCGGTGAGGAGCGGCACCACGACGACCAGCGCCACCCGGAGCGCCCCGAGCAGCCCCTGGACCTCGCCGAGCGGCAGGGAGGCCACGACGCTCACGGGCCGCCCGCCGTGGCTGGCCCCGAGCACGGCCACCCGGGCCGGGCTGCCGTACGTCGCGGCCTCGCTGGTCCGGAGCGTGGGGCCGGCCCCCGCAGCGTCGCGCAGGGCCGTCAGCTCCGCGAGGGGCAGCACCGGCAGCGTGCGACTGGCGTTGGGCGACGTGGCCAGCACCAGGCCGTCCGCGTCGAGCAGCTGCACCACCTCGCCCGGCTCGGCGACCGGCAGGGCGGGCGGGACCTGGTCGGTCGCGACGAGCGCCGCGACGGTCTCGACCCGCTCGCGCAGCAGCGCGTCGAGCGCCCCGACCCGGCTGCGCGAGAGCACGGACGTCAGCGCGACGGCACCGACGACGAGCGCGAGCGCCAGCAGTCCGGAGGTGAGGAGCGTCAGCCGCAGCCGCAGCGCCCACCGCCGCCGCTCGCCGGACGCGCTCATCCCGCCATCCGGTAGCCCGCGCCGCGCACCGTCGTCACGGCGGCCCGGCCCAGCTTGCGCCGCAGGTACCCGACGTACACCTCGACGACGTTGAGGTCCTCGCCGTCGCCGTCCCAGACGTGGTCGCGCAGCTCGACCTTGCCGACCACGCGGTCGGCGTGCCGCAGGAGGTACTCCAGCAGGGCCGTCTCGCGCGCGGTGAGCGCCACCGGGTTCCCCGCCAGGGTGACCTCCCGCGTGGCGGGGTCGAGACCCACGTCGCCGGAGCGCAGCAGCGCCGGACGCTCGCGCCCCGGGCGACGGACCAGCGCGCGCAGCCGCGCGACGAGCACCACGAAGCTGAAGGGTTTGGTGAGGTAGTCGTCCGCACCGACGTCGAGGCCGTCGGCGACGTCGTGCTCGCCGTCCTTGGCGCTGAGCATGAGCACTGGCGTCCACACCTGCGCCGCGCGCAGCGCCGTGACGACGTCGTAGCCGTTGCGCCGCGGCAGCATGACGTCGAGGACGATGGCGTCGTACTCCCGGTCCGTCGCGAGCTCGACGGCCGTGTCGCCGTCGTGCGCCACGTCCACCGCGAAGCCCTCGGCCGTCAGCCCGCGGCGCAGGGCGCGCACGAGCGACCGCTCGTCGTCGACCACCAGGACCCGCACCAGGGCAGCATCCCATCCCGGCCGGCGCGGGGGGAGGTCGGGTCGACGCCCCGGCCGCTCGCCTCGACCCAGGAGAACCGTGCCAGCGAGCTGATGCTGGAGCTCCTCAGCGGTCAGCCGGACCGCCACGACCTGTATCGGTCCAGCCCCGCGACGGCTTGCCAGGATCACCCTCCCCTCCGCGACGAAGGCGCTCGCTCCTCGGCCATGCGCGCGGAGAGCGGCTGCTCAGTCGAGACAGAACTCGTTGCCCTCGATGTCCTGCATCACGAGGCACGACTCGTTGTCGTCGTCGGCGGGGAGCAGTCGCACGCGTGCCGCGCCGAGGGAGACCAGCCGGGCGCACTCGGCCTCCAGTGCGGCCACGCGCTCCTCACCCACGAGTCCGGTGCCGACCCGCACGTCGAGATGCACCCGGTTCTTGACGACCTTGCCCTCCGGAACGCGCTGGAAGTACAGCCGCGGGCCCACGCCTGAGGGATCGACGCATGCGAACGCTGACCCACGACGCTCCGCCGGCAGCGTGCCTTCGAGGTCGTCCCACGTGGCGAACCCCTCCGGTGGCGGCGGCACGACGTACCCCAGCACCTCGCACCAGAAGCGACCGACGCGCTCGGGGACCGCGCAGTCGAACGTGACCTGAACCTGCCTGACCGCCGCCATCGGTCCACCCTAGAACGCGGCCCATCCATCGCCCTCCGGGTCGCGGTCCCACGGGACACGGGTTCGCGCGTCCCGACAGAGGTCATGAGCGTGCCTCGTGAAGCGTCATGGGCGCGGTCAGCGCCCGGGCGAGGACACCAGACGTGAGAACTGCTGGGCCGAGCCTTCGACTGACCATGGTCGGCCGAGGTCGTCGGCGAGCATGAACGGCAGGTCCTCACCAAGAACCTCGCGGATGCAGCGGCGAACCTCCGCATGCACCTCACCAGGCGCCGTGGCCTCGGTGGAGAACGGCCCCGCCGATGCCTCGACCACGGCGATCCACCTGCCCGTCTCGATCGGGAACACTTCGACGGTCAACGGCTCGTCCATGCTGCGAGTCTGGCCTTCGATTCCCCGCAACGCGGCATGTGCGGGCGGCCGTTCGCCGACGCTCAGATCGGCGGCAGCCCGGCCGGAACCCCGACGCCTGTGGAATGCGAGACACGAACGAGCTCGCGGAGGGAGTCCTCCAGTTCCCGCCGCAGTTCCTCGCGATCATCTGGATCCGACGAGCGCGCCATCCTGACCCATTCGCCGAGACGGTCGCCTTGAAGGACAAGGCCCGCGAATCGCCGACCGGGGGTGCGAACGACGGCCTGGTTGACGAGCGGCGAAAGGAGTTCCAGGTCGGTGGCATGGTCCATAGCCGCATCCTCCATCACGGAGCGTGCCAGTGGTGGACGCGCAGGTCGTGGCACGACCGTGCCCTCACCGGCGTGAGCAATGGGTCAGCCCGCAGACTGGTCGGCGTCCGCGCGCCCGCGCCAGGGAAGAGGCCGCCCGAACCACTCGTGCGTGTGAAGTAGGCGCGCGCGGGGCTTGGCGACCGTCTCCTGGAACGGCACCCACACCTTGTCGGGCGGGCCGCTGTCGGCAAACCAGCTGAAGTGCGTGAGCGTCCTGTGAGCGGCGAGACGCGATGCGTCGTCGGCAGCGACCCCGACCACGTTCATGAGGACCAGCTCCTCAAGGACCGGCGCGTCGTGCAGCCCAGTCAGGCCGGAGAGACCCTTCAGGGACCCCAGTTCGGCACGTCGTAGCTTCGTCAGTGGTGCGAAGGACGGCAGGCGCGTGACCTGCGGCTGCCCGTAGAGGCTGAGCAGTTCCAGGGAGGTCAGCGTCGGCAAGACGTCGAGGTCATTGACGCCACGGATCTGGTTGACCTCGAGAAGACGCAGGCGATGGCACCCCTCAATCGCTCTCAGAGAGGTACCGCTTCCCCCGCGCAGGTCGAGGAATTCCAGATGCGGCAAGGACGCAAGCAGGCCGTCGGGCACCTTCACCGTCCAGAGGGTCAGCCACCGGGCAGCCGCTAGCCACTCGTGGTCCTCCGCCTTGAGCGACACATGGTCGAGCCAGAGGTCGCCGCCGTCACGCCAGACCGCTGCAGCTCTCGCCTCGACCATGGAGCAGAGGCTACGCGGGCGCACCACGGCCTGGCGTTGGCGCGTTCGTCGCGATCAGCGCTGTCCGGCTCCTTCTACGAACGCGCGGTCATCGGCATGACCGGACGCGCCTGCCTGGCGCCCGGCCGTCAGGAGGGACACACC
>Ga0073904_10001237_pt1 | contig 19051 bp, 22 predicted proteins | sample KloWWTrecipitate_FD_66668 | JGI IMG/M metagenome (GOLD analysis project Ga0073904, IMG submission 66668) | Active sludge microbial communities from Klosterneuburg, Austria, studying microevolution and ecology of nitrifiers - Klosterneuburg... | ecosystem: Engineered > WWTP > Aerobic digester >... | reverse complement strand
GGATCCCGCCAAGCCGCTGGTGGTCGGACCGACCAGCCGCGTGGCCGGCGATATTTCGCAGACGGTCAGCGAAGCCGCAGGTGTGACCACGGTCACCCGCGTCTGATGTTCACGCCACGCGCCTTCGCGCTGCAGGGCGTGGGCTTCAGCGCGCTGGCGCTGGCGCTGCAGGGGCTGCTGTACGGCGCACCGTCGCCGCCGCCGTCCACCGGTGGCGGTGTCAGCGGCTGGGCATTCCGTCCCTCCATTCCATTCTGGGTCGGCGACCCACTCGAAGAAGAAGAAGCCCTCCTGATGGCCGGGGCGATCTGACCGCAACAGGGAAATGGTTTGCCTTATCCATTTCCGCGCGGGCCGCAATCATCGCGTCATGACCAAGCTGCCTGATGATCTGCGCGCCGGCGCCAATGCCACCCGCCACTTCACCCTGCGTGCGGAAGACCGCCAGGGCATTGATGTGGACGCGCGCACGGTCACCCTGGCGTTCTCCAGCGAAACGCGCGCCGTGGTGCGCAGCTGGGGCGTTGAAATCCTTGACCACGCGGCCAAGAGCATCCGCCTCAGCCGCCTGAAGAGCGGTGCGCCGCTGCTGGTCAATCACGACACCAACGACCATGTCGGGGTCATTGAATCGGTACAGATCGGCGCGGACAGGGTTGCCCGCGCCGTGGTGCGCTTTGGGAAAAGCGCGCGTGCCGGCGAAGTGTTCCAGGACGTGATCGATGGCATCCGGCCGAACGTGTCCGTGGGCTACCTGATCCACGCCGCGGTGCTGGAGTCAGAGAAAGACGGCCAGTCCGTCTACCGCATCACCGACTGGGAACCCTACGAAATCACCCTGGCCAGCATCCCCGCGGATATCACCGTGGGCGTTGGCCGTTCCGCAGACAAGACCCCCACCAAGGAACCCGCCATGAGCAACCCTGAAACCACCGCGGCCACCCCGGCCGCCACCGCCGTGAACGTCGACGCCGTGCGCGCGTCCGGTGCCGATGCCGAGCGCAAGCGCACCGCCGACATCCTGGCCATCTCCGGCGCGGAGGCCTACAAGCGTTTCGACCTGGCCGACCTGGCCGGCGAAGCCATCCGCAACGGCATGTCCGTGGACGAGTTCCGCAGCAAGGCGATGGACAAGATGACCCAGGCGCCGAAGCAGACCGCGGAGATCGGCCTCACCCGCACCGAAGTGCAGAAGTTCAGCTTCCTGCGCGCCATGAACTTCCTGGCCAACCCGCACGACGCCGCCGCGCGCAACGCCGCCGGCTTCGAGATCGAGTGCAGCCGCGCCGCCTCGCAGAAGCAGGGCCGCGCCGCGCAGGGCATCATGGTGCCGTTCGAAGTGCTGCGCCGCGACCTCAACGTGACCACGGCCACCGCCGGCGGCCACACCGTTGAGACCGATCTGCGCAGCCAGGACTTCATCGAGCTGCTGCGCAACGCGCAGGTCATCAGCGGCATGGGCGTGCAGTACCTCACCGGGCTGGTGGGCAACATCGCCATCCCGCGCCAGACCGGCGGCGCCACGCACTACTGGGTGGCGGAATCCGGTTCCCCGAGCGAAAGCCAGCCGGCGTTCGACCAGGTCACCATGTCGCCGAAGACGGTCGGCGCGATGACCGACATCAGCCGCCGCATGCTGCTGCAGTCCAGCCTGGACGTGGAAGGCTTCGTCCAGCGCGAGCTGGCCACCACCCTGGGCCTGGCCATCCAGTCCGCCATCATCACCGGCGGCGGTGCGGAAGAACCCACCGGCGTGCTGGCCACCGTGGGCATCGGCAGCGTGACCGGCGGCACCAACGGCCTGGCGCCGACGTGGGACCACATCGTGGATCTGGAATCCGCGGTCTCCGTGGCCAACGCCGACGTGGGCACCCTGGGCTACCTCACCAACGCCAAGATCCGCGGCAAGCTGAAGAAGACCTTCGTCGACGGCCCTGGCACCGGCGAGCGCGTCTGGCAGAACGGCAACACGCCGCTCAACGGCTACCGCGCGGCGGTCACCAACGCGGTCCCGTCCAACCTGGACAAGGGCACCTCCAGCGATGTCTGCAGCGCGATCATCTTCGGCAACTGGGCCGACGTGCTGGTCGGCATGTGGGGCGGCCTGGACCTGCTGGTGGACCCGTACACCCAGGGCGCCAGCGGCACCGTGCGCATCCGCACCCTGCAGGACGTGGATATCGCCATCCGCCACGCGCTCAGCTTCGCGGCGATGACGGACGCGCTCACCGCCTGAGCCTGACCCATCCCGCCGCCGTGCCGTGCCCCTCCTCGCGGCGCGGCGGCCGGGGTGACCTTCCCACCCGCAAGGACGCGCCTGCATGGATGACCACGACGTGCATCAGCATCGCCGCAGTGAAGATACGGACGGCATGCAAGGCCACCGCCTGCAGGCCGCCGCGCAGTCCACGGCGGCCATGCTGATCTCGAGGTTACTCACGCCCGCCCTGCTCACCGCGCTGCTTGCGGTCAGCGCCTACATCGGTGCGCGCCTGGTCCGCCAATTGGACGACCAGGGGCGCGACCTGTCCGCCGTCAAGTCCGACGTCCGCGACCTCAACACCCGCATGACCGAAGGCGTGCTGCGGCAGATCAACGACCACAGCACCCGCATCGACAACCACGAAGAACGCCTGCAACACCTTGAACGCGTGGTGCCCGAATGAACGACATCGCCACCCCGGACGCACGTGTCACCACGCGCCGCGCCATCCGCTTGAATCTGGCGGCTGGTGTGTGGCTGCCGCTGCTCGCGGTGCTGTCCGTTGCCGGCTTCATCCTGCTGGGCGCGCTGCCCGGCGCGGAGTTGTCGCCCGACCTGATCAATCGCCTGTCCGCGCTGCCCGTGCTGTGCGTGCAGGCGGGCTGCGCCATCGTCATGGCCGCCGGCTTCAACTACACCTGCAGCTGGGACCCGGCGCGCGGCACCGAAGCGGGCTGGCATGACCTGGCGTTGGCCGGCAATGCCGATGCCAAGTGGCTGCTGATCCGCAACGACCTGCGCTGGGCGTACCTGCTCACGCTGTTCCTTGCCTTTTTCTGGCCGGTGCGCTGATGCGCCGCCCGTTCGCCGACTGGACCACGCCGCACGGCAGCGCCTTCATCGCCGTGTTGCTGATCATCCTGGGCGGCTGCGATGTCCGACAGGAGACCGCGCCTACTGCCACCCCGGTGCCTGGTACCGCCGCGGTGGCAGTGGTCGAAGCGGTTTCCGCCATCGCCGTGCACGAAGCCACGGACGCCGTGACCGAGACCGCCACCGAAGTGCAGCAGGCCGTCGCGGATCCCATCGCCGACGCGCAGCGCAGCGTGGCGCTGGCCATCACGCCGGCCATCGTCGCGGTACAGGACGCCGTGCAAACCGTGTTGCCGCCGTCGGCGGACGTGCGTGGGTCTGTCAGCTCGCCCGTGTCGCCGGCGGCGGTAGCCTTGATCGTCCGCCATGAGATCATCAGCGAGCGCTACTACGCCAAGGCCCTGCAGGGCTTCGCATGTCCTGGCGATCGCAGCGGCCCCACCGCCGGCATCGGCAGCGACCTTGGCGTGCAGACCCGCGCCAACATCCGCGATGTCTGGTCCATCCACCCCGCGGTGGAGCGCATGACCACGGCCAGCGGCAAGCTGGGCTTTGCTCCGTGCCGCAGCTGGCGCGCCGCGCACAAGGACATCCGCACGCCGCTGCCGATCGCGCAGAACGTGTTCGCCGGCAAGCTGTTGCCGCGCTACCACCGCATGGCCGCACGCGCCTTCCGCAAGACGTGGGAGCGCCTGCCGCCCGACGCGCAAGGCGGCCTGACCGCCACCGTCTACGTGCGCGGAGCCTCGCTGGAGGACGCGCCCGGTAGCCACATGCGCGAGGAAATGCGCGTCATCGCCTACCAGTGCGACGCCGACGTGCACTGCATCGCCACCCAGCACCGCCGCATGTGCCCGCGCTTCGCCGGCCGCAAGGACCAGGCGGGGCTGTGCAAGCGCTTGAACGATACCGCCGACCTGATCGAACGGAGTGCGGCATGAACCTGGACCCCATCCGCGCCGCGATCGAGCCCTACCTGCTGCTGATCAAGCTGGCGCTGGTCGTGGTGCTGGCCGCCAGCATGTTCATCGGCGGGTGCAGCCACGGCGCTGCCAAGTGGGAAGGCAAGTACGACGCCGAAGTGGCCGCGCACAAGGCCACCAAGGCGGAGCACGCCCGCGTGATCCGCCAGCTGGCGGACCAGGCGAAGGCCGTGGCCGCGAAGGCGAAGGCCGCCAGCGCCGCCGCCGCCGCCGCGCGCAAGACCCACGACCAGCGATTCGAGGATGCGAAACATGAAGCCGACCGTGCGAAGCGCGACCTGCGTGATGCTCTGCGCCGTGGCACTGGCGCTATCCGCCTGCAAGACCACTGGACCTGTGCTGTGCGCGGACCCACCGCGGGTGGTTTTGCCGTCGCTGCCGGCCGACAAGATGCAGCCGCCGACCTTCGGGCAGCAGGCGCGGCAGACCTTGTTGCAGCCGGCGACCACGCCGACCGCTGGATCGTCTGGCTCCAGTCCGAATTGACCAGCACGCGCACCGCGTGCGGGGCCACGCCATGACCGACAAGCGCGCCCACTTCGAGATCTACCAGGACACCGCCGGCGACTGGCGCTGGCGCCTGCGCGCCGCGAACGGCCGCATCGTGGCGGACAGCGCGGAAGGCTACGCCAGCAAGCGCAACGTCAACCGCGCGATCACCACCTTCGTGGACACGGTGGAACTCAGCCGCATGGCGGAGTTGCGGGTTGAAGAGGTGGGCGGCTGATGCGTGGCGACCTGCTCCGCGTATCGGTGGATCCGGACAACGTGCTTGCCCGGCAGTTCACTGCGCTCGAGCAGAAGAACCTCCCGTTCGCGGTCATGCAGGCCGCGAATAACACCGCCTTCGCCGTGCGCGAAGAGTGGAAGCGGCTGATGCCGCGCGTGTTCGATCGGCCCACGCCGCTGACGCAGAACGCCGTGCTGTACCGCAAGGCCACGAAGCAGAAGCTGGAAGCGGAGATCTACATCCGCGACGAAGCCTTCAAGGGCAACCCGCCGGCGCGCTACCTGATGGCGCAGGTGAAGGGCGGCCAGCGCCTGATGAAGCCGTTCGAGAACCGACTGGCAGCGCAGGGCCTGATGCCCGCCGGCACGCAGGCCATGCCCGGCAAGGGCGTGCCGCTGGACGCGTACGGCAACATCCCGGGCGCCACGCTCAACCGCGTGCTGTCGCAGCTGGGTGCGCGCGTGGATCCGCTGCAGAACGAAACCGACACCGGCCGCGGCCGCCGCCGCAAGCGTGCGGCCAAGCAGGGCGACCGCCGCGGCGACTACTTCGCACTGAAGCAAGGCAAGGGCCGCGTGCTGCCCGGCATCTACCAGCGCATCAGCACCGGCTTCGGCAGCGCACTGCGCAGCATCCTGGTGTTCGTGCGCCGCGCCAGCTACAAGCCGCGCTACCGCATCTTCGACCTGGCCGAACGCCTCTACCAGCGCCAGTTCAAATTCCAGTTCGAACGCGAGCTGGCCAAGGCCGTCGAGACCTCGAAGTTCCGGGGCCGCGCATGAGCCAGACCGACACCCTCCGCGCCTTCGACGCCACGCTGATGGACGCGTTTCACGCGGCCGGCTTGGCAGACACCGCCACCTACACGCCGCTGGTGGGCGCGCCGGTGGCGTGCAAGGTGTACGTGGACCGCGCGGCGGCGATCCTGGACCAGGACGGCGTGGCCGTGGCGGGGCATCGCATCGTGATCGGCATCCTGCGCGCGGACGTGGACCGGCCGGAAGCGGGCGGCACGGTGGCCGTTGGCAGCGAGACCTTCGAGCTGGAAGAACTGCTGCAGCGCGACGAATCGATCACCCGCTGGGTGGTGCTGCCATGACCACGCCCGTCTACACCTATCTGCAGCTGATCGCCGAGGTGCTGGAAGAGATCCGCACCGCCAACGGCTACCAGACCGACATGGGCGCGCACGTGGTGCTGGAGCCGGAGCAGCAGCAGGCCGACGACGGCCAGCGCCTGGTGGTGTTGCAGACCACCTACGGCAAGCCCACGCAGGCCGGGCTGGAACGCACCCACCGCGCCGTGGGCTTCCACGTGATCGCGCAGGTGCCGCGCGCCCGCACGGACGGCCAACTGCGCCTGCACAAGGCGCAGGCCGACGTGGACGCCTGCCTGTCCGACAAGGACATGTTGCGCGACAAGTTCCAACTCGGCTCGCCCGCCACCGGCAAGCCGTTTCCCCAGCTCGACGACTCGGTCATGGCTTCGCAAGTGGAAGGCGTCGACTGGGTTGGCGTGGCACTTCGCTACACCGCCGTGCTCCGAATCAGTTAACCCGAACCCTGCAGGAGAACCACCATGATTCCTTCCACCGATTACAGCTACCTGGGCAGCGGCTCGATCCTGATCCGCGAATACGGCACCGCCAACCCCCTGGTCACCCTGGGCAACTGCTCCGCCCTGACCTTCAGCCCGCAGGAAGACGTGAAGTCCCTGCTGGACTACACCCAGCCGGGCGGCAACAAGCGTGCCGAAATCCGCCGCCTGACCGGCGTGGACATGAGCCTCACCTTCCACGACTTCAGCGCCGCCAACTTCGCCATCGGCCTGCGCAGCGCGGCCACGGATATCACCGCCGGCACCGCGACCGATGAACTGGTGGCGGCGTGGAAGGGCGGCTACGCCAAGCTGGCCAAGATCGCCACGGCCATCACCACGGTGGAACCCGCCGGCGGCGGCGCGGCCTTCACCGAGGGCACCGACTACGAGCTGCGCGACGGCATGCTGTTCATCCCGTCCACCTCCACCATCACCAACCCGGTGGCCTTCGCCAACAACGTGCAGGTGACCTACACCTACGCCGCGCAGCAGAAGGTGGAAGCGCTGGTCGAGTCCAACAAGAACTACGAGCTGGTCTTCATCGGCCTCAACGAAGCGCAGTCCGGCAAGCGCGTGCGCGTGCACGCCTACAAGGTCAACGGCGGCGTGATCCAGGAGATGTCGGTGATCGGCGAGGACTTCGGCGCCGGCCAGGTGTCCGGTGCGCTGCTGGCGGACGGCACCATCGAAGGTGCGGGGCTCTCCCAATATTTCACCTGGGAGAACGAAGCCTGATCCACGCCGCAGCCCGGCGCCAGATTCTGGCGCCGGGTGTTCCGCCATCCGCATTCCACTGACAGGGCGACATGGACAAGAAGAACAACAACGACGCGGCGCAGGAAGACGGCGCCGAATTCATTCCGCAGACGCGCACCGTGCGCTTCAGCGGGGAAGACATCGCCGTGGCACCGCTCAACGTGCTGCAGGTGATCCAGGTCAGCCGCGCATTGAAGGCCGTGCTGCCGGCGCTGGACCGCGTGCAGCCGCTGCTGGGCGACGGTGCTGCGGCGCAGCCGGGCGTGGAAGAAGTCGGCATCGTGGTGGAGCTGCTGGCCGACTACGGCGAGCCGCTGACTGAAGGCATCGCCCTGTGCATCGGCAAGCCGGTGGACTACGTGCGCGGTGCCAATGACTTCGCGGGCCTGTTCGCGCTGATCGCCGCCATCATTCGGGTGAACGTCGATTTTTTCGGCCAGCAGGCCGGGCCGCACCTGGCCGGCCTGCGCGCGGCGGTGGGCAATGGCGATGGGCTGATGCCATCCACTCCCTGTGCAGTGCCGGCTACGACCTGACCACGGTGCTGGCCATGCCCCTCTCGCAGTTCCGCGCACTCTCTGCCGCCGAAGCCCGGCGGCAGAAGCGCCTGCAGGTCAACGCATGCGTGGCGGCGCGCAGCGCGCACTACGAGAGCAAGGACTTCGAAAAGTTGATGAAGGGGCTGGCCGATGGCTAACAGCGACCTGCGCGTCCGCATCACCGCAGACCTTGCCGATATCAAGCAAGGCCTGGGCGTGCTGCGCGGGGAGCTGGCGAAGGTCAAGAGCGCCGCCCAGACCAGCGCGCCCAACATGTCCGGCTGGACGCAGGGCATCGCCAATGTGCGCAAGGAGCTGGGCAACCTGCTGGGTGCGTATGTCGGGTTCCGCGCGGTGGGCGGCATCTTCCGCGGCATCAATGAGTCGCTCGACAAGATGGACCGCATCGACGAGATCCGCCAGATGGTGGGGCTATCGTCGGAAGAACTCAGCAAGTTCGCCTACGCCGCGCAGTTCTCCGGCGTGGAGCTGGAAACGCTGGGCAAGGGCTTCTTCTTCTTCGAACGCAACCTGATCAAGAACGCCGAGCTGCTGAAGAAGCTCGGTGTCGAAGCGCCCACCACGGCCGGCAAGCTGCGCCAGCTGATGGACGTGTTCGCGGCGTTGCCGGATGGCCCGGAAAAGGCCAGCCTGGCCGCGGAGCTGTTCGGCTCGAAGCTGGGTGCGAACCTGATCCCGGTGCTCAACGAAGGCTCGGCGAACTTCGACAAGCTGAGCGAAGCGGCGGCGCGCACCGGCAACGTCTTCAGCGACGAAGCGACTGCTGGCGCCGCACAGTTCAACGACAACCTGGACGCCATGAAGGGCGTCCTGACCGGCGTGTTCAACGTGGCCGCGCAGCAGCTGGCGCCGGCGATGGCGGTCTATGCACAGACGGCCAATGAATCCGCCAAGCAATCGGAGGCCGCCTCCGAAGGTGGCCGCGTGCTGGCCAACACCTTCAAGATCGTGGCGATTGGCGCGGTCATCGTGAAGAACGCGGTGGAGGGCGTGGTCAACGTCATCGCGTTCCTTGTGACCACCGCGTCCAGCGCAGCTACTGCGGTCAGGAAGTCGTTCGGCGCCATGTTCGGCGCGGTGGCGAATACCTTGTCGGCGCTCAAGAATGGTGGCCCAATCGCTGCTGCCAAGGCCTACGCCGCTGGCCTGAAGAATCAGCTGGATACCGGGCGGCAAGCCGCCGCGCAGTTCCGGAATGAATTCACGGGCGGCTTGGCTGCGATGAAGAGCGGCGTGAGCAGCGCAGTGGCCGACGTGGGCAAGGCGTTTTCCGCGGCCTTCGCCGAAGGCACTGCCAGCGCGAGCAAGGCGACGACCGGCGTCCAGGCGATTGGCGGCGCTGCCACCGAAGCAACAGCGAAGGCCGAGGCCCTGCGCAAGATGCTGGCCGCACTCTTCAGCGAAGGCGGCGGTGGCGGCGGCGGTGGCGGCGGCAGTGGCGGCGCTGCGAAGGAGAAGGCGAAGAAGGCCATCGCCGGCCTGGTGGACCAAGGCGCGCTGGCGCTGGACCAGGTAGACCGCGACCTGTCCGCGCTCGAGCAGCGCTTCGAGGATGGCCGCATCAAGCTGGCGGAGTACTTCGCCCAGAAGCAGGCGCTCGAGCTGCAGCAGATCGATCTGAAGATCTCCGCCGCGGAAGCCGACGCCGCCGCCGCCACCAGCACCGAGCAGCAGTCCCGCGCCCTGACCGAGATCATCAAGCTGCAGCGCGACCGCGGGGAGATTGGCCCGCGCGTGGCGCGCGAGCAGGCGGCAGCGGAAAAGGAAGCGGCAGCGGCCACGCTGGAAACGCTGCGCCAGAAGCAGGCGGCGATCCAGGAGCAGCTGCGCAGCGGCACCGACTTCCTGGCATCGCAGGAGCAGCTGGGCGCGCTGGGTCCGCTGGAAGCCGAGCGCCAGCTCACCGAGCTGCGCCAGCGCAGCCTGGACCAGCTGCGCGCGTTGCGGAAGGCGATGGTGGACTACCTGGCCGCCGCCGCCGCCGGCAGCCCGGAGCACGCCGCCGCCATCGCCGGGTTGCAGCAGCTCGACACCGAGATCAACAACATCGAGGCGTCGCAGCGGCAGTTCGCCAACCAGGTGAAAGACCAGGCGGTGCAGTCCCTCACCACGTTCTTCACCGATCTCTCCGCCGGTGCCAAGAGCTTCAAGGATGCGTTCCGCGACATGGTTCGCAGCTTCGTGGCCGGCCTGGCGCAGATGGCGGCGGAAGCGCTGGCCAAGCAGTTCATCGCCAGCCTGCTGCGGTCCTTCGGCGGCGGCAGCGCCACCGGCAACATCTTCGGCCCCGGCGGCATGCAGAAGTTCGCCACCGGCGCCGCGTTCGGCCTGGCCGGCATCACCGCGTTCGCCAACGGCGGCGCGTTCACCAACAGCATCGTGGATTCGCCGCAGTTGTTCGCCTTCGGCAAGGGCGGCCAGTTCGGCGTGATGGGCGAAGCCGGCGATGAAGCGGTGATGCCGCTGACCCGCGGCCCCGGTGGCCGGCTGGGTGTGGACGCGCACGGCGCGGGCGGTGCGTCCCGCGTCACCACGCCCATCGTGGTGCTGGGCGATCGCGCGGTGGCGGATGCGCTGGCCACTGCGGCCGGGCGGGATGTGGTGATGACCCACGTCATGGGCAACATCGACAAGATCCGGAGCGCGTTGTGACGCTGCCGGTCTGGGACCACGTGCAGGGCGATCCGCTGCAGCACCTGGTGCTGCACCTGACCGACGTCATCCCCGGCGCCACGCGGCATGAGCAGCGCCGCAAGCTGCGACGTGCGCCGCGGCACCGGGTGCGGGCGGCGTTCCTGGTGGAGGGCGTGGAGCGGCAGCGGTTGGAGCTGAAGCTGGCGCGGTACGCGGGCAGCGAGTGGGAGCTGCCGTTGTGGATGTTCGGGCAGTCGCTGGGGAGCGTGTCTGCTGCGGCGGCCACGATCACGTGCACCACCGTTGACATGGGCTTCGTGGACGGTGGGCGTGCGGTGCTGGTGGATCCGGCCGGTGGCGCCAGCGAGGTGCTGGACGTGGCCACGGTGGAGGCCACCTACCTGGCCCTGACCGGCGTGACCGCCGCCGCGTGGCCGGCCGGGACGCGGCTGTACCCGCTGCGCCGTGCGCGCCTGGTGGACGCGCCCGCGCTACCGCGTTTCACCGGCGCCGCGCTGAAGTCCGAAGCGGAGTTCGAGCTGGTGGAGCCGCTGGACTGGCGTGTCTATACATGGCCCACGACCTACCGCAGCCTGCCGGTGTTCGAGCTGCCGGCCAACTGGGCGCAGGAACCGGCGCAGGGCATGCCGCGCGGGCTGCTGGTGACCGACGTGCAGACCGGCGTGCAGACCGTGGTGGATCTGCCGGACGCGCCGCTGGCCACGCTGGAGCTCGGCGTGACGCTGGTGGGCACGGAGGACATCGGCGACCTGTACGCCATGCTGTTCGACCTGGCCGGCAAGCGGTCATCGATCTGGGTGCACAGCCACGCGATGGACCTGACCCCGGTGGCCAGCGCCAGCGCGGCGTCGACCACGCTGGACGTGGAGGCGATTGGCCTGGCCGATGCCACCCTGCCGGTCACCCGCCGCGACGTGCGCATTGCCGCGCCGGGCGGCACGGTGGTGCATCGGCGCATCACCGCCGTGACCACGCCCAGCGCCGGCGTGGAACGCCTGCAGCTGGACGGCGCGGTGGGCGGCGACATTGCCCCGGGCGACGCCACGCAGGTCTCCTGGCTGTGGCTGGCGCGGCAGGCGGCGGACGTGGACACCCTGAGCTACTGGCGCGGCGACGTGGTCGACGTGCCGTTCGCCTTCGAGGGCTTCAACCATGACCTCTGAAGCCCGCGACGCCAGCCGCGAATCCGGCGAGCCGATCTACTTCTACGTGTTCGCGCGGCAGGCGCTGGCGTGGCGCTACACCAGCGCGGACCGCGAGCTGGTCTACGCCACCAACGACTACGCGCCGGCGGCGATCACGCACTCCGGCATCAAGTCCGGCGGCGATTCCGGCGGGCAGAGCATCAGCATCACCCTGCCGCGCACCCTGGACGTGGCGACGAACTGGTTCCCGTGGCCGCCGGCCGACGTGATCATGTGCTCGATCTTCTGCCAGCACGCCGGCGAGACCGATGCGCTGCTGATCTGGTCCGGCCGCGTGCTGCAGCCGAAGTGGACGGACACCACGCTCACCGTGGTCAACGAAGAAATGATCACGATGATGCGCGGCGCCGCACCGGCACCGCGCCTGCAGCGCAGCTGCTGGAAGACCTGCTATTCGACGGCATGCGGCGTGGATCCGGAGGACCACCGCGTGGCCGGCACCATCACCGCGATCGATGATTTCACCCTGACCATCGCCGCCGCGGCCACGTTCCCGGATGGCCGGCTGGTCAACGGCGTGCTCGAGTGGACGCGGCTGGACGGATTGGTCATGTCCCGCACCATCGAGGCGCACACCGGCAGCGTGATCACCATCGACTACGGCGACACCTCGCTGGCAGCGGCGCTGGCGGTGTCCCTGCTGCCCGGTTGCCGCCAGAGCTTCGACGACTGCGACACCTACTTCGCCAACGCGGCGAACTGCGGCGAGCTGTCCTACATCCCGCAACGCAACCCGCACGATGGGAACCCGGTCCGATGATGATCGCCGGAGACTGGCGCGCGTGGTGCATCGCTTGCGCACTGATGCTGCTGGCATGGGCGCTGGACCGCGCGTTCCCGCTGCAGTGGGCGCACCCGAAGCCGCACATGGCGATCGCGAATTTCCTGATCCAGCTGGCGGTGTTCGTGATCACCAGCCTGATCAGCCGCGCACTGGCCCCCAAACCCAAGCCGCCGGAGCCGGGAAAGGCGGAGATCCCGGACATCAAGGAAGGCAAAGCTCCTGTCGAAATTTTCGGCGCGGTGTGGCGCAAGGAATCGTTCCTGGCCGGGTGGAAGCAACTGGACCCGCCGGAACCCATCAAGTTGAAGCAGGGGAAGAAGTGATCATCCACGTGACCGACCTGCACCTGCTGGCGGGCCTGCAGCTGTCCAGCCGCACCACGTTCGCGTGCGTGCGCCGCAATGCGCGCCGCTGGTTCGCGGAGCGCGGGCTGGACTGGTCCGGCTTCGTGCGCGATGGCGTGGACGCCAGCGTGTTCACCGCCAGCGGCGATGCCTTCGCCCTGAAGCTGGTGCAGGCCGTGGAAGCCCGGGAGGCGGCGCATGGGCGGTAAGAGCGCGCAGACCATCGGGTACCGCTACCGGCACCTGCTGTTCGAGATCTGGGCGCAGCACGCCGACGTGCTGCACCGCTTCGTGGCCGGCGGCAAGCGCGCCTGGTCCGGCTGCGTGCACGAGAACCAGACCATCCAGATCGAAGCGCCCGCCATCTGGGGCGACGACGAGGACAACGGCGAAGGCGGCATGGTCGGCCCGATGGACGTGCAGTTCGGCCTGGCCGACCAGCCCGTCAACGCGCGCATGGCCAGCATCATCGGCCCCCGACAGACCGGCAACCGCGGCTTCTTCAGCACCGTGTTCGAAGGCATCTTCGGCAGCTACGTGCCCAACCCGAAGACCCGCGCCGTGCTGCTGGAGCGGATCCATGCGGGGTGGCCGGGTGGGGAGGCCTGGTATCCGCTGAAGGCGGCGATTCCGCTGCAGGGCGGAAGTTCGACAGGCGGATATTCGTTGCTGGTGACGGGCAGCGCGAAGGTGGGGAGCGACGCGGTATTCGCCGCCGCGGTCCCCTCGGCATCGCCTGTGTTCGTGGGTCTCGATCCGGCCGATGGCGGCGACACCGAGGCCGCCATCGGCGATTACTACGGCGGCGTGTTCTGCACGGTTGCGGCGGGTGGCGTCCGCGCCAGCAGCGACATGCTGGCGTCGTTCCAGCCCTACGATGATGCCTGGTCGTCTGCGCCCCAGCGGCTTGCGGGTGGCGACGATGGCTGGCTCGCAATCAAGATCGCACCGGATGGCTATGCGGTCAGCGCAGCGCTGACCGCCCCCGACTTCGCGGGTGAAGGATCGATCGGCGGGGCGTTGGAGATCAAGTTCGCCGGCGGCTTCTACTGGTGGAGCTTCTGGGGCGCAATTCGCCGCGCACCCACGCGCTCCGGGCCGTGGACCGTGGTGTCGACCTTCGGCACGCTGATCGACATCTGCGACCACGATGGCGACCTGTACGCCATCATCACGCGCGGGTTCAACGGGCACATCGGAGACACGAGCTACCACAGCGTTTATCAGTTCTCCGATGCCGACCTGACCGATCCGGTCATGTCCCTGTCCCGCGCGCACTCGGAAACGCACCGCCCGGTGCAGCTTTGCAGTGGCGAGGATGAGGACGGGAACCCGGTACTGATCGCCTGGTGCTTCGGCGGCGGCGTCTGGACCAGCAAGAACGCCTGGTCCGAATGGATCGACACCGGGGTGACCGGCGCAGCTGGGCCGCCGTATCTGCCAGACGGCGGCGACAACCTGCAGATCGCTGGCGGTCGCCAGATCGCCAGCGCAGCGCGGTGCTTCTTCACGATCGGCAGCAGCGACAAGTGCGCGGTCACGGCCGATGGCGGCCTCACGTGGGGCGCCCCGATCACGATGCCGATCTCGGCAGCGCTGAGCATCTCGGTGGGCGGAACGCCGGAGGTGGTCACGGTCTGCCCCATCAACGCCATGAACCCCGCCCACATCATCCGGTACATGCTGACCCAGAAGAAGCAGATCCCGGACGCGATGTTGAGCGAGGCCAGCTTCACCTATGCCGCGGACGTGCTGTTCGCCGAAGGCTTCGGCCTGTGCGAGGAATTCGACCCGGATCAGGAAACCCCGGAAGCCTTCATTCTGCGCATCTGCGACATCATCGGCGCGTGCTGCACCCAGTCCAAGACCGATGGCCTGATCTACCTGGACCTGCTGCGCAACGACTACGACAAGGAAACCCTGCCGCAGCTGACCGACGACGACATCGTCGACTGGCAGGATGAGCAGGCGGTGCCGGCCGAGCTGACCAACAGCGTGCAGATCGGCTGGCGCGACGTGCTGGTGGACAACGGTCTGGAACGCATCACCCCGCCGGTCAAGGCGCTGGGCCACATCCGCACCCACGGGCGCGAGATGAACCAGGTCATCGACATGCGCAGCATCCCGTTCGAGGCAATCGCCTTGCGGGTGGCGCAGCGCGAGCGCGATACGCGCAGCAAGCCTCTGGCGCGCCTGTCGCCCACCACGTTGCGCAAGCACGCCCACCTGCGCCCCGGCCAGCCGCTGCTGATCAACTGCCCGCTGCGTGGCCGCGTGGACATGGTGGTCCGCGTGGGCGAGGTGGATCACGGCACGCCCACCGATGGCCGCCTGCGCTGGGTGCTGCTGCAGGACGTGTTCGACCTGCCGGCCACGGTGGAGATCGACCCCACCACCGTGCACGAACCGGACGATGCGCCCGCAGATGCCGATGCGGAGATCGCGATCGAGGCGCCCTTCGTCGAACTGGTGGCCACGCTCAGCGCCGAGCAGATGGCCGCCCTGGGCGAGGAGGCAGGCTACCTGCTGACCGGCGTCACCGCGCCCACGCGAGGCACGAATTACGCCATCCACAGCAAGCTGGCCAGCGAAGCCTACGAGCGCCGCGCCTTCGCCGATTTCACCCCGAGCGCGCTCACCTTCGGCGATGCCCTGCCGCTGGACACCGCGGTCGACCTGGTCAGCGGCAACCTGCTGTCCCGCGTGGAGGTGGGCAGCTGGGCGCTGTGGGAAGACGAGATCATCCGCGTCGACGGCATTGACGAGGACGGCATCCTCACGATGGGCCGCGGCTGCGCCGACACCGTGCCCGCCGCCCACGCCGCCGGCAGCCGCATCATGTTCCTGGGCGACTGGAACGGCACCGACCAGCGCGAATACGCCAGCGGCGACGTGCTGGCGGTGAAGCTGCCAATCCGCACCGGCCCGGACGAACAGGACCTGGCCGACAAGACCGAGCTGGAGGTGACCTTCGCCCAGCGCCAGTTCCGTCCGTACCCGCCCGGCAACCTGCTGCTCAACGGCGAGCCGTTCTACGGCAGCGGCGCTGTGATCGTGTCGCCGCCCGGTGGCGGCGGTGGGGGAGGCGGTGGCGGTGGTGGGCCGACTTCACCGCCGAAGATCGGCCCGGCCGGCGTGCCGCTGTCGCCATCGCCGGGCCCCAATGGGGGCTTCCCGGATGACAACGAATACCCGATCCCGCAGCCGACCACGGTCGACACCGACATCATGCCCGGCGGCGGCTTCAGCGACCCGGAAGACCTGGCGCTGTGGCGCAAGCAGGACGGCTCTGCGCTCGGCGCGGAGTGGTCGCTGGTCGATGGCGAGTTGACCTACTCCGGCGCCGATGGCGCGGCCTACTGCTACGGCATCCGTCTCAGCCTGCCGATCATGCCGTTCCCGCGCTACAGCGTTGAAGTGACGGCGAAGATCAGGACCACGCGCGGCATGCTGGCCCGCTTCGGCGTGGGCTGGGGCAGCGAGATGGTGCCCATCTACATCGACGCCGACGCGGGCGTGTCCGACCTGACGGAGACCGGCACGGATTACCCGGAGCAAACGCTGGTCACGCACGTCTTCGAGATTCCGGTGACGCAAGCGGCCCAGCACGGCTCGCGCAAGTACGCGGTTATCACGTTCATGCCTGCCGTCGAGTTCATATCTGAGTCGTTCTCGACATCCCTGGGCAAGGTGGACGATGTGACCATGACCGTGACCAGGCTGGTGCCGGCGGCCACCGACCTCACGCCCGACCATCTGGACTTCGATGCCGGCTTCACCGGCTGGGTGCTGTACCCAGACACCACCGGCAATCCCTACGCGCCGACCATGAGCGTGTCCAGCGGCGAAGTATCGATGGCAGGCAACAGTTCCTACTGCGATGAAATCTGCCTGATCGGCATTGACCCGATCACGGCCGACTTCGAGGTCGGCAAGTATTTCGGCATGGGCGGCGAGGTGTTGTGCACAGACCCGACGCTGTTCGGCTCCGACACTGGCGGGTGGGTCAACGCGGGTGGTGTGACGTTCGGATACGCGGCCAAGCGCCTGGACGGCACCTACGCGCGCCTCTACGGCGGCATGGCCGAGCGCGGCGACTGGACTGACCGCGAGATCTGGATGCGCTGTATGAGCGACGCCACGAATCTCCCGGTTGGCTGGGAGATCTACCCGATGGTGCTGATGGCGGTCTCGCCAGGCTACGTCACCAAGGTTCGCAACCTCTGGTGCAAGGTCACGGATGAGGTGATCGACTGATGCTCACCCTGACCTGGGACAACCACAGCCGCCTCGCGCAAGCCGACCAGAACCACGCCTACGACGACGGCGACACCGGACTGGAGACCGGGCAGCAGACCGTGGTCGAGTGGCGCTTCGGTGCAACGGCGGAAGGCCCGTGGGGCGATCCCACCTTCAGCGTCGTCACCTTGCCCAACGTGGCCACATACGAGCCGCCCGCCGATGGCTGGGTGCAGATCACCGTCTATTCCATCCGCGATGGCGTCACCAGCATGTGGCCGCACGTGGCCGTGGTGTTCGCGGTGGCCGGCGAACTGTATCTGCCCGGCTCCAGCATCGTCACCGAAGCCGGCGACGGGCTGCTCACCGAAGACGGCAATTCACTAATCACGGAGTAAGGCAATGGCCGACGTCAAAATTTCCGAGCTGGGATCGGCCGCCGCGTTCGACGGCACCGAAGAGTTCCCGATGGTGCAGGGTGGCGTGACGCTGAAGGGCGTCTGGACGCAGCTACGCACGTGGCTGTTCGGGCAGACCCATGCGATGACCGCGGCGATCAATGAAGCGAAGGCCACGGACATTGCCAGCGCCGCGACGCCAGACATCGGTGCCGCAGCCGGCAACCTGGTGCACATCACCGGCACCACCACGATCACCGGTTTCGTGACCGCGCAGGCCGGTACCCGGCGCAAGGTGGTGTTCGATGGCGCGCTCACCCTGACCCACAACGCCACCAGCCTGATCCTGCCCACTGGCGCGAACATCACCACGGCCGCCGGCGATACCGCGGAGTTCATCTCCGAAGGCGCCGGCAACTGGCGCTGCACGGGTTACCAGAAGGCCAGCGGCCAACCGCTCGCAGCAGCGGCCGGCAGCGTGAGCAGCGTCAATGGCGCGAGTGGCGCCGCAATCATCCGCCAGGCGCTGGCCATCGCTTGCTCCGATGAATCGACTGCGCTCACCGCCGGGACCAACAAGGTCAAATTCATCAACCCATACTCGACCGCGTTCAACGTGGTGGCGGTGGTCGCATCGCTGTCGACCGCGCAGACCGGCGGCAGCATCTTCACCGTCGACATCAACGAAGCCGGCACGTCGATCCTGTCCACGAAGCTGACCATCGACAACGGCGAGACCAACAGCAGCACTGCGGCCACCGCTGCCGTGATCAGCGACGCCAGCATCGCGGCCTTCGCCGAGATTGGCATCGACATCGACCAGATCGGCGATGGCACCGCCAAGGGCCTGAAGGTCTACCTGATCGGGTACCCGACGCCGTGAGCAACATCATCGTCCCCCGCCGCAGCCTGATCCTGCCGAGCCGATTCCGGCAGAAGCAGGGCGGGTTCATCATGAATCCGTTCGTCCATACCGCAGGGCCATCTTCATTTGCCAGCACGGTTGCGGCGGACAATCCAACCGCATGGTGGCGGCTAGCCGAAACTTCTGGCACCACTGCTGTGAACATCGGCAGCACCGGGATCAATGGCACTTATACGGGCGGTTACACGCTCGCTCAAACCTCAATCATTGGCGACGCAGGCGATGCGGCTGTCACGCTCAACGGAACGTCCGGCTACATCCCAGCCGGCACGTCCGCCCAACTGATCTACAGCGCTTTCACGTGGATGGCTGTTCTTCGGACGCCCGCAACACTGGGGCAACGGGCGATCTTTTCGCATGGCGAAGGCGGTCTCTGCGTTCGAACGGAAGCAACCGGCAAGTTGCACGTCATCAAGTCGCATATCGCTTCTCGAGGAGAATCGACAGCAGCACTCTCTGCAAACACGGATTACATCATTCATGTGACCCGGGCCGCTTCCGGCGGGACCACGAAGATCTACATTAACGGCGCTTACGACAGCACGGTCACTCCGGAGACAACTTACAACGGCGCGCATCCTTTTATGATTGGCGTAGATCGGAGCACGTCCGGTACGTTCACCACCTGGTGGAGCGGAAAGATCGACGAAGTGGCCATCTTCGATTCCGAACTCAGCGCGGCACGGGCGCTCGCGCATGCGGAGGCTGCGGGGCTGGCATAACATCCCGCAATGCTCCCCGAAGGCTTCCGCTGGGCTCCCCGCTGGCAATACGAAGCCGGCGCCAATACCGTGTTC
>Ga0073904_10001236_pt1 | contig 19053 bp, 11 predicted proteins | sample KloWWTrecipitate_FD_66668 | JGI IMG/M metagenome (GOLD analysis project Ga0073904, IMG submission 66668) | Active sludge microbial communities from Klosterneuburg, Austria, studying microevolution and ecology of nitrifiers - Klosterneuburg... | ecosystem: Engineered > WWTP > Aerobic digester >... | reverse complement strand
CCGGCCGCGCGCGCCTTCTCCCAATACCGGATGGTGACATCGAGTACGAACTCCTCGTCCCAGCTCAGGAACGCGTCGCGCATCAGGCTGGCAATGTCGTAGGTGATGGGGCCATGTACCGCATCCTGGAAATCGAGCACGCCCAGGCGCCGATCGGCAGCGGCACCGTCGGCGGCTGCCACTGGCATCATCAGATTGCGTGGCATGAAGTCGCGGTGCACATATACGCTCGGCCAGGACAGGTTTTCACGCACGATCAGCGCAAAACCCGCTTCCAGCGTGGCGGCCATCCGGGCGTCGGGCGTGACACCCCGGTGCTGCAGCAGATACCACTGCGGGAACAGGCCCAGTTCGCGCTGCAGCAGGGCTTCATCGTAGGACGGCAGGACGCCGGGCCGGGAGGCCTTCTGCCAGCACACCAGCGCATCCACGGCGTCCAGATACAACGCGAGATTGGCCTGCGGATGTTCGCGGTCGATCGCCTGCATCATGGTCTGTTGACCCAGATCGGAAAGCAGCAGGAAACCATGGGCCTGGTCCCAGGCCAGCACCTGTGGAACCTTCAGGCCGGCTTGTGCCATCAGCTCGGCCACACGCACGAAAGCCCGGCAATCCTCCTTGTCCGGCGGCGCGTCCATGATGATGCGCGTACCCTGCGCGCTGTCGATCCGAAGGTAGCGGCGAAAACTCGCATCGGCCGAGGCCAATTGCACGGAATCGGCCAGCAGGCCGTGTGCAGAAGCAATTGCGGACAACCAGTTGTGAAATCTGGCCTGCCGGTCGGCATCGGGCCAGGCGACGGCCGCAGGGGTGGCGTGCGACGCGTCGGCAGGGGTAGCGGTATTGCTCATGGATAATCCATTCTACAAACCCGCCCCGAGCGGGCTGGTCGCAACTTCACCGATACCCCAACCTGTTTCCTGCAATGCGCTGCTCGATGCCTGAACCCGAACACAAGGCCGCCGGTCCGGCCCGCTCCCGGGTTGCGCTGGCGCTGGTGGCCGCGGGTGCCTGCCTGTCCAGCCCGACCGTGCTGGCACAGGACCCGTCCGCCCAGGCTCCGCTGCAGCTCAGAAGCTCCCGTATGTTGCGCGATGCGATTCCCCGCGCGGACCGCGACGGGCAACCCAGCTTCGTGAGCGGAGACGCAATGTCCTCGCGCACCGACCTGGAGACGGTGGTCCAAGGCAACGCGGAGTTGCGCCGCGGTGACATGGTGATCCGCGCCGACCGGCTGGAGTATTACCAGCCGGACGATCTGGCCAAGGCCAGGGGCAATGTCTTGATCAATCGGGCCGGCGACGTCTACGAGGGGCCAGAGCTCCAGCTCAAGGTCGAGTCCTTCGAAGGATTCTTCCGTAATCCCCGTTATCAATTGCTCAAGAACCAGGGGCATGGCGAGGCTGAACGGGTCGATTTCATCGACGAGAAACGCGCCATCATCCGCAACGCCACCTTCACGACCTGCAAACGCGGCGGCCCGAGCTGGATGCCGGACTGGATCATCCGGGCGGCCAGCATCAGCATCGACAACGAGGAAGACGTCGGCCAGGCCGAGAACGCCTTGCTCAGCTTCAAGGGTGTTCCGCTGCTGCCGGTTCCGTCGTTCACGTTCCCGCTGAGCAGCAGGCGCAAATCGGGTGTGTTGCCGCCAACCTTCGGCATCGACAACGTCAATGGCATCGAGGTGACGGCGCCGTATTACTGGAACATCGCGCCCAACCGCGATGCAACGATATCGCCCACCGTGATGAGCAAGCGCGGTGTAGACCTGGGGGCGGAATTTCGCTACCTGGAAGCGGACTACCTGGGCGAGTTGCGGGGCAACTTCATGCCCGGCGACAAGCTGCGCGACATGAACCGCTGGGGGTACTCGCTCACGCACAGCGGCACCATCCGCACCGGACTGGACTATGTCGGCGCGCTGGGCCTGAGCCTGTCGCTGAACCGGGTCAGCGACGACAACTACTGGCGCGACTTCACGCGGGTCAGCCCCGGGTTGACGCAACGCCTGCTGCCCAACGACTTGAGCGTGACATGGTCGAGCGGTTATCTGTCGACCAGCATCCGCATGCTCAAATGGCAGACGCTTCAGGATGTGACGTCGCCGATCGTGCCACCGTATGACCGGATGCCGCAATTGGCCATGCGTTATGCCCGGGTCAATATCAACGGCTTCGACATGTCGGTTGACGCGGACGCCACGCGATTCAATTCCGACAGCAACTTGACCGGGCAAGCCAACGGCAGCCGCGCCTTCACGGCACTCGAGATTTCCCGCCCCTGGGTATCGTCAGCGGGTTTCATCACACCCAAGCTGCGCCTGCACGCGACCAACTACCAGTTCAATTCGGCGCTTGCCAATGGCGCGACCTCCGCCAGCCGTTTTGTTCCGACGCTGAGCCTCGACAGCGGCCTGGTATTCGAACGCGATACCCAGATCTTCGGGCGTGCATTTCGCCAGACGCTGGAGCCGCGCGCCTTTTACGTGCTGACACCTTATCGCAACCAGGGTTTCTTGCCGAACTACGACTCGGGGCGCAATGATTTCAATTTCGCCAGCATCTACACCGAAAACGCCTTCGTCGGCAACGATCGCATTGCCGACAGCAACACGCTCACACTGGGGGTTTCGACCCGCTTGCTCGATCCCGGCAGCGGCGCCGAAGCAGCGCGCTTCGGTATTGCGCAGCGCGTGTTGTTCAAGGATCAGCGCGTCGTCCTGCCCGGCGAGACCGCGCTGGCCAAAGGCCTGAGTGACATATTGGTCGGTGCAACTGTCAATCTCGATCCGCGTTGGTCGTTCGACTCGACCGTGCAGTTTGACTGGGATAGCCGGCGCACCACACGCTCCACCATCGGTGGGCGTTACAGCCCGGGCAATTACCGGGTGCTCAGCGCCGCCTACCGGTTCCAGCGGAATTCGAGCGAGCAGGTCGATGTCGCATGGCAATGGCCGATCAACGATCTGTGGGGCGACAAGGGACAGGACCTGGGCGCCGGCCAGGGTCAGGGCCCGGGTCGCTGGTATTCCGTGGGCCGCATGAACTTCAGCTTGCGCGATGGGAAGTTGGTGGACTCGGTCGTCGGATTCGAATATGACGGCGGATGCTGGCTGGGGCGGGTCGTATTGGACCGCATGCAGACAAGCACCTCCAGTGCCAGCAACCGCATCCTGTTCCAGCTGGAATTTGTCGGCTTCTCGCGCCTGGGATCCAATCCTCTGGAAACGCTCAAACAGAGCATTCCGCGTTACCAGTTCCTGCGCGAGACTACCTCCAGCCCGAGCAGGTTCAGCAATTACCATTGATGGTGGGTTCGACATGACTATTGGTTTCTTGCGTCCGGCGCTGCTGGCGACGCTTCTTGGAATAGGCAGCCCGGCGATTCAGGCACAAGGGCTGCGCCTGCCTGGCGGCGCTCTGCCGGCAATCGCCGGTGCGGCGTCCACCACGCAAACTGCATCCGACTACATCGTGGCAATTGTCAATTCGGAACCGATCACCAATCTGCAGGTCCGCCAGGAGATGCAGCGCCTGGGGCAGTTCCTGGCGCAACAGCAACAGCCGATACCGACCCCTGAAGTGCTGGCCGAGCAGGCGCTCGAACGCCTGATCAACGATCGCGCGCAGATCCAGTTCGCACGTGAATCGGGTATCAAGATCGAGGATTTCGCGCTCGACGAGGCAGAGCAGTCCGTCGCCCGCCAGAACCAGGTCGACACCGCCGAAATGTATCGCCGACTCAGTGCCGACGGAGTCTCCCGCAGCCAGTTTCGCGGCAACCTGCGCGATCAGATGCTGCTGTCGCGGGTGCGCGAGAGGGAGGTAAGCCAGCGGATCAAGGTCTCCGAACTGGACATCGATCGTTACCTGATGGAGCAGCAGCGCAACAACACCGGCACGCCTGCCGAGGTAAACATCGCGCACATCCTGCTGGCCTTGCCCGAATCTCCCTCGCCGGCGCAACTGGCGGCGGGCCAGGCGAAAGCACAGCAAATCATCGACCAGGTCCGGGCCGGAGTGGATTTTTCCAAGCTGGCGCGGGAGTTGTCACAGGCCCCAGATGCCGACGCAGGCGGCATCTTCGGGCTGCGGCCGGTCGACCGCTATCCGCAGCTGTTTGTCGACGCGGTGCGCAACCTCGACCCCGGCGCCATGGCCGTCGTGCGCTCCGGGGCCGGCCTTCATGTGTTGCGCCTGGTCGAGAAACGCGTCTCCGGCGGGCCGGCCACCAGCACCGCACAAACGCGGGCCAGCCATATCCTGTTGCGGGCAACCGCGGCAATGGACGAAGCCTCCGCCGTCGCCAAGCTGACCGACATCCGCAAGCGCATCCTGGCGGGACAGATCAGCTTCGAGGCGGCGGCGAAGGAGTTCTCACAAGATGGCAGCGCGGCGCAAGGCGGCGATCTGGGCTGGGCAGTCGAAGGGCAGTTCGTACCCGAATTCGAAGCAACCATGGAGAAGCTGCAGCCCGGTGAAATCAGCCAACCACTGGTCTCGCGATTCGGCGTTCACCTTATCCAGGTGCGCGAGCGCAGAATCAACCCGTTGAGCGCGCGCGAACAACGCGAGGCGGTACGCAACCTGCTGCGCGAGAAAAAGTACGACGAGGCCTATCAATCGTGGAGCCGCGAACTGCGGGCCCGTGCGTACGTCGACATGCGCGAGCCACCCGCCTGAACCGCACTATGGCGCGGGCCCCAAGGAATACCAATGGCAACTCGCAAAAACGCGCGCGCCCGGGAACCGGTGCAACCGGCTCACATGCCCCCCGCAAACGGTTCGGACAACACTTCCTGACCGATGGCGCCATCATCGGCGCCATCATCGATGCGATCGCGCCCCGCGCAGGCCAGGCAATGGTCGAGATCGGACCGGGCCTGGGTGCGATGACGCAGCCACTGGTCGAGCGCCTGGGGCATCTGACCGTGATCGAACTGGACCGGGATCTGGCCGCGCGGCTTCGATCGCGCAGCGATCTCACCGTCATCGAATCCGATGTTCTGAGGGTCGATTTTTCTGCCCTGGCGCGAAGCTTTGATGTCCAGCCTGTCGGCGATGCCAGCCACCGGACGGCTGCACAATTGCGGGTTGTCGGCAATCTTCCGTACAACATCTCCACGCCGATCCTGTTTCATTTGCTGGACCATGTGGGGCAAGTGCAGGACCAGCACTTCATGCTGCAAAAGGAAGTGGTCGACCGCATGGTTGCCACACCGGCGACCGCTGCCTACGGGCGGCTCAGCGTGATGCTGCAGTGGCGTTATGCGATGGAGAACGTGCTGCATGTGCCGCCGGAGAGTTTTTCACCTGCGCCGCGGGTCGACAGTGCCGTGGTGCGCATGGTGCCTCATGGCCAGGCGCCGGGAGTAGATCTTGCGCTGCTGAGCCAGGCGGTGCAGATCGCTTTCAGCCAGCGGCGCAAATTGTTGCGCAACTCGCTTGGAAAGTGGCTCGAGGAGCGCAGGTTTGAGGGCAACTTCGACCTACAGCGGCGCGCCGAGGAAGTTCCGGTAGCCCAATACATCGCTTTGGCGCAGGCCCTGCAGAAACAATAAAGCCCGTCTCGGGGACGGGCTTCAGAACGCCTGGCGGTCCGGCCTGAAATGGCCGGCGCCTGGAACCGGTCAGGCCGTGGCCAGCCAGTATTCAGCGTTGAATGGGCTGCTCATGCGCAGCGCCAGTGGTGACACATCCAGCAACTTGTCGGTCGGCATCTTCTCGCCGGACTCGGTGGTCAGATGGATGCCCGACAAGGCCGGGTTGGCCGGGTTGTCGGTCTTTGCCTCGTTCGCCCGTTCTGCTTGGCTGGTTTGTGCAGAACGGGCTACAGAAAAGAATAGAAGCATCGGAACGGTATCTTCCGGTCCCCCCAGTAGTCAGCGGCATCCCGGAAGATGTCGAGCAGTTGTTCGCGTGCTTCCTTGTCGAACTTGCTGTTGGCAGGAATATGCTCCAGCACAGCGACAAAACCAGGCTGTGGGCCCGACTTGTGCACCGGATCGGTCATGTTGTCGTACAGCGCGTCGAAGTTCTTGCCGACATGGGCCGGCAGCGTGAACTGCTGCCCGATCATGTCGAGCACTTCCTGCTTGGACTGCGCTTCGGCCAGGTTCGCATACAGGAAATGGTGCCCCAGGCTGCGCGCGGCATCCTGGAGATCCGGAACCCGAAAGGCACGGATCGACTGGACGATGTTGCTTCGCACACCGCGCAACGGCACCTCGGTCTCTTGACGAGTCGGTGGCATATCCACTCCCGTTTCATTCTCTAGATAAGACATATTCACTTCCAACAAAAATCTATCGCACGATCATGCGAAAACTCGCATAGTGATCGGCCGTGTAGTAGCAGACATCAGGCCTTCTCGATTCCCCGCCACATACGATCCGGCGGGTTCCGCGATGGTTCAACCCAGGCGTCTTCACGGTGTATTCACGGTAGTAACCCCGCGGCTTGGCCGGGAGCAGGCGCTCTCGATTGCCAAACACCGTACCGTCCTTCTCACTGGGAAAAGGACCACCTCGTGCAATCAGTTCATAAGTCTGAGCGCCTGGGACCGGAATCTCGGAAACCGAAATCGGCGCAACGCGATCTGGTGCATCCGCCGGCGCCCTGGCACCAACAAGACCCGAGAATAACGCTGCGGCAAGTGTTAAGCCAGTAAGTCCTAACTTAATTCCTCTGACAGACGCCATGCATCTACGCTCCAGAACCGAGGGTTTACCCGCAAATCGTTCGGGTTGTAGTTTCGCCTATCCGCCTTGAAATTGCAAGTGCCTGCACAAAAAATGGGCATCTTGTGCAATGCAGCAACTCGCTGCAAAGTCAGCGCATGCTTATCGGCAAAGGTTCACCGATTGGCATTTGCGTCGGCAACCGTCAGCGCGGTCATGTTGACGATGCGGCGCACAGTGGTGCTGGCAGTCAAAATATGCACCGGACTGGCGGCGCCGAGCAGCACCGGCCCGATGGCGATATTGCCGCCTGCAGCGGTTTTGAGCAGGTTGTAGGCAATATTGGCCGCATCGATGTTGGGCATCACCAGCAGATTGGCGTTTCCGGTCAAGGTGCTGTTGGGCATCAGCCGCGCACGGGCCGCGCCGTCCAGCGCCAGATCGCCATGCATCTCGCCATCGACCTCGAGCCAGGGCGCCTGCTGGCGCAGCAATGCCAGCGTCTGGCGCATCTTCACGGCGGTGGGCTGGTTGCTGCTGCCGAAGCTGGAATGCGACAGCAGCGCCACCCTGGGCTGCAAGCCGAAGCGGACCATTTCATCCGCGGCCATGACGGTGATTTCGCACAGCTCCATCGGGCTGGGATCGTAATTGACGTGGGTGTCCACCAGAAATACGAAGCGCTCGGGCAGCATCAGCCCGTTCATGCAGGCGTAGATCGGCACATCCTGCGGTGTGTTCGGACTGCCGCCTTTGCGTTTGCCGATGACCTGGTCGATGTAGTGCAAATGCATGGTCGTGGTTCCCCAGGTCCCGCATATCAGGCCATCCACATCGCCCTTGTGCAGCAGCATCGCGCCGATCAGCGTCAGACGCCGCCGCATTTCGATCTTGGCCATCTGCTGCGTGACACCCAGCCGCTCGGTCATCCGCAGATAGGTCTGCCAGAAATCGCGGTAACGCGCATCGTGTTCGACATTGACAACGTCATAGTCCAATTCTTCACGCAGGCGCAAGCCGAACTTCTCGATGCGCTGGGCGATGATCGCTGGCCGGCCGATCAGTGTCGGTCGGGCCAGGCCTTCATCCACCACGATCTGGCAGGCGCGCAGAACACGCTCCTCCTCACCTTCGCTGTACGCCACCCGTTTTCGGCTTGCGCCCTTGGCCGCAGCAAAAATCGGGCGCATGGTGTTGCCGGAGGCATAGACAAAACTCTGCAAGCGGTCGCGGTAGGCCTGCATGTCGCCGATGGGCCGCAAGGCAACGCCGCTGTCGAGGGCAGCTTGCGCAACAGCCGGCGCGATCTTCATCATCAGGCGCGGATCAAACGGCTTGGGTATCAGGTACTCCGGACCAAAAGCGAGCTGCTGACCCGCGTACGCTGCCGCCACGACCTCGCTCTGCTCGGCCTGCGCCAGCTCGGCGATGGCCTGCACTGCGGCAATCTCCATCTCGTCGGTGATGGTCGATGCGCCGGCATCGAGTGCGCCGCGGAAGATGTAGGGGAAACACAGGACGTTGTTGACCTGGTTCGGATAGTCGGTGCGCCCGGTAGCCATGATGGCGTCGTCACGGACTGCTTTCACGTCTTCCGGCGTGATTTCCGGATTCGGATTGGCCAGCGCGAAGATCAGTGGCCTGGCCGCCATCTTGCGCACCATGTCCTGCTTGAGCACGCCGCCGGCAGACAAGCCCAGAAAAACGTCGGCGCCCTCGATGATCTCGCTCAGCGTGCGCGCCGCGGTCGGCTGCGCGAATCCGCGCTTGTCCTCGTCCATCAACTCGGTACGCCCCTCATAGACGACGCCCACAAGGTCGGTCACGAAGATGTTCTCGCGCGGCAAGCCCAGCTTGAGCAGCAGGTTCAGGCAGGCCAGCGCTGCAGCGCCGGCGCCAGAGGTGACCAGCTTGATTTTCTTCAGATCCTTGCCGACCACTTTCATGCCATTGATCAGTGCCGCGCCGACCACGATGGCAGTGCCATGCTGGTCGTCATGGAATACCGGGATGTTCATCCGCTCGCGCAACTTGCGTTCCACGTAGAAACAGTCCGGCGCCTTGATGTCTTCCAGATTGATGCCGCCGAAGGTGGGCTCGAGCGACGCAATGATGTCAACCAGCTTGTCCAGGTCGTGCTTTTCGTCGATCTCGATATCGAACACATCGATGCCGGAAAACTTCTTGAAAAGCACGGCCTTGCCTTCCATCACCGGCTTGGCCGCCAACGGGCCGATATCACCCAGACCCAGCACCGCGGTACCGTTCGTCACCACTGCCACCAGGTTGCCCCGGCTGGTGTACTTGAACGCGTTGTTCGGATCGGCGACGATTTCTTCGCAGGCGGCGGCAACCCCGGGCGAATAAGCCAGCGCCAGATCCCGCTGTGTCATCAGTTGCTTGGTCGCGGTCACCGCGATCTTTCCGGGTCTCGGAAATTCGTGGTACTGCAGTGCCGCCTTGCGCAATTCCGCGCGCTTGTCTTCGGAACCAGGCATCGTCTCAGACATACACAATCTCCAGCCGTTTCAGGCAACATGTGGCCGGCCTCAACGGTGGCCGACCCGGGTCAAGGGTTGAAATTGTAGGCGTGCACTACAACAGCGATGTCGCAACGGCAAGTGGCTGAGGGCGGCCGAACAGGAAACCCTGGACGATGTCGCACGATTGCGCTTGCAGGAACGCCTTCTGAGCGTCGTTTTCCACACCCTCGGCGACCACCTGGATTCCCAGTTCGTGCGCCAGCACGATGGTTGCCCGCACGATCGCAGCGTCATCGGCATCGGAGGTCACGTCCTGCACAAACGAACGGTCGATCTTGAGCTCGTTGATCGGAAAACGCTTGAGGTACGCCAGCGACGAATAACCCGTGCCGAAGTCATCCACGGAGATCCGCACCCCCATGGCACTGATCTCCTCGAGCAAATCGATCACCCGCGCGGCATCGGTCATGGCGGTGGTCTCGGTCAACTCCAGCTTCAGCATGGACGGCGGAATAAGCGACTCCTCCAGGGCCAGGCGCACGACTTCGACAATGTTGCGATTGACGCATTGGCGGGCGGAAACATTCACCGCCACCGGCATGGGCTCAAGCCCCTGTGCGATCCACGACGCAATATCCGCAGTGGCACGTTGCACCACCCAGGCACCCATTTCCACGATCAGCCCGGACTCTTCGGCCACGCCGATGAACTCTGCCGGTGGCACCAGCGTGTCGGGTTCGCGGCGCCAGCGCAGCAAGGCCTCAAAACCGACCAGCACCTCATCGCTGAGACGGAACTGCGGCTGGTAATGCAGCTCGAACTGGCCTTCACTCAATGCGTGGCGCAATTGGACTTCAAGCTCCAGTCGCTCGCGCGTCCAGACCTTGAGATCGGAAGAATAGAAATGGAATCCGGCGTCAGGGTGCGACTTGGCGCGGTACATCGCCGTATCTGCCTTGGCCAGCAGGCCTTCGACATCGGTGCCATCCTGTGGCGCCAACGCAATGCCGACACTGCAGTTGCTGGTCAGCCGCACGCCATTGACATTGACGTCTTCACCCAGCGCTGCAATCAGCTTGGATGCCGCGGTCGCGACCGCATCGGGGCCTGACACATCCTCCATCACGACCACGAATTCATCGCCACCCCAGCGCACGACAAAGTCCGTGCTGCGGCAGATGCCACTGAGCCGGCTCGCGGTCACCTTGAGCACTTCGTCACCGTGGCTATGTCCCAGGCTGTCGTTGATGCGCTTGAAGCGGTCCAGGTCCAGAAAGAGGACGGCCACCGTGCTCGATATGCGCCGCGTGCGCGCCAGCGCCAGGCCCAGCCGTTCGAGCAGCATCGTGCGGTTGGGCAGGCCGGTCAGCGCATCGTGCGTCGCCGCATACCGCAGGCGGTTGGCGCTGGCCACGGTATCGGTGACGTCCGACATCACGATGACCGCACCTTCGAGGCGGTTGTCCGGATCTCGCAATGGATTGACACTGACCCGCAGGCTACGGGTCGGGCCCTCGGCCTGCGGCATTGCGAGAAAGAGTTCCGGACGCACTTCGCACTCCCGGTGCAGGCATTCGTCCACCGCAGCCCCCAGCATGGAAAGGCTGTCGGTGTCCAGCGCCATGGCGCTTGCCAGGGGTCGCCCGACCAGCTGGTTGCTGGCCATCTGTCGCAACGCCACCGGATTCGCATACACGACCGTCGAATGCAAGTTGACACCGACAACCCCGTCACCAATGGCCTCCAGCGTCGCCCTTGCGTGTTGCTGGGTCCGGATCAGGCTGCGGCCGTTCTGGCGAATGTGCACACCCAGCCAGACCACGGCCCCCGCCACCAGCGCCAGCGTCACGGTAAACGGGGCAAACCACATCTGCAACCCGTGCAACAAGCCGACGCATACCAGCACAGGCGCCAGCACGGTGGCGGCCAACCACCATGGATGCAAACGCTGGCGTCCAGCGACCGGCCACAACACCGGCAGGCAGGCCAGCAGCAGGCTCAAGACCAGACACACAGAAGTTGTTGCAGGCGAAATCAGGGTGCCGGCACGCAAGGCATCATAGGCCTGCACATGGAACTGCACGGCCGGCATATTGGTGCGTGGGCCCGCAAGCGGCGAGGCCAATGCACCTCCCAGGCCAGAAGCAGAGACACCAATGACCACCATCCTGCCGTGCAGTTGCTGCAACAGGCCGGGCGTGTCGAGCAGACGTGAGATGCTGATCGGTTCGGCCGCGGCCATGCGTGGCAACATCACTTCGTAATCACGCAGCCAGCGCGTGGTGCTCTCGGCCGATGGCACGCGACCCGCAGAGCGGGCACCTGGCAGTACTGCCGGAACCTGTTGCGGCTGGTATTGCTCGAGCAAGGCAAGTGCGAAGGCCGGATAACGCGCAGCACCAGCACCCGCCTTGAGGTAGATGCGCCGGACCCGGCCATCGAGATCGATTTCGGCGTCCACATGGCCCATGCGGGCAGTGGCCTCACGCAGCGCCATCGTGGGCAAGCCATCGACGATGGTTCCGTCCACCAGCTGCAATGGCGCCACCGGCAACACCACACCGCCTTGCCGGTGCATGGCCTGCGCCAGCGTCGCATCGTCCGCGTCTGTCGCATCGGCAAAAAGAACCGTGAAGCCGACCACCGGCACGCCAGCGCCGCGCAGGGCATCGAGCATACGGGCGTGAACGGCACGCGGCCAGGGCCAGCGCCCCAGCCGGGTCAGACTCTCATCGTCGATTGCCAGCACCACCGCCGAGTCTGCCGCGGGCGGATGCGACGGGAGCAATGCGTCGTACACCAGCAGATCCAGTCGGGTGACGGCAGCGGGCTGCAACCAGGCCAGCACAGCGACGACGGCGAGCGCCGTCCACATCGGCATCAGCAATCTCGGCCAAGCTGTTTCCCGCCAATGCGATTCTGGTTTCCCCGGCATCGGCGTGGGCCGATTCATGAGAAAACGCCGGGCCGCTCCCAAGTTTTCTTGCACCCCCTTGGGGGGCCTGGCGGAGCCAGGGCTGGGGGCGCTCATAACCCCAGGATCAGCAATACCGGCAACACCAGCAGCAGCTTCTGCCAGTGCCTGGGTTCAGGCTTCGGCGGTTCCGGCACCACGAACGTCTGCGCCTGGCCCCAGGGTCCGGCAAAGCCGTCCTGGCTGACCGAACGCAGCCGCAACTGGTAACTGCCCGGCGCCAGGTCGGCCATCGCATGCTGCGTCGCCTGCACACGCACGGCCGCCAGCGGCGACTCGAATCCAGTGTCTTGGGTGAGCTGCAAGTCGTACGCCTGCGCATTGGGCAGGGCCGGCCAGCGAACCGTCACATTGCCTGGCTCGACCTGGGCCGGCTGCATGTCGGGGCTGGGCAGCAGGTATCGGAACGCCTGCAGGTCGCCCCAGGGCCCCTGGCGACCGGTCGCGGGCACGATCGACGCGACCCGCCAATGGTACAGACCCGGCGTCAGGTCGATATCGAGCGCAGTGCCATTGGCACTGGTGCTTGTCTGAAGATGCATCGGCGCGCTGCCTGCATCTTCGGAGCGCCGCAACTCCAGTCGGTAGTGCAAAGTCGGGTCGCCCTGGGTCCACTGGAACACCGGTCGGGACATGGTGGTCTGTGCATCGGGCGGCGGACTGATCAAGGACGGAGCCAGCGGCCGCGCAAACACCAGCACCGGATGTTCGGCTGGAACACCTTCAAGCCCATCGGCGGCGATCGCCAGAACCCGCATGACGTAGCGCTCGTCCGCAATATCGAGCACCCGTGCGCGCGGCGCCGCCGTCAATTCATCGGAGACGATGGTGGTGAAACTGGCGTCAGGCGCCAACTGGGTCCGATACCGCACGGCGCCAGGCACCGGCATCAAAGGCCAGTCGATTGGCAACCGCTCAAGGCGTTGCGGCAGGACGGACAGGTCCGGCGCCGCAAGCAATACCCTGGGCGCCACCGGTGCCTGGCCCAGTTGCGCCACCGTGCCGTAGCCGGCGCCAGCCTGCACCTGACCGGCCGCAGTGCTGACATCCACGGCACCGTCGAGCACCTCGGTCCAGGTGGTCTGCGCACTCGCGTTGACCCGAAACCGCGTACCCCGCACCGCCGCCACGGCAGCCGGCGAACGGATCTCGAACCGGTTGTCGGGGCGGGTCTGGGGCGTGACGATGTTCTCGAGGCCTCCGCGCAGCAAGTCCAGTGTCACCAGAAAGCCGCCATCGAGCGCGCGCTTGTCCGAACGCAGCAAGCGCAGCTCGGACGCCTGGCGCAACAGGACCCGTGAGCCGTCGTCGAACAGCAGCAGCGCACTGGATTTCTCGCCGGTCCGGATCCGCGAACCCGTATCTATGCTTTCGCCCGCGACAGCCGCATGGCTGCTGCCATCGACCCTGGTGACGGTGGCATTGCCATGCACCACCATCAATTGCACGGCAGCCGCCTCGAGCTTGAGCCATTGCGCAGGGATGCGCAACTGCAGGCCGGGCGGCATTGTGCGGTCATTCGGGATGCGGTTCAGGCGCATGAGCCCCATCGCATCGGAGGTGTTGCGCAAATACCGCTGCGCGATGTTCCACGGGTGATCGCCGGCCTGCACCGTATAGATGAACTCTTCGGCCGCATGGGCGACGCCGGCAATGGCCATCAGGCTGGCGAGAACCAGCGGTCGCAGCCGCATGGGATTTTCCGGCCAGATCCGCGCCATGGTGCCAGGGATCCGTGTTTCAGCCGCGCATCAGGGCTTCGATTTCTGCCGCGTCCACCGGGACCGCACGGCTGATCAACTCGCATCCTTCGGCAGTCACGACTGCATCGTCCTCGATACGGATACCGATGTTGTGAAACTGCAGCGGAACGCCGTCGGCTGGCCGCACATAGATGCCCGGCTCGATCGTCAACACCATGCCGGGCCGCAGGATACGGGCCGGGCGATTGACGATGGTCTCGCCACTGAGTGCGTCCTTGCGCTCGCTGGTCTGGCCCAGTTCATCGGGTTCGAGATAAGCACCGCAGTCATGCACATCCATGCCCAGCCAATGGCCGGTGCGGTGCATGTAGAACTGAAAATAAGCCCGCTTGTCGATCACATCGTCCAGCGCGCCGACCTTGTTGCCATCGAGCAGGCCCAGGTCGAGCATGCCCTGGGCCAGCACCTTGACACTGGCTTCGTGCGGATCGGTGAAACGGGCGCCACTGCGCGTGGCGGCGACGGCCGCCTGCTGACTGGCCAGCACCAGGTCGTACAGGGCGCGCTGCGGACCGGTGTAGCGACCATTGGCCGGAAAGGTGCGCGTGATGTCGCTGGCATAACCGTCGAGCTCGCAGCCGGCATCGATCAACACCAGCTCGCCATCGCGGATCGGCGCGGTATCGGCACGGTAATGCAGTACGCAGGCGTTGGCGCCGGCGGCAACAATGGAACCATAAGCCGGATATTGCGAACCATGGCGACGGAACTCGTGCAGCAGCTCGGCGTCCAGATGGTATTCGCGTACGTCCTTGCCTTCGCGCAACATGCGCGCCGACAGCTGCATCGCGCGGATATGGGCGCCAGCGCTGATCTGCGCGGCGCGGCGCATGGTGTCGAGTTCAGACGGGTCCTTGACCAGGCGCATCTCGTCGAGCAGGCTGCACAGGTCGCGCTGCTGCGCCGGCACCAACGCACCGAAGCGAACCCTGGCACGCAAACCACCCAGCCAGCTGTCGATACGCGTCTCCAGCCCCTTGTGGGTGCCAAACGGATACCAGACGACATCGCGGCCATCCATCAACCGCGGCAACTGCACATCGAGTTCGGCCACCGAGAAGGCCGCATCCACGCCCAGGCGCTGCGGTGCATCAAAGGGGCCCAGTCGGTAACCGTCCCAGATCTCGCGCTCCAGGTCCTTGGGTTGGCAAAACAGCGTGGTCTTGCCATCGCCGGTGATCACCAGCCAGGCCTGCGGCTCCGAGAAGCCGCTGAGGTAATAGAAATAGCTGTCGTGGCGGTAAAGGTAGTCACTGTCCCGGTTGCGCGGGTGCTCGGGTGCGGTGGGAACAATCGCGATGCCGTTCGTGCCGAGTTGGCTCGCAAGGCGTGCGCGTCGCTGCTGATGGATCGTTTGCGTCATTGTTGGCTGCTCAGGATTCAGGGACCTGGTTGAGTTGCGCCAGCCGCTGCGGCGTGCCGACATCCACCCAGGCACCAGTGTATCGCCGGGCGCTGACCATGCACCGGTCTATCGCAGTTCGCAATATCGGCGCCAGCGGCGCCTTGCTGCCTTGTGGATTGCCCGCAACAATGTCGCAGTACGGCAGTGCAAAAAGGGCATGGCGGTACAGGCCGATGGTGCTGTAGGTAAGGCGGGGCGTGCCCTGGTTGGTGGCCAGACCCGCATCGCTCAGGCCGAAATCGCCGTCCGGGTTGTGCGAGGGATTTGGCACCAGCCAGATCTGCGCCAGTTTCCCGCTGGCGCGAAAGTCATCCACATCCACCTGGGAAAATTCGAAGCCCGGCACGAATACGTCGCCGGCCAGCACCCAGAACGGGTCTGCCAGTTGTGGCAGGGCTCGCACGATGCCGCCCGCGGTTTCCAGCGCGCCACCAAAATCGCGGCCTTCGTCGGAGTAATGCATCCGGATACCACTGCCGGCCGTCCCGGGAACGGTTTCGCCCTGTGCGCACGAGAGATCGAACCGGTCGCCGAACAGGTTCGCAATCTGCTCGCCCAGCCAGGCGGTATTGACCAGCACATCACGCACCCCGGCGCGGGCCAGTGCTTCGAGCGGCCATTGCATCAAGGGCTTGCCGCGCACCTGCAGCAAGGGTTTGGGGCAAGCATCGGTCAGCGGGCGCATGCGTTCACCGCGACCCGCGGCCAGGATGATGGCGGCGCAACTCATCGATGCACCACCGTAGAGGACTGTCCACAGGGGACCGCAAAAGAGCCAATCATGGTCAGACTTTAGCGCCAATATACGACGCAAACCACCTTGCAGGGCATACTGGCCTGGCCTGGCCCGGGCGCCATCCGGCGCCGCATGCCGGTCCCTCCGCGCGGCCCGCGCAAACGCCGCGCGACAGTGCCGGTTCCGGGCCGACGATAAAATCCGGGGTCCGCGCCCTTTCGGTGCCTGGCACCTTTCCTGATCGCCCCACCATGACTACACCTCAGACAATGGCCAACGCCATTCGCGCACTGGCAATGGATGCCGTGCAACAAGCCAACTCCGGCCATCCCGGGGCACCGATGGGCATGGCAGACATGGCAGTGGCCTTGTGGGGCCCAAAAGGCGAGGGCGATCTGCCGGCCGGCCATCTGAAACACAACCCGCGCAATCCACACTGGTTTGACCGCGATCGTTTCGTGTTGTCCAACGGACATGCGTCGATGTTGCTGTACTCGCTGCTCAATCTCACCGGTTATGACCTGCCGATGAAGGAGCTGAAGAATTTCCGCCAGCTGCACAGCAAGACCGCCGGCCATCCCGAGCACGGCGTCACGCCGGGCGTGGAAACCACGACGGGTCCGCTGGGCCAGGGACTTGCCAATGCCGTGGGCATGGCGCTGGCCGAGAAGCTGCTGGCCAGCGAGTTCAATCGGGCAGACCATGCCGTGGTCGACCACCGCACCTATGTGTTCCTGGGCGACGGCTGCCTGATGGAAGGCATCAGCCACGAAGCCGCGGCGCTGGCCGGCGCCTGGAAGCTCAACAAGCTGGTGGCGCTGTACGACGACAACGGCATTTCCATTGACGGACAGGTCGCGCCCTGGTTCATCGACAACACCGCCTTGCGTTTCGTGGCCTACGGCTGGAACGTCGTCGGCCCGATCGACGGCCATGATGCCGCCGAGGTGTCCAAGGCCATTGCCGAGGCCCGGACACAGAGCCAGTCGCCAACCCTGATCATCTGCAAGACCCGCATCGGCCAGGGCAGCCCGAACCGCGGCAATACGGCCAAGGCACACGGCGAACCACTGGGCGCGGACGAAATCGCGCTGACCCGCGAGGCGCTGGGCTGGACCGAGCCGCCATTCGTGATCCCGTCGGACGTCTCTGCCGCCTGGGATGCCAAGGCCAACGGCAAAGCCGCCGAATCGGCCTGGGACCAGCGTTTTGCTGCCTACAAGGCCGCCTACCCGGAGCTGGCCAAGGAACTGCAGCGCCGCATGAAGGGTGCCTTGCCGCGCAACTTTGCCCAGACCGTGGTCGATACCGTCATCGCGGCCGACCAGAAAGCCGAGACCGTGGCCTCGCGCAAGGCCTCGCAGATCGCACTGGAAGCCTTTACCGCCGCCTTGCCGGAGATGCTGGGCGGCTCCGCCGACCTGACCGGCTCAAATCTGACCAACACCAAGAGCACGCCGAGCCTGCGCTTTGACCTCGACGGCAAGGTCGCGCTGAGTGCGGATAACAACGGCAACATGGTCGGCGGACGCCACATCAACTATGGCGTGCGCGAGTTCGGCATGGCCGCCATCATGAATGGCGTGGCGCTGCACGGTGGCTTCATTCCGTATGGTGGCACCTTCCTGACCTTCAGCGACTACAGCCGCAATGCGGTGCGCATGGCCGCGCTGATGAAACTGCGCGTCGTGCATGTGTTCACCCACGACAGCATCGGCCTGGGTGAAGACGGCCCGACCCACCAGTCGATCGAACACGCCGCCTCGTTGCGGCTGATTCCCAACCTGGACGTGTGGCGTCCCGCTGATACCGCCGAAACCGCGGTGGCCTGGGCTGTCGCGCTGGAGAACACGACGCGTCCCACCGCCATGTTGCTCAGCCGCCAGGGCATCAGCTACGCCCCCAAGGGTGCTTGCCCGGCGGCACCCGATGCCGCCGGTCTGGACGCGATCAGCAAAGGCGCCTACGTGCTGGCCGAACCCACCGAAGTCGGCCTGCGCAAGAAGGCCCAGGCTGTCATCATCGCCACCGGCTCCGAAGTGCAACTGGCACTCAAGGCGCAGGAATTGCTGGCAACGCGCAAGATCGCGGTGCGCGTGGTCTCCATGCCCAGCACGACCACCTTCGACCGCCAGTCGCCGGCCTACAAGGCCGAAGTGCTTCCTGCCGGATTGCCGCGCGTTGCGGTAGAAATGGGCGTGACCGACGGCTGGTGGAAATACGGCTGTGCCGCCGTGGTAGGCATCGACACGTACGGCGAATCGGCACCGGCGCCGGTGCTGTTCAGGCATTTCGGATTCACACCGGAGAACGTCGCGGACACGGTGCAAAAGGTTCTGGCCAAACGCTGAACGGCGTCTGGCACCCGGTTATCAGGTTTCAACTCACCCAAGGAACAGTCAAATGGCTATCAAGATTGGCATCAACGGCTTCGGCCGCATCGGACGCATGGTGTTTCGGGCCGCAGTGCAGAACTTCAAGGACATTGAAGTGGTCGGCATCAACGATTTGCTCGAACCCGACTACCTGGCCTACATGCTGCAATACGACTCGGTCCATGGCCGCTTCAAGGGCGATGTCTCGGTCGACGGCAACATGCTGGTCGTCAATGGCCGCAAGATCCGCCTGAGCGCCGTCAAGGACCCGGCCGAGCTGAAGTGGAACGAAGTCGGCGCCGATATCGTCATCGAATCGACCGGCCTGTTCCTGACCAAGGAGACCGCGCAGAAGCATATCGATGCCGGTGCCAGGAAGGTCATCATGTCGGCCCCGAGCAAGGACGACACGCCGATGTTCGTGTTCGGCGTCAACGACAAGACCTACAAGGGCCAGGCCATCATCTCCAATGCCTCGTGTACCACCAACTGCCTGGCACCCGTGGCCAAGGTGCTGCATGACAACTGGGGCATCAAGCGCGGCCTGATGACCACCGTGCATGCGACCACCGCGACGCAGAAAACCGTCGACAGCCCGTCCAACAAGGACTGGCGCGGTGGCCGTGGCATCCTGG
>Ga0073904_10001235_pt1 | contig 19054 bp, 10 predicted proteins | sample KloWWTrecipitate_FD_66668 | JGI IMG/M metagenome (GOLD analysis project Ga0073904, IMG submission 66668) | Active sludge microbial communities from Klosterneuburg, Austria, studying microevolution and ecology of nitrifiers - Klosterneuburg... | ecosystem: Engineered > WWTP > Aerobic digester >... | reverse complement strand
TGCGCGTTGGCGTGGTCCTCGGCCAGGCGTTCGACGTTGTGCTCCAGCGCGTAGAGCCCGGCGGCGGCGAGGATGCCCGCCTGGCGCATGCCTCCGCCCAGCATCTTGCGGATTCGCCGGGCGCGGGCGATGAGCCCCTGGTGGCCCACGAGCACGGTGCCCGCCGGCGTTCCCAGCCCCTTCGACAGGCATACCGACACGGTGTCGAAGCCGGCGCACAGCGTGTTCACCGGCATCGCGAGCGCCACGGCGGCGTTGAAGATCCTCGCGCCATCCAGGTGCGTGGAGAGCCCCCGTTTCCAGGCGAGCGTCACGGCGCGCGCCAGGTAATCGCGTGCGATCACCTTGCCGCCGATCGTGTTCTCGAGCGCAAGCAGCCGGGTGACGGCGAAATGCGAATCGTCGGGCTTGATCGCCGCCTCGACCATCGCGAGGTCGAGCGTGCCGTCGGGCAGGTTCGCGAGCGGCTGCGGCTGGATCGAGCCCAGCACCGCGGCACCGCCGCCTTCGTAGCGGTAGGTGTGGGCATCCTGGCCGACGATCACCTCCTCGCCGCGGGCGCAATGGGCCATGAGGGCGGCGAGGTTCGATTGCGTCCCGGACGGGAAGAACAGGCCCGATTCCATCCCGAACATCGCGGCGGCGCGCTCCTCGAGCGCGATCACCGTGGGATCGTCTCCGAAGACGTCGTCGCCCACCTCGGCGGCCGCCATCGCCTCGCGCATGGGCGCGGACGGGCGCGTGACGGTGTCGCTTCGCAGGTCGATCATGCCGCCGGGGGGCCCCGCGTCAGCGCAACGCCGCGTTGAACCGGTCCAGCGCGGCCTGCCCGGGGCACAGGTCCTTCTCCCCGAGCTCGTTCAGGGGCACGGGCGTCGTGCCGAGGCTTGCATGAAGATCGTCGGCATCCTGCTCCACGTAGAGGAGCCCGGTCACGATCTCGCCCTGGGCATAGCGCGACTGGACGTAGCTCATGGCGGAGATGCGGCTCGAGCTGTCGTAGTCGTCGGAGAGCTTGCGCAGCTTGAGAACCGAGCCGTCGTGCGTGGGCACCTGCTGCACCGAGCCGGGCTCGTACGCCGTGGTGATTTCCTTGTGCACCGTGATCACGTCCAGGTGGTTCACGGCCTCGTTGTGGTTGCGGACATAGTCGTAGCTGCGCGTGGAGCCTTCGTGGTTGTTGAAGGCCACGCAGGGAGAGATCACGTCGAGGAAGGCGGGGCCGGGATGCTCGAGCGCGCCCTTGATGAGGGGCACCAGCTGCGCCTTGTCGCCCGAGAAGCTGCGCGCCACATAGGTGGCGCCCAGCTGGATCGCGAGAATCGCGAGATCGATGCCCTCCTCGCTGTTCAGCGCGCCTCTCTTGGACTTCGACCCCCGGTCCGCGGTGGCCGAGAACTGGCCCTTGGTGAGCCCGTAGACGCCGTTGTTTTCCACGATGTAGGTCATGTTCACCGCCCGGCGCATGCTGTGCGCGAACTGCCCCAGGCCGATGGAGGCCGAATCGCCGTCGCCGGAGACGCCGAGGTAGATGAGGTCGCGGTTGGCGAGGTTGGCGCCCGTGAGCACCGAGGGCATGCGCCCGTGCACGGAGTTGAAGCCGTGGGACTTGTCGAGGAAGTAGGTGGGCGTCTTCGACGAGCAGCCGATGCCGGAGAGCTTGGCGACGCGGTGCGGCTGGATGGCGAGCTCCCAGCAGGCCTGGATGATCGCGGCGCTGATCGAGTCGTGGCCGCAGCCGGCACAGAGAGTGGAAATCGTTCCCTCGTAGTCGCGCCGGGTGAACCCCAGCGCGTTGGCGGGCAGTTCCGGGTGGTGCAGCTTGGGCTTGGTGAGGTAGGTCATGTCACTCCCCGGCGGAGGCGGTTCGCCGCATCGGTCGCACGTTGAAGGCCGAGAGCCGCTCCTCGATCTCGCGCCGGATGAAGCGGGCGGTGACGGGCGTGCCGTCGTAGTGCACGACCGAGGAGAGCCGCGCCGGGTCGATCGCGCCCTCGGTCACGAGGAGCGTTCGCAGCTGCCCGTCGCGGTTCTGCTCGACCACGAAGACGTGCTCGTGGGCGCCCACGAAATCGATCACCGAGTCCTGGAACGGGAAGGCGCGAACGCGCAGCGCATCGAGGGCGATGCCCTCGGCCTCGAGTTCGGCGAGCGCCTCGTCCATGGCGCAGGCCGTGGAGCCGTAGTAGATGACCCCGTGCCGGGCCGGCCGGGCGCACTCCCGAAGGACGGGTTCGGGCACGTACTGCTTGGCGGTCTCGAATTTGCGCAGCAGCCGCTGCATGTTGTCCACGTAGGCGCTGCCCTCCTCCGTGTAGCGCGCGTAGCGGTCGCGGCTGGTGCCGCGCGTGAAGAACGAGCCGCGCTTGGCGTGGGTCCCGGGGTAGGTGCGGTAGGTGATGCCGTCGTCGTCCACGTCGAGGTAGCGCCCGAAGCGCTTGCCGGACTCCAGGTCGTCGTGGGTGAGGACCTTGCCGCGGTCGTAGGCGCGCGCGTCGTCCCAGGCCAGCGGCCGGCACAGGCGCTCGTTCATGCCGATGTCCAGGTCGGTCATCACGAAGACCGGCGTCTGCAGCCGGTCGGCGAGGTCGAGCGCCTCGGCCGTGAACTCGAACGCCTCGGTCGCATCCTCGGGCAGCAGGAGCACGTGCTTCGTGTCGCCGTGGGAGGCGTACGCGCAGGCGAGGATGTCCGCCTGCTGGGTTCGCGTCGGCATGCCCGTCGAGGGCCCGGCGCGCTGGACGTTCACGATGACCGCGGGGATTTCCGCGAAGTAGGCAAGGCCGATGAACTCCGTCATCAGCGACACGCCGGGACCCGAGGTGCAGGTGAATGCCCGCGCCCCGTTCCACCCGGCGCCGATCACCATGCCGATGGAGGCGAGTTCGTCCTCGGCCTGGACGATGGCGAAATTGTTCCCGCCGCGGGCCGCGTCCACCCGGAACTTGCGGCAATGGCGGGCGAACGCCTCGGCCACCGAGGACGATGGCGTGATCGGGTACCAGGCGCACACCGTCGCGCCGCCATAGACCGCGCCCAGGGCGGTGGCGCTGTTGCCTTCGATGAAGATGCGATCGCCCACCTTGTCCGTGCGCCTGACCGTGATGCCGAGCGGGCACGGCAGGTGCGCGAGCGCGTGGTCGCGTCCGAGGTGGAGCGCCTTCAGGTTCGGTTCGAGCAGCTTCTCCTTGCCCTTGTACTGCTCGCCGATCAGCCGCTCGACTTCCGCGATGTCCACGCCCAGCAGGGCCGCGAGCGCGCCCACGTAGATGATGTTCTTGAACAGCTGGCGCTGCCGCGGGTCCGTGTACGTCGCGTTGCAGATCTCGGTGAGCGGCATCCCGAGCACGAGGATGTCGTCGCGGAACTTGTCGGCCGGCAGCGGCTTGGTGGAGTCGTAGAAGAGATAGCCGCCCGGCTCGATCTCGACCACGTCCTTCTCCCAGGTCTGCGGGTTCATGGCCACCATGAGGTCCGCGCCGCCGCGCCGGCCCAGCCAGCCCGATTCGCTGACCCGCACCTCGTACCACGTGGGGAGCCCCTGGATGTTGGAGGGAAAGATGTTGCGCGGGCTGACCGGCACGCCCATGCGCATGATCGCCTTGGCGAAGAGCGTGTTGGCCGACGCGGAGCCGGAGCCGTTCACGTTGGCGAACTTGATCACGAAGTCGTTGACCGCCTCGATGCGCTTCATCGCGGCGTCCTCACGCGGCCTTGCGCGGGGCGGCGCTGTCGCGGCAGCCCGGCCCGGCGTGGGTCAGCTCGAGGTAGAACTTCTGCATGTCCCAGGCGCCGGTGGGGCAGCGCTCGGCGCAAAGGCCGCAGTGCAGGCAGACATCCTCGTCCTTCGCCATGATCCTGCCGGTGGCGAGGCCGGATCCGATGTAGAGATCCTGCGCCAGGTCGCGGGCAGGCGCCATGAGCCGGGCGCGCACCTCGGACTCCTCGCCGTCGGCCGTGAAGGTGATGCAGTCCATCGGGCAGATGTCCACGCAGGCGTCGCACTCGATGCACAGCCTCGGCGCGAACACGGTCTGGACATCGCAGTTGAGGCAGCGCTGCGCCTCCTTCCAGGCGAGTTCCGGATCGAAGCCCAGCTCCACTTCCTGGCGCAGGTCCTTCAGGGCGATGGTGAGTTCCTTCAGCGGGACGCGGTTCCTCGCGTCGGGCACGATCTGGTTGTCGTAGATCCACTCGTGGATGCCCATCTTCTGCGACACGAGATTCGTGTGCGGCGCGGGCCGCAGGGCGACATCCTCGCCCTGGCAGTACCGGTCGATCGAGATCGCCGCGTCGTGGCCGTGGGCGACGGCCCAGATGATGTTCTTCGGGCCCAGGGCCGCGTCACCGCCGAAGAACACCCCCGGCAGGGTCGATTGCAGCGTCGCGGGGTCGAGGACGGGCATGTTCCACTCGTCGAATGCCAGGCCGGCATCGCGCTCGATCCACGGGAAGGCGTTTTCCTGGCCGACCGCGACCAGGACTTCGTCGCAGTCGAATTGCTGCGGGGCTTCGCCCGTGGGAACGAGCGACCGGCGCCCCCGGTCGTCGTAGACCGCGGCCACCTTCTCGAAGCTCATCCCGGTGAGGCGCCCGTTCTCGTGGATGAAGGCGACGGGGACCAGGAAGTTGAGGATCGGGATGCCCTCGTGCATCGCGTCCTCCTTCTCCCAGGAACTCGCCTTCATCTCCTCGAAGCCGGAGCGCACGATCACCTTCACGTCCTCTCCGCCGAGACGGCGGGCGGACCGGCAGCAGTCCATGGCGGTGTTGCCCCCGCCCAGGACGATCACGCGCTTGCCCACGCGCGTGATGTGCCCGAAGGAGACCGAGGCCAGCCACTCGATTCCCACGTGGACGTGCTTCGCCGCCTCCGCCCGTCCGGGCAGTTCCAGGTCTCGGCCGCGCGGGGCGCCCGAGCCCACGAAGACGGCGTCGTAGCCGTGGCCCAGCAGTTCCTTGAGCGACTCGACGCGGTGGTTCGGCCGGAAATCCACGCCCAGGTCGAGGATGTAGCCCACCTCCTCGTCGATCACGCGCTCCGGGAGGCGGAACTTGGGGATCTGGGTGCGGATCATGCCGCCGGCGCGCGGGTCCGCGTCGAACACCGTCACGTGGTAGCCCAGGGGCGCCAGGTCCCGCGCCACGGTGAGCGAGGCCGGGCCGCCACCGACGCAGGCCACGCGCTTGCCGTTCTTCTTCCCGGCGGGAACGGGCAGGCGGGAGCGGATGTCGTCCTTGTAGTCGGCGGCGACGCGCTTCAGGCGGCAGATCGCCACGGGCTCGGGTTTCTCGCCCTGGTTTTCCTCGACGCGGCCGCGGCGGCAGGCGGGCTCGCAGGGCCGGTCGCAGGTCCGCCCGAGGATGCCGGGAAAGACGTTCGACACCCAGTTCACCATGTAGGCGTCGGAGAAGCGCCCCTGCGCGATGAGACGGATGTATTCGGGCACCGGCGTATGGGCCGGGCAGGCCCACTGGCAATCGACCACCTTGTGGAAATAGTCCGGCGCCCCGATGTCGGTCGGCTTCAAGCGTCTCTTCTCCTCGGCTTCGCCTCGCGTAACGTCGATGGACGCCGGCCGGTCAAGGGCGCGCCGCAGCCAGGGACGATCGGGGCGAATTGCAGTGGTGGAAGTATACCGGCCCGTGACGCCAGGCCGAAGGCGGGGCGCCCGGCGGGCTCAGACGACGCATCGCTCGCGAAGCCCGCGCACGTCGTCGTCGGACATTCCCAGCAACTCCCGCAGCACCTGGTCGGTGTGCTCGCCGAGCAGGGGCGGGGGACGCTCGCTGCGAGCGGGCGTGACCGAGAAGCGCACCGGATTGGCGACCGTGCGGACCTCCCCCGCGGAAGGGTGTTTCAGGGTGGCCACCATGCCCCGGTGGCGCACCTGGGGATCGTCGAAGACCCCGGCCAGGTCGTTGATGGGTCCGCAGGGCACCTGTCCCGCCTCGAGGACGGCCAGCCAGTCGGCCCCGGGGCGCTCCGCAAGCCGCGCCGCGATCTTCGCCACCAGTTCGTCGCGATGGGCGACCCTCGCCGGGTTGGTGGCGTAGCGCGGATCGGTCGCGAGCGCCGGCAGCCCGATGATGCCGGCGAAGCGCGCGAACTGGCCGTCGTTGCCCACGGCGACGATGATGAAGCCGTCGGCGGCGCGAAAGACCTGGTAGGGAACGATCGCCTGGTGGGCGTTTCCCATGCGCCCCGGCACGCGCCCGGAGGCGAGGCAGGCCGCGCCCAGGTTGGCGAGCATCGCCACCTGCACGTCGAGGAGCGCGACGTCGATGTATTGCCCCTCGCCGGTTCGCTCGCGATGCAGGAGTGCGGCGACGATGGCGTTGGCCGCGTACATGCCGGAGAAGAGATCGGCCACGGCGACGCCGACCTTCTGCGGCCCGCCGCCCGGCAGGTCGTCGCGCTCGCCGGTCACGCTCATGAGCCCGCCGAGTCCCTGGATCATGAAGTCGTAGCCGGGCCGGTCCCGGTAGGGGCCGTCCTGGCCGAATCCCGTGATCGAGCAATAGACGAGTCCTTCGTGGCCGGCGCGCAGCGCGGCGTAATCCAGGCCGTGGCGCGCGAGGTCGCCCACCTTGAAATTCTCCACGACGACATCGGAGGCCGCCGCGATCCGGCGCGCGATCGAGCGCCCCTCCTCGCACGCGATGTCGAGCGTCATCGACTTCTTGCCGCGGTTGGCCGACAGGAAGTAGGCGGCGTCCGGGGTGTCGCGGCCCTCGCGGTCGCGCAGGAAGGGCGGGCCCCACTTGCGCGTGTCGTCTCCCTGCCCCGGGCGCTCGACCTTGATCACTTCGGCGCCCAGGTCCGCGAGGTTCTGCGTGGCCCACGGGCCGGCGAGCACGCGGGAGAGGTCGAGGACGCGAAAACCGGAAAGGATTTGGCGCATGCAGTGAGATCCTGGGTCGCGGCGCCGCCCGGGCGCGGCACATGGGTTGCACGATGGCCGCGGGCCAGTTCGACAGCCGCGGCGGCGAACGCCGATTATAGGGGGCCGCCGCGCGTCGGTCCGGGCTTCCCCGCCTGATCGTCGCGCGGTTCCGCAGTCCCTTCATTGCCGGGGCTGAGGAGCACTTTATCCCGTAGAATGGCGACCGATCCGGCGAGGAGCCGGGCGTTCGCCATTCGCGCGCAGAGCAGAATCCCGAATCCATGCATTCCAAGGTGGCCGTCAAGGACTTGAAGATCGGCATGTTCGTCGCCGATCTCGACCGTCCGTGGATCGACACGCCCTTTCTGATCCAGGGATTCCTGATCGAGGACAAGCGCCAGATCGCCGAGCTGCAGGGCATGTGCAAGGTCGTGACGATCGACCGGGCGCGGTCGACCGGCACCGAGTTCCGGAAGTCGGCCGGTTCCTGGCAGCCCCCCGCCAGGTCGCCCGAGGCGTCGAATGTCGCCTTTGTCCGAACGGCGGGCGAGGCGCGAGGCCGCAGGAACGACGATGCGTTCATCTCGGCGCCCCGCGAGCCCTCGGCGACCGGAGCGGGCGGCGGCGGACTGGGTTCCCTCCTGGGCGCCCTTCGGGGACTGCTGCGAAAGTCCCGCAGGGGCCTGCCGGCGGTCCCTGTCGAAGCGGTGCCGGAAGCGGGGTCGGGCTCGCTCCTGCCCGACTCGGTCACGGTCACCATCTACCCGGACGCCTGCACCGTGGAGGAGGAAGTCGCGCCGGCGCGGGTGGCCTACGAGCGGACCTCCGACATGCTCGGCCGGATCGCCTCCGATGTCTGGGCCGGCCAGCCGGTCGAGATCGAAAGCGTCCAGGAAGTGGTCGACGAGATGGTCGAGAGCATGGTGAGAAACCCCGACGCGCTCATGTGGGTCGCGCGCCTGCGGGAGCAGGACATCACCACCTACGCCCATGGACTCCAGGTCGCCGTCTACCTGGTGGCCTTCGGCCGCCATCTCGGTTTCCCGAGAGCCGAACTCGCCCAGCTGGGCACCATCGGCCTGCTCCTCGACATCGGCAAGATGCGCCTGCCGCGCGAGCTCCTCGAGAAGAACGGCCGCCTCACCCCCCGGGAATTCGAACAGATGAAGGGCCACGTGGCGATGGGGCTCGAGATCCTCTCGTCCACGAAGAACTGGCCCGCCGAGGTGATCGAGGGCATCGCGCAGCATCACGAGCGCATGAACGGCAGCGGCTACCCGAACGCGCTCCCCGGGGAGCGGATCGGCATCTACGGCCGCATGGCCGGCATCGGCGATTGCTTCGCGGCGCTCACCAAGTCGCGGCCTTATGCGGACGCGGTGTCCTCCTACGAGGCGCTTCGCAGCATCACCGGCTGGGGCGGCGACTACTTCCACGCTCCCCTCACCGAGCAATTCGTGCAGGCCATCGGGGTCTTTCCCGTGGGATCCCTCGTCGAGCTCTCGACCGGCGAGGTCGCGGTCGTCGTCTCGCACAACAAGGTGCGCCGGCTGAAGCCCCGCGTGCTGCTGCTCACCAGCGCCGACAAGACGCCGTCGGACTACCCCGTCATGGTCGACCTGCTCTACGACCCGGTGATCGGCGGCGACGAGCCGGCCTTCATCCGGCGCAGCCTGCCCACCGGCGCGTACGGGCTCGATCCCCGGGACAACTACCTCTCGTGACCCCACCGGCCCCGCCCGGCGACACCGACTCGCGTTCGCCGACGCCGGGGGAAAGTGCGCGGGAAGACCTGCTGCGCTTCCTCGATCGCGAGACGGCGATCGCCCAGGCGACCCAGGGACGTCTCGCCGTCCTGCTCGTGGAGCTTCGACGCGTCGACCGCCTGCAGGCCCTGCTGAAGGGCCCGCCCGCGGCGGTGACCATTTCCCTGGTCCTCGAGCGCTTGCGCCCCGCCCTGCGCGCCGACGACCGCCTGGCCGCACTGAGCGAGGAGCAGGTCTGCATCGTCCTGCCCCGGATCGCGCACCCGACCCAGGCGGTGCTCGCGGCGGTGAAGTGCCTGCGCGCCCTGGACCGGCCGATCGCCCACGAAGGCGGCACGGCCGTCCTTCGGCCGTGCGTGGGCATCGCGACCGTGCCGGAGAACCTGGCCGACCCGGCGAAACTTCTCATGGCCGCCGACGTGGCGCGCCGCATCGCCGGAACCCGCGAGGAGGGCTACCACGTCTTCCAGAGCGAAGACAGCATCGAGGCCGAGGTCTACCACGGGCTCGACATCGACCTCCAGCGCGCCATCCGCTCGAACGAGCTCGAGGTCCACTACCAGCCGCAGGTGGAGCTCGCCACCGGCAGGCCCGTGGCCGCCGAGGCGCTGCTGCGCTGGCGCCACCCGACTTCCGGGCCGATCGCCCCGGCGACCGTGGTCGGCATCGCGGAGAGCACCGGGATCATCGGCACGCTCACCTTCTGGGTGCTGAACGCCGTGCTGCGCCATGCCGCGGCCCTCTCGAAGGAAGGCATCACGCCCCAGTTCAGCGTGAACCTCTCCACGCGGGCCCTCGTCGACTCGGAACTGCCCGAGATCGTCGAACAGGCGCTCGGCACCTGGAACGTGCCGCCGGGGAGGATCACCCTCGAGATCACCGAGAGCTCGATGATCGGGGACGCGGAGCGCTCGATGGCCATGCTCACGCGGCTGAAGGGCACGGGCGTGCAGCTCTCCATCGACGACTTCGGCACGGGCTATTCCTCGCTCGCCTACCTCAAGCGGTTTCCCGTGGACGAACTGAAGATCGACAAGCTCTTCGTGAGCGGGCTTCTCGCCGATCGGGGTGACCACAAGATCGTGCGTTCCGTGATCGATCTCGCCCACAACTTCGATCTGCGCGCGGTCGCCGAGGGCGTGGAGGACGAGCCCACGCGGGCCGAGCTCGCGCGCATGGGGTGCGATCTGGTGCAGGGCTTCCTCGTCAGCCGGCCGCTGCCCGACCGCGAATTCCGCGCGTGGTGGATCGCCATGGAGAAGGGACGGTGAATCGCGGTTTCTACACCATCATGGCCGCGCAGTTCTTCTCGTCCCTGGCCGACAATGCGCTGCTGATCGCCTCGATCGCGCTCCTGCTGCAGCTGGACGGCCCCGCCTGGCTGACACCGCTGCTCAAGTTCTTCTTCACCGTTTCCTACGTGATGCTCGCGGCGTTCGTGGGCGCCTTCGCCGATTCGATGCCCAAGGGCCGCGTCATGTTCACGACCAACCTGGTCAAGATCTTCGGCTGCGCCCTGCTCTTCTTCCACGACGTGTTCGGCATCCCGGGGCTCGCGCCGCACTGGTACGTCCTCGCCGCCTACGCCGTGGTGGGTCTGGGCGCGGCGGCCTACTCGCCGGCCAAGTACGGCATCCTGACGGAGCTGCTGCCGCCGGAACAGCTGGTCGTGGCCAACGGCTGGATCGAGGGCCTCACGGTGCTCTCGATCGTGATCGGCACGGTGGTGGGCGGAGTCCTCATCGGCGCGCGTGTCTCGGCCGTCCTGCTGTCCTTCGACTTCCCCTACATCGATACCGGGGTCGACTCCCCGGCCGAGGCGGCGATTCTCGTGATCGCCGGCATCTACGTCGTGGCCGCCCTCTTCAACCTGGCCATCCCGGACACGGGCGCGCGCTACAAGCACCAGGAGCGCAATCCCGTGCGTCTCGTCGTGGAATTCGCGCACTGCTTCACCACGCTCTGGACCGACAAGCTCGGCCAGATCTCGCTCGCGGTGACGACGCTCTTCTGGGGCGCGGGCGCCACGCTCCAGTTCATCGTCCTCAAGTGGGCCGAGCAGCACCTGAACCTGCCGCTTTCACGGGGCGCGATGCTGCAGGGCGTCTCGGCGGTCGGCATCGCGATGGGCGCGGTCCTCGCCGCGCGCCTCATCCCGCTCAAGCGCGCGGTGGCCGTGCTTCCCGTGGGCATCCTGATGGGGTTCTCCGTGATGAGCCTCATCGGCGCCACCTGGATGCCGCTCGTCTACCTGCTCCTGGTCCTCGTGGGCGCGATGGCGGGTTTCTTCGTGGTGCCGATGAACGCGCTGCTGCAGCACCGCGGCCACGTCCTGCTGTCGGCGGGCCATTCGATCGCGGTGCAGAACTTCAACGAAAACGTGAGCATCCTGGTGATGCTCGCCCTCTACGCCCTGATGATCCGGCTCGACCTGCACATCAACGCGATCATCGTCGTCTTCGGCGTCTTCGTGGCGCTCACGATGTTCCTCGTGATGCGCTGGAACGCCGCCAACCACCGCGCCGACCCGAACCTCGACCTGCTCATCGGCCAGGCCAAGCACTAGCCGGGGGCGTCTCAGGACTCGGCGGTCGCGGCGTAGTTGAGGAACTCGTCGGGGCTCACGCGGATCGCGGCACCGGTCGGGCAGGCTCGCACGCACGCCGCGCCCCCGGGCAGGTCCTTGCACATGTCGCACTTCACGGCCTTCTTCGGGATCTCCTTGCCCTTGGGCCTGGGCTCCATGCCCGGCTCGGGTCCCAGGCCCAGCACGAGCCAGGACCACAGGCTCGGGCGGCGGCGCTTCGGGTCCACCGGCGCCAGCTGGATCACGCCGTAGGGGCAGTTTCTCTCGCAGTTGCCGCAGCCGATGCAGCTGTCGTTCACGAACACCTCGCCGTTGGGCGAGCGGTGGATCGCGTCCGGGGGGCAGTCCTTCATGCAGTGCGGATGCTCGCAGTGCCGGCATGACGTCGGCACGTGGATCTCGGCGAAGGTCGGCCCCGCCTCCCGGTCCAGGCGCGACGTCCCGTCGTGCACGTCGGCGCAGGCCTTCTCGCAGTTGTCGCAGCGCACGCACAGGGATTCGTCGATGAGCAGGACGTCGGTCGCCTCGCCCACGCCCTGCTGCAGCAGGAAGGCGATGACGTTGCCCGGGTCGGGCTCGGCCTCCATCGCCGCGTTCACGCGCAGGCGGTCGAGGAAGCGCGACTCCATCTCCTCGCGCCACCTGGGATTCCTGCCGAGCACGCGCTTGAAGACCTCCGCGTCGAGCACGACCGCCTCCGTCGTGACGGCCGCCCGCACCGTGGCCGAGCGCGGCGTGTCCGTGAGCAGCGCCATCTCGCCCACGTAATTGCCCGCGGAAAGGTAGGAGAGCACCACTTCCCGCCCCGCGATCGTGCGCGAGACCATCACCGAGCCGCGGCGCAGCAGGTACAGGCCGTCGGAGGCATCGCCTTCGTTGAAGAGGACCTCGTTGCCGCCGTACTTGCGCACCGCGACGCCGCTCGCGACCAGTTCCGCGAGCTCGCTCTCCGGCAGCATCGGCGCGAGGTAGGCGCGCACGGCGCGCTTGAGGAAGGTCTCGTCGACCAGCCTGCGGACCGTCTCCACGGAGGCCACGAGCTTCAGCATCGCGCGGCGCGGCGCCTCGATCAGGGCGCAGTGCGGGCCGGCGCGCACGGTGCTCGACCGGCGCCTGCCGGAAATGAGGCCGAGTTCGCCGAAGAACTCCCCGGCGCCCAGCACGAACTCCTTGCCGCCGTCGCCCTCGATCCGCACGTCGCCCGCGACGATCATGAAGAACGAGTTGGTGTAGTCGTTGCGCTTGAACAGGATCTCGCCCTGCGGCGGCGTGGAAATCTCGCTCTCCAGCATGAACTCCCGAAGCTGCAGGCGGTTCACGCCGCGCAGCAGCGGCACCTGCGACTGGATCACGTCGAGCACCTGCGACACCTTCTTCGACCGCGAGAAGTTCACGAACTTCTTCGCGAGCAGCGGCTCGTCGGCCGGCTCGACTTCCTTGCCCAGGGCCGACTCGACCACTTCATAGCCCTGGTTCATCGCCTGCTTGATGAGCGGGTAGCCGCCCAGGGCGCCGACGATGTAGAGACCGGCCACGTTCGACTCGTAGGTGTCGGAGAGCTCCGGCACGGCGTTCGGGTCGGCCGAGGGGAACTTCACGCCGAAGCCCTCGACCAGCTTCCTCGGCGGGATGCCGCCCAGGCGCGCGATGATCCGGTGGCACTCGATGGTGTCGGGGCCGTCCGGGCTCTTCACGGCGAAGCGAAGCGGCACCTCGCCGCCCACGCGCTCCACCCCGGCCGCCGAGGTGCCGTAGCGGATCTCGACCCGCCCTTCCTTGATCGCGGCGAGGACGAGCGTGAGGTTGCCCTCCTTGCAGCGCGTGAACTCCTCGTTGCGGTTCACCAGGATGACGCGGTTCTGCTCCGAGAGCGCCAGCGCATTCTCGATGGCCGCATCGCCCGCGCCGACCACGACGATCGTCTCGTCCTCGTATTCCCCGGGATCGTCCAGCTGGTACTGCACGCCCTCCAGGGTCTCTCCCTCGACGCCCAGTTTCCTCAGGTTTCCCTGCAGGCCGATGGCGAGCACGATCTTCCTGCAGAAATAGACCTCGCCCTGCTTCGTCTTCACCTCGAAGCGGTTGTCCTCGCCGGTGATCGCCACGGCCTCCTGGCCGTACTGGATGTTCACCTTGTGCTTCTTCAGGTCCGCGTCCCACTTCTCGAGGATTTCCTCGCGCTTGCCGGCGGCGAAGCTCATGGGGCTCCTGAGCGGCAGGATCTGCGGCTCGGCCATCACGTGCTTGCCCTTCTGGTACTTGTAGATGGTGTTGGAGGCCTGCTTTTCGCTCTCCAGCAGCACATGCGAGACGCCGAGCTCGGCGGCGTGGGCGGCGGCCGACAGGCCCGCGGGACCCGAGCCGATGATGCCCACCTTGTACCAGCGGAATTCCGTTCTCTGATCGAATTGGGAGGACATGGGGGTCACCTCGCCACGATGGTCTTCAGGCCGCCCAGCGCCGCCTGGAAGCGCTCGAGCCGGTACTTCTCGTCGTCCTTCACCGTCTCGAACACCCGGTCGAGGGCGGCATTGGCGGCGCGCACGTCGCCGAGGGCGCCGCGGCGGGCAAGGAAATTGAGCACGCTCGCGATCGCCATGGACGCCTGCTCGGCGCCCGCGTAGTCGCCGAACTGGCCGGCCAGCCCGTCGTCCACGAGCCCGGCCAGGATCGCCCGCAGGTCGCGGTCGCCGAACTCGCGGTCACGCAGCTTCCCGACCACCGCATCGAGCCCCTTGCGCAGCTTTCGGGCCGCCTCCATCGCGTCGCCGCCCTCGCCGGCCACGGCCCGGTGGAGTTGCAGCACGAGGTCGTTGAACGCCGCGCTCTCGAGGGGATAGGTCTGCCGGACGATCTGGCGGAGCATCAGGAGGTTCGCGTCGTTGAAACGGATGGTGCCGGGGCGTGTTCCCACGCGCGGCTTCCAGCGTGTTTCCGACATCGGGTGGTGGCAGGCGTGGCAGTCGAAGACGACCAGCTCGGGGAAGAGGCCGTCGCGGCCGCGCTTCGGGTCGAGCACCACGTCCAGCTGCTCCTGGGCGGCGAGGGCCTGCCCGATCGCCCACACGCGCACGCCGTCCCAGCGGCCCTTGCGCTTCTGCCAGTCCTCGTCGACGACGAAATGCGGCGGCTGCGTCTGCGTGAAGGTGTCGAGTTCGAAGCTGATGCGCGGGTGCCCCGCGCCCATGATGCGATGGGTGACGAACTTGTCCTTGTTGCCGAAATGGCACGAAAGGCAGAGCCGCGCGAGCGCCACGGGATCGTCCGTCGGGTACAGCCCGTCTTTCACGTTGCCCTCGTGGGTCGCGCCGGGCGCGACGTGGGACTTGATCCAGTTCTCCGCGGGTCCGTGGCAGGCCTCGCAGCTCACGCCGTCGGACGCCTTGAAACGCTCGCCCTGGCGTGCCGCCGGCGGGTTGTGGCCGTGGCAGTCGACGCAGATCTTCGCCTCGTGGGCGGGCTGCTTCAGGCCCAGGTTCGCGACGATCCGCTTGCTGCGCTCGTTCCACAGGACCTGGTTGGCGCGAAGCGCATGCTTGTCCACGCGCGACCAGGTGACGTACTCGTTCTGCAGGACGTTCGAGCCCTTCCATTGGCTGATGGACCCGTGGCACAGGCTCGAGGCGCAATTGACCACGCCGAGGTGCTTCGCGTCGGCCTCGTAGGGAAGCGGCGGCGTCTCGGCCGCCCGCGCGAGCAGGGCCGCCAGGGCAAGTCCTGCTGCCAGTAGTCGTCTCATCGCGCCTCCGCCTTCCTCGCTTCGCCCGGCGGCCTGGGAGCGCGATCGGCCGGCGGCCTCGCGTCCCGGAAATCCCCGGGCTTTCCGGTGTCGTCCACGGTCCAGACCTTGCCGTCCGGACCCAGGTAGAACTTCTGCAGCTCGTCGCGCGTGAACGGGCGCGCGCCGATCCGTCCGAAGACCGCGATCTGCCCGCCGGTCTCGTCGGCCGCCCGGTCGCGATCGAGTCCCTTGGCGAGCGAAAGCGCGGGCGAGGCGGTCTCGCGCCAGGCGATCACCCGTGGCCGGGGCTCCGGGCTGAAACCGTAGAACTTCGGCTGGATCTCGGGCGAGGTGAGCTGCAGGACCTTGAGTCCGTTCGTCCCGTCGGCCACGTAGGCGATGGCCGAGGCATTGGTGGTGGCCACCACGACGTCGCGCGCGTCGTTCAGCTTCCCGCCGTCGTCGAAAGCCAGGTGCAGGCGCGGCTCGCGCGGGCGCTCCACGTCGACGATGGCGAGCCCCTGCCTGCCCGCGGCAACGTAGGCATAGGTTCGCGCGAGGTAGACGCGCCGCGCATCGGCGAGCGCGACCCGGGCGCCGGCGACCAGCGCCGCCTTTTCCGGGACGGTCACGTCGATCACCGCGAGGCCTTCGTCGTCGGTCACGAAGAGGTAGCGGAACTGGAGCGCGGACGCCCGCGCCCCGCGCAGGGGCACCACGGCGACCTTGCGCGGCTTCAGCGGATCATCGAGGTCGAGGACCACGAGCCCCGCATCGGCCGCGACGTAGACGTACCGGCCGCCGATGGTGAGGTGGCGCGCGCCGCGCAGGATGCCCTCCTCGTTCCACGTGATCGCGCGCTGGAGGAAGTTGTTCCGCGGCTCGCCGTCCGAGAGCGTGTTCACGTCGACCAGGATGAGGCCTTCCTCGGCGTCGGTGACCAGCGCGTACTGGTAGATCGGGTGGAAGGGCTGCTCCTGGTTCACCTTGCGCATGAGCTCGCCCTGGTTTCGCCCCGGCGCGATCGGCTGGTTGGTGGGCAAGGCGACGCAGGTCGCGTTCCTCGAGGCGACGTGCGTGTCGTGGCCGAGCGGCGAAAAGGGCGCGGTGACGATGCGCTGCGAGATGCCCTTGTTGGCGATGGAAGCCACGTCGTAGACGCGCAGCCCGCCGGCGCCTTCGGCGGAGTAGAAGTACTCGCCGCGCAGCATCACGCAGCCCGAGGGCCCCCCGGCCGCGTGGTCGTGCGCCTCGGGCAGGCGCCGCCCGCGCTTCTCGTGGTCGGCGTACCAGTCCGGGTAGGCATAGCGGTGCAGGTAGCTGCCGATGACGGCCTGGGGCTCCTCCCACTCGGTCACCTGGACCGCCTGCACGTGGCGCTCCTCGCCCACCCAGGCGTTGAAGCCCACGAAGTTCACGAAGTTGGTCCCCTGCAGCAGGAGCTGCGCCATGATCGCGTTGTTGTCGTCCTTGCCGGAGACGTGGCAATCCGAGCAGCCCTTCGTCTCGGTCTTCCTTTCCGTGTGCGGGTAGTGCGGCGCGAAGGCCTGCGAGGAGAACCCGCTCGCCGCCACCGGCGCCTGCTGGATGTAGATGCGCTCGCGGTTGATGTTGGTCGAGGAGAGCACCAGCGCCGAGGACGATCGGATCGGCGCGATCCGGCCGCCCTTCACCGGCCCGTGCCGGCCGAGCTGGAACATGTCGTCCCGGGCCACCTGCGGGTTGTAGGTGGCGAAGTTGCGCGTCTCGCCGCCCTCGTAGTGGTGGCGCTCGGTCTTCGCATTCGCCTGGATGGGCAGGTGGCAGCCGCCGCAGCTCGTGGTCCAGGACAGGTGGCAGGTGAAGCAGGTCATCTTCTCGTCGGCGTGCGCGTAGTCCTTGCCGCCCGGCCCCCACTGCCCCTTGCGGCCTTCCTCGCCGGCGCGCATGAGCTTCGCGCGCGCGGCGCGCTCGTTGTACTTCGGATTGCCCGGGGTCACCGAGTCCTTCACGAGCGACATCTCCCATTCGAGGTCCGGGTAGATCGCCGAGCGCTGGTAGAGCTTGCCCTCGCGCCACTCGAAGCGCCTGCGCCCGTCCTGCGTGCGCAGGAGCGACATGTCCATGCCGCCGGGGCGGGCGGCGGGGCCGGAGGTTCGCAGCGTCGGGTACTTCGAGGCGGTGCCATGGCAATCGCGGCAGTCGACCTCGACGGCGGCGGCGACCTCGCCGTAGATGTGGCCGTTGCCGTGCATGTCCTGCGAGAAATGGCAGTCGACGCAGTGGAACCCGACGTCCAGGTGGATCGAGGTGAGGTGGACCGCCTTCTTGAACTTCTGCGGATCCTCGTCGGCGACGGCCTTGCCGTCCTTGTCGAGGAGCGTTCCCTTGCGGTCGCGCTTGAAGACGGCGCGGAAGTTCCAGCCGTGGCCGTGGTAGTCGGCGAACTGCGTGTCCTTCAGCTGCGGATTGAGGCCCGAGACGTTCCTCATGAACTCGGGGTCGCTCCACTTGCCGCGGATGGCCGCCTCCTCGGGATTGCGGTCGAGGATCCTGCGGGCTTCCTCCGCGCTCGGGTACTTCTGCTTCTGCGGCCACATGAAGGGCGCGTCCGACTCGTAGTCCCACATGATCGTGCCGTAGTAGGAATTCACGAACACGTTGGGCTGGTGCATGTGGCAGATCATGCATTGCGACGAGGGGATGGCGCGCGTGAATTCGTGGCGGATCGGATGCCCGGGCTCGTTCCTCGGGATGGTCGGGTCCTTCGTGGCGGTCTCGCCCAGGTGGCCGAATTTCGCGTAGACGCCGGAATGCTTCTCGTCGCGGTCGTTCGCGTAGACGGTGTGGCAGGCGCTGCACCCCGACGAGCGATAGTCGCCGGGCTGCTCGTTGGTGCCCAGGAACCAGAGGTGCGGGTCGTTCAGCCGCGTCTTGGTGATGTTGATGACCGGCACCGCGATGCGGCTTCCGGTGCCGGGTCCGCGGTTCGACTGCTTGAGGTCGGGCCGGCCCGGCTCGTCGAGGCGCTGCAGCACGCCGGTGTTGTTGGGCAGCCCGATCTCCGGGAACTGCGAGGAGATCACGCGCCCGCCGCGCTCGAAGACGCGGAAGACATCCGCCGGCGGGATCGTCTCCCACGAGGGCAGCGCCGTGACGCTCGGCAGGATGCCCTTCTCGACCAGGTAGTCCGTCGGCTTCACCGGGTTCACGAGCGTGGCGCCGATGCCGTCTCGCGTGTAGGCCTCGCCGAGGATGTAGCGCTTGAACGGCAGGATCCCGTTGTTGTACGCCGCCCCGCCCCAGAGCATCGCGGAGGTGGACATGAGGCTGCGTTCGGAGGCCTGGATGATCGGGAGGTGGCAGGCCCCGCAGGCCTCGCGCGCGACTCGCAGGTCGCCCGGGTTCACGAACCGGATGTACTCGGGCGCCTCGCGGTTGAGCAGGGTATAGCTGCCTTCCGGGTTGGCGCTCGAGGGCCACTTCCACGACTTCGGGTAACGCGGGCTCACGTGGGACTTCTCGAGCGCCGCGAGGTAGGCGAGGTCCTGGCGCTCCGCCTGCGCGGGTTTCTCGACGGCGGCGTCGCCGCCGTGGCAGTCGGTGCAGCCGAGCACCACCGCCGGGTTCTGGTGCATGGTGTGCCGGTCCGTGGCGGTGTGGCAGCTCATGCACCCGGTGCTCTTCGCGTGCGCCTGCGCGGCGGTCTGGCGCTCCGGCGCCGGCGGATGCGTGACGTGGGCGCGGGCCACCGCCTGCTCGGCGCCGGTATCGGCCCGCACGGCCAAGGCGAGCGCGATGGCGGCGCAGGCAAGGCTCAGTCGTCGCGTGGAGTTCATGTCGGTGCCCGGTTGCCCGCGAGGTTCAGTAGTTGAGGATCAGGTTCACGAGGATCGAGTACTGCGGCCCGCGGCGATCCTCGTCGTAGAGTTGCTTCAGGCCCTTGCCGGGCACGAGCGCGGCCGCCGAAGCGTTGAGCACGAGGTTCTGGCTCACGAAGGGCCGGTACTGCACGCCCGCCGAGACGTCCCAGCCGATTTCCCGCTCCGGCGGCGCCTGGTTGCGAAGCACGCCCAGCACGGTGGTGTCCTGGAAGCGCAGGTAGGACAGGTTG
>Ga0073904_10001234_pt1 | contig 19064 bp, 18 predicted proteins | sample KloWWTrecipitate_FD_66668 | JGI IMG/M metagenome (GOLD analysis project Ga0073904, IMG submission 66668) | Active sludge microbial communities from Klosterneuburg, Austria, studying microevolution and ecology of nitrifiers - Klosterneuburg... | ecosystem: Engineered > WWTP > Aerobic digester >... | reverse complement strand
TTACCGTCTGGACGATGATGTCGGGTTGACGGTCGAGCTTTCGGCCACCACGGACGCACCGACCCATGTGAACCTGACCCAGCATTCCTATTTCAATCTGGATGGCGCGGGCACCGTCGCGAACCACCAGCTTCAGCTTTTTGCCGATGCCTATACCCCGGTCGATCGCCATCTGATCCCGACCGGAGAGATTGCGCCCGTCACGGGCACACGTTTTGATTTTCGCACGCCACGCGTCTTGTCAGGGGCGGGCGGGCCGCTTGATCACAATTTTGTCCTGTCCGGGGCGGCAGGGGCAGGGGGGGATAGGCTCGCGGCCAGGTTGATCTCCGCGTCCGGGGATTTGACACTGGAAGTCGTAACCACCAAGCCCGGCCTTCAGGTCTATGACGGGGCCAAGATCGCGGTGCCCGTGCCGGGGCTGGGCGGTCGGACCTATCAAGCAGGCGCGGGGCTCTGCCTTGAGACGCAATATTTTCCCGATACGCCCAATCAACCGACCTTTCCGCCAAGTGTTCTGCTTCCGGGTCAGACCTATGCACATCGCACGGTTTTTCATCTGCGGGTCCGAGACTAAACGGCCTTTGATTCGACTGACAACCTAGGGACGGTTTTCGTTTGTGATCAGCGATTTGCTGCCGATGCTGCATATGCTGCAAGGAATGGCTGCATTTGCAGCATTTCAGGGCGCTTTGACGACTTTACATTGAGTTCCGAATGGCGGATATGCGCCAACGGCATGGGTTGGCGGCTGGTTTTGCCCCCTCCGATATGAGATTGAGTGCGCAGCGCTGAACGAAGTCTTCGGAATGACTGAAATAAACAATATCAGCCGCGTATCATTGACGCGGCGCCAGATCATGGCGAACGGGATGGCCTTTGGGGCGCTTCTCTCTTCGACGGCGGTGCCGACGATCCTGAGGGCGCAAGAAGCGGCACCCGCTGCGGGCGAGCCCTTCAGCTTCGACATCCTGACAGAGACGATGCGAGCACGGTCGACGGGCGAAGATCCGGTTGCGCCGCTCCTGTCGGATTTCCTCGCCTCGCTCGACTATGACAAATACAACCTCATCCAGTTCTGGCCGAAACGTGCCCGCTGGTCCGAGAAAGGGTCGAGCTGGCGGGTCCTGCCCTTCCATATGGGGTGGCTCTTCAAGGAACCCGTGCATGTCCACGAGATCGTGGATGGCCGTGCGGCGGAAATCACCTTTACCACCGCGGATTTCGAATATCGCGGCAAGCTGAAGGACGAGGTTCCGGCCGATTTCGCGCTACCGGGCGTGGCCGGGTTCAAGCTGAACCATCCGGTCAACCGCCCTGACCTGTTCGACGAGGTCATTTCGTTCGTCGGCGCCAGCTATTTCAGGGTGCTGGGGCAGGGCAATGCCTATGGGCTGTCGTCGCGCGGGTTGGCGATCAACACCGGCATGTCGAAGGCCGAAGAATTTCCGCGCTTCACCGGCTTCTGGCTGGAAAAGCCCGCGCCGGGGGCTGAGACTGTGGTGGTTTATGCCGCGCTCGACAGTGCGAGCGTGACCGGGGCCTATCGTTTCGTCATCACGCCGGGCATCGCGACGACCGTCGATGTGACGGCGCGCCTTTTCTTCCGTGCCGAAGTGGAAGAGCTGGGCATCGCGCCCCTGACCTCGATGTTCCTATATGGCGAGGTCAACCGCGCCCGCTTCGACGATTACCGCCCACAAGTGCATGACAGCAGCGGGCTGCGCATCGTGCGTGAAGATGGCGACGTGATCTGGCGGGCGTTGAACAACCCGCTGCAACTTGCATCGTCCTACTTCGCCGAAACGCGCCCGCGTCGGTTCGGTCTGCACCAGCGTGACCGGGATTTCGCCGCCTATCAGGATGCCGAGGCGCATTACGAACTCCGCCCCTCAGTTGATATCGAGCCGATCGGCGACTGGGGCGCGGGCCGGGTGCGTCTGGTCGAGATCCCTTCCGACTTGGAAGTGCATGATAACATTGTTGCTTATTGGGTGCCCGAGCAGAAACCCGCCGCTGGCGATGCGCTGGAACTGGCCTACCGGATGCATTGGGGCCGCCTGCCGGTTCCCGAAGCCGAAGATCGGGCTATTGTCTTGGAAACGCGCGGCGGTGTCGGCGGCGGGGCAGGGCTGGACAATCCGCCCGACACGCGGAAATTCGTCGTTGATTTCAAGGGCGGCATGCTCAGCCGCCTTCCGGGCGACGACAAGAACATCGAGCCGGTCGTCACGGCGACCAATGGCAAGGTTGATGTCGTGACGCTCCACAAGATTGATGGCACGGATATCTGGCGGTTGGTCGCCGATATCGCGTCGGAGACAGGTGCCGTGTGCGAGTTGTCGGCCCATGTTGCGGGCTATGGGCGCAAGCTCTCTGAAATCTGGATGTTCCAGTGGGTGAAACCATGACTTTGACCGCATCGCTTTCCATTCCTCAGCCGGGCTTCGTTCCTGCGGATCAGCCCGATGTGCAGATGATGCTCGTGGCGGGCCGACTTCCTGACGCGCCAATGGCTATGCCGACGCAGATCCTTGAACAGAAGCGGACGCCCTTCGCCTTCTTGAAGGCCCTTTTCGACGGACCGCTCAGGCCCGCCGGGGCCTAAGATGCAGGCCCGCCCCCCCAGCGTGGAACAAACCCCGCGCCGCGTGCTGATCTTGCGCGCGGCGGCTGTGTTTTTGTCGCTGGTGATCGGGGTGGGCGCGGCGTCGATCTATTTGCAATATTCGGCGGTGAACGGACTGACGGTTCTGTGCCTGGTCAGCGCGTTCTTTCTGTTCCTGTCTACGACCTGGCTTGCCTGGGGGGCCTGTCTGGGGCTGGTGGGTCTGAAACCGTTTCCGGCCGCTCCGACGATGCCAAATCCCGCCCCGCCAACCGGGCGGACGGTGGTTCTGGTTCCGGTCTGCAACGAGGAGCCGACCGTGACCTTCGCCCGGGTCGCGGCGATGTATCGTTCCGTTTGCACGGCAACCGACCTGCCTGTGCATTTCGCCATCCTGTCGGACACGCGCGATGCCGCGATTGCGCAGGCCGAGGAGAAATGGTTCGCGCATCTTTTGACTGACACCGGCGGGCAAGGCCGTATCTTCTATCGCCGCCGCAGCCAGAACACCGGGCGCAAAGCCGGCAATATCGAAGATTTCTTTGCCCGTTCGGGTGGGGCCTATGACTTTGCCCTGATCCTTGATGCCGACAGCCTGATGGAAGGCGCGACCATCGTCGAGATGATCCGCCGGATGGAGGCGGATCCCGCGCTTGGCCTTTTGCAGACCTTGCCGGTGGTGGTGCGGGCGCAATCTATTTTCGGGCGGGTGATGCAGTTCGCGGCCGCCTTCTTCTCGCCGGTCTTTTCGCGGGGACTGGCGCGCCTTCAGGGCCATACGGGACCGTTCTGGGGCCACAATGCCATGGTGCGCGTCCCGGCCTTCGCCTCGTCTTGCGGATTGCCGGTCCTGTCCGGCCCGCCGCCGTTCGGGGGCCATATCCTCAGCCATGATTATGTCGAAGCCGCACTTCTGGCGCGGGCAGGCTGGAAGGTGCGGCTCGATACTGACCTGAAGGGTTCCTACGAGGAAGCGCCCGAAAGCATTGTCGAACATGCCAAGCGCGACCGGCGCTGGTGTCAGGGCAATCTTCAACATCTGCGCATCATCGCAGCACCGGGCCTTAAACCCTGGAGCCGCTTCGTCTTCCTTCAAGGCGTCTTTGCCTATATCGCGCCGGTCCTTTGGGCCGGTTTCCTGATCACGGTTATCGTGGACCGTGCGACCCAGCCGCCGCCCGACTATTTCCCTGACCCGCACCAGTTCTTCCCGGTCTTCCCCAGTGACGAGACGGCAAAGGCCATCGGCCTTGCGATCGGCATCTTCGGCCTCTTGATCATGCCGAAGCTTCTGACTGCGGCCGAGGCCGTGCTGACCGGGCGCGTGCGCCGCTTTGGTGGTCGCCGGGTGGCGATGAGGTCGGTGATCGCCGATTTCCTGCTTCTGAGCACCATGGCGCCGGTCTTGATGGCCTATCAGACCCGGTCGGTCTGGCAGGTGCTGATGGGCCGCGACGGGGGATGGCCGCCCAACGTGCGCGGCGACGCAACGCTCAGTCTGCGCGAAGCCTGGGCCGCCAGCCGGTTCATCGTGCTTGTGGGCGCGCTTGGCCTTGGCGTCGCGCATTTCCTGACCGCGCACATCTTCTTGTGGGTCTTGCCGGTGATCGTGCCGATGATCCTTGCGCCGGTCATCATCTCGTTCAGTTCGCGTCTCAGCCGCCGCGACGATCCCCTGTCGCCGACGGCGCGGCTTTTCACCACGGCCGAGGAACTGCGCACACCCGCCATTCTTTTGCTGCATGACCAGATCCTGTCGCGCTGGCTGACGGCGCCCGCGCCCGCGGACGCCAGCGGAAAACCCATGATTTCTCCGCCGGTCATGGCCGGTCAGATGGAGCCTGCCCGTGCCTGACATCCAGACCAAACGCGTGCCGGGGCCAGTGCCCCGCAGCGCTGATCCCGTTGCCCTGCGCCTTGTGCAGCCCGTGACCGAAGAGGTTCCCGCCGCAGCGCCGCGCGCCCGGAAAGTGCGCGACCGCCGGATCGACATGTTCCGTGGCTTGGCGCTTGCCATGATCTTTATCAACCATGTGCCCGGCACGATCTTCGAGCTGGCGACGAGCCGCAACTTCGGCTTTTCCGACGCGGCGGAGGGGTTCGTCTTCCTGTCGGGTGTTTCGGCCGCCCTGGCCTATGCCGCCGCGATGAGTGGCCCGAAGCTCTGGCCCGGTGTCTCGAAAATCTGGGGCAGGGCCTGGACGCTCTATCTCGTGCACCTTCTGGTGACGGTCTGGGTCATCGGTATCGCGGCTGCGGCCATGCGCTTCGGCGGAGCGAGCGATTTGCTGTTGAAAGACAATATCCAGTATCTTTTCAAGGACATGGCGGGCGTTCTGACCGGGTTGCCGCTGATGACCCACCAGATCGGCTATGTGAACATCCTGCCGATGTATGCGATGCTTCTGCTGGCATGCCCGGCACTGATCCTTGCCGGACGTACCGCGCCCCGGCTGACGCTGGCAGGATCGGTTGCGCTGTGGCTGGCGGCGGGGTTGTGGATGATCGACCTGCCGAACTTCCCCACGCCGGGGGGGTGGTTTCTGAACCCCGTCTCCTGGCAGCTTCTCTTTGTTCTGGGGCTTCTGACCGGGCTCGCGCTGCGCAAGGGCGACCGGTTCGTGCCGCGCCATCGCGGGCTGATCTTTGCGGCCGCGAGTGTTCTGATCCTGTCGCTGATCTGGGTAAAGGTTCCGGCCTTTGCCGACAGGGCCAACGCGTTCCTGGGCAAGTTGTCGACCATGGGCGTGCCCTCTCTCATCCGCAATTTCGACAAGACCTATCTGTCCGTGCCGCGTCTCTTCCACGCCCTCGCGCTGATCTACCTTGTGACGGCCTTGCCCATTGTGCGCGTAGTGGCCGATAGCCGCTGGTCTGAACCGCTGGCGCAGATGGGGCGCGTCGCCCTGCCGGTCTTTGCGTTGGGCACGATCCTGTCCTTCGCCGCCCGTGCAGTGAAGGCAGTACTCGGTGATAGCATGTTGCTCGACAGTGCGCTCATTCTGGGCGGCGTCTTTCTATTGTGGGCCTTTGCCTATTGTCTGGAACGGGCGCGCGCGGCCGCCAAAGCGGGCGCTTGACAAACCCCGCGCCCGGTGACCCCATCCGACGCCGGAGATTTGAACGGAGTGCGCCCTTGTCCGACGCTTTCATTTGCGCCATGCGCCGTACCCCCATCGGCCGTTTTGGCGGCGTCCTGTCGGGCGTGCGCACCGATGATCTGGCCGCCCATGCGCTGAAGGCGCTTCTGGCCGATCACCCCGCCCTTGACCCGACCGCGATTGACGAGGTCGTGCTCGGCTGCGCCAACCAGGCGGGAGAAGACAATCGCAATGTGGCGCGCATGGCCTTGCTTCTGGCCGGGCTGCCCCAGTCGGTGCCGGGCCTGACCGTGAACCGGCTCTGCGGGTCGGGGATGGATGCGGTTCTGGCGGGCGCTCGGGCCATCCGCGCGGGTGAGGCCGATCTGATCGTCGCAGGCGGCGTCGAAAGCATGAGCCGCGCCCCCTTTGTGATGCCGAAGGCCGAAGCGGCCTTTTCGCGGCAGGCAGAAATCCATGACACGACGATAGGCTGGCGCTTCGTCAATCCGCTGATGAAGGCGCAATATGGCGTGGAGTCGATGCCCGAAACCGCCGAGAATGTTGCGCAGGACCATGCAGTCGCGCGCGCCGATCAGGATGCTTTCGCGCTGCGCAGCCAGATGCGTGCGGTCGCGGCGCAGGGCAATGGTCGCTTTGCCCGCGAGATCGCGCCGGTCAGCATCCCGCAGCGCAAGGGCGAGCCGCTGATCGTTGCCGATGACGAACATCCGCGCGCGGGAACCACGCTGGAAAGCCTCGCGCGTCTGCCTGCGCCCTTCCGTCAGGGCGGCACTGTTACGGCGGGGAATGCGTCGGGCGTGAATGACGGCGCGGCGGCGGTCTTGATCGCGTCTGATGCCGCGATCCGCGCGCATGGGCTGACACCGCTGGCGCGCATCATGGGCGGTGCCGCTGCCGGGGTCGCGCCACGGGTCATGGGCATGGGGCCGGTGCCGGCGGTCGAAAGGCTCTGTGCGCGTCTGTCGCTGACGCCCGCTGATTTCGGGGTGATCGAGCTGAACGAGGCATTTGCCGCGCAGGCGCTGGCCGTCCTCAGGGCGCTTGGGCTGCCGGACGATGCGGACCATATCAATCCCAACGGCGGGGCGATTGCGCTGGGTCATCCCCTTGGCATGTCGGGGGCCCGGATCAGCGGCAGCGCCGCGATCGAGCTGGCCGCTGGTCAGGCGCGCTACGCCCTTGCCACCATGTGCGTGGGGGTCGGTCAGGGCGTTGCCATCGCGCTTGAGCGGGTCTGACCATGCTTAGGCTGTGCCTATGCAGCGGCACGCCATCCTTTACTTGCTTTGCAGGCGCAGGCGGTCAGAGTGGCCGCGCCTGATCGGCACGCCCGCGCGACAAGGAGACGGTGATGGAACTGGCAACGCTGGACATTCTTGATCGGCTGGTGGCCTTCGCATCGGTCAGCAGCCGTTCGAACCGGGATATTGCCGGCTGGATCGAGGCCTATTTGCGTGACCTCGGCTTTGATGTGCGCCCCGTGCCCAGCCCCGACGATCAGAAGGTCGGGCTTTTCGCCCGCATCGGCCCCTCAGGGGACGGTGGTCTGCTGTTGTCGGGGCATATGGATGTGGTGCCGGTCGAAGGGCAGGACTGGACCCGCGAGCCTTTCCGGCTGACGCGGGCGGATGGTCGACTTTACGGGCGCGGCACTACGGACATGAAGGGCTTTCTTGCCGCAGCGCTTTCCGCCGCGCGGACTGCGGCAGGCGCAAAGTTGGCGCGGCCCTTTCAACTGTCTTTGTCCTATGATGAGGAACTGGGCTGTCTTGGAATACGCCAGATGATCGGCCATCTGCCAGCGGCTTTGGGCCAGCCTGCCCTTTGCATCGTGGGCGAGCCGACCGGCATGGCCGTTGCGACCGGCCACAAGGGCAAGATCGCGCTCAGGGCCGATTGCCGGGGGCAGGCGGGCCATTCGGCGATGGCCCCTCACTACATGAACGCGCTGCATCTGGCGACCGATCTGGTGGGGCTGGTGCGGGCCGAACAGGCGCACCTTGTTGCGCAAGGCGCCCGCGACGAAGCCTATGACATTCCCTTCAGCACCCTGCATGTCGGGAAGCTTTCCGGTGGCCTTGCGCTCAATATCGTGCCGGACAGGGCACTTGTGGATTTCGAACTGCGCCATCTTGCCGCCGATGACCCCGGCCCGATCCTTGGCCGCCTGCGGGCAGGTGCAGCGGACTGCGTCGCCCGTGCCGCTCATCCGGCCGCCGCCATGCGGATCGAGGTGGTGAATGAATATCCGGGGCTAGACGCGTCCTCTCAGGCTTTGGCGGTGCAGGCCGCACAGGCGGCCCTTCCGTCCGGCACGCCCCTGATTAAGGTTGCCTACGGGACAGAGGCCGGGTTTTTCGCGGCGCAGGGCATTTCAACCGTCGTCTGCGGACCGGGCGACATGGCGCAGGGCCATCAGCCCGACGAATATCTGGAGGAAGCCCAGCTACAGGCTTGCGAGGCGATGCTGGGGCGGTTGGTGGCGGGTCTGTCGGCCTGACGGCTCGCAAGTCACCTAAGCCTTGCAGAAGATCTCGTATACCTCGGCCACCAGCCGCGCGGCGCGCGGGTCCGCCACCCGATAAAGGATTGTCTTTCCGGCGCGTCGGGGCTTGATCAGCCCTTCTTGCCGCAGGCGGGCAAGTTGCTGGCTGACGGCGGCTTGCCGCAATCCCAGAAGGGTTTCCAATTCCCCCACCGTCTTTTCGCCCGACGACAGGTGGCACAGGATCAATAACCTGCCACCATGCGAAAGGGCGCGCAGAAGGGTGGCGGCCTCATCCGCCCGACCGGTCATTGCCGTGCCGGGATCGTGGGGGTCTTGCGATACGAGTGCGCTGCGGGCAGCGTCGTTTATGGTCGGGGTATGCTCTGCCTGCATTGTCCTGCCTGGGTCTGGTCCGGCCAGCATAGGTGCCGCCCGCCGGATTTCCAAGCCCGGAGGGACGGGCGTGGGCGGTCAGTGGCGCAGGAAATCGCCGTAGAGCCCGCCCCAGAAGAGAAGGGGGGCGCCATCGCGGAACCGGGCGCGCAGCACGCGGCCAACCATGATCGCATGATCGCCCCCAGCATGCAGGGCCTCGGTGGCGCAGTCGAACCGCGCCAAAACATCGTCGAGCGCGGGCGCACCTTCTGGCGTCAGGTCGGGAGGCAGATGCGAAAAATCATGGCCCGAGCGGGCAAAGTGCAAGCCAAGCTCCAACTGATCGCAGGCCAGCACATGAATGGAGAAATGCGCGGCCCCGGTAATGGCGGCGAACCGCGCCGACCGGCGCGCCGGGCACCACAGGACGAGCGGCGGATCAAGCGACAGGGCGGTGAAACTGTTGGCGGTCATCCCGACCGGGCCTGTCGGCCCCATGGCGGTGACGACCGTCACCCCGGTTGCATAGCGGCCAAGCGCATCGCGGAACGCGCGGTCGGCGACGGGGTCTATTTCCTGCATGCCGCTGGTCCTTGCTCTGGATGGCCATTTGCTTATAGCCATCAGAGCGAAGCGGACGGAAGAGGGAGCCTGAATATCGACGTTCCGCCAACCACGCCGACGCAACCTAGGGAGCAGTCATGATCTATCTTTATGCCCGCGACGGCGTCGGACTGCGCCAATTGTCCCCCGATTCGCCTCTTACAGATGCTGCCTGGATCGACCTTTATCATCCGACCGATGGGCAGGTTGCCGAAGCGGCGAAGCTGGGTCTTTCCGTCCCCAGCCTTGCCGACATGGAAGAGATCGAGATTTCGAACCGCCTCTACCGCGAGGACGGACGGGACTACATGACCGCAATTCTGCCCGGGCAGACTATGGACCGCCAGCAGGCCTCCATGCCTGTCACCTTCATCATTGGGTCGGGGCGGCTTGTCACGGTCCGTCACCACGCACCGCGCCCTTTCGAGACTTTTCCTACGCGGGCCGACAAAAGTTCCACCGGCTGTGACAGCGCCAACCATATCTTTCTGGGCCTGATCGAGGAAATCCTTGGTCGGCAGGCTGACCTGCTGGAAGCGGTCGGTCGGGCGCTCGATGCATCCTCCCGTCAGGTCTTCGTCGGGGATGCGACGCAAAAACCCGCAGTCTTGCAAGATGCGCTGGTGCTGATCGGCGCGCAGGGCGAGGTCTTGAGCCGCGTCCGGCTGGGGTTGATGACGCTGGAAAGGGCGCTGGCCTATTACAGTCAGACTCTGGGCGAAGGCGCGGACACGCGCACGGTCCGTGCGCAGGCGAAGGCGCGGCTGCGCGATCTTCAGGCGCTGGAGGTTCACGCCGATTTCCTGTCGGCGCGCTTGTCGCAGACCACCGACGCCACGCTCGGCATGGTCAACCTGGCGCAGAACATGACGGTCAGAATCGTGTCGGTCGTTGCGGTCCTGTTCCTGCCGCCGACGCTGATCGCGTCGGTCTATGGGATGAACTTCCACAATATGCCCGAACTGGACACGAGCTGGGGTTATCCCCTGTCACTGGGCCTCATGGTCGGCTCGGCAGTAGCGACCTATCTGTTTTTCAAGTGGAAGAACTGGCTTTGACGGCTGCGCGACGTCACTTCCCCAGCAGGGCCGCCACGCGCCTGACCGCGAATTCATACCCCTGCACGCCCGCCCCGGCGATTACTGCGTCCGCCCGGCCCGACACATAGGAATGATGGCGGAAGGATTCACGCTTGTGAATGTTGGAAATATGCACCTCCACCACCGGCCCGACGAAGGCGGACAGCGCGTCGAGGATGGCGATGGACGTATGAGTGAAAGCGCCGGGATTGATCACGATAGCTGAGGCATCGCTGCGTGCGGCATGTATCCAGTCGATCAGCTCATATTCCCGGTTCGATTGGCGGCAGTCGGCACTGAGGCCAACTGCTTTCGCAGTAGCCCGGCAAAGCGCTTCGACATCGGCGAGCGTGTCTTTCCCATAGATTTCAGGTTCGCGCTGCCCCAGAAGGTTCAGGTTCGGGCCATTGAGGACAAGGATCGGTTTCATCATTTCCATCACACTTTGTGCGGTTGATCATCGGGGATGCGGGCGTGGGCCGCAATGATTGTGCGGCGCGCGCGCGAAAACGAGCCGCCACTTGTTGCATCGCTGCCCGCCCGCTACATAGCCGCGATGAACGAAAAGCCGCCCCTTTGGACCCATGCCCGCCTGTCCGTCGCCCCGATGATGGACTGGACGGATCGGCATTGCCGCATGTTCCATCGCCTGATGAGCCGCGAGGTGCTGCTTTATACCGAAATGGTGACGGCTCAGGCGATCGTGCATGGCCCGCGCGACCGTTTGCTGGCCTTTGACGGTAGGGAGCATCCCGTTGCCCTGCAACTCGGCGGGTCCGAGCCCGCGCTTTTGGCCGAAGCCGTGCGGTTGGCGGCGCCCTATGGCTATGATGAGATCAACCTCAACGTCGGCTGTCCGTCCGACCGGGTAAAGTCGGGCTGTTTCGGCGCGGTCTTGATGAAGGACCCCGCATTAGTGGCCGATTGCGTGCGCGCGATGATCGCGGCCAGCCCGGTCGAAGTGACGGTGAAATGCCGTATCGGCGTTGACGATCAGGATCCCGCACAGGTCTTGCCCGATTTCCTGGCGCGGATTGCCGATGCGGGCGTGCGACGGGTGATCATCCATGCGCGCAAAGCCTGGCTTCAAGGTCTAAGCCCCAAGGAAAACCGCGAAATCCCGCCACTTGATTATGCGCTGGTGCTCAGGATGAAAGCGCGGTTCCCCGATCTTCATCTTTCGGTCAACGGTGGGATCTCCACGCCCGATCAGGCGCAGGCGCTGCTTGATCAGGGGATGGATGGTGTAATGATCGGCCGCGCGGCTTATCACGATCCGTGGACGGTTCTGGCACAAGTGGATGCGCGGTTTTTCGGCGGCGCGCCGGGGCCAGAGCCGCAGGCCGTGGTGAGGACGATGCGCCCCTATGTCGAGGCGCATCTGGCGGGCGGCGGGCGGCTGCATCAGATCACCCGGCACATGCTGGGCCTGTTCCATGGTCGCCCAGGCGCGCGCAAATGGCGGCGCATCCTGTCGGAGCGCGCCAATGCGGACGGCGCGAACTGGGATCTGATGGAAGAGGCTCTCGCCGCCGTTGGATGATGCCCACCCTGCCGGGGCGTCCGCTCCGGTCAAGCCCTATGGTCAAGCGACGAGGAGCGGGGTAACACGTCCGCGACAATGAAGGAGCGCGCAATGCCCGAGTTTTCCCAGTTGCTGCCGATGTTTCTGCTGCTGCTGGCCATCGGCGCATTCGCCGGGGTGATTTCGGGGCTGTTGGGCGTCGGCGGCGGAATCATATTGGTGCCGGCGTTCTTTTACGCCTTCTCCGCGCTGGGATATGGCAGTGAAACCCTGATGCGGGTCTGTATCGCCACCTCGCTTTCGACGATTGTTGTTACCTCCACCCGGTCGGCCCATGGCCATAACAAACGGGGCGCGTTGGATTGGCAGATTTTGCGCGGCTGGGCGCCCGGTATCGTCGTTGGGGCCGTGGCGGCGGTCTGGGCGGTGTCGCGGCTGCAAACCACGGCGCTTCAGTTGATCTTCGGCTGCCTGGCGCTGGTTGTAGCGGCCTATCTGGGCTTTGGTCGGGTGGAATGGCGTCTGGGTCAGGCGATGCCCAAAGGTGCGCTGCGGGCCGCCCTGTCGCCCGTCGTCGGGTTTCTGTCGGTTCTGATGGGAATAGGTGGCGGTAGTTTCGGCGTGCCGCTGATGAGCCTCTTTGGTGTGCCGATCCACCGGGCGGTTGCAACGGCGGCAGGCTGGGGTGTCGTCATCGCCCTGCCATCGGTGTTGGTTTTGCTGTTCACCGAGGTCGCGGACGCGCCACCCTATACGCTCGGCGCGGTCAATCTGCCGGCGTTCATTACGATCATTGCCATGACATTGCTAACCACACCGCTCGGCGTGCGGCTGGCGCATTCGATGGATGCGCGCCCGCTGAAGCGGATCTTTGCGATCTTTCTGGCGATTGTCGCGCTCAACATGCTGCGCAAGGCCATCGGCTGGTGAGATGATTGCCTATTCGGCGGCGCGAGAGGCCAGGCGCGCGCCACGGCCGCCCCGACGCTGACGCAGTCGCGGTGCGCGATCCGGCAATTCGGCCATGATAGTGCGGCGGGTTTCGGGGGTCATGCGGCTCCAAGCGGCGATTTCCTCGATCGTGCGCATACAGCCGATGCAGATCCGTTCGCTCGGGTGAATCGTGCAAAGTTTGACGCAGGGCGAATCCACTTCGTTCCGCTTCCAGACCTCGTCGCGCAAGTCTCGCATTTCGTCGCTCACGGCCGCCTCATATGCCCGATCCGGTCGAGCGCTCCTTGCAGGATAAACCCGGCCGCGACGTGATCTATGACTTCGGAGCGACGCTTTCGTGACGTATCCGCCTCCAGAAGCGCCCTTTCGGCTGCGACGGTCGAAAGGCGTTCATCCCAGAAGCTGATCGGCAGATCGGTCAGCCGTTCCAGATTGCGGGCAAAGGCACGCGTCGACTGGCAGCGCGGCCCTTCGCTGCCGTCCATGTTGCGCGGCAGGCCGAGGATGAGCCCGCCCAGTTCACGGTCCGCGACGATCTTCAAAAGGGCGGCCGCATCGGCGGTGAACTTGGTGCGACGGATGGTCGACAGGGGCGAGGCGACCGACAGAAGCCGGTCCGATACCGCGACCCCGATGGTTTTTTCCCCCAGGTCGAGCCCGGCCAGCGCACGCATTGGCGCAAGGGCCACCGCGAATTCGGTGAGGTCGGTGTAGATCATTCCGCCACCCCGGCGGCTTGCGCCGCAGCGCGGGCTTCAGCCAACGCGTCGGGCTGATCCTTCAGCGCGGACTGCGCTTTCGCCCAGGCGGCGCGGGCACGGTCGCTGTCGCCCAGAACCCCCAGTGCGGTCAGAAGCTGTGCCCATTCCGCGCCACTTCCGCCTTCGGCAAAAAGCCGTCCTTCCAAGCCTTCGACCATGCCATTGATCATCTCGGCACGTTCGGCTTCGCTCATTGCCGACGCTGCTTCCATATCGGCCGCGCCCGGCCCCTTCGTCACGGGCGCATAGTCGACCCCGGCGGCGGCGGCCAAAAGTTCCATCTGGCTGTCGATATAGGCCACCCAGGGCGCCTCTGGCGGGCTGTCTGCCCTCAGTTCGCGCCAGATCGGGAATGCCCGGTCGGGCCTGCCGATCTGCGCCTCCAGAAGACCGGCGTAAAACCGCGCGGTGCCATTGGTGGGATCGGCCTTGAGGGTTGCGGCAATCTCTGCTTCCGCCTGCGCGGTCACCATGCCCCCGGCGGCGGAAATCAGGATGTCAGCCAACATCACATGATCTTCCGCCGTGGCCTGATCGCCAAGCGTGGCAATCAGCTTTTCCCCGGCCCGGGCTGCGGCTTGCAAATTGCCGATGCGCCGCTCGTTCGTGGCCAGAAGACGCAGGCCGGTCACGTCATCGGGGCGCACTTCAATCGCGGCCCGTAACTCGTCCATCAGCTTGGCGAAATCGGCGGGCGGTGGCGGCGGGGCAGGGCGGGTCTTCGCCGCTTCTGCCTCGGCCTCCGACTGGGTGGGGCGGGCGGCCTTGATCGCTTCGGCACGCGCGACGCGATCCTGATGCGGCACATCGGGATAGCCCGGCGCACCCAGCTGATAATAAAGGAAAATGGATGCTGCAAGTATCGCAGCCGTCAGGGCGAGTGGCAGGCCGAGGGCGGCCGGACGGGTTTGCTGGGCTGGGGCGTCGCTTCGCCCTTGTCCGGCCCGGTCGGCCTCAAGAATCCGGCGTTTGATTTCCAGCCTCAACGCATCGGCATCCGTGGGGCTGATCGTGGCGCGGGTCAGATCCCGGTCAACCTCGGCCAGCTGCGCGCGATAGACGGCTAGGCCGGACTGCACCGCCCCGTCCGCATCACTTGGCGCGGACAGCAAGGCCCGCAGGATCAACGCCCCCGCAGCCAGTAACACCGCCCCCGCCATGATCCAGAACATCATAGGATCCTCGTCCGTTTCCGCCCCTCAGATAGGGCCTTGCCCACCGCGCGGAAAGCCCAAACGCCGCCATCATTCGCCCGCCGCCTGCGCTTCTTGCCGCACCCTGCCGGAAATGTCGCAATTTTCCCGATTGCGGCGCTTGCCAGCCGGAGTCAAGAAGTGAGGCGCTGCATTGAGACTCAACGCGGCGAAAGCGCTGCAATCAGGATTCGGGGGCCCCATGTCGACCAGCAAACCGATGAGACGCTATTCGGCCTTCGCCATCGCCAAGGAAGCGATGAGCTATCACCAGAACTGGGAAGAGGCATGGCGGTCGCCTGCGCCCAAAGCCCGTTATGACGTGATCATCGTAGGGGCCGGCGGCCATGGTCTGGCCACCGCCTATTACCTTGGCAAGAATTTCGGGATCACCAATGTCGCGGTGATCGAGAAGGGCTGGCTGGGCGGCGGCAATACCGGCCGGAACACCACGATCATCCGCTCGAATTACCTGCAAGACCCGTCGGCGGCGATCTACGAAAAAGCCCGGTCGCTCTTCGAGGATCTGAGCCAGGACCTGAACTACAACGTCATGTTCTCCCCCCGCGGGCTCCTCATGCTCGCCCAGACCCACCACGAGGTGCGGGGCTATCGCCGCACGGTTTACGCCAACAACCTGCAAGGGGTGGCGACCGAGTGGATCGAACCGGCGCGGGTCAAGGAACTGGTGCCGATCATCAACCTCGACGGGCCGCGTTATCCGGTGATGGGCGCGCTTTATCAGGCGCGGGGCGGCACGGCGCGGCATGACGCGGTGGCCTGGGGCTATGCGCGCGCCTGTTCGGCCATGGGCATGGACATCATCCAGCAATGCGAAGTCACTGGCATCCGCCGCGAAGGCGACAAGGTGGTGGGCGTGAACACCACCAAGGGCGCGATCGATTGCGGCAAGCTGGGTCTTGTTGCCGCCGGTCATTCCAGCGTGCTGGCCGACATGGCGGGCTTCCGCCTGCCGATTGAATCGCTTGCCCTTCAGGCACTGGTGTCAGAGCCGATCAAGCCCTGCATGGATGTGGTCGTGATGGCCAACACCGTGCATGGCTACATGTCCCAGTCCGACAAGGGCGAGATGGTCATTGGCGGCGGCACTGACGGGTTCAATAACTACACCCAGCGCGGGTCCTTCCACCATGTCGAGGAAACCGTGCGCGCGCTGATCGAGACCTTCCCGATGATCTCGCGCCTGAAGATGCTGCGCCAGTGGGGCGGCATCGTCGACATGACCGGCGACCGCTCGCCCATCTTGTCGAAGACGCCGGTCGATGGCCTCTTTGTCAACTGCGGCTGGGGGACAGGTGGCTTCAAGGCCATCCCGGGCTCGGGCTGGGCCATGGCCGAACTGATGGCGCGGGGCCATTCGCCGCTCACCGAGGAATTTTCGATGTATCGCTTCCGGGAAGGGAAGTTCATCGACGAAAGCGTCGCGGCAGGGGTGGCGCACTAATGCCAGTCCCGCGCCTCTTCGCCGTTGCGAAAGAACTCATCTTGGATTTCGCCAAGTTCCTGTCTTACGAGCGAGTGCCGCTCGTGTGCGGAACGGAATTCTTCACGCGCCACGGTTTCCAGGTCTTTCGCGCGCCTGAGTTCAACCTCGCACTCAGATCGGCGTTGACGGCACCTCTGCCAGGCGGCTTCAAGCGTGTCAGCGATGCGGCGAAATTCGGTGGCCAAGTGAAGTTTGGCTCTGAGTTCGTGAGCGAGGTGGTGTCTGTAGTTGTTGGCCATCTGCTTTCTGCTCGTCTGTTTTCTTGCCTGGTTATCAATATGGGCCAGATCGGCCGTTCACGCAAAGTGAGCAGGGTGGCGCAAAATGCGGTATGATTATCCAATTCTCCACCACATATTGTGCGTATCCGGCCGAAATCAGCGAGAGTTTGACGTTTGGGGGGGATTTATACACAGAATGCCCCCAACGGTTTTCCACAAAAAATTACATGAGGCGTCCAAATGCTAACCCTTGAATGCCCCTACTGCGGCGTGAAGGCCGAGGAAACCGAACTGCAAGCCGGGGGCGAGGCGCATCTGAAGCGGTTCGGCCCCGGCTCGTCGGATGAGGATTTCGACGGCTACATGTTCATGCGCAAGAACCCCAAGGGCGTGCATTTCGAGCGCTGGCGCCACAGTTATGGCTGCGGCAAATGGTTCCTTGCCGCTCGCGACACGGCGACGCTGGAAGTCTTTGGCACCTATCCCGCCCAGACGTCGGCTCCGCCCGCCGAGCTACAGGCCAAAATCAAGGCGAAACGCCCGAACTGGGAGGGCTACAAGTGAGCACCCGTCTCTCCAAAGGCGGTCGTCTGATCGACCGCACCAAACCGATGGCCTTCACCTTCAACGGTCGCCGGATGCAGGGCTATCAGGGCGACACGCTCGCCTCGGCGCTTCTGGGCGCCGACCAGATGCTTCTGGGCCGGTCGTTCAAATATCACCGCCCGCGCGGGCTGGTGGCGTCGGGGGCCGAGGAGCCGAATGCGCTCGTGGGTCTCGGGCAGGGCAGCCGGTTTGAGCCGAACCAGCGCGTCACCACCACGGAACTGTTCGAAGGGGCCTCAGCCGCCAGCCAGAACCACTGGCCGAGCCTTGAATTCGACGTGGGCGCGATCAACAACACCTTCGGACGCTTCCTGCCCGGCGGTTTCTACTACAAGACCTTCATGTTCCCGCGCTTTGCCTGGAAACATCTGTTCGAGCCGATCATCCGCCAGTCGGCGGGTCTGGGTAAGGTGCCGCAGGACCGTGACGAAGATCGTTACGAATATGCCTATGCTTTTGCCGATCTGGTCATCGTCGGCGGCGGCATCGCGGGTCTGGCGGCGGCGCTTCAGGCGGGCCGCGACGGCAAGCGGGTTCTCTTGATCGAACAGACCGCCCATTGGGGCGGCCGCGCGCCCGTGGACGGGGTGGAGATCGACGGCCAGCCTGCGGGAGATTGGGTGAAGAAAACCATCGAAGCCCTTGGCAAGATGGACAATATCACGCTGCGCATCCGCACGATGGCGTCGGGCCTTTACGACCATGGCTATCTTCTGGCCTATGAGCGTATCGCCGACCATACGCCGGGCGACGGGCGGCCGCGTCATCGGCTCTGGCGCATCCGCGCCGGTCATGTGGTGACGGCGACGGGCGCGATCGAGCGGCCTTTGTCCTTCGCGGGCAACGACATTCCCGGCGTGATGTTGGCCGGGGCGGTGCGCGACTATGTGGTGAACTGGGCCGTCAGCCCCGGCGACCGCACGGTCATCGTGACGAACAACGACGACGCCTACCGCACCGCACTGGCGTTGCATGAGGCGGGCCTGATTGTTCCTGCGGTCATCGACGCCCGTGCCAGCGTCAAGGGCGCACTGCCCGACGCGGTGCGCGCCAAGGGCATCCGGGTTCTGGAAGGACGCGGGATCGCAAAGGTCAAGGGAAACAAGCGGGTGACGGGCGTTTCGATCTGCGCGCAGGCGGGCGAGGGGGCCGAACTCGACTCCATCGCGTGCGATGCGGTTGCGATGTCGGGCGGCTGGTCGCCTGTCGTGCATCTGTGGTCCCATTGCGGCGGCAAGCTGATCTGGGACGAGGCGGGCGCCATGTTCCGCCCTGACGCCACGAAGCCGCCGACGGGCGATGATGGTGCGGCAATGGTTACGGCCGTGGGCGGCGCCAACGGCGCGCTGATGGCGGATGCGGTTCTGGCCGATGTCGCCCGCCAGATGGGTGGCAAAGCGCCCGCGACCAATGCCGTCACCGAGGCGCCGCTGGAGCCGGTGTGGATCATGCCGCAGGGCGCGGGTCCGCAGCTCAAGATGAAAATGTGGCTCGATTATCAAAACGATGTGAAAGTCTCTGACGTGCAGCTTGCAGCGCGCGAGGGCTATCATTCGGTAGAACATACCAAGCGCTACACGACGCTTGGCATGGCCACCGATCAGGGCAAACTGTCGAACATCAACGGGCTTGCGGTTCTGTCCGGGCAGCTTAATCAGGCGATCCCGCAGACCGGCACCACCACTTTCCGCCCGCCCTATACGCCGATCTCGATGGGCGCGATTGCGGGCGAGGCGCGGGGCGAGATCTTTCAGCCGCTGCGCAAGACGCCGATGGACGAATGGCATGGTGCGCAGGGTGCTTATTTCGAGCCCGTGGGTCTGTGGCGCCGGACCTACTGCTACCAGCGCCCCGGCGAGGGCGTGCATGATGCGGTGAACCGCGAGATTAACAATACGCGCAACAAGGTCGGCCTGCTCGACGCCTCGACCCTTGGCAAGCTGATCGTCAAGGGGCCGGACGCAGGGCGTTTCCTCGACATGCTCTATACTGGCGTGATGTCGACGCTCCCGGTCGGCAAATGCCGTTACGGGCTGATGT
>Ga0073904_10001232_pt1 | contig 19077 bp, 11 predicted proteins | sample KloWWTrecipitate_FD_66668 | JGI IMG/M metagenome (GOLD analysis project Ga0073904, IMG submission 66668) | Active sludge microbial communities from Klosterneuburg, Austria, studying microevolution and ecology of nitrifiers - Klosterneuburg... | ecosystem: Engineered > WWTP > Aerobic digester >... | reverse complement strand
CTGTTGCGGCTGCGCAGCGACAGCAGGTTGCCGAGGGTGACTTCGACCTCGCCCTGCTCCAGCGGCAGGCGCAGGTCGACGCTCGCCGCCAGCGCCTGCGCGCGCGGCTTGCGCAACGGTTCCGGCAGGTCGATCGCGGTGCCTGCCAGGTTGGAGCGCAATTGCAGCCGCCCGGCCAGTGCGCCTTGCGCCGTACTTCTGGGGATGCCGAGCGCCAGCGTCCACGCCGAGCTGCCAGCGACATGCGGTTTCAACCACGCGAGGTTGCTGGCCTTGTCGAGCAGGCTGTCAATGTCGATCTGTGCGTCCAGTTCGGCCTCGAACGCGTGCGCGGGATCGCGCACATGCGGGCCGGCACGCAAGGCCAGCACGCCGGGCCTGCCTTCATGGCGCACCTGCAGGCCTTCGGCCGCGAAGCCGGCATTGTCGTAAATCGCCTTGCCGCGCACCTGGTCGAAGGCCAGTTTCCAGCGTTCTTCACGCAGGGTCGCGCCGGACAGCACCACGTCGCCGCGCAGTTCATGCGGCGGCGGCCGGTCGTTGTGGAACGGCAGCAGCATGTGGAACTGCGCCTGCGCCGGCCCGGCCACCCGCAGGTTGTCCATGGTTGCGCCGTAGGTTTTCTGCAACGGACTGGCGCGAAGCATGCCGAGGAACCCCTTCGCGTCGCCGGCGGCCGCCGCATCGACGATCAGTTCTGCCCGTCCGAACCGCGCGATGCCGGCCTTGAACGCCGACACCGGCACGCCGGCGATGCGACTGCGCCCGGCCACGGTGAAGCCGTCGGCCTCGAAGCGGATGTCCGCCTCCACGTTCTCCGCGGCGGGCCAGTCCGGCTGGAACTTGAGCACGCCGCCGCGCATCTTCGCGTCGACCCGGAAGACGCCGGCACCTTGGCGGCCGGCCTCGGTGCGGAACGGCCAATCGTCGAGGTCGCCGGTGACCACCGCATGGATATCGTGCAGGCTACCGCCCTTCAGTGCCGCGTCCAGCCATTGCACGGTCGACTTCGGCATCAGGTGGTGCACCCAGAAGCCATGCGCCAGCGCGACCTGCGCATCGCCGAGGTCGGCGGCGAGGTCGATCCGCGGCCGCGTGCCATCGCCCGGGAATCCCATGCCGCCACGCACCTTGACCTGCAGGTCCGGATTCACCAGCGCCAGTCCCGGCGTGCGCACGGTCCAGCCGTTGCCGTCGCGCCAGGCCAACGCTTCGCCATCGAAATTGAAGTCGTGCGCCACGCCAAATCCGGCCGGCCAGTCGAACGTCGCGGTCGCCTGAGGATCGAAGCGCATGCTCACGCCGTCGGCATCGCCTTGCAGCCAGCCATCGACGCCGCGCATGCCCGGCGCGTTGCCGACCGGCGCGAAGTGCAGCCCGCGGATGCGTGCAGACGCCGACAACGCACCGCTACGCACGCCGCGCACGTCCACGTCTTCCAGCACCGCGCCTGCGGAAGAAGCGAGCAACCAGCCGCGCATCCCCGCCGGCAAGACCTCGCCCAGCGCAAGCAGTTGCAACAGCGGCGCGGCATCGATGCGACGCGCCTGCAGGCCATAGCGTTGCCCACCGTTGACGACGAGTCCGTCCATCACCTGCTCGGCATCGCCCGCACCCAAGCGCAGGCGCGGAGCCCGCGCCTGCCATTGGCGGATGGTGCCGGTCCAGCGCGCGTCCAGCACCAGCGTGCCCAGCGCCTGCGTCGGTGACGGCTGGCCATCGGCCATCGCGGCGCCACGCACCACCACGTCTTCCAGCGCCGCATCGGCGCGGATGCCGACGATCCGGTGCGCCTTCAGCTCACCCCAGGCCTGCAGCCGGCCCTTGCCTGAGGCAGGCGCAACCCCGGCGAGGTTGAAGCTGCCAGCGAATTCGCGCAGGTCGGCCTGGCGCGTGCCCGCGTAGACCCGGCCATCGCCGCTGCGGCGGTCGTAATCCAGCGCTGTCGCGATCGGGGTTCCACCATCGCGCAGCCAGGCGTGCGCGCCGACAAGGATGCGGCTGCCGTCCACCCGCATGCGCAGGTCGATGCGCGGCACGCGCAGGTCGAACCCCAGCTCCGGCGCCGAGACATGCAAGCGCGCGTGCGACACCTGCAACTCGCCGAGCCGCTCGAGGGTTTCGAAGGGATCGCCTCCGGCCTGTTGCTGGCCGGGCAATCCACGCACGCTCCACAGACCGGCGGCGTCGCGCTGCATGGCCAGGTCCAGCCCGCGTACGCGCAACTCGGTGAACGAACGCCCAGGCAACAGACCGGCGTATTGCGCGACCAGGATCTCGGCATCGCCGATGCGTAGCGGATCGGCACCGCTGCCGATGCGCAGGTTGTCCAGCCGCAGCAGCGGACCGCGGCGCGTCCATTCGGTTTCGACGTGGTCGAACGCAACCTCGCCCTTGACGCGCACGCCGAGCCACGCAGCGATCTTGTCCGGATGGCGCTCGACCAGCGGCAACAGCTGGCTGCCGATGCCGTTGCCCAGCGCGAGCAACACCAGTGCCGCGGCCAGCGCATACCAGGCGCCACGGCGCAGCAGGCGCCAGCGTCGGCGGACGGGCGTGGTCATCGATCTCGCCGATGCGACCACGGTAGCGGGGTGTCGCCGCCGCTCGGTCCAGTCATCCAGGACTGATCTCGCGGGCGCGGGCCATCCATGGCCCGCTCGGCGCCACCCCGCCACCGTGACCGCATCGGTCCAACTGTCATCGCTTCTGCTTTAGAGCAGCACGACATCGAACTGCTCTTGCATGTACTGCGTGTCGGCCTGGAAGCGGATCGACTTGCCCAGGAATTCCTCCAGCTCGGCGACCGCGTTGGATTCCTCCTCGGTGATGCGCGCCACCACTTTCGGCGAGGCGATCACCAGCAAGCGCTCGGCATCGAACTGACGCACTGCACGCACGATCTCGCGGAACACTTCGTAGGTCACGGTTTCCGCAGTCTTGACGGTGCCGCGGCCGCTGCATTCGTGGCAAGGCTCGCTCAACTGGCGCTCCAGGCTCTCCACCGTGCGCTTGCGGGTCATCTCGACCAGGCCGAGCGGCGAGAAGTCGTAGACCGTGGTCTTGGCATGGTCGCGCGCCAGCGATTTTTCCAGCGTGCGCAGCACTTGCCGCCTGTGCTCGGCATCCAACATGTCGATGAAGTCGATGATGATGATCCCGCCAAGGTTGCGCAGGCGCAGCTGGCGCGCCACCGATTGCGCGGCTTCCAGGTTGGTGCGGTAGACCGTCTCTTCCAGGTTGCGCTGGCCAAGGAAGCTGCCGGTGTTGACGTCGACCGTGGTCATCGCCTCGGTCTGGTCGATCACCAGGGTGCCGCCCGATTTCAGCGGCACTTCCTTCTCCAGCGCGTGCTGGATTTCATCCTCGACCCCGTACATGTCGAAGATCGGTCGCGCACCGGAATAGTGCTCGATCTTGTCCGCCAGCGCCGGCATGTACTGCGCGGCGAATTCGCGCAGCCGCTCGCAGGTTTCGCGCGAATCGACCTTGACCTTCTCCACGTCGCGACGGATCAGGTCGCGCACCGCGCGCAGCGGCAGGCTGAGATCCTCGTACACGCAACTGCCGACCTTGGCGGTGGACGAATTGGCCTCGACCAGTTCCCACGCGCGCTTGAGGTAGGCGATGTCCTCGGCCAATGCCTCGGCCGGCTGGCCTTCGGCATTGGTACGCACGATGTAGCCATAGCCAGCGGGCCGCGCGAGTTCGGTCATCAACGATTTCAGGCGGGCGCGTTCGTCGTCGTCCTCGATGCGCGCGGAAATGCCCAGCACCCGCGAACGCGGCAGCAGCACCATGTAGCGCGACGGAATGCTGATCTGCGTGGTCAGCCGCGCGCCCTTGCTGCCGATCGGATCCTTGACCACCTGCACCACGATCTCGGCCCCATCGCGCAGCAGTTCGGTGATCGGGATATGCACCTGCATCGGCGGTGCGGCCGGCGGGTCGTCGACCTCGCCCGCGTCGAGCTGCGAACTGCGGAAGATGTCGTTGGCGTGCAGGAAGGCGGCGCGATCCAGGCCGATGTCCACGAACGCCGCCTGCATCCCGGGCATCACCCGCTGCACCTTGCCCTTGTAGATGTTGCCGACCACGCCGCGCTGGCTGCCGCGCTCGATGTGCAGTTCCTGCAGCATGCCGTTCTCGACCACCGCCACGCGGGTCTCGCGCGGGGTCACGTTGACCAGCAGTTCCTCACTCATGCGGGCAGGCGCTCATGCGGCCACGCCGAATTCGCGCAGCAACCGCGCGGTTTCGAACATCGGCAGGCCCATCACCCCGCTGAAGCTGCCGGACAGGTGCTGGATGTGCGACTCGAAGCGACCCTGGATCGCATACGCACCGGCCTTGCCCTGCCACTCGCCCGTCGCAAGGTATGCCGCAATGGCTGCGTCATCCAGCGTTGCCACGGTCACCAGCGAGGTCGAGATCGCTTGCACCTCGCGCCCGGCGGACACTATCGACACCGCGGTGATCACGTCGTGGGTGCGCCCGGAGAGGCGGCGCAGCATCGCGGCGGCATCGTCTGCATCGGCCGGCTTGCCGAACACATCGCCATCGAGGATCACCTCGGTGTCCGCGCCCAGCACCAGCGCGCCCGGCACCGCGACCACCTGCAACAGGCCCGCGCCGGCCTTCTCGCGGGCGACCCGACGCACGTATTCGTGGGCGGCTTCATCGGCACCCTGGTGCTCGGGAAGGTCGAGGTCGATCACGCCGAAATCCAGGCCCAGGCGGGCGAGCAATTCGGCGCGTCGTGGCGAACGCGAGGCAAGATGCAGCATGCTCGGAAGTCTAACCCGCGACCGTGTCCGCACCGTGCTCGCCGGTGCCTGCAACCCCGTTACGGCTCACCACGCGTTCACCACCGGCATTGGCGTTTACCTGGCGCCAACCACGTCACGCGCACGCTTCCCCCGCATCGATTCGGAGTTCACCATGATCCTGCGTCCCCTCGTACTCGCCCTCTCTCTCGCCATCGCATTGCCCATGACCGCCAACGCACAGATCCAGACCGATATCGCCATGGCCGCACCGCAAGGCACGCTGCTGTCGGTATCGGCCACCGCCGACGCCACCCGCGTTCCCGACGTGGCCACCATTTCCACTGGGGTGGTGACCCAGGCCGCGGATGCGAACGCCGCGATGCGCGCCAACGCCGTGCAGATGGACAAGGTGATGGCGGCGATCCGCGCGGCCGGCATCGCCGAGCGCGACATCCAGACCAGCGGCATCAACCTCAACCCGCAGTACAAGTACGTCGAGAACCAGCCGCCGTCGATCGTCGGCTACCAGGCCAGCAACAACGTCAACGTCAAGGTCCGCGACCTCTCCAGGCTGGGCAAGGTGCTGGATGCGTTCGTCGCCAACGGCGCCAACCAGATCAACGGCCCGAGCTTCGAAGTCGACAAGCCGGACGAGGCCTATGACGAAGCGCGCCTGGCCGCGCTGAAGAAGGCCCGGGCGCGCGCGGACACGTATGCCGCTGCGCTTGGCCTGAGCGTACGCCGTATCGTCAGCATCAGCGAGGGCGGCGCAAGTTTTCCGCGACCAATGCCGATGATGCGGGCGATGGCGATGGATTCGATGGCGAAGGAAACGTCGGTGTCGCCGGGCGAGGCGTCGCTGTCGGTGAGCATCGATGTCGTGTTCGAGCTGGGGCGCTGAAACGAGCAAAGCGGTCAGGCGCACGCCCCGACTCCTTGAGCCACCTGCAATCCACCAACGATGCCCGCCCTGCGCGGGCATCGTTGTATCCGGGCTAAAGACACAAACGAGACTCATTGCCATTTGTCGGCGACGACCTACCGATCATCGCCCGTCGATTGCCAATGCGCCTGCGTACGGCGCAGCGTCGAAGCGTGCACCGGACGGGCGTCGACCCCATCACTGCCACTGGTTCGTTGCATGGACTACCCACCTGACAGGAGGTTGACCATGGCTCGCTCGCACACCCTCGCTTCGTTCCGCCCGGCCGGTTTCGCGCTGCTGCGGCCCGCCTCCAAGCCACAGCTCGACACCGCCCGCATCATCACCCTGAGCGGCACCATCGCGGTCAACACACTGGCGTTCGGCTTGTTGATGATGCCGTTGACGCTTCCCGCGCCGCTTCCATTGGTGGATGAATCACCCGTGGCGCCCCTCCCGGACTGGATCAGGCGGGATCCGCCGCCCATCCCCGTCGAAATCGTCAGGCAACAGCCGACGCCTCCCGCCACGCAACCAGTGCGCCAGCAAATCACCGACGAGCCGCCAACCGCCGTGGCGACACCCGTGCTGACCGAAGGGGCCACCGAGCAAGCCTTCGAGAGTACCGTCGTCGATACGGGCCCCGCCCCAGACATCGCGCCAGCCTCGACAGGCCCATCCCCGGTCCAGCTCGCGTATCTGTCCGCCCCGGCGCCCGCCTATCCGCGGATGGCGAAACAGCGCGGCATCACCGGTACGGTGCTGCTGCAGGTGCTGGTCGGCGTTGATGGCCGCCCACTGGACGTGACGGTGTCGAAGAGCAGCGGCAACCGCGAACTGGACGAAGCAGCGCGCTCGCAGGTGCTGAGGCGCTGGAGCTTCCAGCCGGCGTCGAAGAATGGCCAGGCTGTGCAGGCGATCGGAATGGTGCCGATCGAGTTCGCGCTGCGCTGATCGCCCGTTCGCGAAAGAGGAAACGCCCGCATCGATGCGGGCGTTTTTTTCGTTAAGTTGCGATGGTGCGGACGGTTGGTGGAGCAGAACGAGCACCGATGCGCCTCGTTCCCGATGCGCAGCTCCGGACCAGGTCCGGAGCTGCGCATTGCTTGCGGGATGACTACTGCACCCAGACGCCCTGTTGCGACGTCCAGTAGAACGTTCCCTTTTCGAACAGCTGCCTGCGTCCGCTGCCGTTCCAGACTTCTTCCACACCCTTCGGATAGCCGTATTTCGCCTCGCGGCCGGTGGTCTCGAAGTGGGCCAGGATCGCGCCATGGACGGCTTGCGCACCGGTAGCCGGCGTCCACAGGAACAGGCCGTTCTCGAAGTACTGGAAACGTCCCTGCTGGGCGGTAACCGGCGACTTTGCCGCGTTCATTTCGTCCATCTGGGCAAAGCCCCAGCGGGTTTCGCTGCCGGTGGCCCGGAAGCCTTCCAGGATCTTGCCGTAGATCGCGAACGCACCCGTCCGTGCGTGCCACAGGATGATCCCCTTGTCGAACTCCTGGAAACGTCCAGCGAGCTGCGACGCCATCTCGGCGAGTTTGGGCACGCCCAGCACGCTGCGTATCCCGCCCATCGCGTAGTACTTCTCGCCGATCTTGCCGTAGGGCAACACTTCGCAACGGGGCAGGTCGTAGCCGTCGTTGTCGCGCGCCTCGTCGTTGCCCCAGCGACTCAGGTAATAGGCGGAAACGAACTGATTCGCCGCTCCCACGTCCAGGTCGGTCTTCAGCCACCAGCGGTTGAAGCTTGCGCCATTGCGGATTTCCCGCCCCCAGGTCTTGCAGTACACATAGCTGGTTCCCTGATACAGGGTGCCGGTCTGCGCGGTGCTGGTCGGCGATCCGTAGCCCGGCGCATTGGCATGGGTATCGACCCAGTAACGCGGCGCCGACGGTGCTGGTGCAGGAGCAGGAGCCGCGGTTCCGTTGAGCAGCGTGTAGTAGCTGGCCCACGGGAAGTACTGACCAGGGTCGTAACGGTTCTGGTTGCTGGTCAGCATGCCATGACCCTTCACGCGGACACTGTCGGGAACCACCTTCCAGTAGCTGTAACCAGGGCCCTTCCAGGCCGATGCGCAGTTCACCCCGCGGCGTACGCAGATGCTGCGAACCAGGCGTGCCGAGGCATTGACCATCGAGGCCGACCAATTTCCGGGATCGCTGGCGTAACCATCATGTTCGAGTCCGATGGTGTAGTAGTTGTGATACGCGGCATGCCACGACTGGTGGTATTCACGCACCATCTGGGTGATCTGGCCGTCGGACTTGCGCAGCACGTAATGCGCGGAGACCTGCGCGGAAGGATTCTTGAACCACGAGATGGCCCCGGCGTAGGACCCCTCGATGGTGTGCAGGATGACGGCAGAAGCGCTGTTGGCGGCCGTGCTGTAGTTGGAGGAACTCGCGGGATTCCAGTAAGCCTCGGAGAAATCCACCGCCGCCGTTGCCGAACCCGACCTGGATGGAAGCTTCAACACCGACGCTGGCGCGGCGGCGGTCCCATCGTCGGAAACGATCGAATCCCGGTTGTAATTCATGGTCAACGTCGGGGCCTGCAACAAGCGCAGGCGGTCCGGAGCAAATGCCTTGGTCAGGTCGAACGCACGGCCTGGAAACTTCACGCCTTCGCCCTGCACGCCCTTGCCGCGCTTGACGATCACGCCATAGGCAAAACTGTCGCGCGCGAACGAGCTGATGGTCCCGTCGCCCGGACCGAAGCCTGCATAGCGCCTCAGTGCATGCGCGAGCATCGTTTCCGGCTTGACACCAGGCCCTCCCGATTGACGGATCGCCTGGTCCAGCAGCGCTGCCGCCGCCAGGATGTTGCTGGCCGGATCGCTGGCGACTTTGGACGTTGGCTGCCCGATGAGACGCGCGCCTTCGGCGACCTGATCGTCGAAGCCCTCCCCCTGATAGAGCCCCATCACCCCATGGGCGGCCGGCATGTGGCGATGCCCCACATCCTCGCGGTGGGGCTGCACGTTGCGCCAACCGGTTTGCTCGTGGGCGATGGCTTCCAGCGTACCCGCCGGCAACGACGGATAGCGGGCATAAGCCGCCCTGAACATCTGCAGGTATTGCCGACGCTGCTCCACCAGAGGCTTCATCGCGGATTCGCGATCCACCGTCAGCGCGGCAGAACTCGCCGGCAAGTCTTGCGCAAGCGCCGGGCCCTGGGCGGCAAGCGCCCCGACCATGGCCAGATACAACACGTGTTTCGACATCGACATGCGTCTCTCCCCGAAGCGATAGGTTGTTGTCACCGCGTGTCCTCCGCAGGCGCATCCGGCGCTCCGATACCCCCTGTATCGGTGAAAAAAACACCTGAATGGATCCTGCTAGAGTCTCCAGCGATGGTCATGACCGCCCCCCGATCCGGCGGGACGATGCGGAATCCGCGGCAGTGGGACGACTCGCAAGCTCCACTGCCGCAGCTTCCGTCTCCATTAATTCGAATCAGGAAGACGAATCCCGACATGAGCGCCACCGCCAGCCGCGAACCGCTTCTTGCAGATGTCGAGGCCGTCGATTTTCCCCACCTGCTGGCCCAGGCCGACGGCGGGGATTCCGCTGCCTGGAACCGCATCTATGCGTTGCTCTACCCGGACCTGCACCGGATCGCGCGGTCGCAGATCCGCCGGCAGACGTGCTCGCAACTGTCCCCGACCTCGCTCATCAGCGAAACCTGGCTGAAACTGTCCGCCGCACACCTCAACGTCACCAGCCGTCGCCACCTGACGTCGTTGATCGCACGCGCCATGCGCTTCGTGCTGATCGACGAAACCCGCCGCACCTTGGCGCATGCCCGCGCACACGGCGTGCAAACCGCTGGCGATTCCGATTCCGATTCCGAGCCCGACGCGACGATCCAGGCCCGGCTGGAGCGCCTGCTGTCGCTCAATCGCGCACTCGATGGCCTTGCCGCCATCGCGCCCCGGCTGGCGCGCGTGGTCGAGTTGCGCTACTTCGGTGGACTCAACGAGCGCGAAGTGGCCGACGTGCTGGGCGTCACCGAACGCACCGTGTCCCGCGATTGGCGCAAGGCGCGGGCCTGGCTGATGGCCAGCCTCGGCGAGGACGCCGGCAACGCCGATTTCTGATCGCCGGCGACATTGGCCGGCTGCCACGCCACGCCCGCTCAACCATCGTTGCTGTCCAGCTTTTCCTGGATGCGTTTACCGACCAGGGGTGGCTTCTCCATGCGGCGGCTGATCGCAAGTGCCTGCTGCCAATGTGCGCGTGCCTGGTCGCGCAGCTCGTTCTTCAAGGCCAGGTCGCCCAGCTTGTCGTGACAATTGATGCGCGCGGTCTCGGTGGCCATGGTGACCGGTGCGCTGGCCAGGTCGTGCAAGGTCGCCCTCAGCGTGGTGCTGGCGGCAGCGTCATTGCCGAGCGTCATGTAGGCCTGGATCAACGTGAAGCGCGCCTTGTGTGTCGCGTCGTTGTTGCGGCCGCGTGCCGCGGTGAGCGCATCGACAATCTGCTCGAGCTCACCCAGCGCGTTTTCATCCAGCTTGCCGGCATGCATCCGCGCCTTGATCAGCACCATGCGTTCCGACAGCATCGGCATGCGCTGCCGCATGCCGGTGTCCACCCGCCGCGCGAACAGTTCGATCACTTCATCCCAGACCGGGGATTCCGGCGAATTCGCCACGGTCACGGCAAGCATCGCCCCCAGCTGCCCGATCGCGGCCATCGTTTTCTGGTGATCCGGCCCGTAAACACGCTCCATGACCGCCACGGCGTTTCGCCCGATCGACACGGCCTGGTCGAACCGTCCCTCGTAGGTGTGGATGATGCCGATCAGCATGGTTGCGCGCACCGTTTCCGGATGATCCGCTCCCAGCGTCGTACGCAGGATTTCCTCGCCGCGCGTCACCCGCGAAAGCGCGGTCCCGGCTTCGCTACTGCCGAAGTGCGACTGCGCGGAAATCACCCAGGCCTTGCCGGTTTCCGGATGCCGCTCGCCGAGGACGCGTCGCCTGCGTTCCAGCAAGGCTTCGGCCAGCTCCACGGCAGGAACCGTGTGGCCAAGTAGCGGAAGAACCTGGATGCGCTCCATGTCCGCCTCGTCGGCAATCAATGGCGCGGCTTCCCGCGTCAACGTCGCCGCCCGTTCAAAGGCGGCCACGGCCGATTCGTAGCGCGAGAACAGGCGCAGCCACTCGCCTTCCAGGATCAGCAGCGAAGCGAGCGGCCGCGGATCGCGTCCGGCGAGCCGTTCGGCACGCTGCAACGCTCGACGCAGCGTGGCGCGGCCGTCCTCGATCTTCGCCATTCCCCACTGCGCGCGCGCCAACTCCACGTCCAGCAGCAGGCGGGTCAACTCGCGATCCTCTCCAGCCAGTGCATCGAGATGTTTCGATCCCTCCTGGACTGCGGTCTGCGCCTGGGCATGGCGCGACTGCAGGTTGAGGAGATGCGCGCGTGCCGCTGCGAGCGCCGGCCTGTTTTCATCATGCATCTCGCCCTGGGCCTGCGCTTCCTGCAGAAGCATCGCCGCATGGGGGTAATCGCCCAGAGTCGTGTAGCTGCGCGCCAGCGCCAGGAGCATGGCCAGAGCGGTTTTGCCATCGATCTGCCCGGATGCGGCGCCCGCACGCAGGTCGGCCTCCGACTGCCGCAACATCGCGACCGGAATCAGCGGCGACTGGCCCAGGCTGCCAGTGGTGAGCGAATCGAACGAGCGATCGAACAGCCGACGCATCGACTGGCTTTCTTGCGCTGACTGCTCCGCACGGTCATGCAGCTGCATACCCACCACTCCTCCGATTGCAGAACCGAGCAGCGCCAGGCAGGCCACCAGCGCAGCCACGCGATGCCGCCGCAGGAACAAGTGCAGCCGATAGCCGGACTCACGCCGCCGGGCGGAAATGGGACGGGCTGTCAGCCAGGCGCGCAGATCGTCCTGCACGTGCGCAACCGTTGCCGGGCGTCGCGACGGCTCATGCGCCGTGCAGGCGGCAACGATGCTGTCCAAGTCCCCACGCAGCGCATGCGCAAGCGCGGGCACATCGGCCAGGCCGCGCGCACTCGCCGCCCCGGCAGCTGCCGACAGCGCAGCCTGGCTCGGCAAGCAAAGCGACTCTGGGCCGATCCCGATTGATTGATGGGCAGGCATCGGCGCGACGCCGCAAAGCAGCGCGCGCAACAGCACGCCCAGCGCATAGACGTCTGAAGCGATGCTGTAGCCATCCACCGGAACCTCGGGGGCGGTGTAGCCATAGGTCACCGCCAACCGCCGTTGCGCCTGGCTTTGGGTGCGTGCCGCCAGCGACGCCAGGCCGAAATCCAGCAGCACAGGCCGGCCACCGTCATCCACCATCACGTTCGCGGGCTTGATGTCCGAATGCAATGCACCCTTGCCGTGCGCGTGGCGCAGCCCATCGCACAGCTGGAGGAACAAGCCGACGCGCGCCCTCAGGTCCAGGCGACGGTGATCGCAGTACGCGTCGATCGCCTCGCCCCGCACGCGTTGCATGACGAACCACGGGCAGCCATCCGCATCGATTCCTCCGTCCAGCAGCGTGGCGATGTTGGGATGCTCCAGCATCGCCAGCATGTCGCGCTCGTTGCGGATGACCTCGGCCAGTACGACGGGGTCTGCATTCATGCTCACGCATTTGAGGGCGACGTCCTGCGCGTATTGCCCATCGGCGCGGCTGGCGAGATACACCCGTCCCATGCCGCCCTCGCCGATCAACGCGGTGATCCGCCAAGGCCCCAGCAAGCAACCGATGCGTGGATCGACGGCATCCGGCGAAGCCGTGCCGGCACAACTGGACAGGAGTTTTTGCGGCGAGTGCAGAAATGCGTCCGGCTGCGCATCGGCCTGGAGCAGGCGCAGAACTTGCGCATGCATTGCACGGTCGGACTGCTGCAGGCGATCAAGCCAGCGGTCGCGCTCCGCGGGTGCCAGCTCACTGCAGCGCTCGAACAGGTCGAGAGCACGCGCCTCTACGTGCGGCAACTTCTGCATGTCTCCCCTTGCAAGTCCGGCCCCGCGCTCGAACACACTCCCCCTCCCGGGACGCCATGCCGCCGCAGGCGCGCATCATGGCATGGCGGAGTCGCCACATAGAGGCCGCGCGCGTAGGCCCGTGTTCGCCCTCAGGCGCGATGGTAAGGGTGGTTCGCCAGCAAGGCCGCCGCCCGGTAGACCTGTTCGGCCAGCACCAGCCGCACCAGCATGTGCGGCAGGGTCAGCGGGCCCAGCGACCAGGATTCGTCGGCGCGCGCGATGACCTCGGGTGCATGGCCCTCGGGGCCACCGATCAGGAACGCGAGATCCTGCCCACGCCCGCGCCAGTGTTCGAGGCGCACCGCGAGCTGCTCCGAAGAATGCGGCTTGCCGCGACCATCCAGCGCGACCACGCAAGCGTTCTTCGGCAGCGCAGCGAGGACGCGCGCGCCCTCGTCGGCCATGGCTTTCGCGGTATCGCGGCCCTTGCCGCGCACGCCCGGCTCCACTTCGACCAGCTCCAGCGGAAGCCAGTGCGACAGGCGCTTCTGGTATTCCGCGAAGCCCTGCGCGACCCAGGCCGGTGCGCGTTCGCCGACGGCGATCAGGCGGGCTTTCATGCTTCTAAGCCCTCCCCTTCAAGGGGAAGGAGTCCAACACGCAGCGGGCTCAGTCGTCAGACGCAAGGTAATCGGGGTGTTGGTCGCCGACCGTCCACAAACGCTCCAGCGCATAGAACTCACGCACCCGCGGCAGCATCACGTGGACCACCACGTCGCCGAGGTCGACCAGCACCCATTCGGCTTCACGCTCGCCTTCAACACCCAGCGGCATCACGCCCAGCTTCTTGGCAAACCGCACCACTTCGTCGGCGATCGATTTCACGTGGCGGGTGGAGGTGCCGGAGGCCACGACCATGTAGTCGCAGACGCTGCTCTTGCCGCGCACGTCGATCTCCACGCCATCCTTGGCCTTCAGTTCCGCCAGTGCGCCATGCACGGACTCGAGCAGCGATTCCACCGAAGGTGGCGGGGTGGGCAGGCTGGTCTTGATGACATGGGCGGTGGTGGTCAAAGGCGCGGACTCAACGATGGCGGGGTTTGATGCGTTGGCAAGTATAGCGGCGGGGTCGCGATAGAGCCCGTGACGGACGATATACGACGCCACCGCAGGCGATACCCAGTCCGCCCAAGGCTCGCCGGCGGCGATGCGTCGGCGCAGTTCGGTCGACGATTCCGGCCGTAGGCCAGGCAGCGGCAACACCGCGAAACCGCCGTGCGCGGTCGCTGACAAGGTCTCCGGCGGCTGGCGACGCTGCTCGACCAGCTCGGCCACGGCCGGCGACGCTTCGCGAAGGGCAGCCATGTCGATATCGGCACCTGGCCGCTGCACCACGACCACGTGGGCGCGTTCGAACAACTCGCGCCAGCGATGCCAGGTGTGCAGCTGGCGCAGCGAGTCGGCGCCGACCAGCCACGCGATGGGTGCGTCCGCCCCCAGTTCGGCGCGCAATTCGCCCAGCGTGTCCACGCTGTACGAGGGGCCAGCGCGACCCAGCTCGCGTCGATCCACCACCAGGCCGGATTCACCGGCGAAGGCGAGCTCCAGCATCTCGGCGCGCTGTTCAGCGTCGGCGCCGGTCAGCGCCTTGTGCGGCGGGTCGCGCGCGGGCAGCAGCGCCACCTCGGCTTGCAGACCATCACGCGCGGCGCGGGCGATCGCGACATGGCCGCAGTGCACCGGGTCGAAGGTGCCGCCGTAGCAGACCCGCAGGTGCCTGGTGTGCTTCACGAGGCCAACAGGCGCACCGCGCCCGCGTCGGCCACCGCCAGCAGCAGGCGTTCCAGTTGCTGCCAGGCATCGGCGGATTCCTGGCCCAGCCGGACGCGTCCCTTGGAGATGCGATCGACCTTGCCCGCTTCAACCAGCAGGCGTTGCCAGCGCTCGGGCGGATGCCGCTTCAGCGCGCGCGTGTAGACCGCCTGCTTCGATTCCCACACCCGCTGCGCCTTGAACTCCGCGGCGAGGTTGCGCGCGCGCGACAGCACGGCAACGGTGTTCAGTTCCTTCACCACCATCCCCATCAGCGCGGGGATCGCCTCGCCCTCCCCGCGCAGCCCGGCAAGCATCCGCGAGACCTGCGCAGGCTGACCGTTCAACGCGGCATCGATCAGCCGGAACACGTCGAAGCGCGCCGAGTCGGCGACCAGCGACTCCATCTTCGCCAAGTCGAGCACAGCGGACTGGCCGCCGTCGCGATCCAGCAGCAGGGCGAGCTTGTCGACCTCCTGCGCTGCGGCCAGCAAGTTGCCTTCCACCCGTTGCGCAAGCCGCGCCACCGCATCCGGCGCGGCCTTGACCCCGCGGCTGCGCAGGCGCGCGCCGATCCAGCCAGTGAGCTCGTGTGGCTTGATCGGCCAGGCGATGCAGGCGTGGCCGGCGCGGGTGACCGCCTCGCTCCACTTGCCTCCGTGCGTGCGCGACCAGTCACCCGCGATCACCAACAGCACCACGTCCGATGGCGGCTCCGCGCACAGTCCAGTGATCAGCTTTGCGCCTTCCGTGCCCGGCTTGCCGGTGGGCAGGCGCACTTCAACCAGGCGTCGACTGGCGAACAGGCTGGGTGCGTTGATCGCGGCGTCCAGCGCGTCCCAGTCGGCATCGCGGCCCTCCATGTCATGGATGTCGCGCTCGTCGATGCCTTGCGCACGCGCGGCAGAGCGCACCGCATCGGCGGCTTCGAGGACCAGCAGGGTTTCGCTGCCGGCAACCAGGTAGGCAGGGCGCAACGGCTCGCCGGCAAGCTGCGCGGCGAAGCGATCGACGTTCAGTTCCATCGCGAAAAGGGGTCAGAGTGAAGTTTTGCGATAGCGTTCATCGCAACAGTCCAGCCCAGCTGACGCAAAATTCACTCTGACCCCTTTTCGTTGCTCACTGCGCGGCGGCGGCCGGCTTGGAGGCGGCATCCACCCGGCGCAGGATCGCCGCGGCCATGTCACGACGCAGTTCGCGCACCAGCAGTTCGCGCTCGCTGGCCTTGCCGATGGAATCCACTGCCGGGGCCAGGTAGTCGCGTGACAGCTCGACGGCCTGCTGCGGGACTGCGGCACTGCCATCCGCGCGGCGCATGCTGAAGATCACCGCGTAGCGCAGCGAGAACTCCTGCGCACGGCCGAACTGGTCGTGGCTGATCGGGGTGTCCGCCCACTGCTCGGAGATCACCTGCAGGATCGCCACGTCGGCGGTTGCATCGGCCGCGGCCGCCTCTGCACCGGCGCGCTTGAGGCCATCGGCCAGCAATTCGCCAAGCGGGCTGTACGGATCCGAAGCCAACACCCGCACCGGCCCGAGGTTCTCCGGCAGGTTCAGGGCATTGCGCAGGTGGAAGCCGCAACCGGTAAGCAACGTGGCGGCGAGGGCGAAGGCAAGGAGGCGGAATTTCATGGGGCAAGTCTAGGCGAAAAAGTGTCTCGTCATCCCGGCGAAAGCCGGGATCCAGCTTTTGAGCCGACTTCAGATGCCAAGGACAAGAGCTGGATCCCGGCTTTCGCCGGGATGACGAGTTCAGACCACGATATTGACGATCTTGCCCGGCACCACGATCACTTTCCTGATCTCCTTGCCGGCCACGAAGCTCGCGACGTGCGGGTCGGCCAGCGCGGCGGCCTCGAGCACCTCGCGCGCGGTGTCCGGGGCGGCCTCGATGGTCCCACGCAACTTGCCGTTGACCTGCACCGCGATGGTCAGTGCATCGCGCACCAGTGCGGCCGGATCGGCGTTCGGGAACGGCACGTCTTCCAGCAATGTTTCCGGGTGGCCGAGCACCTGCCACAGCGCATGGCTGATGTGCGGGGTGATCGGGTTCAGCAGCAGCACGATGGCCTCGAAGGCCTCGTGGCGAACCGCGCGACCTTGGTCGGACAGATCGTTGAACTTGCCAACGTGGTTCAACAGTTCCATCAAGGCGGCGATCGCGGTGTTGAAGCTGTGGCGGCGGCCGTAGTCGTCGCCGACCTTCTGGATCGCTTCGTGGATGTGCCGGCGCAGGGTCTTCTGCGCGGCGTCGAGCGCACTCGCATCGACCTCCGGATGATCGGGTTGGGCCACATGCGCATGCACGTCGCGCCACAGGCGGCGCAGGAAGCGCGCCATGCCTTCCACGCCGGACTCGTTCCATTCCAGCGACTGTTCCGGCGGCGCGGCGAACATCGAGAACAGGCGCACGGTGTCGGCGCCATAGCGGTCGACCATCGCCTGCGGATCGACGCCGTTGTTCTTCGACTTCGACATCTTCTCGGTGCCGCCGATCAGGACCGGCAGGCCATCGACCAGCGACGTCGCGCCGGTGACGCGCATGCGCTCGTCGTGCTCGATTTCGACATCGGCCGGATTGATCCATTCCTTCGCGCCGTGCTCGTCCTCGCGATAGAAGGTGTCGGCGATGACCATGCCTTGCGTCAGCAGGCGCGTGGCGGGTTCGTCGCTGCTGACCAGCCCCGCATCGCGCAGGAGCTTGTGATAGAAGCGGAAATACATCAGGTGCAGGATCGCGTGCTCGATGCCGCCGATGTACTGGTCGACCGGCAGCCAGTAATTCGCGCGCTCGTCGACCATGTCGCTCGCGCCAGGCGAGGTGTAGCGCGCGTAGTACCAGCTCGACTCCATGAAGGTGTCGAAGGTGTCGGTCTCACGCTCCGCGGGCTTGCCGCATTCCGGGCAGGTGGTCTTGCGCCATTCGGGATCGGACTTGATCGGCGAATGCACGTCGCCTGAGGCGAAGGCATCGGCCACGTCTTCCGGCAGCAGCACCGGCAACTGGACTTCCGGCACCGGCACCGAGCCGCAATCGGCGCAGTGCACCACCGGGATCGGGCAACCCCAGTAACGCTGGCGGCTGACGCCCCAGTCGCGCAGGCGGAAATTGACCCGGCGTGCGCCCGTCCCCGCCGCTTCGAATTTCGATGCCAACGCGTTGAACGCCGCATCGAAATCCATGCCGTTGAGGTCGTCGGAATTGATCAGGTAACCGCGCTCGGTGTACGCGCCGTCTTCCTCGATGCCACGCAGGAACTCGCGCACGACCTCGACCGCGGCATCGGTGTCGTACACGTCGAGTGCTGCGTGTTCGCCCAGCGCGACCTGCATCGGATCGGCGTGGTCACGCACGTCGACGGTGATCTCGCCCAGCGCATCGCGCACCTGCAGCGGCACGATCACCGGCGTCACCGGCAGTCCGTAGGCCTTGGCGAATTCCCAGTCGCGCTGGTCGTGCGCCGGCACTGCCATCACCGCGCCGGTGCCGTAGCCCATCAGCACGAAGTTGGCGACGTAGACCGGCACGTCCGCACCGGTGAGCGGGTGGATCGCCCACAGTCCGGTGGCCATGCCGCGTTTTTCCTGGGTCTCCAGTTCGGCCTCGGACACGCCACCCTGCTTGAGGTCGGCCAGGAACGCAGCCAGTTCCGGATTATCCTGCGCGGCCTTCATCGCCAGCGGATGCTCGCCGGCGACACTGATGAAGGTCACGCCCATCAAGGTATCGGGCCGGGTGGTGAAAACGCTCAACGGTTCCGCCTCGCCATCCACGCGGAACTGGATTTCCAGGCCTTCGCTGCGGCCGATCCAGTTGCGCTGCATGGTCTTGACCGAATCCGGCCAGCCATCGAGCGTGTTCAATTCATCCAGCAACTGCGGCGCGTAGTCGGTGATGCGCAGGAACCACTGCGGTATCTCGCGCTTTTCGACCAGCGCGCCGGTGCGCCAGCCGCGCCCATCGATCACCTGCTCGTTGGCCAGCACGGTCTGGTCGACCGGATCCCAGTTGACCACGCTGTTCTTGCGGTAGGCCACGCCCTTTTTCAGCAGGCGCACGAACATGCGCTGCTCGTGGATGTAGTAGTCCGGCTTGCAGGTGGCGAACTCGCGAGACCAGTCGATCGCGTAGCCAAGCGACTGCAACTGCGCGCGCATGTGCTCGATGTTGGCGTAGGTCCACTTCGCCGGCGCGGTCCTGTTCTTGATCGCGGCGTTTTCCGCCGGCAGGCCGAACGCGTCCCAGCCCATCGGTTGCAGCACGTTATGTCCGGTCATCCGCTTGTGCCGGCTGATCACGTCGCCAATGGTGTAATTGCGCACGTGGCCGACATGCAGCGCGCCGGACGGGTACGGCAGCATCGACAAGCAGAAATACTTCGGCTTCTTGCTGTCCTCGCGCACCTCGAAGGCACGGGTGCTCGACCAGAACGACTGGGCGGCGGATTCGGTGGCGCGGGGATCGTAGATGGCGGGCTCGGACACGGCGGAAAACTTGGGAAAACGGGCCGAACAGCCTACCGCAGCGCAGCATCCCCCGCCATTCGCGGCCGCGTGGCACGATTGATCGATCACCCAGGGGGAACCACCATGCGCCAACGCCTGCTC
>Ga0073904_10001231_pt1 | contig 19085 bp, 13 predicted proteins | sample KloWWTrecipitate_FD_66668 | JGI IMG/M metagenome (GOLD analysis project Ga0073904, IMG submission 66668) | Active sludge microbial communities from Klosterneuburg, Austria, studying microevolution and ecology of nitrifiers - Klosterneuburg... | ecosystem: Engineered > WWTP > Aerobic digester >... | reverse complement strand
GTGCGCGCGCTCCGTTCGCGCCCACGCCAGTGCCTCGGGCAGCGTCAGCAATTCGGCCACGATGATCAGCGCCGCCGAGATCGGGATCACGGACTGCACGAACGACACCGGCACCGACGGCAGGCTCACCAGCGTGTCGGTGGCGAGAACCTCGAGCACCTGCCAGCCGATCACGCCGAGCAGCGCGAAGAAGCCGATCACGAGCGCTTCGACCGCCAGCGTCACCGCGAGTCTGGGGCCCGGTGGCATCATCGCGACCAGTTCGGGGCAGCTGATGTGTCCGCGCCTGGCCGCCGCGTAGGCGGAACCGTAGAAGGTCAGCCAGGCGAGCAGGATCGACGCGACCTCGTCGTACCAGACCAGCGAATGGCCGATCGTGCGGAACACGACGCCGACCGTCACCTCGACGGCCAGCACCGTCATCAGCACGATGACGATCCATTCGAGCACGCGCTCGTACAGCTTGCGCAGCTTCAGCATCGCGTCGCCCCCCGCCCGGCCCGTGCGTTCACTTGCCGAGCGCGATCGCGTGATCGATCAGCTCCCTGGCGCCCGCCACGGCGTTGCCGAATTCGTCGTAAGTGGGCTTGCTGGCGGCGATGAACGCGTTCTTGTCGACCTCGTTGACCTGGATGCCGCTCGCCTTGATCTTCTGCAGCAGTTCGGTTTCCTGCCTCTGCGCGGTCTCGTACACGTAGGCCTGCGTCTCCTTCGCGGTCTGTTCGAGCACGCTGCGCACGTCCGCCGGCAGCGTCGCCCACTTGCGCGCGCCGACCGTCAGGTAGGCGGGCGTATAGACGTGCCCGGACAGCGACAGGTATTTCTGCACCTCGTGCAGCTTCGCGCTGTAGATCTGCGTGAACGGGTTCTCCTGGCCGTCCATCACGCCGGTCTGCAGCGCGGTGAACAATTCGGAGAACTTCATCGGGCTCGGGTTGGCGCCGTAGGCCTTGAACATCGCGACCCGCCACTTGCCTTCGGGCACGCGCAACTTGATGCCGGCGAGGTCTGCGGGCTTGCCGATCGGCTTGCGATTGTTGGTGATGTGGCGGTAGCCGTTCTCCCAGACGCCGATGATCCTCAGGCCTTTGGCCTCGGCGGCCGGCGCGAGCTTCGGCCAGACGATCTCCTTCTCGATCAGGCCCATGTGCCTGCGATCCTTCACGAGGTAAGGCATCTCGAACACGCCGAAGGTGTCCACCTCGCTGCTCATCACCGTCGACGGCAGCGCCATGTCGATCGTGCCGAGCTTGAGCTTCTGCAGCATCTCCTTGTCGCCGCCGAGCTGGCTCGAGCCGAACACCACGACCTTCGCCTTGCCGGCCAGTTTGGCGTTGGCGCGGCGCGCGAACTCGTCGGCGCTGATCTGGAACAACGACCCGGGCTCGCCGACGTGACCGAGCTTCAGTTCGAGCTCCTGCGCGCCGGCGACCGGTGCGAAGGCGAGGGCGGCGGCCAGGCCCATTGCGACGCCGAAGGCGGCTTGCCAGGCAGCGCGACGAGCAGGCAGCGCGGTTGCCGTACGGCCGCCGGCGGCGGTTCGCATCTTTGCGGGATCTTTCATCGTCTCCTCCTGGGGGTGGTTGGGTCTCGAGGACCTTGCGTCGCGGAAGCGCCCCGGGCCGGGCGGCGGGAACCGCGCGTTCAGGACATCGCCGAATCCATGCGACCGCGCTTCACGCTGCGGCGCGCTCGGCGCGCAGCGGCCTCGGCGCCGACGTCGAGAGGCTGTCCATCGCCGCCTGCACGCCGCCCTTGCGGTGCGGCACGCCGGCCAGCCCGAGCGACATTTCGACGCCGCCGAGCGTGCCGAGCAAGGACAGGTCGTTGAAGTCGCCGAGGTGGCCGATGCGGAAGACCTTGCCAGTCAACTTGCCGAGTCCCTGGCCGAGTGACAGGTTGAAGTTCTCCAACGCCAGCTTGCGCAGCGCGTCGGCGTCGTGGCCGTCCGGCACGACGACCGCCGTCAGCACGGGGCTGTATTCGGCAGGGTCCTGGCAGAGGATCTCGAGGCCCCAGGCGCGGACCGCTGCGCGGGTCGCCTCGGCGTGCCGGCGGTGGCGGGCGAACACCGCCGGAAGGCCCTCTTCGAGCAGCATTGCGATCGCCTCGTGCAGGCCGTAGAGCAGGTTCGTCGCCGGCGTGTAAGGGAAGAAGCCGCTCGTGTTCGGCGCCAGCATGTCGTTCCAGTCCCAATACGAGCGCGCGAGCCTTGCCTGCTTCGCCGCTTCGAGCGCCTTCGCGCTGACCGCGTTGAACGACAACCCGGGCGGAAGCATCAGGCCCTTCTGCGATCCCGCCACGCTGACGTCGACGCGCCACTCGTCGTGCCGGTAGTCGATCGAACCGAGCGACGAGATCGTGTCGACCATCAGAAGCGCCGGGTGATTCGCCCGGTCGATCGCGCGGCGCACCTCGTCGACTCGACTGGTGACGCCGGTCGAGGTCTCGTTGTGCACGACGCAGACCGCCCGGTAACGGCGCCCGGCGTCGGCGGCGAGGCGCGCCTCGATCGCGGCGGGATCGGCGCCATGGCGCCAGTCGCCCGGGATGAAATCGACGGCGAGCCCGAGTCGCTCCGCCATCCGCTTCCACAGCGACGCGAAGTGGCCGGTTTCGCACATCAGCACAGCGTCGCCCGGCGACATCGTGTTCACCAGCGCCGCTTCCCAGGCGCCGGTTCCCGACGCGGGAAAGATCACGACGGGTGCCGAGGTCTGGAAGATCCTGCGAATGCCGGCCAGCACCGAGCGGCCGAGCTGCTGGAACTCCGGGCCGCGGTGGTCGATCGTCGGATAGTCCATCGCGCGCAGGATCCGGTCGGGCACGTTGGTGGGCCCGGGAATCTGCAGGAAGTGACGGCCAGACGGGTGCCCGTTCAGCGCAAGACCGTTGGAGAGTTTCATCGGATGCCTCGAGGGGCCCGCTCGTGGCCCGGAATTGCTTGCTCTGGATCATTTTGTATGCAAAATTTGCGACCTGCAAGCTCGGGTCTTACCCGAACGCGCCCCAATCATTCGACGTTTGCATGCAAAACACGGTTCCATTTGCGGCTGCGACGGAACGCCGGCCGCTGCACGAGGAGGTGACCGAGCGGCTGCGCGGGCTGATCACCGAGGGAAGCCTCGCCCCAGGCGCGCGGCTGAACGAGCGTGTCCTGTGCGAGCAGCTCGGTGTGTCGCGCACGCCGCTGCGCGAAGCGTTCAAGGTCCTGGCGGCCGAGCGCCTGATCGAGCTGAGCCCCAACCGCGGGGCCAACGTCGTCGCGCTGTCGCGGGCCGACGTCGAGCAATTGTTCGAACTGATGGCCGCACTCGAGGGCCTGTCGGGCGAGCTCGCCGCCGGGCGGCGCACCCAAGCCGAGGTCGACGAGATCCGCGCGCTGCACTTCGAGATGCTGGCTGCGCATGCCCGACGCGACCTGCCCGCCTACTACGGGCTGAATCGCGGGATCCACTGCGCGATCAACCGCTGCGCGCGCAACGCCGTGCTCACCGAGACCTATGACAGCATCAATACGCGCATCCAGAACCTGCGCTTCCGTTCCAACTTCAAGCGCGAGAAATGGGACGCCGCGGTGCACGAGCACCAGCGGATGCTGGAGGCGCTCGACGCCGGGGACGGTCCTGCGCTGCGTGCGCTGCTCGAGGAGCACCTGCGCCACAAGCGCGACGCGGTGCTCGAGCAGTGGCCGGCGTCCGTGGGGGACGTCGCCGGTGCGCGCCTGGCCGGGTAGCCCGGCGCGAGCGATGCGCCGCGCGCGATGAACGCACCGGCTCCCGCCCGCGCACTGCGCGCCGCGCCGCTCGAGCGCAGCCGCCTCGCCCAGAGGCTGCGTCGCGTCCTGCGCGGCGACGTGCTGTTCGACGCTTACTCGCGCGGACGCTACGCGACCGACGCGTCGATCTACCAGGTGGACCCGGTCGGTGTCGTGGTGCCCGCGGACGAGGCCGACGTCGTCGCCGCGATCGACCTGGCGCGCGAGTCGCGGGTGCCGATCCTGCCGCGCGGGGGCGGCACCAGCCAGTGCGGGCAGACCGTCGGCGAGGCGCTGGTGATCGACAACAGCCGGCACCTGAACAAGGTCGTCGCGTTCGACCCGGAAGCGATGACCGTCGAGGTCCAGCCCGGGATCGTCCTCGACCACCTCAACGCGTGGCTCAGGCCGCGCGGCCTGTGGTACCCGGTCGACGTGTCGACTTCGGCGCAGGCGACGCTGGGCGGAATGGCCGGCAACAACTCCTGCGGTTCGCGTTCGATCGCGTACGGCAACATGGTGCACAACGTCCTCGGCATCGAAGCGGTGCTGTCGGACGGCACCACCGAGTACTTCGGGCCCTTTGGCGCCGACGCGACCCGCCCGATGGCCTCGGCGCGCACCGGGGACCTGGTATCGCGGCTGTTCGGCATCGCCGCGCGCGAACGCGACGAGATCGCGCGCGTCTGGCCGAAGGTGCTGCGCCGCGTGGGCGGCTACAACCTGGACGTGTTCCACCCGCAGTCGGAGCGCCCCTACACGGCCGACGGCTCGGTGAACCTGGCGCACCTGCTGGTCGGGTCGGAGGGAACGCTGGCGTATTTCCGGCGGCTGCTGCTGAAGCTGTCGCCGCTGCCGGCGGCGAGGGTGCTCGGGGTCGTCAACTTCCCGAGCTTTCACGCGGCGATGGACAGCGCGCAGCACATCGTCAAGCTGGGTCCGTCGGCGGTCGAGCTGGTCGACCGCACGATGATCGAGCTGTCGCGCGCCAACCCGGTATTCCGCCCGACGATCGAGTCGGCGCTGATCGAACGCGACGGTCGGGCGACCGAGGCCATCCTGCTGGTCGAGTTCAGCGGCGAGCGCCACGCGGAACTGCTTGCGCGGCTCGGGCGGCTGGTCGAGCTGATGGGCGACCTCGGGCTGCCGGGCTCGGTCGTCGAGCTAGCCGACGACGGGCGCCAGAGGGCGCTCTGGGAAGTGCGCAAGGCGGGCCTGAACATCATGATGTCGCTGAAGGGCGACGGCAAGCCGGTCAGCTTCATCGAGGACTGCGCGGTGCCCCTCGAGCACCTCGCCGAGTACACGGCGCGGCTGACCGGGGTGTTCGCGCGCCACGGCACGAAGGGCACCTGGTATGCGCACGCGTCGGTCGGGACCCTGCACGTGCGGCCGATTCTCGACATGCGCCAGGGGGGGCCGGGCGGCGGCACGGCGAAGATGCGCGCGATCGCCGAAGAGGCGTCCGCGATGGTGCGCGAGTTCAAGGGTGCGTATTCCGGCGAGCACGGCGATGGCCTGGTGCGCAGCGAATGGGTGGCGTGGCAGTTCGGGCCGCGCCTGACTCGCGCCTTCGAGGAAATCAAGGACCTGTTCGATCCGCTGGGGCTGATGAACCCGGGCAAGATCGTCAGGCCGTCGCGAATGGACGATTCGTCGCTGTTCCGTTTCCGGCCGGGGTACGCGCCGGCACCGCTCGACACCGCGCTCGACTGGTCGGCGTGGGACGTGCACAACGATCCGGCGACCGAGCGGACCACCGCGCCGGGCACTGGCGGCGACCCGGCCCGCGGGTTCGCCAAGGCCGTCGAGATGTGCAACAACAACGGCCACTGCCGCAAGTTCGATGCCGGCACGATGTGCCCGAGCTACCGCGTCACGCGCGACGAGCGCGATCTCACGCGCGGGCGCGCCAACACGCTGAGGCTGGCGCTGTCGGGCCAGCTCGGCGAGAACGCGCTGGGCTCGCAGGCGATGTACGACACGATGGCGCTTTGCGTCGGCTGCAAGGGCTGCAAGCGCGAGTGCCCGACCGGCGTCGACATGGCGCGGATGAAGACCGAGTTCCTGTTCCACTACCGCAAGCAGCACGCCACGCGGCTTCGCGAGCGGCTGGTCGCGTTCATGCCGCGCTACGCGCCGTGGCTGTCGCGCGTGCCCTGGCTGGCGAACCTGCGCGACCGGCTGCCGGGCGCGTCCTGGCTGAGCGAGCGGCTGCTCGGCCTGTCCGCGCGCCGGCGCTTGCCGCGCTGGCGTGGCGACCCCTTCACGCGCGACGACCCGCGCGGGCTGCGCGGCGCTGCCGGGGCGCCGCAGGGCGACGGACGTGACGTCGTGCTGTGGGCCGACACCTTCGACAACTACTTCGAGCCCGACAACCTGCGAGCGGCGCGGCGCGTCCTCGAGGCGGCCGGGTATCGCGTCCACGTCGCGCGCGCCGGAGCCGACGACGCGCAGCCCGCGCGGCCGCTGTGTTGCGGGCGAACCTTCCTCGCCACCGGCATGGTCGACGAGGCGCGTGCCGAGGCGCGCCGCACGCTCGCCGCGCTCGTGCCCTGGGTGCAGCGCGGCGTCGCCGTCGTGGGGCTCGAGCCTTCGTGCCTGCTGACGATGCGCGACGAGTTCCTGGTGCTGGGGCTCGGCGATGCTGCCGAGGCGCTCGCGTCGCGGGCCATGCTGTTCGAGGAGTTCCTCGCGCGCGAGCACGCTGCCGGGCGGCTGAAGCTGGCGCTGCGTGCGCTGCCGCAGGCGCGCGCGCTGCTTCACGGGCATTGCCACCAGAAGGCATTCGACGCCGTCGCACCGATCCGCACGGTGCTTGGGCTGATCCCGTCGCTGAAGGTCGAGACGATCGAGTCGAGCTGCTGCGGCATGGCCGGCGCGTTCGGGTACGAGGCCGAGCACCACGACGTGTCGGTGAGGATGGGCGAGGCGGCACTGTTGCCGGCGGTGCGCGCGGCGGGGCCCGACGATCTCGTGGTCGCCGACGGCACGAGTTGCCGCCACCAGATCGCCGACGGCGCGCAGCGCCAGGCCGAGCACGTCGCGCGCGTTCTCGAGCGGGCGCTGGCCCAGGGCTGAACAGGCCCTGGCGCGTTTGTCATTACCTGTCCGCGGACGGATAATCCGTCGCTCTTCCGAGCCGAGAGGTTCCGATTCCAGATGCCCAAGTCGACGCCCTCAGATCTGCGCAAGGCCGCGCTCGAGTACCACGAACAGGGCAGTCCCGGGAAGATCTCGGTCACGCCCACCAAGCAGTTGCTCACGCAGCACGACCTCGCGATGGCGTACTCGCCGGGCGTCGCGGCGGCATGCGAGGAGATCGTCGCCGATCCCGCCAACGCCTTCCGGTACACGAGCCGCGGAAACCTCGTCGGGGTCGTCACCAACGGTACGGCCGTTCTGGGGCTCGGCGACATCGGGCCGCTCGCCGCCAAGCCGGTGATGGAAGGCAAGGCGGTGCTGTTCAAGAAGTTCGCCGGCATCGACGTGTTCGACATCGAGCTGAACGAGCGCGACCTCGACCGGCTGGTCGACGTGATCGCGGCGCTCGAGCCCACCTTCGGCGGCATCAACCTCGAGGACATCAAGGCGCCGGACTGCTTCTACGTCGAGCGGCGCCTGCGCGAGCGGCTGAAGATCCCGGTGTTCCACGACGACCAGCATGGCACCGCGATCGTCGTCGGCGCCGCGATCATCAACGGCCTCCGGGTGGTCGGCAAGGACATCGGCAAGGTCAAGCTCGTCTGCAGCGGCGCCGGCGCAGCCGCGCTCGCCTGCCTGGACCTGCTCGTCGATCTCGGGCTGCCGCTGGCCAACATCTGGGTGGCCGACATCGCAGGCGTCGTTCATCGCGGCCGGACCGAGCTGATGGATCCGGCCAAGGAGCGTTTCGCGCAGGACACGCCGCACCGCGGCCTCGGCGACATCATCGGCGACGCCGACATCTTCCTCGGCCTGTCGGCAGGCGGTGTGCTGAAGCAGGACATGGTTGCGAGGATGGCCAGTCGTCCGCTGGTCTTCGCGCTCGCCAACCCGACGCCGGAGATCATGCCGGAGGAGGTCAAGGCGGTCCGCGACGACGCGGTGATCGCGACCGGCCGCACCGACTATCCGAACCAGGTCAACAACGTGCTGTGCTTTCCGTTCGTGTTTCGCGGAACGCTCGACGTCGGCGCGACGACGATCACGCGCGAAATGGAGATCGCGGCGGTCGACGCGGTCGCGGAACTCGCGCGCGCCGAGATGTCGGACATCGTCGCGACCGCGTACGGCGCACCGAACATGGCCTTCGGCCCCGAGTACCTGATCCCGAAACCCTTCGACCCGCGGCTGATCGTCAAGATCGCGCCGGCGGTCGCGAAGGCGGCCATGTCGTCTGGCGTCGCGACGCGGCCGATCACCGACTTCGATGCGTATCACACGCAGCTCGAGCAGTTCGTCTATCACTCGGGTCACTTCATGCGGCCGATCTTCGCGGCGGCCCGTCGCGTCTCGGGGCGGCGAATCGTCTACGCCGAGGGCGAGGACGAGCGCGTGCTGCGCGCGGTCCAGGTGGTTGCGGACGAGAGGCTGGCGCGGCCGATCGTCATCGGCCGTCCGGCGGTGATCGAGCGGCGCCTCGAGCGCTTCGGGTTGCGGATGAAGCCGGGCACCGACTTCGAGATCGTGAACCCCGAGTGGGACGATCGATACCGGGCGTACTGGCAGGAGTACCACCGCCTGACCGACCGTCGCGGCATCACCGAGGAGTACGCGCAGATCGAGATGCGACGGCGCCTGACGCTGATCGGCGCGATGATGGTGCACATGGGCGATGCCGACGGCCTGATCTGCGGCACCTTCGGCCCGTTCGCGCCGCACCTGAACTACATCGAGCAGGTGATCGGCAAGCGCCCCGGCGCGAGCGTCTACGCGGCGATGAACACGCTGATGCTGCCCAACCGGCAGGTGACGCTGGTCGACACGCACGTCAACGCCGACCCCGATGCGCACCAGGTCGCGGAGATCACGCTGATGGCGGCGGACGAGTTGAGGCGCTTCGGCATCATGCCGAAGGCGGCGCTGCTGTCGCACTCCAACTTCGGAACGTCGAACCACGCCGACGCGGTCAAGATGCGCGACGCGCTGGCACTGATCCGCGAGCGCGCGCCCGAACTCGAGGTCGACGGCGAGATGCACGGCGACGTCGCGCTCGACGCCGGATTGCGCCGGCGGATCATGCCGCGCTCGACCTTGACCGGCGATGCGAACCTGCTCGTCCTGCCGGGAATCGACGCGGCCAACATCGCCTACAACCTCCTCAAGACCGCCGCCGGGAACAACGTCGCGATCGGGCCGGTCCTGCTCGGCGCAGCGCGGCCGGTGCACATCCTGACCGCGTCTGCGACGGTGCGCCGCCTCGTCAACATGACAGCCTGGACCGTGATCGACGCGAGCGTCGAGCGCTGATCTGCGCTGCGCGTCGCGGCCTGGCGGGCACGCCGCCAGGGACCGCGGAACGACCGTCCATCGGCCGGGCGGGCGGCATCGCCCCCGACCGGGCACCGCCGGTCCCGGATTCGTTGACCGGGAGCGAACGCGGCATCTAGCATGCAGCCGATCCGGTCGTCCGCGACGGCCCATGTTCGTACGCCCTGCGCAATCCCATGCCCGCCGACACCCGAGAAGCCGCTGCCACGATCGACGACGATTCGATGCGCGTGAACATCGATCCGCGCCGACGCTTCGAGCTGCTCGAAGACTGCCGCGACATGGTGATCTCGCGCCTCGCCAGGGTGATCAGCGAGGCACTCGACCGGATGAGCGACGAGCTCACCGCGATGGCGATGAAGGAGATGCGGCGCGACGCCCAGCAGGCGATCCTCGACGCGGTGTCGATGGTGCGAACCCACCGCAGCGACATCGAGTTCCGTTTCAGGCAGGCGTTCGCCGACGTGTTCGAGCGAAGGATGTTCAACCGCGCCGCGCAGGCCGACGCGCCGGCGGAAGGCGGCGAGCTTTCGCTCGTCGGCGACGAGGCGATCGACAGCCGGATCGTCGTCGACCGACTGGTGCAGCGCGCGCGTGGCAAGCTCGACCCGGACGAGGTTCTCGGTGTGCGTGCGCGACTGGCCGCGCTGCTCGACCGCGACTGGTTCGACGAGAACGACCATCCGGCTTCGCCCGAGGCCGTGTTCGAGGCGCTGAGAAGCGCGCTCGACCAGCTGGGATCACCGGTCGACGTCCGTTCGGCACTGATGCAGGCCTTCGAACCGCACGTTTCGGCGCACCTCAACGAGGTCTACTCGACCGTCAACGAGCGCCTGCGGAACAACCGCATCCTGCCGCGCATCAGGCCCCGGGTGGTGCCGAGCGCTGAAGGGCGCCGGCATGCCGGCGAGATCGCGCCATCCGCCAGTGGTGCTCCCCAGGCGTCGGCTGCATGGGGCGCCGACGTGTCGGGAGCGCCGGGCGGCTTCTCCGTTCACGGCGCTCCCCGGGATTTCGCCGGAGCCTCCGAGGGCGCCGCGGCCGGCTACGTGTCGGGGCCGATGGACGCCGGCCTCGGCGGGCGAGGCGGATTCGCGGGCGTCGGTGCCGGCGGTGGCGGTGGTGCGGGCAGCAGCGGTGCCGGCAACAGCGGTGCCGGTGGCGCCGGTGTTGGTGGTAGCGGTGCGGGCGGCGGCGGGGGCGGCAGCAGCAGCGCCAGCGCCTGGGGCGCAGGCGGATCGGGCGCAGGCGGATCGGGCGGAGGCTTCGCCGGCGGCGGCTCCCGTTCCCCCGGCTCTCAAGCGAGCGCCGGCGCGCCGCGGGACCTGCGCACGGCCTCCCCGGGTGGTGCACGCCAGGCGGTGCCGGACTCGGCGGGCATGGATGCCTTCGACGACCTGATCCGTCAGATCTCGGCGGGACATCCGTCCGCAAGACGCTCGGCAGCGCGGATGCTTTCGGATCCGACGACGTTCGGGATGGCGGATCTGCCGATCCCCACGGTCGAGCCTCCGCTGATCGAGGCACTGCACAGCTTCCAGTCGGTGCCGGCGGTGTCCGGCGCCGCGAGCGACGGGCAACTGCTCGGCAAGTTGCTCGACCAGGCGCGCGACAAGGGTTCGCCGCTCGACCAGTTGACGGTCGAGATCGTGTCGCTCGTGTTCGACTACATCTACGCGGACCGGCGACTGCCGGACCCGGTGAAGCAGCAACTGCTGCGACTCCAGGTGGTGGCGGTCAAGGCGGCGCTGCTGGATCGCAGCTTCTTCGCGCGCCGACAGCATCCGATGCGTCGCCTGATCGACCGTATTTCGGACATGGCCACCGATCCGGACGCAGACGTCGGACCCGAATCGGGCCTCGTCGCCGGCATCGCCGAGACTGTCGACTGGATCATCGAGAATTTCGACAGCGACCTCGCGACTTTCGAGGAGGCGATGCGCCGCTTCGACCTGCTCGCGGAGGCCGAGGCTCAGCGCCGTGCGGCGCGGCTGGCCGAGATCGCGCGCGAGGCAGAGCGCCTCGAAGCGCTGTCGGTCGCGCAGGAGGCCGCGCATGCCGAGATCGCGTTGCGCATCGACCCGGTGACGCCGGCGTTCGTGCGCGAGTTCCTCGGGCGGTGGTGGTCGCGCGCGCTGGCTCACGCAAGGGTCGACGGCGACGGCACCGACGCGGCGTGGAACGATTCGCTGCGTGCCGGCGAACTGCTGATCTGGAGCGTCGCCCCGAAGCTGCCCGAGGACATCGCGAGGCTGGCGTCGTTGCTGCCGCGGTTGATCCAGGGCCTGACGAAGGGACTGGGCGCGGTCGGCATCGAGCAGTCCGAGCGCGAGCGCTTCTTCAACGAGCTGCTGCAGTGGCACACCCGCGCGATCCAGGATGCCAAGCTCAACGTCGGCCGCCCCAGGCCTGCGGTACCGGCTGCGGTCCAGATGACATCCGACGGCACCGTGCGCTTCGAGGCGCGCGGCGATGGCGCCGGTGCGCAGGCGCTGCCGCACGGCGCGCCGCCGGCGGATGCGCGCGACGCCGGAGCGCCGGCGTTCGCGTCGGGCCGAAGCGAGGCGAAGGTCGACGCGCTGCAGCGCGGTGACCTGGTCGAGTTGACCGAACTCGACGGGACGCGCCAGATCCTGCGACTGGCGTGGGTCAGCCCGAGCAGCAAGCTGTACGTGCTGACCCGTTTCCCCGACGTCGGCCGCTCGCTGAGCCGCCGCGAGCTGGTCGGCATGTTCGAGTCGGGGCGCGCGCGGCGGGCCGAAGCCGAGAGCGCGCTCGACCGGGCGATCGAAGCGATCGCGCAGCCGGAAGCGGCCTGATCGCCTTCGAACAGCGGGAACCCCGGTCGGCTTCGACCGGCCGCACGCGCGTTCCGGCCGCATAGGCAGCCCCGCGGATCTCCATTAGCATAGGGCGCATGAACCGGCGCCGGTGGCTGTCCGTCCCGCGATGGCTGATGCTGTTCGCGATGGCGGTGCTTCCGCTGGCGCAGGCGTGCACGGCGCGCACGGTCGAGCAGGGGTGGGTCGCGATCGACGAGCTGCCTCCTGAAGCCGGGGAGACGCTCGCCCGGATCCGCAGCGGCGGACCGTTCCGGTACGACAAGGACGGCAGCGTCTTCTTCAACCGGGAAGGCCTGTTGCCGCGCCGTCCCCGCGGCTACTACACCGAGTACACGGTGCGCACGCCGGGCGCGCGCGATCGCGGGGCGAGGCGTATCGTGGCCGGGGGGAATCCGCGCTCATCCGGCGAGTATTACTACACCGGCGACCACTACCGCAGCTTCCGCCGCATCAGGGAGTGAGTCCTATGGGCACGCTGAGCAACATCCCGCCTCATGCCGTGCTGCCGCTCACGGCCTACGACCGGGATGCGCTCGAGCGCGCGGCCGAGCGAGCCGACCAGCGTGTGCTCGAGGTGGACCTCGAACGCGCGACCGACAAGCGTTCGGTGCTGGCGCAGATCGCGCGAGGGTTCTCGTTGCCTGCGCACTTCGGCCACAACCTCGACGCCCTGTACGACAGCGTCACGGACCTCGAGGCGAACGGCCACGCCGACCAGCCCGGCTTCCTGGTGATTCTCGCGAACCTCCCGGATACGCCGGAGTTCGATGCGGGGCAGCGCGACGCGCTGCTCGACGTCTTCCGGGATGCCGCGGAGTTCTTCTTCGATCGCAAGACCGCGTTCCGGGTCTTCTATTCGGTGCGGCCGCGCGGCGGCCCGCGCGTCGCGGGCGGCTAGAAATCGCCCGCAAGGGCCTGGAGCGCCGCGATCGCGGCGATTCCGGCCGTTTCGGTGCGCAGCACGCGCGGGCCCAGGCGGATCGCGGAGAAGCCCGCAGCGTCGGCGCCGGCCAGCTCCTCGGGGCCCAGGCCGGATTCGGGCCCGACCAGGAGCTCGACGCTGTCCGATGGCTCGATCCGCAGTTCGGCGAGCCGCGCCGTTGCCTGCGGCGCGAGCACGACGCGCCGGCTCGGCGCCGAAGGCTCGAGGGCGCCGAGCCAGCGATCGAGTCCGAGCGCAGGCGCGAGCGCCGGCAGCCGGTCGCGCCCGCACTGCATGCAGGCGGACTCGACGATGCGCGTCCAGTGCTCGTGCCGGCGCTGCAGTCGCTGCTCGTCGAACCTGGCCTGCGTGCGCGCCGAGACCAGCGGCTGGATCGCATGCACGCCGAGTTCGACGGCCTTCTCGATCGTCCAGTCCATCCGTTCGCCGGCACTGATGCACTGTGCGAGCGTGATCCGGAGCGGGCTCTCGGTGTCGACTGCCACGCGGGCGCCGAGGCGGATCGCGCAGGCCTTCGGGTCGGCGTGCTCGACGCGCGCGTCGAACCGTGAACCGGCACCGTCGAAGCACTCGACCGGCGCGCCGTCGACCAGGCGAAGCACGCGCACCAGGTGGTGCGACTGCCGCGCATCGAGGACGTGGATCGACCCGTCGTCGGGTGCGACCGGTCCGGCCGTCGAGATCAGCACGCGCGGAAGCATCGCGGCGGGTGCCTGCGCGCCGGGCTGCCGGCGCGGCTCAGCGGACCGCGTGCGCGAGCGCCTGCGCCGCGCGATCGGCGCTCCGCGCAGGCACCAGTTCGCGAAAGAAGTTGGGCAATGCGAACAGCGCGCGATGGATGTCGCCGTTGTAGTACCGCAGGTCGGCTATGCCACGATCGGCGATCCGCTGCTCCGCGATCCGGGGCTCCAGCGCGAGCGGATCGAGCGTGTCGGATGCGCAGCACATTCCCCAGTACGCGCCGTAGAGCGGGACGTAGAGACCGAGCGGGCGCACGATCGCGAACACCGTCGACAGGTCGGCGAGCAGCCGGCGGACCAGGTCGGGTTTGTAGACCGGCGAGCCGATGTGCAGCATGACCGCCGCGCCGGGGTTCATCACCCGCTTGAGCAGCCTGAAGAAGTCGGGCGTGTAAAGGCGGTGCGCGGGTGTGTCCGGATCGGTCAGGTCGAGCACGACCAGGTCGAATCGCTCGTTGCCCTCCTTCGCCATCGTCTCGACCAGCGCCCAGCCGTCTCCGATGCGGACCTGCAGGCGGGGATCGTCGAAGGCGCCCCGATGCACCTTGCCGAGGTGCTTGCGCGCCACGCGCACGACTTCGGCGTCGAGTTCCGCCATCACGACGCGCGTGATCGATGGATGCTTGAGCAGTTCCTCGCTCGAGCCGCCGTCGCCACCGCCGATGACGAGCGCCGACGCCGGCTTCGGGTGCGCGATCGCGGCGGGGTGGGTGATCGCCTCGTGGTAGTAGAACTCGTCGCGCTCCGACGTCATGTAGCAGCCGTCGAGGCGGAACAGGCGGCCCCACTGGGGAGTCTCGAAGACCTCGAGCGTCTGGTACGGCGTGCGAACCGTCTCGATGCGCCGCGCGGCGCGGAAACCGTACGCGCTGTCCTCGTTGAGCCACTCGAGCAGCAGTTCACCCGATTGCGAGACCGGGTCCTCCGAGCCGCGCAGGATCCGGTTGGTGCCCTGCTGGCGAGGCGAGAACGCGATGATCAGGTCGTCGAGCAGTTTCTCCGCTTTCGCCGAGTTGTCGGTCGAGAAGTTGCAGACATAGACGTCGAGCGTCACGCCCGAGCGCTCGGGCCAGGTATGCACCGCCAGGTGCGACTCGGCCAGAAGCACTGCGCCGGTGACGCCGCCGGGTCCGCCCTGGTAGTCGGGAAAGGTGAAGAACTTCTCGTCGACGACCGTGAGGCCGGCCGCGTCGACCGAGGTGCGGCACAGCCGCTCGAGCAGCGAAGCGTCGGTCAGCAGCGCGCCGTCGCACTGGCAGCCGTAGAGATCAGCGGTGAGGTGCAATCCCTGCATTCCGTTCCAACCCAGTCCCGAGCCGTCGTCGACGTGGACCATTCAGCGGACCCGGCCCTCGATGGGCGCGGATCCTGGATTGAAGACCCCAAGTGTCCGGAGGCGCCTTGCGGCGCGCCCCGAACCCGATCGGTTCAGGCCGGCTCGCGCCGGCCTGTTCAACCAGTTCCTGAGCATCCCCTTGGTCTTACAGCGGGGGGATCCAGATCAGCGGAAAACGGCGAGCCGCATGCGGCTCGCCGGGAAAGCCCGTCATTATATAGGAACGATGATATCGCGCGCCAGAAGGCTCGAGTCAGTTTGTTAGAATGCCGGTTCTACCGGCAGTAGCCGGTAGCGACGTCGGGCGTACCGAGCCGGAGCGCCGACCTCGATCCGAGCTGCGAGGACCGCGATGGAGGCTCTCCTGGGAAATAGCGCGCAATCCGCTGCGAGCGGCCACCACGTCGGGTCGTCGTTGCCGGCGCCTGCGACGCTGAAGAAGATGGCCGACGCGATTCGCGCGCTGTCGATGGATGCGGTGCAGCAGGCCAACTCGGGCCACCCGGGCATGCCGATGGGCATGGCCGAGATCGCGGTGGCGCTGTGGTCGCGGCACCTCAAGCACAACCCCGCCAACCCGCACTGGGCCGACCGGGACCGGTTCGTGCTGTCGAACGGCCACGGCTCGATGCTGCTGTACTCGGTGCTGCACCTGAGCGGCTACGACCTGCCGATCGACGAGTTGCGCAACTTTCGCCAGCTGCACTCGAAGACTCCCGGGCACCCCGAGACCGGTGTCACGCCGGGCGTCGAGACGACCACCGGGCCGCTCGGGCAGGGGCTGGCGAATGCGGTCGGCATGGCCCTGGCCGAGCGGCTGCTGGCGGCCCGCTTCAATCGCGACGGCTTCCCGGTGGTCGACCACTTCACGTGGGTCTTCGCCGGCGACGGGTGCATGATGGAGGGCATCTCGCACGAGGCATGCTCGCTGGCAGGCACGCTCAAGCTGGCCAGGCTCGTCGTGCTCTACGACGACAACGGCATCTCGATCGACGGGCAGGTCGAGCACTGGTTCCGCGACGACACCCCGCGGCGATTCGAGGCCTACGGCTGGCACGTCATTCCCGACGTCGACGGCCACGACGTGGCGGCGCTCGATCGCGCGATCGCACTGGCGCGCGAATGGGGCGCCAACGGCCGCGACGGCGTGTTCGCGCCGACGCTGATCCAGTGCCGGACGAGGATCGGCATGGGATCGCCGGGGCGCGTCGACACCGCGAAGGCGCACGGCGAGCCGCTCGGCAAGGACGAGATTGCGGCGACGCGCGCGGCGATCGGCTGGCCCTGGGCGCCGTTCGAGGTGCCGCAGGAGGTTCGCGCGGCGTGGGACGGGCGCGAGCGCGGCGCGAGACTCGAGTCGGAATGGCGGGCGATGTTCGAGCGCTACAGCGAGCGTCACCCGGCCGAGGCGCACGAGTTCGAGCGCCGCATGCGCGGCGACCTGCCGGCCGCCTACGACGAGGCCTTCGACGCGGCGATCGACGAGGCGACCGCGCGCGCCGAGGCCATCGCTACGCGCAAGGCCTCGCAGAACGCGCTGAACCACTTCGGCCCTGCGCTGCCCGAACTGATCGGAGGCTCGGCCGACCTCACCGGCAGCAACCTGACGGACTTCAAGGGGTGCGGCGCGCTGCGCGTCGGCGACGCCTTCGTGCCCGGCCGCCACATCAACTTCGGCGTGCGCGAGTTCGGCATGAGCGGGGTCCTCAACGGACTGGCGCTGCACGGTGGTTTCGTGCCGTACGGGGGCACCTTCCTGACGTTCTCGGACTATTCCCGCAACGCGCTGCGCATGGCCGCGCTGATGAAGCAGCGCGTGATCTTCGTGTTCACGCACGACTCGATCGGGCTGGGCGAAGACGGACCGACCCACCAGGCGGTCGAGCACGCGGCGTCGTTGCGGCTGATCCCGCGGCTCGACGTCTGGCGTCCGTGCGACCCGATCGAGTCGGCGGTCGCATGGGGCGGGGCGATCGCACGCCGCGACGGACCGACCGCGCTGCTGTTCTCGCGACAGGCGGTGCCGTTCGTCTCGCGCTCGGCACGCCAGATCGACGCGATCGCGCGCGGCGCGTACATCCTGCGCGACGCCGAGGAGGCCGCCGCGGCGATCATCGCCACGGGGTCAGAGGTGTCGCTGGCGCTGGCCGCGCGCGACCTGCTGGCGGCCGACGGCATCGCGGTGCGCATCGTGTCGATGCCGTCGACGACCGTCTTCGACCGGCAGGACGTTTCGTACAAGCGCTACGTGCTGCCCGAGCACCTGCCGCGCGTTGCGGTCGAGGCGGGCGTGACCGACGGCTGGTGGAAGTATGGCTGCGACGCCGTCGTCGGGCTCGACACCTTCGGCGAGTCGGCGCCCGCCGGCGTGCTGTTCCGCCTGTTCGGGTTCACAGCCGAGAACGTCGCCGACACGGTGCGCGAGGCGCTGCGTCGGCGCGCGACGCGCGCCTGAGACCGCAAACCCCCATTCAACACCACGGAAAGCAAGCCATGACCATTCGAGTAGCGATCAACGGATACGGCCGCATCGGCCGCAACGTGCTCCGGGCCCACTACGAGGGCGGCAAGAAACACCCGATCGAGTTCGTCGCGATCAACGACCTCGGGGACGCGAAGATCAATGCGCACCTGACTCAGTACGACACCGCGCATGGGCGCTTCCCGGGCACGGCCAAGGTCGACGGCGACTCGATCGTCGTCAACGGCGACCGCATCAAGGTGCTGTCGAACCGCAACCCGGCCGAACTTCCGTGGGGCCAGCTGGGCGTCGACGTGGTGCTCGAATGCACGGGCTTCTTCACCAGCAAGGAGAAGGCGTCGGCGCACCTGAAGGGCGGGGCGAAGAAGGTGATCATCTCTGCACCGGGCGGCAAGGACGTCGACGCGACGATCGTGTACGGCGTCAACCACGGCGTGCTGAAGGCCTCGGACACGGTGATCTCGAACGCGTCGTGCACGACCAACTGCCTGGCGCCGATGGTCAAGCCGCTGCACGACCGCATCGGCGTGCTCAACGGGCTGATGACGACGATCCACGCGTACACCAACGACCAGGTGCTCACCGACGTCTACCACGAGGATCTCCGGCGCGCGCGCTCGGCGACGATGTCGATGATCCCGACCAAGACCGGCGCGGCAGCGGCGGTCGGCCTGGTGCTCCCGGAGCTCAACGGCAAGCTCGACGGCTACGCAATGCGCGTGCCGACGATCAACGTGTCGATCGTCGACCTGTCGTTCGTCGCTGCCCGTGACACCACGGTCGACGAGGTCAACGCGATCATGAAGGATGCCGCCGAAGGCCCGATGAAGGGCGTGCTGGCCTACACCACCGAACCGCTGGTGTCGGTCGACTTCAACCACAACCCGGCATCGAGCACCTTCGACGCCACGCTGACGAAGGTCTCCGGGCGCCTGGTCAAGGTGAGCAGCTGGTACGACAACGAGTGGGGCTTCTCGAACCGGATGCTCGACACGACCGTCGCGCTGGTCAACGCGAAGTGACGATGTCGCAGGCGGGCGCTCGCGCCCGCCGCGCGGCGTGAAGCCCCTGCGCGGATGAGCAGCCGACTGACCGCCGCCGACGCCGCGGCGCTGCTGAGGGAGATCCTGGCCGGGGAGCGCGGGCTTCGCCTGCGCGACGTCGCGCGGCCATGGGTGCGGATCGCGGTCGGCGAGTGCCCGGTCGCGGCCGGCGACGCGAAGCTGGTGTTCTTCGCCGACAGCGCGTCTCTCGACCACGTCGCCGCGATGCAGCTGGCCGACGGCCGCCACGGCGCTTATGCCGACTGGCTCCTGAACGACGGCCTGAATCCGCTCGACCTGCTCGACGAGACCGAGCGGATCGAACTCGAGCATCGCCTGCACGAGGCAACCTGAAACCGGAGACTTCCATGCGATTCCGACGCCTGACCGACCTGGACGTGCGCGGCAAGCGCGTCTTCATCCGTGCCGACCTGAACGTTCCGCAGGACGACGCCGGTGCAATCACCGA
>Ga0073904_10001229_pt1 | contig 19091 bp, 14 predicted proteins | sample KloWWTrecipitate_FD_66668 | JGI IMG/M metagenome (GOLD analysis project Ga0073904, IMG submission 66668) | Active sludge microbial communities from Klosterneuburg, Austria, studying microevolution and ecology of nitrifiers - Klosterneuburg... | ecosystem: Engineered > WWTP > Aerobic digester >... | reverse complement strand
GCCGCTTCGCAACGAGTTCAACAACCTTCCCACCGTGGAGATAAGCGCCAACGGCAAGAAGGTCAGAGGGGTAAGCCTGGCGGCCATCGCCGAAAAGGCCCAGGCCCCGGCCAGTGCGACCGTTACCATCCAGGGGACGCGGGTGGATAACCTTCGCCTTGGGGCAATCCGGTTCAGCCTGACGGAGATCGGCACAAACACGGTGCTGGTGCTCGATGATGCCGGGCACGTTTCACTGGCCTCGTCGTACATCCCGCCGGAGCAGTGGCTGAACACCATCACGGGCATCGCGCTCAACTAGGCGCACCCGCCCCAGCTTCCGGGAACTGTGATGTCGTTCACATCGTTGGCGGCAAGTCCGACCTTTGGGGGAAGTGCTGCTCCCCCACCCGGCCGGTGGCCCGGCGGCGGGCCGTACCTACCATGCCCCCATCACCGCGCGGAGCCTGGTACTCCGCTCGAGAGAGAAAGCGAATGAAGGCAACACTGTTTGAGACGAACCCGGCCGCGCCCGCGGCCGCGCATTCCCACCACTGGGTCATCGAAGAGGCGAGCGGACCGTATTCGGCCGGACGCTGCAAGGTGTGCGGCGCAACGAAGGCGTTCAAGAACTGGCTTTCGGATTCCGACTTCATCACGAACGAAGAGCACCGCCAGGCGGCGTAGGCCGGCCGGATCAGCCAGAAGCCGCGAGGCCCGCCCAGGCGGCAATCAGGACGGCGGCGACACCGGGCCAGACAGCGAGGGCGAAGCGCGGCCCGCCGCTGGTGATGGCCAGCACTGCTTTCGTTATCGAGTTGGTGGAGATGGCGGCCAGGATAGGGATCACGGCATCAGTGGGCGTGATCTTGCCGCTCGTCGCGAGCGAGGCGACGGAAATCGCGGCCGCGTGGGTATCGGCCAGGCCCGCCACCGCCGCGGAGAGCGTAAGGCCGGCGTTGCCCATCCAGTCGTGGAGCGCGGCCGATGCGAGCAGGATGCCGGAGATTGTGGCGGCGAAGAGGACGGCCGACTTGAGTTCGAATGCCCTGCCGGTCACGGGGTCGGCATGCCCGCTATCGCGAAGGGCGCGGAAGGCGAAGAAGGCTCCGTAGGCGGCCGCGACGATGCCTGCGCTGGCCAGGGCGGGCGTGGTCTCGCGGAGGACATCGCGGTTGGTCGCGCCTACCACAATGAACATCTGGACGATGGTCGCGACGGTGGATAGGACGGCGCCTGCGACTGCGGGCCTGGTCAGCCCGGGGTCGCGCCTGGAGCGGGCGCCCATGGCTCCGATGGTGGCCGAGCTGGAGACGAAGCCGGAAGCGAACCCGGCGAGAGGCAGGCCAAGACGCGGCCCGAGCGCTCGCTGGGCGATGTAGCCGGCTTCGCTGATCGCCATCACGATGACGACGAGCCGCCAGATGGTGAAGGGATCGAGTGCGCCGTATGGGCCGACCCGTTCATCGGGCAGGAGGGGGAGGATGACAAGGGCGGCGGCGGCGAGGAGCAACCCATCGTGGATCTCCTGTTCGGTGAGCACCTGCTGGATCATCCGGTGAATCTGGGTGCGCGCGGCGAGCAGGATGGTGACGGCGACGGCGAGCCCGGATGCGATCTGCGGTTCGAGTTGGGCCAGGGCGCCGAGGAGGAAGGCGGTGGGGAGGGCTACTTCCGAGGTGAGCCCCGGATCGGTGCGGTCGCCGAGGGCATAGGCGAGCAGGACGGCCGCGGCGATGAATGCGAGGGCGACGGCGACCAGGGCGGCATCGCCGATGGCCATGGTGATGCCGCCCATGAGCGATGCCAGGGCGAAGGTGCGGATGCCGGCGGCGGCGCGGCCCGGGCCTTCGCCCTTGCGTCGCTCGCGTTCGGCGCCCATGAGCAGGCCGATGCCGAGGGCGACGGCGAGCCGCCACCCCTGCTGATCGAACGCGATGCCGCCTAGCTCCATGTGCCTGCCCTGGCGCCCGGGCGTGGGTGAGCCGTGTGGGCGGGCATCAGAACCAGCTGCGGCGATGGAAGATGTAGGCCATCGATCCCATGATGCCGGCCATCGCGCCCATCATCGTCGCGAAGCCCCAGTTGCTGTGCAGGCCGGGGATGTCATCGAAGTTGGTGCCGAAGATGCCGGTGATGACGGTGGCGGGCAGGGCGAGGGCGCCAACGACGGCGAGCACTTTCATCACTTCGTTCATGCGGTTGTTGAGTGCGCTGAGGTAGGTGCTGAGTGCCACTTCGGCGTCTTCGCGCAGTTCTTCCAGGGCCATGTCGACGCGGACGAGGTGGTCATAGACGTCGCGGAAGTAGATGTGGTTTTCGGAAGAGATCAGGTGGAGCTCGCCCCGGCCGAAGCGGAGCATCACGTTTTGTTCGGGGATGAGGATGCGCCGGATGCGGCCGGCGATGCTGCGCAGCTCGAGCACCCGCCGGTGGTTCAGGCCGGCGCCGCCTCCCGCGACGATGCCGTCCTCGATGGCATCGAGCTCTTCGCTCATCGCACTGATGCGTGGGATAACGTCGTCGACGCACCTGTCGACGATTTCGTACATCAGGCCATCGACGCCGGGGCGGACGCTAACCCCGTTCTTGAGTGCGTTTACCGTCTCGATGATGGCAGCCGGTGCATCGGGGCGGTCGTGGTAGGTGATAAGGATGTCGCGCCCGAGGAAGAAGTCGAGTTCTTCCGGCTCGGGGAAGCTCCCGGCCGCGGACATGGTGGCAATGACGAGGAAGAGGTAGTCGCCGAAGTCATCGAGCTTTGGCGTGTGGAGGTAGGGGGAGAGGCAATCGGCGATAGCGAGCGGGTGCAGGCTGAGCCGCTCACCGAACTCGCGGAGGCGATCCTGGTCCTCGCCGCCGAGGTCGTACCAGCGGCTTGCCGGGACTTCGGCATCACCTTCGCGCCAGAGGCCATCGACGCACGACCAGATGCGCATTGGTGGATGGTACGGCAAGAACGGCCCCGGGGGGCGTGCTACTTCAGGAGGGCATCCAGGTACTTCTTCCAGTCGTCGTAGTTTTCGGGCGAGCCGGTGAGGACGTTGCCGTTTACGACGAAGGAAGGGGTGCCGCGGAGGCCGAGTGCCTGGGCCTGGCGGAGGTCTTCCTGGACGGCCTCGATGGCGGATGTGCCCTGGAGGCAGGCATCGAAAGCGGGGAGATCGAGTTTGAGTGTGGTGGCCGTTTCGACGAGCCCGGCGGGCGCGAAGGCGACACTCATCAGTGGGCCGGTCTTGTTGGATGCCTCGGCCTGGGCGGTGAAGAGCGCTGCGTGGTATTCCCAGAACCGGTTCTGCTCGGCGGCGCACTGCGCCCCGAGCGCGGCGGCGGCGGTGGCCTGCTGGAGCGGGAGGTAACGGTAGACCAGGCGGACCTTGCCGCGGGCGATGTAGTCGTCCATGAGCTTCGGTTCGATGACGGCGGTGAAGTGGAGGCAGTGCGGGCAGCCGAAGTCTTCGTAGGCTTCGATCACGATCGGTGCATCGGCCTTGCCGATCGATGTGCCCTCGGCAAGTTCGAGCGGGACCCGGGCGCGGGCGATGAGCTGGCCGTGTTCGGATTGGGGACCGGTGGGCGTGGCGCCATCCAGGGTGGTGGTGGGCGAAGGCTCGCCGCCGCTATCGTCGTCATCGCCGCCGCAGGCCGCCGCCAGGGGAAGCACGGCGAGTATGGCGAAAAGGAGGACGGCGAGGCGCCGGGACGGGCTAGGAACCGAGAAATGCATCGACGTGCTCCAGGAAGGTATCGAACTGGTCGTGGTGGACCCAGTGACCGGCGTTATCGACCTCGACCGAGCGGTGATCGTGGAATGCGCTGAGGTCGGCCGTGGCGGCGCGGGAGCCCCAGCTTTCCTTGCCCCAGATGACGAGCAGGGGGCAGCGGATCTGGTTCCAGAGGTCGCGGGCATCTTCCATATTGAATTCGTAGGGAGAGCCGGCGCGGGTGTAGTTGTCGAACTTCCAGGAGTAGCCGCCATCGACGGTGCGGACGCCGTGCTCGGTCAGGAAACGGGCGAGCCCGGGCGAGAGGTGGCGGTTGGCTTCGCGCATGCGGGCGGTGGCCTCATCGAGGGTGGGGTAGATGTGGGCGGCGCGCCCTTCGAGGGCGTGCATGCTCTGGACCCAGCGGCGCATGCGTTCGTGGGCGGGGCGGCGTTCGCGCTGCCAATCGCGGCCGCCGAGCCCTTCGATGGTGACCATGCGGGCGACGTTTTCCGGGAAGGTCCCGGCGTACTGGAGGGCGACGCCGCCGCCAAGCGAGTGGCCGATGATGGTGTAGGGAGCGCGGCCGATGGCTTCGCCGAGGGCGTGGATATCGAGCGCGTAATCGATGATCGAGTAGTTGCCGCCGATAGCCCAGGCAGAATCACCGTGTCCGCGGAGATCGGGCGCGTAGACGCAGTAGCGGGTGGCGAGTGCCTCGGCGGTGCGCTGCCACGAGCGGGCATGGTCGCGCGTGCCGTGGATGAGGATGATCGGGGGCTTTGTCTCATCGCCCCAGACCAGGTAGTGCATCTTGAGCCGTTGGGAGGAGTAGTAACGGGATTCCGGATCCATGGAATCCAAGGGTACAGGCCGATTCCGCTTGGCGTTACCCGGCGGCCACATAGCGGGCGATGAGTGGGTCGGCGGCGCGCTGGATCGCCAGGATTGCCTGTTCCGGTGCATCTTCGGGGAAGAGCGCGAAATCGGCCGCCGTGTGCGTGCCCAGCGCTGCGCCGGCAGCCTGCAATGCTCCGTAAATGGCGTGGGCGGCGGCGCGCAGGGTGCGCTCGATATCGATGGATTCCGGGGCGATGGCAAGGAAAGCCAGCGGATCGCGCAGGTGGGGGCCGCGGATGAGGGGGCTACCGCCGATGCCGAGCCCCCAGTGAAGGTGCGGGCCGGTACTGAGGCCCGTTGAGCCAACCGTGCCCAGGCCATCGCCCCGCCGAACGAACTGGCCTACCGCGACATCGATGCGCGAGAGGTGCGCGTAGAGGGTTTCGGCCCCGCCGGCGTGGGCGATGGTGATGTAGGTACCGAAGACGGGGCCGGCGGTGGCGGCGGTCACCCGGCCGGGCGCTGGCGCGAGGACAGCGGCGCCAGTCGTCGCGCCGATATCCAGGCCGGTGTGCCCGCCCGCATGTTCGGGGATGGTGTTCGAGCCAAAGTGGGCCGTGATGGGGCCAGTTAATGGTAATCCGGTAATGGCCTGTCCATCGGAGTGGGCAGGGCCGAACAGTATCTGTACCATGCGCCTCAGAATCCGCCCGCCAGGCGGGAGCTCACAGGGGAGCCTGACGCAGGTAAAGAAGGTTGCTGCCGGCCGCATACGCGCTATACGGGAATCTCCGGATAGTCGAGTATCCGAGTAATGACGAAACTCCCCCAAATGGGGAGAGGACTGCTTGTGCATGTCCCGGCCTGACCCTGCCCTGCAATCGCATGGCGACGTGCTGCTTGAGCTCGCGCTGCTGGTCAACGAGCGGCGGAGCGTTGAGGAGATTTTTGCGGCCTTCGCGGGCAGGATGCTCGATGCGGCGCGCTTCGATTACGCGACGCTCCAGCTGGTTGTGGAGGACGATCCGCGGCTGATCCGCGCCGGTGCTTCGTTCCCCGCCCAGTTGCGCCCGGCGCAGGCACGGCAGATTTTTCCGAGAGAAGATCTGGGGATCGATGAGATCGGCACGCTGAGCGGCGGAGCCGAGTACACCGCCGCGACAGCTCCCGGTTTTCCGAGTGTCCGCAAGGTGGTGGAGGCGGGATTCCAGCGCGCCTGGGTGATCGGGCTGCCCGATGGGCCCGAGCCGCTGGGGCTCTTCTGCGCGGCGCGCCACGCGGATGAGCCGTTCAGCCCCCGCGAACTCGATTTCTTGCGTTCGGCGACTGGTTTGTTGACCACGGCAATCCGCCAGCAGCGGGATTTGGCGGAGGCGCAGGCCGCGGCCGCGCGCGCCCGGGCGGCGAACGAGGTCTCGGTGGCGTTGAGTGCTGGCGCAACCCCGGTAGAGGTGTTCGGACGCCTGCCCGGGCTGCTCGCGGGGGCGCTGCGGTTCGATTACACCTCGCTGATCCAGTACATCGGCGGCCGGCCCCGGTTCGTGGGCGAGCTTCCCGAAGCCGTGCATGAAGAGGACGCGGCGAAGTACGGCGACCCGGTGCGCCTGGTGCTGGAGAACGGGGGCCTGGCCGAGACACGATCGGACCGCATCGGCCCGCTGGGCGAGAAACTCCATGCCGCCGGCTTCGTGCGGATGCTGGATGCGGCGATGGCGGTGGATGGCGAGCCGCTGGGGATGCTGACCTTCGGGCGGTGCGAAAACACGCCTTACAGCCCGGCCGACCGGGAATTTGTGGCGCTCATTACCAACATCTTCGCGCAGGCGACGGCCAACCAGCGGCGGGTCGAACGGACGAGCATCGCGGCCGCGCGCTCGAAGGCGCTCAACGAGATGGCGCTTCTGCTCAACCAGGGAGAGAGCATCGATGCGATTTTCCAGCGCGTTCTCGATTTGCTGAGCATGGCAATCGAAGTCGATTACGTCGGGTTCCTCGAGGAAGGCGAGGCGCCGGGCACGATGAGGATGGTTGGATCACGCCCGGAGCACCTCCGCCCGGCCGGGGCGTATGTCCCGCTCGATGAGCTTCGGATCGACATCCTGGGGCGGCTGCCGGGGCCTGTCATCCAGTATCCAGTGGACCGCAATCCCGAGGAGTCGGTGTTCAAGCGGGTGCTGCACGAACAGGGGATGGGCCGGGGCGTGTCGATTCTGATCCAGCAGGATGGCAGGCTCATCGGCTTCCTGACACTCGCGCGCCGCAACCGGGACCGCTACGACGAGGAAGAAGTGGCGTTCCTCGAAACGCTCTCGGCGATGCTGGGCCAGGCGATTGTCAACCGGCAGCGGCTGGCGCGGATCGGCGATGAAGCGGCGCGGGCGCGGGTGCTGAACGATGCTTCGCTGCTGATCAACACCGGCCAGGCGGTGGAGGAGATCTTTCAACAGATCCTGCCAATCCTGCACCGCAGCCTGGATTTCGACTACGCGGACGTGTTCGAGGCGGACCTTCCCACGGGGCACTACCGCAGGGTGGCGCACGTGCCCGCGCTGGAGGGGCACGCGAATGTCGTCCGCGAAGGCCGCTACCTGGGCATCGATGACATCAAGGCGACGGGGAAGAGCGCGATTACCTACCGGCTCGACCGGGTCGCTCTCGAATCGGCGGGAGCGGCCGGATTGCTGGAGCACGGCTACACGTGGTGCGTGGTGGCGCTGGCTGAAGTAGAAGGCCGAACTGAAGGCGTGTTCTCGCTGGCGCGGCGGCGCGACGTGCGGTTCAGCAGCGAGGAGCGCGACTTCCTGGCGACGCTGGCGCGGATGCTCGGGCAGGCGATCGTGAACCGGCGGCGGCTCGAGGCTTCCGAGCGCGAGGCTGCCCGGGCGCGCCTGCTCGGCGAGATTGGCGCCTTGCTGACAAACGGCGAGCCGCCCGAGGCATTCTTCCAGCACCTGGTCGAGCGGATGAAGGCGACACTCGACTTCATAGGGCTGGCGCTCATGATCGAGGAGGAGCGCGGGGACGTCCGGGTGGCGGCAGCCATGACCAATATCCTCCTGAAGACGGGGAGCACCTTCCCGCGGGGCGATTTCGGTGAGCGCGTGCTTGGCGAATTGCAGGGGCAGAACGTGGTCGAGGGCTCGCTGGCGGAGATGGGCGGCAAGCTGGCACAGCTCGGAATCCGGGCAGGCCGGAGGCGCGGTGCGGTCTCCGCGCTCCGGCACGAAGGCGAAATCAAGGGATACCTGGTGCTGACGCGCATCGAGGATGAGCCGTTCGGCCCGGAGGATCGCTCGTTCCTCGAACTGCTCGGCGCACTGCTCGCGCAGGCGACGGCGAACAGGGCGAGGCTGGAGGCCGAGCGCCGGGAGGCTGAACGTTCCCGGCTCCTGAACGAGATCGCGGTTCTCCTGAACAACGGCGATTCGACCGAGGTGTTTTTCGCGCACCTGACGGCCCGGCTCCAGGCGGCCCTGCCATTCGACAACATGGTGTTGTTCATGCACGAAAGCCGGAACCGGATGCGGGTGGCCGCGAGCATGACCAATAACTTCTTCAAGGTCGGTTCGACGCTGCCGATCGAAGTGCTGGGCGAGGGGCTGCGCGAACGGATCGGCGATCTCGGCGTGCTCGAAGGCCGTACGCGGGAGCTGATCACGGGGCCTGCGGGCGAGGAGATCGCCACCGGGCGGGAGCGGGCCGCGCTGATCCCTCTGCGGCACGAGGGCGTGAGTATCGGTTACCTGGCGCTCAGCAGGGTGGAGGATATCCCCTTCGCTGCCGAGGATTGCGCGTACCTTGAGCTCGTCGGGATTCTCCTGACGCAGGCGTTCGCGAACCAGCGGGAGGTGGAGGAATCGCGGGCGGAGGCGATCCGCAACCAGCTCCTTTCGGAGCTTTCGACTCTGCTCCGGGATGGCGGCCCGGTGGAGGTCCACTTCGATCGCCTGTGCGAGATCTTGCTCCAGGCTGTGGGCTTCGACCTGCTCTACCTTTCGATGCCGGACCCGGCGACGGGCGGCTACCGGATGTCGCGATCCGAGGACCTGTACCTGGATGGCGAGGTGGTGGCGCTCGAACCGGAAGTGATCCCTGATGTGCGCAAACGGTTCGGCGGAGTGACGCAGTACCGGCCTTCGGATGTGGATGGGCGGCGCGTTCCCGCGGCGATGGCGCGTTCGGGGTACCAGCGCGCGGCGGCGGCCGTGATCCCGAATCCCGACGGCCCGGACGGGATTGTGACGATTGGCCGGCACGCTGCTCAGCCGTTTTCCGAGCGCGAGATGGAGTTCATCAAGCTCTTCGCCGCGCTCCTGGGCCAGGCGGCCGCGAACCATGGGAAGACGTATGCGCGCGAGGCGGAAGCCCTGCGCAACCGCATCCTCAGCGAGCTCGCGCTGCTGCTCAACGATGGCCAGCCGGTGGAGGTCCACTTCCAGCGGCTGCGCGAATTGCTTACCCAGGGCGTTGGGTTCGATTACGTCTCCGTGGTTGCGCGCGAGCCCACGACGGAGAACTTCCGCACGTTGCGCTCGATCTCGTTGCTCGATGCCGAGGGCAGGGAGCAGCCATTCGACCCATCGACGCTCCGGTTCCTGGTCGAAAACGATCTGCGAAGCAGCCAGTTCGGCCGGGAAGGGGTGGATAACGGCGCCCCCGGGAACATCTTCAGCCTGGGGCTGGAAATGGTGTTCTGCGTACTCCTTTCGGCCGGCACCGGCGTGGAAGGTGCGCTGACCGTTGGGCGCCGGACGACGACCCGGTTCAACCGCGAAGAGCGCGCCTTCCTCGAACTGGTCGGCAGCCTGCTTTCCTACGCAATCGCGAACGAGCGGCGGATTGCCATGAGCGCCCAGGAAGCGGAGGAGCAGACCATCGTCGCGCGGGCCGCGGCGGCCGTCGCCAGCGAAGAAGACACACTCGCGATTGCCGTCGCGATCCGCGACGCGAGCGAAGCGTTCGTTTCGCGCCCGTTTGTGAACTTCGGCTACCTCGAAGGCGATCGGGTGGTGTTTCCGGGGCGCGATGAGATCACGACGAACCTGCCCATCGGGCCGTACATGCGGCGGGCACTGGTCGAAGGGCAGTCGCTCGTGCCGGCGCCGTCGCTCACCGGCGGCATCCAGGAAGTGATCGAGGAAGCGGAGCGCCGCGGCCTGCAACAGCACGTGATGAGCGCGGCGCGTTCGGGTGGCGAGATCATCGGCATGCTGGTCATTGGATCGCGCGATCCTGCCTATCGCTTTGGCGAGCGGGAGCTGCGCCTGGCGCGGCTCATCACCGATATCATCGGGCCCGGCATGGCGCATGTGCGCGCTGTCGAGCGGGAACGGCGCGACGCCGAGGACCAGCGCGTGCTGACCGAGCTGGCCGCGGTCTGCGCCCGCGAATCCAACCCGGTGGCGATCCTCAACCAGATGGCGGTGGAACTCCGCGCGCTCATCCCGCGGCCGGTGACGGTCTTCGGCTATCGCGATGGGGATGAAGTGGTCTATCCGCGTGCAGATGGCGTGTATATCCGCCTGCCGGTCGATCAGACGTTCGCGTTGGCGGATGAGCGCGGCCAGATCTTCACTTCCGAGATCCCGGAGGGTTCGGATCCCTCTGGCGCGATGCGGGCGCTGGGGCTCCGGGCGAGCTGCACCACGGCGATCCGCTCGGCCGGCGTGACCGTGGGGTATCTGCTGGTTGGATCGCGCGAGCCGGGCTTTGCTTTCCACCGGCGGGAGCGCGAACTCCTGCGATCGGCGGCGCAGATCGTTGGGCCCGCGATGGAAAACGCCCGCGCGGCGATTGCGGCGCGGGAAGAGGCGGAGGACCAGCGCGTGCTGGCTGAAATCGCGGCGATCGCCGCGCGCGAGCCGGATGCCGATGCAATCATGAATGCGCTCCCGGCGGCGCTTGCGGCGCTGGTTCCCGGGCCGGTTGTGCTCAGTGGCATCATCCGGGACCAGACCGCCGTCTACCGGGTTTCAGATCCCCGGCTGCGGGAGATGTTCGGGGTGGCGTATGTGCCGGTTCCGTTTTCGGTGGCGGGGCACGAAGCCCTCCAGACGGGGCAGTCCACCGGGCACACCAACGACATGGAAGGGCAGTTTCGCGCGGATGTCTCCGGGATTCACGCCTTTGCGCTGACGAACTACCAGACGGCTGGCTCAGTGGTGGGCACGCTGCTGGTGGCGACCACCGACCCGGAATACCAGTTCACCGAGCGCGTGCTGGCGCTGCTGCGGCGGGCGGCCCAGGTGCTGGGGCCGGCGATCGAGGCGGCGCGCGTGCAGGATGAGTACAACCGCCAGCGCGAGCTCTACAGCCTCATTCTGCGGTCGCTTACCGAGGGCGTGGTTCTGCTCGATAGCCTGGGCAGGGCGATGTTCATGAACGCGCTGGGACGCAAGGTGCTTACGGCGCTGGGCGCTCCCGCGTGGGTCGATACCTGGGAAGAGTCGGTCGCGGTTGTTCCAGAGGAAGTGCGGGCCGACTTCGCGGCGGCGTTCAGCGAGGGCCAGGCGAGCCAGGGGCGGGCGGTGCTCGAGATCGAGGACACCCCGGTACACCTGGACTACGAATTCGTGCCGCTGGATAACCCCACGTTCAAGGTGCTCCTAACGCTCACCGATGTGACGGCCGATGTGCTGCGGGAGCAGGAGGAAGCGCGCGGGCGGGAGCGGATGGCGCAGACATCGCGGCTGGCGGCGCTTGGCGAGCTCATCGGCGGGGTGGCACACGAACTGAACAACCCGCTGACGGCAATCCTCGGGTTTGCGGAGATCATCGGCTTGAGCGAAGACGCCCGGCCGTTCGCGGAAGAGCTCGGCGTCATCCAGAAAGAGGCGTTGCGGGCGAGGAACATCGTGCGCGACCTGCTGTTCATCGCGCGGCCGGGCACATCGGAGCGGTCCATGGTGCCGGTGGCCGATATTGTGGCGCACATCGAACGTTTGCGGCGGAGCCACTGGGTGCAGATGGGCATCGCCGCCGATATCCGGATAGAGCCCGATTGCGTGGCGTGGGGGAACGAGCACCAGCTGACGCAGGTCATCCTGAACCTGGTGACGAATGCGGAGCAGGCGCTGGCAGGAAGTGCGGCGCCGCGCCTGGTGCTTTCCGCCCGGCGAGAGGGCGACCGGGCGCGCATCGTGGTCGCGGATAACGGGAAGGGGATGGATGAAGAGACGCGGGCACGCATCTTCGAGCCCTTCTTCACGACCCGGCAGGGGATCGGGACGGGGCTGGGGCTGCCGCTTTCCTATTCGATTATCCAATCCCACGAGGGAACTATCACCGTTGAGACATCGCCGGGGGCGGGGGCCGTGTTCACGGTCGATTTACCCCTGCACGAGCCGGGCGTGGCGGTGCATGGACCGGAACGCCCGGTTGCGCGCCCTTCCCGCCTGCGGATGCTGGTGATCGATGATGAGCCCAGCCTGCGCAAAGTGTGCCAGCGGTTGGTGGAGAGCCTGGGCCACCAGTGCGATTCGGCCGAGAACACCGCCTCCGCACTCGTTCTCGCCCGCTCCGGGGACTTCGATGTGGTCCTTTGCGATTACAGGCTGGCGACGGAGACGGCGGACCAGGTGCTGGAGGGGCTGGAAACGGCCGCGCCGCACCTGATCCCCCGGACAATCCTGGCGACGGGAGCAACGACCGACTTGGGCGTTGTGCGGCTGGTGGAGAAGTACGGACTCCAGCTCATGGCGAAGCCCTACGGTGTGGAAGAGCTTTCGCGGATTCTGAACGAATCGGCCCCTCGCGCGGGCTGATGGCGCAAGTCTCTTCCGATCCGATCGGGGCAGGCAGCAGGGCCCACGCGGCCGCTGCGCAACATTCGCTCGCGTGCCGACAATCCCGGTAGCACTTCGCGGGGTTTTCATCATGGCGGTCCGGGCACATCCAACGGCTCCACCACGGACGGTGGAAGAGGTGCTGGCGGACATCATGGCCAGGGTTTCGATGGTGGCAGCGGTAGTGGCGGCAGCATGGCTGGGAGCGACGCTTTAGGCCGGTATTTCTGGCTGGCAGGCGCGGCAGAAGCTGGTAATCCGCTGGTTCGCGGTGATCTCGGTGATGGTAGCGCCGCAGCGGGGGCAGGGCTGCCCGCCCCTCCGGTGGATGCGCATGAAATCGCGCCGCTCTTCGTAATCGAGTACGCCGTTCTTCACCATCGCCTCGCTGACGAGCGGGGTTGCCCAGTCCATCACGGCGAGTGCGGCCCGGTACAGCCGCCGCAGGGCATCCTCCGGCAGCTTCGTGCGGGGGGTATAGGGATTGATGCGCGCTTCCCACAGGATCTCATCGCTGTAGGCGTTGCCGATGCCCTGGACGAATTCGGCATTGGTGAGGATGGCCTTGACCTGGCCGCGGTAACGGCCTGAGCGGGCGATCCATTCATCTTCGGTGAGCGCCGGGTCGAGCAGGTCGGGCCCGTTGGTGGCCCAGTTGGGGATGCTTTCGAGGGTGCCGGCGGGGGCCAGGTAGAGCTTGCCCATCAGCCGTTCATCGGAGTAGCGGAGGGAGTGGCCGCCGTCGAGGTCGAGCACCAGGCAGGTCTTGGCGCGGAGTTTGGTCTGCGGCGCCACGAACTGGAAGCGGCCGGTGAGCATCGGGTTGATGGCGAGGACGCGCCCGGATTCGAGCGAGAACAGCAAGAACTTCCCGTGCCGCCGGACGGGCCCGAGGGCGTCACCGGTGAGTTCCCGGAACTCCTGGGCGGGCGTCCGGAAGACGTGGGGGATGCGCACGGCGGCGGCGACGACCCGTTGCCCGGTGGCGTGTTCGCTGAAGAACCCGCGAATGGCCTCGAGCTCGGGTATCTCTGGCATCGCGGGCCGATCATAGCCGCCGCGGGCGGCAGCCGCCGAAAGGCGGAGGACATGATGCGGATCATGGGCGCGGCCCGGCGGGTCTGCTGAAGTTATATTCTTGACTTCGTTAGTCAAGTTTGTTGTGATAGTCAGGATTTCCACTGGACAGCGTGCAAGGAGGGTGCCATGGGTGCCGAATCAAACGGGAGCGGAGCCGAACGCCACAAGGTCGTGATTATTGGGGGCGGCAATGCGGGGATTAGCGTGGCGGCACGGCTGAGGCGCAAGCTCAAGGGCGTCGATGTCGCGATCATCGATCCGGCCACCACGCACTACTACCAGCCGCTCTGGACGCTGGTCGGCGGCGGCGTATTCAAGAAAGAGAAGTCGGCCCGGCCCGAGGCATCGGTGATCCCAAAGGGTGTGACCTGGATCCAGGATGCGGTGACGGAGTTCCGGCCCGATGAGAACGCCGTGGTGACGGCGGGCGGCAAGCGCGTGGAATACGAGTTCCTGGTGGTGGCGCCCGGCATCCAGATCAACTGGGGTGCCATTCCCGGTCTGGCCGATGCGCTGGGCAAGGATGGCGTGTGCAGCAACTATTCGTACGACACGGTGGACAAGACGTGGGAGTTCATCAGTACCTTCAAGGGGGGCACGGCGGTGTTCACCCAGCCGAGCACGCCGATCAAGTGCGCCGGCGCACCGCAGAAGATCGCCTACCTCGCCGATGACGCGTTCCGCAAGGCCGGGGTGCGGGAGGGGGCGACGATGATTTTCGCCAGCGGCGGCCCCAAGCTGTTCTCAGTCGAGAAGTACGCGAAGACGCTTTACAAGGTGGTCGAACGCAAGGGCATCGATCTGCGCCTGCGAACGGAGCTGGTGGAGATCCGCGGCGCGGCGAAGGAGGCCGTGTTCAAGAATCTCGATAGCGGCGAGATGACCACGGTGGCGTACGACATGATCCACGTGACCCCGCCGATGAGCGCGCCGGACTTCGTGCGCAACAGCCCGCTTGCGAATGCCGATGGGTGGGTGGAAGTGGACAAGGCGACCTTGCGCCATGTGCGCTACGCCAACGTCTTCGGGATCGGCGATGCGAGTAGCCTGCCGACGAGCAAGACGGGCGCGGCGATTCGCAAGCAGGCGCCGGTGCTTGTAGCGAACCTGGCGGGGGCCATCCTTGGTGGTGCTGCCGATGCGAGCTACGACGGTTACACGGCCTGCCCGCTGGTGACTGGCTATGGGAAGCTGGTGATGGCCGAGTTCGATTACGACCTGGCGCCGCGCCAGACGTTTAAGTTCGATCAGTCGAAGGAGCGCCGCTCGATGTACCTGTTCAAGCGGAATGTGCTCCCGGCGATGTACTGGCGGCTCATCATGAAGGGCCGCGCCTGAAGGCCGGGCACTAGATCCGGGCATCGACCGGGGCTTCTTCCTCGGCTGCGGGGAGCGGAGGAAGTTCGCGCGGGCTCTTGATCCCGAAATGTTCGAGGAAGCGCATGGTGGTGCGGTAGAGCTTCGGCCGTCCCGGTGCATCGGCGGTGCCGGTGATATCGACCAGGCCGCGCTGTTCGAGGATGGCGACCAGCCGGTCGCTGTTGACGCCGCGGATCGCTTCGATTTCGGCACGGGTGCACGGCTGCTTGTAGGCGATGATGGTGAGGGTTTCGAGGGCGGCCCGGGTGAGGCGCTGCCCGGGGCCGGTGCCCAGCATGTTCTCGATGTAGGGCGCGTATTCGGCGGCCGCGCCGAGCTGGTAACGCTGGCCGTCTTCGAGCACCCGCAGGCCGCGCGCTTCGTAATCGGCGGTAAGCGTCGCGAGTGCCTTGCGGGCGGCGGCATCGCTTACGCCGGCGGCCCGGGCAAGGGCGGCGAGTGGCTGGGGCTCTTCGGTGACGAAGAGGAGTGCCTCGATCACCCACGGGAGTTCGTTGGCCGATGGCGGCCGGGTGGTTCCGGGTTCAGTCATTGGCGACGGGGCTCTCTTCGTGCGGGGGTTCGGGCTGTGGGGGCGCCGGTGGAGGGGTGTAGGCGCGCAACGCGGCGCCAACCGGGCGGGCGCTCAGCTCATCGTACGAAATATGGATGAGCGGCCGGCGAACGCTCGTGACACCGACCTGGTCCTTGAGTACGGCGGCGACGCCATCGCCGAGGACGCGGGTGGCGTGGGCGATGCTTGCGCTCGGTTCGATGGTGGCATCGAGGATGGTATCGACGATGCCGGCCGAAGAGACGCGGACGGTGGGGGCCACGCGGCGGACTTCGGGCAGTTGTTCGAGCTCATCGCGCAGGAGGCTTTCGATGGCGGCGGCCGTCACCACGACGGTGCCACCATCGGCCTGGCGCATGCGGAGTGTGCCCGCGCTGGCTGCCCGGGAGGACCGCAGGACGGCGATGAGGAGGCTGAGCAATCCGAAGAGCACCACGGCGGCGAGGATGCCGGTGACTATCCACTTCGCGGTATTGCTCGCCTCGATGAAGGCTTCGAGGTTGAAATCGCCGGCTTCGAGATCGAGCTTGCGATCCTGGTTCCAGGCGAGGGCGATGAGTCCCCCGGCGGCCGCGAGGAGGAGCAGGCTGTAGAAGACGAGGAGGATGCGGCGGACGGCGTTCATCTGGCCTCCATGGGGGAGTACCCCAGCACACCGTCATGGTACACCTCGCCGAGGCGGATGGGCGTCACGCGGTTGAGCATCCCATCGCCAGGGGCATAGACAGGGATGTAGTTATCGGTATGGCCGTGCCAGAGCGGCCCCTGGCCGTCTTTCGCAGGGCGTCTGCTCTCCCAGAGCACGGGGCGGATGGTGCCCGTGTGTTCGCTCCGGAAGGCCAGCGAGAGATCTTCGCCGAGCGCGAGGAGGCGGCCCATGCGGTCCTGCTTCACGCTGGGCGGGAGCTGGCCCTGCAGGCGGGCAGCGGCCGTGCGGGTGCGCTGGGAGTAGGGGAAGCAGTGGAGGCGGGCAAAGCCGGTTTCGCGGCAGAACGCGAGCGTTGCCTCGAAGTCACTATCGGTTTCGCCCGGGAAGCCGGCGATGACATCGGTGGTGATGGCGGCGCCGGGGATTGCCGCGCGAATGCGGGCGGCGGCATCGCGGAATTCGTCCGCCGTGTAGCGGCGGCGCATGGCGGCGAGGGTGGCTTCGCTGCCCGATTGGAGCGCGAGGTGGAAGTGGGGCATCAGGCGCGGATCGTGCCAGAGCGCCAGGAGCCCCGGCGTGATGTCCTGGGGCTGGAGCGAGCTGAAGCGCAGGCGGGGGACTTCGGTACGTTCGAGGATCCCGGCGATGAGGTGCCGGGGGCTCAGCGGCGGATCGAGTTCCCTTCCCCAGGCGCCGAGCTGGGTACCGGTGATGACCACCTCGCGGGCCCCCGTTTCGACGGCGCGGCTGATTTCGGCGGTAACGTCGGCCACGGAGCGGGATTCTTCGCGGCCGCGCGTCCTCGGGACGATGCAGAACGAGCAAACATCATTGCAGCCTTCCTGGGCTTTCACGAAGGCGCGGGTATGGAGGGGCGACCGGGCCGGCGCGGCGGACCGGCCGGGCGGGCAATCGGCGGAGAGGAAGGCGATGAGTTCGCGCTTATCGGCGGTGCGCGTGCCGACGACGAGGTCGGCGCCAAGCCCGGCGGCGGCATCGAAACCGGCCGTTTGGGGATAGCAGCCGGTGACTGTGACCGGTGCGCCAGGCGAAAGGCGCTGGACCGAGCGGATGAGTTTGCGCGATTTGGCATCGGCCACATGGGTGACCGAGCAGGTATTGATGACGTAGGCATCTGCTTCGCAGAGGCGATCGACGACGTGGAAGCCGGAGCTGCGCAGGCCGTGGGCTATCTCTTCGGAATCGGCAAGGTTGAGCTTGCAGCCGAGGGTCAGGATGGCGGCGAGTCGTGCCATTTCTACAGGTTACGGGTGGTGGGGGGAGAGGGAGAAGGGAGGGGGGCGATCCGCGCGAGGCAAAAGTAGGGTACGGTGGTAAGTGACACCGGCCGGGAACGATCCGCCGGTGTTGACCCTCGCGAAAGCCGCGCTGCCCGGCTTGCTCTCCAGATCGCCTTCGTTTCGTCTGATGCGTCCGGTCCTGAGCTGAGCCGGGTGCCCGTGGGTGAAGCGCGGGCCGGTGGCGCTGCGCCGACGTGGCCCACCACGGAAGGAAGGTACGGACCCATGAATATCTATGTCGGAAACCTGAGCTACAACTGCGCCGACAACGACCTCCAGACTGCTTTTTCGGCGTACGGAACCGTACGCACGGCGCAGGTGGTAAAGGACCGGGAGACCGGCCGCTCGCGGGGCTTCGGCTTCGTCGAGATGGACGACCAGGCGGAGGCCGAAGCGGCCATTCGCGGACTGAACGGCGCCGATCTCCTCGGTCGCGCCCTGACGGTGAACCAGGCGAAGCCCCCCGCCGAGCGCGGCGAGCGCCGCAGCTACGGCGGCGGCGGTGGTGGCGGCGGCTACGGTGGTGGTGGCGGCGGCCGCCGCTACTAGATCCTGCTTGGGCCGCCCGCGCCCCGTACCGGGGCGCAGGCGGTCTGCGCGTTCCTGTTCCGCCGCTCGAGGCGGCAGGGAAAGGGGGATGACTGTGGCAGGAGGAACCGTTGTGGAACATAGCGCGGAAGCCGGTGGCGGGGGCCATGTGCACCGCTGGCGGATTGAGGCGCAGGGCGGGCCGGTCTCGGCGGGGAGCTGTGCCTGTGGGGCGGTGCGGGAGTTCGCGAATTCCTGGGACCGCGATTCGAGCGCCTGGGCGCTTTCGCGCGGGCGGGCCGGGCGTGGAGCCAACCAGCCCGGAGACTGAGCGTGTGGGCGCGGCCATTGAATTCGCTCGCCGGGTGGAGCACCATGCGTGGACTCTGATCCGGAGGCGATGGTATGAGTGACGATCTGGCCCGGGTATTGCGTGAAGCCGAGGCGGCAGCGGCGGGGCCGGCGGCGAGCATCGTGGAGACGCTGGCAAATCGGGTAGGCATCCGCGCCGGGGCCCATGCGGCCTTCGGCGAGCCGGTCGAGTGCGATGGGGTCACGATAGTCCCGGTGGCGAAGGTCCGCTTCGGTTTCGGCGGAGGATCGGGCCGGGGTATCGAAGAGGGCGCCGAATCCGGGGAGATTGGCGAGGGCTCGGGTGGCGGCGGCGGCGCGTTCACCTCGCCGCTCGGCTTCATCGAAATCAAGGATGGGCGTGCGGAGTTCAAGCGGACGCACGACCCGGTATCGGCGGTACCGGTGATCCTTGCTTCCGGGTTTACGGCCTGGCTGGTATTGCGCGGTCTGAAGCGCATCCTTCGCGGCTAGTGCTCCCTGGCGGGCGCAGCGCTGGCGCCCGGACAAACGCGGGAAGGCCCGGACGGGACCACCCGTCCGGGCCTTCCCGGTTATTTGCCCAGGGCGAACTCAGGCGAGGCGGAAGCGAGAGGTGGCGGCGGTAAGGGTTTCGGCCATCTCGCGCATCTGGTTGGCGGTAGCGGCGAGCTCCTCGGATTGGGCGGAGAGCTCTTCGGTGGAAGCGGAGACATCCTGGACGGAGCCGCTGGTCTGGGCGCTGGTGGCGGAGACCTGGCTGATGGCCTCGGTCACGCGGCTGGTGCCGGCGGCCATCTGGTTGGCGCTCTCGGCGGATTCCTCGGCCATGGTGGCAATCTGGCCGGCGCTGGTCACGATCCGCTCGGCGCCGGAAGCGAGGCCCTGGACATCGCGGGCGATCTCCTGCATGCGGGAAGCGGAAAGCTCCACGGTGCCGATGATCGAAGTGAGCGAGCGGCC
>Ga0073904_10001227_pt1 | contig 19098 bp, 8 predicted proteins | sample KloWWTrecipitate_FD_66668 | JGI IMG/M metagenome (GOLD analysis project Ga0073904, IMG submission 66668) | Active sludge microbial communities from Klosterneuburg, Austria, studying microevolution and ecology of nitrifiers - Klosterneuburg... | ecosystem: Engineered > WWTP > Aerobic digester >... | reverse complement strand
ACTGACATAGGTCAGGACCGAAGCCGGGTAGTTCACCGTGTAGCTTGCGGATGCCTCGTTACCGAGCGAATCAAGCATGAACGAAACCGTCACTTGCTGGCCGGCGATAGCCGAAGCATTGACCACACGGATCACGCGTCCGCCCGTGCCCTCGGCCGTCTCGCCGCGGGCCGCCGCCGGAGCGGTCGGGCCGCAGACCGGTTTGGTGGTGATCGGTACGCCGTTGAGTACTCCGAGGTTGTATCCGCGAATAACGGTTACGTCGCCCACATCGATCTGAGCGTTTCCGCAGGCTCCCGCGACGTCGAGATTGACGTCCGCTGCCTGGAACTGCGGTCCTGCCGGCGGCGGCGGTATCAGGCCCAACTGCATCTGGCGAATGATATTGACGTCATTTGCCAGAACCATGTTGTCGCCACTCGGGCCGCCGCTGCCGTCGACCACGTCGCCCTCGACACGCTGCGTGACGCCTTCGTCATTGAGGATCGTGCCAGTGCCGGTTCCGTTCAGTATAGTGCCGTTCGAGATCGACGTGATGTTCAGCGTAAACGTCTCGTTCGGTTCGACGGCCGTATCGCCGTTGACCAGTACCGTCACGTTTTTCGTCACTTCGTTCGGAGCAAAGCTCACGGTTCCGTTCGTTATGGCCGTGTAATCGCCCGGAGCCACCGCGGTTCCGTTCGCTGTCGAATAGGTCACCAGGGAACTGAACGATGTCGGGTTGCCCGCACGCGTGATCGTAAACGTGAACGGCGTCGTTCCCGAATTACCCTCATTACCCGAAACATCATTCACCGAGAACGTCGGCTCGACGTCGTCGTTGAAAATGACGCCGACCGCCTCGCGTTCGGGGAGAATAACGTTCGCCTCGTTTGACAACCTGACGACGAATGCCTCGTTCGGTTCGAACTTCGTATCGCCATTCACCAAAACCGTGATCTTCTGAAGCGAAGGCGTATTCGAGGTGAAGGTGATGATTCCCGAGTTCGCTGCGTAATCGCCATCGGCCACAGTTGCCGTTCCGTCAACGGTCGTAAAGTTGACAGATGACGCCGGGGCTCCTCGAACAGGCAGCCTGTCGATGTTTACGTCGAACGAGTAGGTTGTCGTTCCCGCATTTCCTTCATTCCGGGTAACGCTGCCGATAGTGATCTTCGGCAGAGGCGTCGGCGTCGGGCTCGGAGTTGGCGTCGGCGTTCCTGTCGGCCCGCAAATTGGATTGTACTGGAATGTATCAATACCAATGTAGTTCGAGTTCGCTCCATTGAGCCCGCCATTTGTCACGAAGTAACGGAATGCAAGCCGTCCCGTGGTCGGTGTCGGCACACCGGAGACCGTAGCGGTGAACTGCGTCCATACCTGCGGATAGGCCGAGGTAGTCAGACTCGGATTGATCTCGAGCAGAACAGTAGTGAAATCACCCACGTCCGTCGCGGACGTCCCGACATTTGTGCTTGTGCCGTTGGTACTCATTCGCACCTGTAGCCTGTCCGGGTAAACCGTGCCCGCCGGAATACGCGACCAGAAGGTCATCGTAGCTCCGTTCTGCAGAGTTAATGTCGGGGTCAGAAGCCAATTGCTGATCGTTCCTACGCTTCCTGTACTGTTATAGTTCGCACCGATGTACGATGTAGGTGCTCCCGACTGTGACGCGAAGACAACATCATTTCCCTGGAACCAGCCGTTGGACCCGATGGGTGAGCTATTGTTTTGCGTAAACCATCCGGCACCTGGAAGTGTCGTGATGTTGTCGAAACCTTCCGTCAACGGCGGGCAAGCCGGGGTTGGCGTTGGCGTCGGTGTACCACCGCCACCGCAGCTGCCTGTCGTGAGGCTCAGCGACCACCCGCCCGCGATCGATCCACTATCACCGGTAACGAAATCGACGACGTACAAACTCCACGTTCCGTTTGGACTGGTTCCGCCAAAAACGGATGCGAACGTTGCACTCGTTCCGCCTGCCGGGCCTGGATGGTTGTAGGTCGTACCAGGACCGGGTGCCGGGAAGCTCGAACCCGAATAATGTCCTGCCGGACGATAAGTTCCGGCCGTCCACGCTCCGGTATCCGGCAGAGCCGTCGCTCCGGTATCGCTCAGGGTGTATGTGACCGCGCTCATATCGGTACCGTCGCCAGCTCCATCCTGCAACAGGAAAGCAGCCCCGGTCGGTCCGACTAGTACGATCCCGAAATCATCCGGGAATGTGTGACTCAGATTGTTCAGAGTCACTTGTACACCGCCCGGTGCCGACGAGATATTGCCTGAAAGACCCGAAACCGCGATCGATGACGGATACGGGCTGGCGTTTCCGCTAGTAGGAATCGTGATCGCAGCCGGATTGTTGAAGACCGACGGTAGACATCCTGGTGGAGGTGTCGGCGTTGGTGTACTGACCGGCGTTGGCGCCGGCGTTGGTGTCGGGGTCGGCGTTACGACCGGGCCGCCGCAGTTTGAAGTGTTGATATTAAGAGACCAACCGCCTGCGAAGCTGCCCAGATCGCCGCTCAGATCGTCAACAACATAGAGTGACCATGTGCCGTTAGGGATCGAGCCATTAAAGATAGACAATGCGGATCCACCCAACGGAGCAGGAGCCGGAGCACCAAAGGTATCGCCCGTTCCGATATTTGTCGGTTGGAATGTGCCGCTTGTTAAAGGCCCGGCATCCGGGAGAGCACCGGCGGCCGCATCGTCGAGCGTAAATGTCAGATTCGTAACTCCGGGGTTTCCGCCTCCAACATCCGACATGATGATCGCATTTTGCCCGCTTGGTCCGACCAGCATGACATCAACATCATCAGGGAATGTGTGCGAGAAAGTGTTGAGCGTAACCGTCACCTTCGTCACAGTTCCACCTGCACCGGAAACCACTATATTCGACGGATATGGGCTCGCGCTTCCACTGCTCGGGATCGCGATCGAGGTCGTATTTGAAAGTGCAACGCAGAAAGCCGGTGTAGGACTCGGGCTCGGACTTGGAGTCGGTGTCGGGGTCGGCGTCGGGCTCGGAGTCGGTGTCGGGGTCGGCACTATTGGCGTTGGCGATGGCGTCGGTGTCGGTACCGGCGTTGGCGTCGGAGTTGGTGTCGGCGCCGGGGTTGGCGTCGGTGTCGGCGTCACTCCGGGAGTTGGCGTCGGTGTCGGCGTTGGCGTCACACCTGGCGTTGGCGTTGGTGTCGGAGTCGCAGCTGTGCAAGTAGTACAAACGAACGAGCTGACAGTCATCGTGATCGTGTCGATCCGCCAGTTTGGATTGGCATTAACTGCTGAACTATCCCAAGCCGCTCGCCATCTGAACCTAACGGTCTGCCCATTAAACGCGGCAGGAAGGCTAAGAGTTGAAGTCACATAAGTTGCCTGAGCTCCCGACCAAGCCGATTGTCCGCCGATGGGACTGCTGAAACCCGACGAAATAGTTGTATTGTATCCGTTAGCAGAAAATACTCCACCAACGCTTGTCACGTTGCTGTAATTCGTTCCGCCGTCGGTACTGATCTCAAGAATTCCTCCGTCAAAACCAGATTCAAAATTCCGTGTCTGACGGAAGCTCAGTTCTGAGCCATTTCCAGCGGGAATAACGATTGCTGGGGAGATTAGACTGTTGGAAGCTACCGAAGATACGCCGTTAGTAAAGGCTGCGTTCGGTGCGGTATCAGGCGTTGTCGCCGTGGTAGCAAATAGCGCCGGAGGAGTCGTGCCTGTCTGGGCAGTTGTCCATCCTGCGGGCAACGCCGGAGCGGTCACACCATCGAAGTTTTCCGAAAACAAATTGTTTGTGACCGTGGTTCCCGTCGGAATTGTATAGACAATATTGCCAAGATTCGAGGCACCGTCCTGATGCTGGACCGTGGCGCTAATAACGGCTCCACAAGTCAGCGATGGGCTCGCGGTGAATGTGAAGTTCCGATTTACTGCCGCTCCACCCGAAACGATAACCCCGTAGTTTTGTGCCGCACTTGGCGACGTAACACCGCCAGTCGCTTGAAGCGTACCAACATCATTTGTTGTATTTGTAGTACCTCCAAGATTTGAAACGGGTAGTGTAACCGTAACGGTTTCACCTGGGTCAACCACCCCATTAGCTGGAAGGCAGCTTTCACTGACGATAGTTACCGGTCCACCTGTAAGGGTCGGGCCAACCAAGACGGAGTTCGCGTTGTAAACAACCAAAGCGAAATCCTGGTCGGTAGTATCTGCATTGCCGGGAATACCATCACCGGCAACATTTGTTGCTCTAACAAAGATCACAACCTGGGCTCCGGTCGGCAGCGTGTTCGCCGGGATGAAAACTGACTCGACGTTATTTCGCGGATCTGCCGCTCCACCGGTTGTGGAATTTGCTCCCGTAAAGACGTTTCCGCGGTATGTGTTACCGCCGGCTATTACCTCGAGGTCGAGATTATTTACAAAAGCATTACCGGAAGTTGATCCGGGTGCGTCCGTAAACGCCATCGTCACCCGGAATGGTTTTGTACCATCAACCACTTGGGCTCCAAAGATGCGGAACTCCCCGGTTGCTCCCAAAAAGTCTGCTGCTGCCTGATCGCGAATAATACGCGGCGTTCCGTCGAAAGCAGTACCAAGGTTCATCATTCCGAATCCCTGATTATTCGATGGCAAGGTATCGTTGGCCGAGACGCCATTCATGTAGCGGGCTGAGTTAACGATATAAGCCTTGTTCATAGCCGGACTCGGCGGAGCACTACCCGCCGGAGTTCGGTTGGTGGCAATGTACGCCGGATTGTTTATGAACTGCTGATACACCAGAGCCGAACCGCCCGCAACTGCAGGATTTGAATGGCTGGTTCCGGATGAAGCGGTATACCACTGCTGCGTTGTCGGGAAGAAGTTACTTCCGCCCGGCCCGGCGCACACGCCGTCCGCACGATAAAGGGCTTCAGCCGTTCCGTTTCCAGTTGTTCCATTCTGGACATAGGTGATGCCAGAGACATGAGTACCCGGTGCCTGAATATCCGGCTTGATCCTTCCGTCAGTGGTTGGGCCGCGGCTTGAAAATCCAACAATATCGTTTGCGCTGTTGGCCTCAGCGTCCGTGGTTCCACAACCATCCGCTCCGCCAAATGGCTGGACGTTTTCAGCAGCACCGACACAGAATACATTCTTACCTGTTGCAGGAGCACCGATCGTAGTCGCTCCTGAACCATCGTTACCAGCTGAGAAAGTGATGATCATCTCCTGGTTTCCGCCAGTACCTGACTGAGCATCACGAACTAAGCCGTCATAGGTCTGCGAGTTCGCGGTATAAGCACCCGCGGCACTTGATCCCCAGCTATTGCTGCTGATACGGGTTCCGCTCGTGTAGCCGGCCGAGATCATGTTCGGGATATTAGGCGTCGTGAAGTTGGGGTCGAAAATAACTGAGTTGCCCAGCTTAACAAATGGGGCCACACCGAGTGCATAGCGAAAACCGCTTGCATCCTGATGAGGAGCGGCTCCAAAAGGTGCTCCTGAATCGGGTACGTAGCCTCCGACGATGCTCATATTGAGCTGTCCGTGGCCGCTAAGGCCAAGTCCACCGTCGGCAGTTGAACCGGAACCCCATCGGCCTTTATACATGTAGCGGCTCGTCCCCGAAGGAGTTGTGCTGCCTATCGGCCTGTTCCCTGATTCATAGAACGCAAAATGGCGTGCGGTAACCGGTCCCGCATTCGCGTTGGTAGCGATCGTTCCAGGGTCAGCTCCGGTTGGATTTCGATCAGCACCGTCGTCCGTAACGTCAACGACGAAGCCAGATGAATTGAACTGAGCCTGTGTGAAGCCCCAGGATGCCAGAAGGGTGAGATAGTTGCCGGTGTTCGGAACGTTGCCGGTAAGGTTTCCGGCCAGGATCATATCCTGACGCTCGTCCATCTTTTTCGGCTCAAGATAAGGATGGATCGAGATCACATCAGGACGGGCTGCGATCTGCTCAACGCCATCGGCGGAAAGGCCCACGACGAGGTTTACATATCTTGAGTAGTCAAAAGCGTTTTTTGCAGGGCCGGTCTCGATCTGCGAAATAAGTGCTCGAGTACCTTGGTTGGTGCTGGGATCCTTGAAGAGCTGAACCTCGTAATAACCCGAATCGCTCTCGATCCGACTCTCTCCTTTCTGCCCCGTGGCTTTGTAAACGTAGGGCTGAATTCGCTGTTCGGCTTTGTAATCACCGATCCACGTGATCCCAGACCCGCCGCGATTTGCGTCTGCAACGAGCCGGTTCAATTCGTTCGCGTCGCCATACACCAGGTAGGCATAGTTTGGGATGTAATCAACGATCGAGACGCCGCTGGCTTCGAGGGCATTATGCCATTCTTCGAGGATCGGGCCGCCAAACTTGACAAGCCGCATCTGCTTGCCCGAGAAACTTTCTCCGGCTCCTGTCGCCAAACGATTTGGAGCCGAGCGTGTATCGATAGGACCAACGTTCAATAAAATTGTGTCCGGGTCTTCCGACGTCACAACACTGGATTCCATACGCGAATTCTCGACGGCTGCGTTCTTTTCCGCGTCCTTTGCTTTGCGGTTTTGCGCGTCCGCCTGCCAGGCGACTACAGCAAAAGCAAATATCCCGAAAAGGACGCCCAGCGATAACAATAGATTGCGATGTAAACTAATAAATGACCCTGATTTCTTTTCCATTACGACCCTCTCTCCCCACGTTTTCTAGTAACCTGCTCCATAACAGAGTCTTTGCCGAGACCCCGCAAAAATTCCGAAAAACGGACAATACAAACTGTTCAATAAAGATTTTGTTGTCGGATTATGCTCCTAAAATAGTATTAAGTCAAGACTTACCGTCACGTTAAGGAGCGATTTTAAAATTATCTTATTACTATCGCTGGCCGTCGAGTTCTGCTTAAATCAACCGCCCGATCCGAAGGATCTCAGCGACGCTCCAGGCTTGGGCGGCGGCACCTCGTGGGGTGTGGGGTGGGTCGCCGTCGAATATTTCAGAGACCTGTCCGGCCATGGCTTTCGTGAGATGGACTTTGAAATGATCGACTATAGAGGCGACTCGTTTTTCGGCTTTTGGATCTTTTGAATGAACCTTCAGATACGCTTCGACGAACGGGCCGATCAGCCATCCCCAAACTGTTCCCTGATGGTACGCTCCGTCTCGTTGAAGGGGCGAGCCGATGTAGGTTCCAATGTATTTTGGATCTTTCGGCGAGAGCGATCGCAGCCCAACCGGCGTGAGCAGTTCCGCCTCGACCTTCTCAACGACCTTGCGGGCAATCACCGGATCGAGCATCGTGTGATGCAAGCTAACTGCAAAAATCTGATTCGGCCTTACGGCGGCATCGCGATGATCTCCATTGACCACGTCGAAAAGACAATTCTCCGCGTCATTCCAAAATTGCCCGTTAAAGCTCTCGCGGGCGACCTCGTCCATTTCTGAGTATTTTGCCTGCTGTTCCTCATCGCCAAAACGGATCGCGAGGTCTGACATTATTCGCAGTGCATTGTACCAGAGAGCTTGTATCTCGACAGGTTTACCCGTTCGGGGCGTTACGACCCAATCGCCGATCTTTGCGTCCATCCACGTTAGCTGGTGGCCTTCGCCGCCGGCGAACAGCAGTCCGTCCGTATCGACGTGGATCCCAAAGCGTGTTCCGCGCACGTGCCAGTCAATGATGTCGACCAGCTTTTCGTATAGTTCGCCTCGAACGAGATCGTAGTCGCCGGTCACTTCGATGTAGGCCCTGATCGCCTCAAAATACCAGAGTGTTGCGTCAGCCGTGTTGTAATCCGGCGTTTCTCCCTCGTCGGGAAAACGGTTCGGCAGCATTCCCTGCGAAATGTGGCGCGAAAATTCGAGAATGATACTCTTCGCGACCTCGGGCCGGCCAGTCGCAAGTGTCAATCCGTTCAGAGCTATCATCGTGTCGCGGCCCCAATCGGAGAACCAATGATAACCTGCGATCACCGACTTCCCTGCTCCGCGGTCCACGATGAATTGATCCGCCGCCAGCACGAGCGGCCAGATCGATTCGTCCTTGATCTCGGAACGAACGACCAGGTCTGCCCGCCGTTTCAGCTCGATCTTTTCCAGTTCGGCCGCCTTTGTGTAGGTGTGCTGATCGGCCGATGCGATCACGACTGCCTCGGACGCAAGGTCAAAGCTCATGCTGCACGGCTGGAAAAGATCCTCGCGGTAGTCGAAGCCCCGTTCCATCTCGATCGCGTATTCGAAATTGCGATACCAAAGCCCAGTTCGCTCGACAGAGGAGGCATTGTGGGCAAAAAAGAGCGTCGGCATTTCCGCATAAGGCGTCATCGAGATAAACCCGTTGCCGGTTGAGTATGCAGTATCGAATGCAGGATCTTCCGTACGCAAATGATGATGGTTCCGAAACGCCAGCATCGGCCGAAGTTCCATTCGAACGTCCAGACCGGCAATGTCGGCCGAATCATCCGACATTTCGTATCGCTGATTTAGAACCTCGGAGACATTCGTCACCTTCCATCGGCAAACCGTAGTGTTTTCGCCGTGAACCATAAAAAGCGAACGCTCGATCTCGACGCCATTGATCTCGAACGTCCAACGCGGAAACGGATCGAGCCTGAATGAAGTTAGATACTGAAACCCGCGAGGATGAACGCTGCCGGGATATTGATTGCATGAGATCTCGAACCGCTCGCCATCGATCATGACTGCCTCGTCAAATCTCGAAAGCAGCACCACACGCCCTAGCGGAGGCCGTGTCGCAGCAACAAGCAGACCATGGTAACGCCGCGTTCCGGCACCGGAAACGCTCGATGAAGCATAGCCGCCAATACCATTCGTCTCGAGCCATTCCCGCGACGAGGCCTCTTCAAAATCCGTGCAAATGTTAGTACCGAGTTCGATCATTCTACTTGGATTTTAACGCAAAGGGGCGAAGATGCAGAGACAAAAAGGGAAACAAACTGATCCATCGCTGACCTTTCGCCTTCAACTCCTTATTCCCCGCTCTGCCGCAAAAGTTTCGCTACGAGTCCTGTCCAGCCAGTCTGATGGCTGGCACCGAGGCCGGCACCGTTGTCGCCATGGAAGAATTCGTAAAACAACAGGTGATCACGAAAATGCGGGTCGGTCTGAACCTTCTCAACGCCGCCGAACGCCGGCCGCTTTCCTGATTCGTCTTTCAGGAAGATCCTTGACAGGCGGCGCGATATCTCCTGCGAGACTTCCCACAAATTCATCATACTGCCCGACCCGGTCGGGCATTCGATCTGGAAGGCGTCCCCGTAATAGTGATGAAATCTCTGGAGCGATTCGATCAGAAGATAATTTACCGGAAACCACACGGGTCCTCGCCAGTTCGAGTTTCCGCCAAAAAGGCCGCTGGTCGATTCCGCGGGTTCGTAATCGACCCGATGCTCGCGGCCGTCAACTTCGAGAAAAAATGGACAATCCTTATGAAAACGCGACAGAGCCCTGATACCGTGCGGAGAGAGGAATTCATCCTCGTCAAGCATAATTTTAAGTACGCGTTCCAGGCGTTCGCGATAAGCAACGGCGAGCAGCAGACGCTCACCTTGTCCTGGTGTACGTGCACAGTTGATCTGGTCGGTCAGTTCCGGCCGGTTGTCGATGAACCAGCGCATTCGCCGTTGGAAATCAGGCAGAGCACGCAAAACATCCGGCTCGATCGTAGCGACAGCAAACAACGGGATCAGGCCGACCATCGAACGTATCTTGAGCGGCAAGCTGTGGCCAATATTCGGCAGATGAAGAACATCGTAATAGAAACCGTCATCCTCGTCCCAGAGTGAAATGTTATCTTCGCCGAGATCATTCATGGCATCAGCGATGTAAACAAAATGCTCCCAGAATTTACTAGCCACATCCTCATAGGCATCGTCCTCGATGGAAAGTTCCAGAGCGATGGCGAGCATATTCAGACAGTACATTGCCATCCAGCTCGTGCAGTCCGATTGATCTAGCCGTCCGCCCGTAGGCAGCGGCTGCGAACGGTCGAAGACACCGATATTGTCGAGCCCCAGAAAGCCGCCTTCGAATACATTGCGCCCGTCGGCATCCTTGCGGTTGACCCACCAGGTGAAATTTATCAGGAGCTTTTGAAAGATGCGTGAAAGGAATTTTCGATCACCAACGCCCTTCGCCTTTTTCTCGATCTGATAAACGCGAAGCGCCGCCCACGCGTGAACCGGCGGATTGACATCGCCGAACGCCCATTCGTACGCCGGTATCTGGCCGTTCGGGTGCATGTACCACTCGCGGAGCATAAGGATCAGCTGCTCCTTGGCAAATTCCGCGTCGATCATCGCGAATGGAATGCAGTGGAATGCAAGATCCCACGCCGCGTACCAGGGATATTCCCATTTATCCGGCATCGAGATGATATCGGAGTTAAAGAGATGCCGCCATGATTTGTTGCGCCCATTTAGCCGCTCGAGCGGCGGCTTTGGCATCGCCTCATCGCCGTCGAGCCACTCCTCGATCACATAATGATAGAACTGCTTCGACCAAAGGAGTCCGGCGAACGCCTGTCGCTGAACACTCTTTGCGTCGTCCGAAAGGCCATCGGCAAACTGCTCGTAGAATTCATTCGCCTCGGCAATACGCTGGGCGAAGATGTCGTCAAAGTCAGAACCGCCGCTATTGTCAGAACCGCCTGCGTAAGCGGGCCGATCGACGCCCGATCCACGCTCATCCGGAGCCGGATCAAAAACTGAGCCTCTTCCTCCAGGTGACGCCGAGGGTTCTGACTCGGAGAGCCGCATCCTAAGTATTATTTCGCCTCCTGCCGGAATCGTGAGGCTGTAATTTGCGGCTGCCTTGGTTCCTCTTCGCTCCGGATTTACGGCGTGGACGGTTCCGTTTACTACGAACTCGTTTATGCCGTCTTTAACAAATGCAGTATTGTTCTTCGCACCAAACAGACGCTCGTTGTTCGTCTCGTTCTCGGTAAAAAGTAATTCCGGTTCGCCATCGAAAACGAGCGTGCGTTCACCCAATGTGCCGAGCGAAACACCGATGGTATTCAGGTCGAGAGCGGAAAGTTGGTCAGTCGGTTCCTGGCGCTTCCAGACCCACTCGTTGCGAAACCAGAGTGTCGGAAGCACATTTATCTTCGCCTCATCCGGGCCGCGGTTGATCACGGTTATCCTGATGAATATGTCCTCGACGTCAGCTTTGGCATACTCGACAAACACATCAAAATATCGGTCATCGTCGAAAATGCCGGTATCGATGAGTTCAAATTCCGGATCTTGCCGGGTTCGCCTGCGATTTTCCGTGATCAAGCGTTCGTATGGATATTCGGCCTGCGGGTACTTGTACAGGTATTTCATGTACGAGTGGGTCGGCGTCGAATCGAGGTAGTAATAGAGTTCTTTTACATCCTCTCCGTGATTCCCTTCGTTGCCCGTCAGGCCGAAAAGGCGCTCTTTCAAGATCGGGTCGCGGCCGTTCCAGAGAGCGACGGCAAAGCAAAGATTCTGTCGTCTGTTGCTGATCCCGGCGATGCCATCCTCGTTCCAGCGATAGGCACGCGAACGGGCATGGTCATGGGGAAAATACTCCCATGCCGAACCGTCAGCCGAGTAATCCTCGCGCACTGTTCCCCAGGCACGCTCGGCCAAATACGGCCCCCAGCGTTTCCAGTTCTTCGACCGGTCGTCCGATTCTACAAGGCGTTTTGCTTCGGCGTTCATAAGATCTGTACTTTTTGCTATTAGAACAGAAAAGTACAAACCTGACGAGGACTTTTCGTCGGCTTCAGCTCTTAGGTGAATTCCTGACAAAGAGGATCAAATGCGGGGAGTCGTGTATACCGAGCCGGCGGGGTGATTTGCCGCTGAAAATCTCATCGCAGTTTTTGGAGCAACGCGGGCAAGCCACGTCATGGCAGTCAGTTTCAAAGAGTGTTGGTGGCGGTTTGCAACGCGGAATGCCATGACCGCTTCGGTGTAATCGCCGCTCCTCAGGAATGAATGCCCTTGTTCGACGGCGATCTCAGCTTCTAGTTCGGCAATTCGACGGCGGACGATCTTCGTTTCTTCCTCGTTCAGTTCTATCGTGCGGCGAATATTTTCGAACACGTTCCTTTCGCACTCAAGGCGGGAAAGTGCATCCGGCTCCGCGCCGTCCCTCTCCGTCCGAAGTTTGACGAGCTGTTTGTTCTGATATCCGATCCGGGCTCCTGCCTTAGCCATTCTGAGCCACAGGTGAAGTGCCGGTCTATTAGCGTTTTCGTAAGCGAACATTCCGGCAGCAGCGATATGGCTTTTGCGTACCACAGTTCCCGACATCAGCACGTTGCAGCGGCGTTCGAGCAGGCTTAGGCTGTTGACCTCGCCAGCGGACGGAAATCTGTCCATGAAGTTGCGTCTATAAGCCGAATTCGTCCCGAAGATGGCCGCATCGCAATAGACCAGGTCGAGGCCGTTACGTTCGAGATAAACATTCTGCGAGGCAAGAAGATCGGGCTGCCATAGATCACCGGCATTCAGGAATGCAATGATGCTGCCGCGGGCATTTTCGATCCCGGTGTTGCGCGCCGCTCCTTCGCCGGCATGGCGTTGACGAATGTAGATGATGTCCTCCATCCGCATTTTCAGTTCGCGCTCAAGATAGTCGGTATCATCGGAACCGTCATTGACGACAATGATCTCGTGTTCGCGATATTTCTGGGCGAGAACCGAATCGACCGTTTCCTTGATGTATCGCGCCTTATTGTAAGCCGTGATAATGACAGATACGCGCGGCGGAGCGTCGAAGACATTCCGGCCTACGCGTTTGCGTATCTGTCTGGGTTTTTGAGTCGATTCCGGCATTGTCAGAAACTTGACGATCGTCGATCGAAACTATCGGGTTCCGCGGATCGGGTCCCATCTGGTGTAGGTCTCGCCGCGCAGGAATTTATAAAAGGCGACGGCCGAAGCGAGATTGGCGAGCAAAAAATACAGCGGCATGGCGAGCACGCCCAGACGACGGCCAGCGCGCTCGAGCAGCCAGCCGATGGCTCCGAGGAGATAAAATGCCGTCTGTCCGGCAAATATAAGCGAATAGATGACCGACTCCGCAGCCAGAGCAAAACACGCAAAATAAGCCACAAGCAGGATCAGCGGCACGGCATATCGCATAACCTTATGCGAGATCAGTTCGATCGCAAAAAAACCGCTCTTGAACGGATTGAGCATATCGCGATTTCGCCAGAGGTCGGTAAATGTTTGCGAAATTACGCGGACACGCATCTTCATTTCATGATCCGCGTCACGGTTCGTTTCCTCTGTGCAAACGGCTTCGGGCTCAAAGACGCTTCGCAGCCCCTTGCGATATATGCTCGTGCAGATCAAGAAGTCCGAACAAGCCTCCGGATAGAGCGGCTCGTAGGCGGATTTGCGGACAGCATAGAGGCAGCCGGACGCACCGATCAGGGAGCAGGTCTGGCTTTCGGCGATCTTCATGAAGGTCTCATAGCCCCAGTAGCTCTGGGCTCCTTTGCCGACGTTGCTGCTCATTTCGTCGACATAAACTAACCGCCCGGCTACGCAGCCGACGCTCTCATCGGCAAAATTCGGCAGCAACGTCCTAAATACATCTGAACGATAGGCGGTCGTCGCGTCAGAAAAGAGAATTATCTCACCGCTAGCCAGTTCGACGGCTGCATTCTGCGTCGCCGTCTTGCCAACGCGGCCTTCCTTTCTGAAGAGTTTTACACCTCGATCCCCGAATTCTTTTACGATCTCATCGGTGCGGTCCGTTGAACCATCGGACGCAACGAGGATCTCGATCTTGTCTCTTGGATATTCGATCCTGAGAGTGTTTTCGATCTTTTCACGGATCGCATCTTCCTCGTTAAAAGCGGTGATAAGAACGGTCACGGTTGGCTCTATTTCACCCTTTTTAACCATCTTTGGCGAAATAATGCTCGCCAAATAGACGAGCACGGGGTACCCAATGTACACGTAGCCCAACAGGCCGACGCAAATCCAAAATACTATTTGCTCTAGAGAAAAGATCATGTACTCGGAACCGCCTGCCTATCCCAAAAAGGCGTCGCATTTATGTCCTCGGCCAGGCCGTTTTCTAAACTATAAATTCTCCTGAAGGCCACCGCATACGCGATCAGGTAGTAGATGAACCAATTGTACGCGACGGATGCAAAGAAACTCGTGATCATATAACCCACGATGCTTGCCTGCAGCCCGATCGCAACGTAATAGAACCAATTCAGATCGTTCGCCTTATAGAGCGTCCGCTCGATCGCTCCGAGTTTACGGAACGGGCTCACTATAAACACAAGATACGCAATAAGACCTAAAATCCCGAGTTCTGAAGAAACTTGTGTATAAGCATTGTGTGTCTGCAAATTTCGGGCTCCGAAGACCGGCGAGTTTCCGATACCGATGCCCCACGGATTGCGGGCTGTAACGATCAGAGAGGTGATCAAACCCTCACGTCTCGCTCCTGCCGATCCGACCGGATCGAGTGAGGGAAAGAAAATAGACAGCAGCCGGATCCCATAATTTCCCGGCGCGATCGCCAGAATGAGCACGCCCAAAACCAGCGATACGACAGATACATTCAACCGGCTCTTGCGGCCGAGTTTCCAGACCAGCACGCACGTGACACCGATCAGACCGAGAAATCCGCCGCGGGACTGCGTAAATAGATTTGCCGCAAGAAAAAGCCCCGCACTCGTAAAATACACAAGCCGCAGAAGCTTGTTCTTAGTAGCTATTCCCAGCGTTATGGCGATCGGGATCATCATTATGAAATGCATCGCCATTTCATTCGGATTACCGAAAATGCCCCTTACTTCCGTGATCGCTACACGATAGCCTTCAATAGAGAATTCCCCGGCCATGTACCTGCGGATCGTCTCGATCGCGAGATAAACGCCGATTCCCAATGATATCGTGATCAATCCCATCAGCCGTTTACGCGTTCGCACCACATTTACGATAACGATAAAGATCGCGACGGCCTTAATGTAAGTATCCGAAAATGTGTCCCACGCCATCGCGTGGTCCTTGGAGATCGGCATCGTTATCAAAGCGATCGCCGTCATCGCAAGTATCGCCTTGACCTCGGTCGAGAGCATCGTCAGATTGCTCTCCGTAATAATCTGGCTCGGAATATAGATCGCTATCGTCGCGAGAGCAAAATATATCGTCGTCGAAGCAAGGAACTGCGTGCCCGGAATGATCTCGTAAGGCCGCACGAGCGTCATAAAGGTAAACAAATAAAGGCCGATGTAGGTCATGAAATGCCCGTTGCGGACAAGCCAGTTATCCTGCTTCAGCAATTTGATGTCTTTCGCGTGCCGTTTTTCGTTAATGTCGTTAACCGGCGGCGGGGCAGCTTCGAAACGCGGTTCGGGCTGCGGCACGGCCGTCTCGGCAACAGGTTCGAACGCGGTCTCAGATCTCAGGTTCGGCTCGTTCACAGGTTCGGGCGCACGTTCCGAACGCGGCCCGGACATGGTCGAATAGCCGCCGCCGCCCGAAATTGTTTTCCCGGGCGGCCGCAGCGGATTGTAATCGAGGCTTGTAGATTTTCCTGATGGCATCGTAATAGCCGTCTTTTACCTAAGCTGTCTCCTTCTTTCTAAGGGTCACGATCAAGTTGGTTCTAAAACGCCGCAGCGATCGCCGCATGAGCAGCTTTATCCAAATAAGTTCCGCAACAGCGATCGGCGGTATCACCGCACAAACTGCATCAGAGCTGACAAACTTTATTTTCTCGATCTCGAAATTCGTCTTTTCCGCCAGAGCCAATATCTTGTCCTCGCGATTTGCCTTGTACTGGATCTCAAAAACATCGTCTTCGATCCTGCCATCCATCAGCGACGCGAGCTTTTTGACGATCTTTTCCGGAACCATTCGACGCAAAACAGCGAAATAGCCGGTCTCATTCGGCGTGTGAAAGATGAACTTTGCACCTGGCTTTAAAACACGATTGATCTCCGCAAACTGAACCTGCGGGTCATCGAGATGCTCAACGACCATATTTGCCGTCGCGGCATCGAAGAAATCATTCCTGAACGGCAGCCGGTCCGCCACGCCGCAGACCTTGCTCGAAACTGTCTTATGCTTTAGCAGCGACGGAAAATCGACGTCGATCCCCACGACCATTCCGGCTTTTCCAAAAAGTTCTTTTTCCTGCTCGAACCGCCACGGCGGCAGCAGATGATGCCCGCAGCCGACGTCCAGCCAGGTCGCCTGCTTTGGAATATCGGAAACAAGTACATCCTCGTAAACCGCTTGTGAATAACGCAATTTCGGAACGATCTTTCGTTTAAGGAATCCGTAGGTATTTTGAAGACGCTCTCTGATGCTCATAACTGCTGACAAGTGTTACCGAAACTTTCCGTGCACTCTTTAATACACCGAAATCGACTGAAATTTCAGATCACCAGCAGCGGGCTCTAGATCGCGAGTTCTTTTTCTACGGTTATCATTTCCCGTACTTTCTGCTTAAGGGCTTTCTCGAACTGCCGTGCTTCATTAACTCCGCTGAATGAAAGCTGCTGCAGGTTCGCTTCGATGCGTTTGCGATAGTCTGAGACAAGCGAATCCGAAACTCCCAACATCTCGGCAACCTCGAGCTGCGTGCCGCTGTCCGAGATAAGATAGCAGTGCCATAGTACGTTGATCATGCGGTCGTACTGTTTCGCCTTGCCGCGGACGGATTTGTTGAGCGTTTTTAAGAATCCGTCAACAAAATTAGCGGCTGCGGTCTCGGCTTCGTTTCTTAGCAGGTCTTGCTCCGGCGTTTCGCGGGTATCCGTAAATTCGAACGGCATCCGGTCGTCGTCATCGCTGTCGGTTCCACTGCCGACGGGCACGAGATGAATATCCATGATCGGCAGACGCGACATTACAAATGAGCGAAGCGACCGAACATCAACCGGCGAATCGATCGCCTTAAATACTCTGATAATGAGCTTCTCAAGTTCCGGATTGCTGATGACGATCTGTGCATCGCCTGTGCAGCCGACCATTCTCGTATCGCGGCCGTAGAAAGAGACTGCTTTCACGCGTTCGTCCATTTCCTGCACGTCGCGGCGGGTCTTCTTATATGTCCAGTCCGATAGTCCGTAGAGACGGTCGGCAAGCCGACGGTGAGCTTCCGGATGATCCAGATTGTCGAACCGCTTGAACGCATCGCTCGTCTGGATCAGGGTCGACACGCGTCTCGCAAGGCGGTAGCTTTCCGGGTATCGCTTACGCAGCTCGGCCGTAAGCATGTTGGTCAGCTCGATCTGGCTGATCTCGGCTTCGATCTCGGCATCCGACATTTCCGTGTCGATGTAGTGCTGAAATCGGTCTTTGCTCAGCAGGGCGACAAACAGCTCCTGCGTGAGATCGGTGTAGGCATTCTGCTTGCCCTCCTCGACGAGAAAGCCGGCACGTTTCGAAGCCCGCACCAGCGGGTGTGACGAAACTATGCGGTGTAACTCGATCCAGATCTGGTTAACGTCCGACGTCTTGAGACTGTCGTTCCATTTACCTACTTTGATCTGTCTGAGATGAGCGGGGCGTGGTTGCCGTTCCTTTGTTTTCACTTCATTCATAATCAGCCTGTCCGATCCAGTGTCCGGTTGCCGCGTTCAAAAAAATATCTTCCGCAAAAGGACCGTCGAGCAAACGATCCGGTTTTCGATGCGCACCCTGCCCATCCGGTTGCGGGTCTTTTCTGTCTGCGTGCGTTTTTTGGGTAGAAAGTTTGGCGAGAGCGGTTTCCGAGCTTTTGGAACCGTTCCGTAATTGGGGGTTTGTGAGATGTGATGCCCTCTCACTACCTACAGTTAAGATAGTAGCAATTATCTGTACTTAGTACAACCATTTTTTGTTATGTTGTATATTGTTTATACACTTTCGGTAAATGTTGTAATAATTAGACTTATGAACGCATTTTGCGGGATTTAAGTCGCAATTGAGCAATTTTCGTCATTTTTATCCGACAAGTTTTGGAAGCAATCGGCCATTACAGATTTACTTTTGATGTAACAATGAAAGGCTCACGCACAGCGGCTTGCTGGGAGTGCGTGTAATGATCCTAGCAGGTTTCGCACCTAATCTATGCACAACGGAAAGAATACAGGTTTTTGCAAGAACGAAGATTGCCCCACGTCGATCGAATTGCTCGAGTTCCAAAACGGCGATCTGGCACGATCTCGCAGCACCGAGATCAATAGACACCTTGCGTCATGCGAATTCTGCTCTGCCGAGGTAGAGTTCTATTCCCATTACCCGCAGGCCGAAGGGCCCGTCGAAGCAACCGCGATCCCGGCACCGCTCTACGAACTGGCTGAAGCTCTGCTCAAGAATCGACACTCCGATTCTCACTCGCTCAACGCTCTTCTGAAGGAAAATGAAGAATTGATCGTGGACGGCATTCGCTAGGCATTTAAGACACGTCTGATGAAAAAAGGCAGCCCGTCGAAGGCTGCCTTTTTTGCGCTTGCGATGAACCGGATATCACTCCAGCCCGATAAAGTTAACGTCGTCGAGCGAATCGGTCACGTTTACAACCCGCGAGCTAAATCGATAGCGACTTGAGCGGACGCCGATGACATAGCTCTGGCCGCCGATTACGTCCTCGAAGCGATAAACGCCGAATGAGCCCGTGACAAACGTCCTTCTGTTTCCGTTCGGATCGGTCATCGTCACCGTTGCTCCTCGCACGCCCTGGCCGGATGCGTTCAGGACGCGGCCCGAGACCGCCACACCGGCAGCGGTGGTTCCGATGACGACGTTCCCGCTTTGGTAGGTCGTAGCGAGCAAAGCTCCCTGGGCGTTCGAAACGCTCTGAGCGGTCGGCGTTGACGAGAAGGTGACCGGATAAGTCCCGGCCGCAGCGTTGGCAGGAACTGCGAACGTCACGGTGATCATCTGCCTTGCTCCTGCCGCGTACGTATTTGTCGAATCGACCAGCACGCCGAGGCGTCCGGCTGCCGTCTGGCTGGTGTTGGTTCCGAGATTCGAACCTGCCGGAACACCGCCTCCCAGAGCCGAACTGACATAGGTCAGGACCGAAGCCGGGTAGTTCACCGTGTAGCTTGCGGATGCCTCGTTACCGAGCGAATCAAGCATGAACGAAACCGTCACTTGCTGGCCGGCGATAGCCGAAGCATT
>Ga0073904_10001226_pt1 | contig 19102 bp, 21 predicted proteins | sample KloWWTrecipitate_FD_66668 | JGI IMG/M metagenome (GOLD analysis project Ga0073904, IMG submission 66668) | Active sludge microbial communities from Klosterneuburg, Austria, studying microevolution and ecology of nitrifiers - Klosterneuburg... | ecosystem: Engineered > WWTP > Aerobic digester >... | reverse complement strand
TCAGAAACTTTATCACCCACTTTAACATGTACAGCTTTTACGATACCGGCAAAAGGCGCGGGTATTTCTAGCGTTGCTTTTTCTGTTTCCAAAGTCATTAATGTTTCATCTGCTTTAATCACATCGCCAATTGAAACCGATATTTCAATAATATCGACATTCGAATAAGAACCGATGTCTGGAACTAAAACTTCTTTTAACATATATTTTTACCCTATGATTTTAGACCGATAGCGGATTTGGTTTATCCGGATTGATCTGATATTGTTGCATCGCTTTTACGACTAATTCTTTCGCGATAAGACCTTCGTCTGCCAACGCTTTTAAAGCCGAAACTGCAATATAATAGCGATCGACTTCAAAGAAACGACGCAACTGCTGTCGAGTATCACTTCGTCCAAAACCGTCTGTCCCTAACACAATATAAGCCCGTGGTATAAAGGCACGAACCTGCTCTGCATATTGTTTAATATAATCGGTTGCAGCAATCACAGGACCCGCGGTCTCTGCTAAACAACTTGTAATATAAGGCACTTTCGGCGTTTCCAATGGATGCAATCGATTCCAACGATCGGCCTCCAAGCCATCACGCCCTAAAAGATTAAAGCTGGGCGCGCTCCAAATATCTGCTGCCACATCAAAATCTTTTTCTAATAATTTTGCTGCTTCAATGACTTCTCTTAAAATAGTGCCTGAACCTAACAACTGAACACGTTGCTTTGATGCCGGTTTTTCCGATTTTTTAAAACGATAGAGTCCTTTCAAAATACCGGCTTCAACAGCTTCTGGCATATCCGGATGTTCGTAATTTTCATTCATGGTGGTTATATAATAAAAAACACTTTCTTTCAGCGTCACCATGCGATGCAGCCCATTATGAATAATCACCGCCAGCTCATAAGAAAAAGTCGGATCATAAGAAATACAATTGGGAATGGTATTGGCCAGAATATGGCTATGACCATCCTCGTGTTGTAATCCTTCTCCGTTTAACGTTGTACGCCCAGCAGTACCGCCAATTAAAAAACCTCTTGCACGCGAATCCCCCGCGGCCCAAGCAAAATCTCCGATTCGCTGAAAACCAAACATGGAATAAAAAATATAAAAAGGCAGCATAATTTTATTGTGAGTACTATAAGCAGTTGCTGCCGCTAACCATGAACAAAAAGATCCGGCTTCGTTAAGACCTTCTTCCAAAATTTGACCATCTTTGGATTCTTTGTAATACATCACTTGTTCTGAATCGACCGGCTGGTATAACTGCCCCACAGGAGAATAAATCCCCAATTGACGAAACAAGCCTTCCATACCAAAAGTTCGTGCTTCGTCTGGCACGATAGGAACCACTCTTTGTCCAACCGTTTTATCTTTGCACAAAGCCGTTAGCAATCGGACAAAAACCGTGGTTGTAGAAATTTTTCTCTCGCCTGTCCCCTTCAATAATCCCTCAAAAATGGAAAGTGGTGGGATCTCTAAGGTTTCGTCTGCTTCTGTTCGGCGATGCGGCAAAAATCCGCCTAACGCTTTTCGCTGTGCCAACATGTATTGTATTAACGGGCTATCTTCACTCGGTCTATAAAACGGGACATCTGCTATTTTGTCATCTGGTATAGGAATATCAAAACGATCTTTAAATTGTTTTAATTGTTCAAGTGTCATTTTTTTCAAATTATGCGCAATATTTCGTGCTTCACCGGCTTCACCTAATCCATAACCTTTTACGGTTTTGGCTAAAATAACCGTTGGTTTTCCTACGCATTCAGAAGCGGTTTTATAAGCCGCATAGACTTTTTGTGCATCGTGTCCACCCCGATTTAAACGCCAAATATCATCATCACTCATATCGGCAACGAGTTCTTTCAGTTCTGGGTATTTTCCAAAAAAGTTTTCTCGCGTATACGCACCACCATGCGCTTTATAGTTTTGGTATTCACCATCTACAACTTCTTCCATACGCTTTAGAAGCAATCCACTTTTATCTTTCGCTAATAACGGATCCCACAAGTCACCCCAAATCACTTTAATGACATTCCAACCTGCGCCTTTAAAAACAGATTCTAATTCTTGAATAATTTTTCCGTTTCCGCGCACAGGTCCATCTAATCGCTGTAAATTACAGTTCACGACAAAAACTAAATTGTCTAATTTTTCACGTGCAGCAAGTCCTATCGAACCCAAAGATTCAGGTTCATCCATTTCACCATCACCACAAAAACACCATACTTTGCGTCCCGTGTTTTTTTCCAAACCTCTGGCTTCTAAATATCGCATAAATCGCGCTTGAAAAATGGCTTGCATAGGTCCTAATCCCATCGAAACCGTTGGAAATTGCCAATATTCTGGCATTAACCAAGGGTGCGGATAAGAAGAAATACCAATGCCATCCACTTCTTGTCTGAAATTGCTGATTTGCGATTCAGACAACACGCCTTCCAAATAAGATCGTGCATAGATCCCCGGGGATGAATGGCCCTGTATATAAAGTAAATCGCCATTCTGCTTCTCATTGGCCGCTCGCCAAAAATGATTAAATCCCACATCATACAAGGTTGCGGAAGAAGCAAAAGTACCAATATGCCCCCCCAAATCCGGATCTAATTTTCCTTTTCCGGCACGCACAACCATAGCAACCGCATTCCAACGAATTAAAGAGCGAATACGCCGTTCCATCACAGCATCGCCCGGAATTTTAGCTTCTTGATCCGCTGAAATCGTATTAATGTAAGGCGACTGAAATCCTTCTGTAACCGAGCATCCCATGCTCAATGCTTTTGTGGTGAGTTCTTTTAGCAAAAACTGTGCACGTTCTTTTCCTGCTGCTGCCAATACAGAAGCTAATGCATCGAGCCATTCTTGTGTCTCTATGCTATCAATATCGTCAAAATTATGATCATCACGCATTATTTTCCTCACTGTACTCTGTCTTCATGCTAAGTGCTGCCAACAAATTCCAATCAAAAACAGACCCAGGATCTGTTTTTCGCATTGGCGCGATTGTACTATGTCCCGCAATCCGACTATCTTTTATCTCTGGATATGTCTTTTTTAACAAAACAACTAAATCTGCTAAAATGGCATATTGGATTGGCGTATAGGGTATTTCATCTGTGCCTTCTAATTCAATACCAATCGAAAAGTCATTACAATCTTCACGTCCCTCAAAACAAGAATCTCCCGCATGCCACGCACGTTTGTTAAAAGGAACATATTGAACGATCTCGCCATCACGCCGGATCAAACAGTGGCTCGATACTTCTAAACCAGAAATCTCTGCAAAATAGGGGTGGAGCGATGGATTTAAAACATTTGTAAAAAAAGCATCAATATGCGGTCCACCAAATTCACCTGGCGGCAAACTGATATTATGGATAACCAGGAGATCGATGACTGTATCGGTTGGACGCTCGTTATAATTCGGTGAAGGCACATATCGTACATCGCACAGCATGCCTGTTGCTACATCAATTTCCATGTTATTTTTATTCCACGCTAAATGCGACATCATAGCGCGAACCAGCTCCCTAATACATACCGACAAAAAAAGTTAATAAACTTACATAAACGCATCTGTCTTTCTCTACTCCTATCTTTGGTCATTTTACCCTTTGGTAAATACGATAACAAACATACCGTGACAAAACAGCGATCCCCGCATAGAATCAAAGATATGGCTTTATAATTATCTGAAAAGCTATAGGATACAATGGCCAGGGCAAAAAAGCCAAGGAACCAACTATGTTAATATTCGCCATTCTTATTGCATGCATATTTGCCTTGTTTACTTATCTTATTGTTATGTATAACAATCTTATTTCACTTAAAAATAATGTCTCTAAAAACTGGTCTAATATTGATGTGCTTTTGAAACAACGCTATAGCGAATTACCTAAATTAATTGATACATGTAAAGAATATATGGCATATGAAAAAGACACCTTGGAAAAAATTGTAGTCGCCAGGAAGGCGGCACTCTTTGCTAGTGATACAAGAGATTTGATTGCACTCGGACAAGCAGAAAATTCTTTAAAAACTGGCTTAACCCAATTGTTTGCTTTAGCAGAAAACTATCCCAATCTTAAAACGAATGAGTCTTTTCAACGATTAGAACAACGGATCAGTGAATTAGAATCCAGCATTGCCGATCGACGAGAGTTTTACAATGATAGCGTTAATCTTAATAATATCCGTATCCAACAATTTCCAGATATCTTGGTAGCGCGCGCCTTTAACTTTAGAGCATTCGATTTATTAAAATTCAATGAAACCGAAATACAAGATGTTGGTATAAAAAAACAGTTTAAAACCTAATGGATCTGGATACTGTATTAACTCTTATTTTTGTCTGTCTGCCCATTTTTTTTGCGCTGATTTGTTTTTATTACGCAATCTATTTTGTCAAAGCCGCCAGAAACATTGAGGATTCTCCAACCTCTAAAATTCGTTCTGCAGCACAAGGCTACGTGGAATTAAAAGGCACACCAAAACCATTTCCAAATTACCCGACGATAGGTAAACTAACGCAAAAACCATGTGCCTGGTACCGATATACCGTTGAAATATTTCAAACTATCAGAACGCCCTCACAAACAAACGGTTGGCATCTACTCGACCAGGGCATCTCTCAGGCTCTTTTCCTACTAGACGATGGAACGGGACAATGCGTTATCCAACCGTGGGGAGCCGAAATTATGCCCACGCAGATCTCTTGGCGGGGTCACACACGAATCCCAAGTCCACCTTCAACTTCTTTTTTACGATGGTTTTTTTGGGACAGCTGGGGTTCTTACCGTTATACGGAATATCGCTTGGAATTTGGAATGCCAATCTACGCTTCCGGCATGTTCCGCACATTATCATCAACGGATCCGCGCATTCAAGATGCGTTACTATTAAAAAGTTATCTAACACAAAACAATCTCTACGACTTCAACTTCTTGTCAAAAGAAGACTTAGTTGGAAATCAAAATTGTATTATATCTGCTATACCAGAATCCCGTGTTATCAGACAATTTAAAATAAAGGCCTTTATCTTTTTTATCGTGTTTGTTTTCTTTTCAATAGTATCGGTTCATTCCAGTTACCCTATTGTTAAAAAGTCTTTTCAAGATTGGAAAAAATATAAACCACCTCTGCAATTTAAATAATTTAGAAAGAAAACTTTTTATACCTACACTCAATCATATGGTTAAATGCTTACACCGAGCAAGGTCAATCACGTATTTGTTTTCAACGCACCCAAAGATAGACTGGTGCGAATGGATTTGAGAAGGAAATAAGGGACTAAACTGCTGCAAGGAAGTAGTAAGGGCAGGATGCCCAATCTTGCTTAACAACCACAAGGAGTGATTGTTAAGCGATCCAGATCGGTCTACAGCGCATTGAACAAATTAAAACACATTAACTTGGTTCCTCCTTGAATATTAAATCTCGCTCCAATTGATATAACCTAAACATCTCGGATGCTTCTTTTTGAAAAAGACCCTGCCAGAACGCTTTCGATTCGACCCAACTTTTAGGAAAAAAACTCAGCTGATCGCGTTCCTGCGCATACCGAACCGCCCATCGAGAAGGAACATAATTTGAAACCACTTCAAATTGTCGAATATCTAACAAGGCAGGCAATTCATCATTTGTTTCTAAACACACATAGCGATTTTTATAGCTGAAACTGATACCTAAAACCACATACTCCTTTCCTTTTTTTAGTAACGTACTATAGTCTTCTTCGTTGCGATAAAAATGCCTTTTCACCGTTTCTTTGCATTTTAGTTTCATGAATACCCCCAAAAACAGAGTGCACTTACACTTCTATCGTATGGGAATGACATAAAAAAGATATCCGTTAAATAACGGGTAAGAACGCACACGAAATAAAAAAACTGAGGGTCTTCTTTATTTTAAGACCACAACACTACCTCCTTCTAAGATGTGTGTGTTCAACACCCTCAGTTTTTGTGCTTAAACACGTCAAACGCAATCATTTACTTTTTGGTGGCTATTAGAAGAATCTTATATAGCCCTGCAAGCCCAATCAGCATGTAAATAATACCCGTAATCGTACTTGCATCACCAAATAACATTGCAACTGCATTAACATGAAAAGCTCCGATTAAACCCCAGTTTAGAGCACCTACAATGATTAAAATCACTGCAGCCCATTTCACAATTACACCGATACCCATGACACATACTCCTCTTTTCATAAGCTGAAAACATCCTGTACTCATTGACTAGTATATCACCTAAATTACTTAAAAATAGGGCACTTTAGCGTCGAATATACACCTGTTCCATTCTTCAAAAAAACTTGCAACGTGTAAATGCATGCTGTATTTTGATTAAATGCACAACTCATTTAAACCCGCTTGGTGGCTCCGAAATCCACATCTTCAAACCTTATGGGCAGCGCTACTACGCCCTAAAATAAAACTGTCGATATGCTCTGAACGCTTGGAATTAGCAGATGGTGATTTTTTAGATTTTGCGTGTGTTGGCAATGGTTCTGGTCCTCGCGTCTTAATTCTACATGGTTTAAACGGGAGTATCGATTCACCTTACGCTAGAGGCATCTTGCAAGCTATCAACAACCGAGGATGGCGCGGTATATTTATGCACTTTCGGGGTTGCAGCGGTGAACCCAATCGACTCGCACAAAGTTACCATTCTGGAGAAACTCGCGATTTGCAAACCGTTATTACAGAATTAATCCATCGCGAACCCAATTCACCCTTATTTGCAATCGGATATTCTTTAGGCGGCAATGTCCTCTTAAAATGGCTGGGAGAAACCGGCGAAAGTGGTATCGAAAATTCCCTAAAAGCCGCTGTGGCGGTTTCTATCCCTTTTGAATTAGCAAAAACGGCAGCGCATTTAAAAACAGGGTTCTCTCGACTTTATCAATGGCACCTGCTGCGTGAATTATCTGCTTCTTATCATCGTAAATTTAAAGATCTGCCAAAACCTTTTGCTATCCGCAATGTCGATGTCACGCAACTAAAGACTTTTTGGGAATTTGATAATGCCATTACAGCACCACTGCATGGATTTAAAAGTGCAGATGATTATTATGAAAAATCGAGTAGCCGACAATATCTAGCCAAAATCAAAACACCAACCCTTATTTTGCATGCACGTAATGATCCGTTTACAACCTTAAATGCCTTACCCGAAGTACATGAAGTATCGAAACACGTATCCCTTGAATTGTCAGAGAATGGTGGCCATGTCGGTTTTGTTTCAGGCAAATATCCCTGGAAACCCGTTTACTGGTTAGAAGATAGAATTATGGATTATTTAGAATCCTATTCTTGCTCTGGCAACAGCTGAACCTTCCCTGTGTCTAAAGCATATAAGGCGCCAACGACATCCACTTTACCTGCCTTGATCAATTTTGCAATAGACGGGGATTGTTTAATATGCATGACACTATTATAAATATTGGCTTTAACAGCAGCCTCCATTGTACGGTTTTTTGTATTCATTGCAGGTGTAATTAATTTTGCGACAGCTGGAATATCATGTGTTGTATGTGCGAGCACCGCTGCTACCGCACCACAATTTTCATGGCCTAAAACCATAATAATTGCTGAACCATTATAAATGGCAGAATAGGCCACACTGTCTAATTCCGTAGAACCGACTACATTCCCCGCGACACGTACCGCAAATATATCACCAAGCCCTTGATCAAACGCAATTTCTGGCGGAACGCGTGAATCAGAACAACCCAATATAACAGCAAATGGTTTTTGTTTGGCCGCGATCGCCTCACGTCTAGCTTGATTCCGATCGGGACAATGCGATTTGTCATTCACAAATCGCTCATTACCGTCCATTAAAAGCTGCAAAGCTTCTTTGGGAGACATATTGGGATTATAAGCCATTGCTTGATTTTGAAAACATAACAACAGCATCAATAGTATCGTCTGATAGATTTTCATCTTTCTCTTCCTTAAGTGATGTAAAATTAAAAACGTATTAAATCACGCACCGCAACGAATCCTGATTACTAATTAGAAAGGTCGCTGCCCCACGTTAACTTGTCCCACCACCTGAGGTGTAGGTACGTTGTTGGGATTTTGAATGCTATCACGTAAAAGCGTAACAACTGGCACTGGTGTCATCACAATTTGAGAACCAGCCTGTGCTTGCAATACTGCTAATTGTTCCTCAAGCTGCCGTATCTGAACATCGCGAGGATCTTCTGCTTGTTGTTTTGGTTCCATATGTATAACCGCTGCTTCTACATAGTCAGGCGGCGGCGGAAGCGCTTCCACTGCATCTGCTGATCCTGGTTGTTCTACTCCAAAATGGGGTGGCGCAGCCCCATCTACAGCAGCCGCTTCTGCACACAGAACTGCTTTCACTGCATCATCAAACTCAACATTATTGATACCAAGTTGCCCTTGCTCAACAAGAGGCTGTGCTGGCTCTTGTGCACCTTTTTCTTCTGGCATAGGTGGTTCTTCTTTAACAACAGATGCCACTTGTGCTTGAGATGTTTGGTGGGTTGACCGCGGCTCTTGTGTATCTTTTGTCTCTTTTCCATCTTTTTGAACGGCATGACGAATAGCTGGTTCGATCTCCTTAACGGCATGACGAATCGCTGGTTCAACAGCTTTAACAGCGTCAACAACCTGGTTTCTAGCTCTTCTCAACTCTTTGCCAAATTTTCCCATTTGAATCTCTCCTTAAAATACGAATAATTAATCTTATTAGTATTTTAACTAAAAAAAATACCTAAAGTAAATAGGAAGGTTATACAAACAAGTTAATTAACTAATTTATAATTTTTTATATTTTAAAAGACAATTCCAATACCAATGCGTCTTCTCGACCATCTAGAGCAGGATAGTAATCTTTACGCTCCCCAATCACGATAAAACCCGTTTTTATATATAAATCATAAGCAATCTCATTTGAGCGACGAACCTCTAAGTAAACAGACGTTGCCTTTAATGTTTTGGCTTGTTCTATCAGATGCATCAACAATCGACGTCCTAGCCCTTGATGGTGTCTATCGGGTTTAATCACGAGATTCAGGATATGCCCTTCTGCTGCTGCAACAGAAAGAAGACCATAACCAACCACTTCTTCCTCATCTTCTAATACCCAGCAACCATACCCGACTTTGATGCAATCGCTAAAAATGCTGTACGTCCATGGAAAATCAACAACTTCTTGCTCTATCCCCATCACGCTTTCTACATCGGCTTGTTGCATCTTACGTATAATAATCATTCAAATCTCACGCTGGAAATTTGATCCCTCAAACGTAATAAATCCCGGTAGGCTTTACTTTTTAATTCTTTAGAATGCAATAATGCTTCAGGATGATAGGTAGCTTGAACTAGCGTATTTGAACCCGTGATAGACTGAAAATCCAATCGTAATTCATCCAAAGAACGGTCTGTTTCTAACAACTGCTGTGCAAAATTTTCACCCATAATCAATACGCTATAAGGTGACCATTTTGCTATTTTTTGACCTATCGTTTGAGTTTTATCACGCATTAAAACACCTTCCACCCAGGCTATACAGAGTTCTTCGGCCTTTAAGCTTAAAACATTTAACATACCCGTGAGTATTTTGTTGTGTTCGAGGTTTAAAGACGGATTTCCGGGTAACAAAACCAAGCACGCGGCACAAAAAAGTGGGTTATCAGAAACTAAAAGTGAACAGGCGTTTTTCTTTAGCAACCATTGCTGAATGCCCATGGCATCGAGTATTTGGTCACGCACAGTCTTAGGATTTTCCTAATTTGTATCTGTTTTTTAACCACATACCAGGGCCTGATAGCGCATACAAAAAAAACACAACAAATAAAACCGAAGGCGGATCCCAGGCAATCACACTAAAAATTAACACAACAACTAAAACAGCAAAAAAAGGCACATGCCCCTTAAAATCAATTTCTTTAAAACTGTAATAGCGTAAATTGCTAACCATTAAAGCGCCTAAACTCACCAAAATTAGCGCAACAATCAAGCTAATACGCTGAGCAGAAATATCTAAATCAGTCCCTAACCACACCAGCCCTGCAACAACAGGCGCCGCGGCCGTACAAGGTAATCCTATAAAATAACGCTTGTCTGTTTGTCCTAATTTTGTATTAAAACGTGCCAACCGCAATGCTGTCGTCGCCGTGTAAATAAAAGCGGCAAGCCATCCTAATTTTCCAAAATGTGTTAATCCCCAATTATAACTGACTAAAGCAGGTGCTAGACCAAAACAAATCATATCCGATAAACTATCATATTGTGCACCAAATGCACTTTCTGTGTTTGTTAAGCGTGCCACACGCCCATCTAAAGTATCCATTATCATTGCCACAAATAATGCAATAGCAGCGGGTTCAAAATGGCCTTTCATGCCCGATACGATTGCGTAAAAACCCGCAAATAACCCGCCTGTTGTAAATAAGTTGGGTAACAAATAGATGCCGCGACGGCGGACAGGCTCTACAATGTCGGATTCTATTCTTTCGGGTTCTATCATATTCTCAACCTTATACAAGCGTTAGTTTGAAATACGTGAAATACGTGCGCCCAACTGCATTAATTTTTCTTCAATACACTCGTAACCACGATCGATATGGTAAATACGACTCACAATGGTTTCGCCCTTAGCAATCAACGCGGCCAAGACTAAACTTGCCGATGCCCGTAAATCTGTTGCCATCACAGGCGCCGCCGTTAACTCAAAAACACCACGACAAATCGCCGTGTTCCCTGAAACAACAATATCTGCCCCCATCCGACATAATTCTTGTACGTGCATAAAGCGATTTTCAAATATGGTTTCTGTAATCACACCTGTCCCGTCGGAAACCGCATTCAATGCCGTAAATTGTGCCTGCATATCGGTTGGAATGCCTGGAAAAGGTGCTGTTTTAATATTAACGGCTTTTGGTTGACGACCATGCATATCTAGCGAAATCCAATCTTCACCACGCTGAATATCTGCGCCCGCTTCTGATAGTTTCTGTAAGACCGCTTCTAATAATTCCGGTTTTGTATTTTTTGTTTTAATAGAACCTCTGGTAATCGCTGCGGCAACTAAATAGGTGCCTGTTTCTATGCGATCTGGCACCACACGATATTGCCCCCCACCTAGTGCTGGCACGCCTTCAATTGTAATCGTATCTGTACCCGCACCCGATACCTTTGCGCCTAATACATTTAAAAAATTCGCTAAGTCTTGAACTTCAGGCTCTCGGGCGGCATTTTTAAGAATCGTTGTGCCCTCTGCCAGTGTCGCTGCCATCATCAAATTTTCTGTGCCAGTGACAGTCACCGTATCAAATAAAATAGCCGCGCCATGAAGCCGTTTCGGCGCCTTGGCTTTAATATAGCCATTTTCTATCGTAATCTCAGCACCCATTGCCTGCAAACCCTGTACATGTAAATCAACGGGCCTGGAACCAATTGCACATCCACCAGGTAACGAAACGAGAGCTTCTCCAAAACGTGCCAACAATGGTCCAAGCACCACAATGGAAGCACGCATGGTTCGTACCAGGTCATAAGGGGCATGATAATTATTCACTGAGCGGGCATCAACTTCTATTGTTAAATTTTCATCAACAGTCAATTTTGCGCCAAACTGACCCAATAATTCCATCATCGTTGTGACATCATTTAAATGTGGAACATTGCTTATCTCAACAGGCTCTCCCGCTAATAACGACGCCGCTAAGATTGGTAAAACTGAGTTTTTAGCCCCAGAAATACGAATTTCACCCTTTAAAGGTGCTCCACCTGAAATAATTAATTTTCCCATGATACTGGTAACACACCCTCTAACCCACAAACTTGTAAAATATCTTGCATAAAGCCCGGCATATTCATCAACAGTATAGTCTTGTTCTTTTCTTGTGAGACACGAACCCAGCCGGTCAATAAAGCAACTCCACTACTATCACTTTCTTTCAACGCCTTCAAATCGACTTTAATTTCTTTAGTATCTTTTAGGGTATCGATTAAAGCAATCCCCTGTTGCCATAATAGTACAACATTATCAAAATCAATCGCACCCGAAACAAATAGCGTATTATTTTTAACTTCAAGTGTCGCGATATTATTTGTCATGGGTTCCATAAGATAAACCTTTCTAACCCCCACTCGTAGACTTACGTTGGGTGTTGTGTCTATGCATTCTGGCAATAGCGGCTTTGAGCCCACCTTGTTTAATATCGTCTGCAAATTGTGCACGATAGCCTTGCATTAAACTGATGCCTTCTACAATAATATCGTAGACTTTCCAATCATTCCCATCTCGAATTAAATTATAATCCATATGAATAGGGTCTTTACCATTTTCTTTGATCAAACTTAAAACTTTTATACGTTGCTTATCTTCAATTGCGCCACGCAAGGGTAAGAATTCTATTTTCTGATCAGTATATTCCAGCAATGAACGCGCGTAGCTTCTAACAACCATGGTCTTAAATTCTGTGATAAACGCACTTTGCGTTGCGTTATCTGCCGATTTCCAGGCGCTACGCCCAACAACCCAACGTGCCATTTCCGAAAAATCAACGTGTGGTAGAATTAAATGATCGACCAAAGCATATAGTTTGTTGGAATTTTGCTGCACTTCTTGGCGATGCGTTCGAAGCTCTTGCATCACATTGTTTGTTACCGATTTCAACATTGAAATAGGATCTTGTGCAGCTGAAAAAACGAAAGGCGCGCTTAAGAGACACCCTAAAGTCCCTAAAACGAGAACCAAACGTTTCAATTTTTGTTGAACATCGATTTTTATATTCATCTCAGATCTCCTGAAGCATTATTCGAAGAATTGTCGGAAGAATTATCCTTACTTGCTTGGCCCGCTAAAAATTTTGACAATATTTGTTCTAAAATAACAGCGGAATTTGTACTGCCAATAGGTATTGTGTCACCCTCTTTTAGATGTTCTGCTTCATTAAACCCTGGCGTGAGACTAATATAATTATCACCTAACAAGCCCGCTGTTAAAATACTGGCCTGTGTGTCAATGGGCAAATTATCCACACGACTGGGATCAACCGTCATCCACACGGTCGCGTTAAAGGTCTCCGGCTCTAAGGCAATTTTAACAACACGCCCAACAACTACGCCGCCTAGCGACACTTTCGCACGCACTTTCAACGCACCAATATTGGAAAACTCCGCCTTTACTTTATAGCCAGGCTCTTCCTTTAGAAAAAAGCTTAAACCACTGACTTGCAATGCAAGCATCAATAAAGAAAGGATACCCGCGATCATAAATACGCCGACGGTAATTTCTGCTGTTCTCAATTTCATCATTATTAAGTCACTCCAAACATGACAGCTGTTAAGAAAAAGTCCAGACCAAGAATAGCCAGTGATGAATAGACAACCGTACGGGTTGTTGCCCTACCAATGCCTTCAGCGGTTGGCAAACAATCAATCCCTTGAAACACCGCAATCCATGTTATCACAGTGCCAAATACAGCACTTTTTATAATTCCATTCACGATATCATCGTTAAAATTGACAGCGGACTGCATGTTTGCCCAAAAAGCACCCACATCCACTCCTAACCATTTCACACCGACAGTGTAACCACCCAAAATAGCGACGCAATTAAATATTAAAGCCAATACGGGCATTGATATCTGGCCCGCCCAAAATCTTGGTGCAATAATACGACGCAATGGATCGATGCCCATCATTTCCATCGAAGATAATTGTTCGGTTGTTTTCATTAATCCAATTTCGGCAGTTAAAGCAGAACCGGCACGCCCTGCAAACAATAAAGCCCCAATCACAGGACCCAATTCTCTTACCAGACTTAATGCGATTAATTGCCCCAATGCGTGTTCGGCACCAAATTTAGACAAAATGTTATAGCCTTGCAGTGCCAAGACCATCCCAATAAAAAGACCTGAAAGAACAATAATCAAGAGAGAAAGCACGCCTACAAAATACAGCTGTTGAATTAAGCGGCTAAATCCACGAAGCCCATCCGGCTTTCCGATCAATGCATTAAATAAAATTAAAGTTGCACGTCCTATACTACCTATAAAATGCAGACCTGTATGACCTAGCTTTTGAACACGATCCAAAGAAATCATTTGCGAACCTCCCACAAATCTTCAGCATATGCCTTTGCAGGATAATGAAAGGGAACAGGTCCATCTGGTAACCCGTGTATAAACTGGTTTACCCAATCTGTTCCGTGCTGCTTTAAATCTTCAGGAGTGCCTTCTCCAACCACGCGCCCCTCTGCAATAACGTAAATATAATCGGCAATACTGAGTGTTTCCTGAACATCATGGGAAACAATAATGGTAGTCATTTTTAAAGCATCGTTTAACAGACGAATCAACTTAACCAATACCCCCATGGTAATGGGATCTTGCCCCGCAAAAGGCTCGTCAAACATAATTAAGGTCGGATCCATTGCAAGCGCTCTTGCCAAGGCAACGCGTCTGCTCATTCCACCGGATAATTCTGAAGGCATTAAGTTTCTGGCACCTCTTAACCCCACCGCTTGCAGTTTCATTAAAACAAGGTCTCGAATCATGGATTCTGGCAGCCGCGTGTGCTCTCTTAAAGGAAAAGCAACATTTTCAAAAACAGAGATATCCGAAAATAATGCACCGCTTTGAAACAACATACCCATATGTCGCCGAATCTTGTGCAGCCCATCACGCGAAAGTTCGGGAATGTTTTCACCAAAAGCTATGACTGTGCCAGCGTCGGGACTTAATTGCCCACCAATTAATCTTAATAACGTCGTTTTACCTGAACCGCTGGGACCCATCACCGCAGTGATTTTACCACGCTGCACTGAGAGGCTAACGTTTTCAAAAATAAGTTTAGAATTACGACTAAAGCGTAAGTCGTTTATTTGGACAATATTGTGAGCACTATCAAAATTTGGCTTCATAACTTTTTGATATCATAAGGATCTAATTTAAGAATGCCGTAGCATACTTGAGGCGCTGCTGTTTTGTCTACGCATGTGTTAACGCTTACATTTTTTCTGATATCGGTCGGCTACAAGCGGAAATTGTAACATATTGATTTTAAATGCAATAAAGTGATTTCACTTATGCGAGACTAGAAGAGTTTTCGACTTGATTTATTTATTCGGTGTAGACAAAATTTTGTGCTAGCGCGTACTCTTCAAGTGTATTGACTTCCAATGTTCGGTCTTCTGTTATACAAACCCGTATTTTATACCCATGCTCAATGGCACGTAATTGTTCTAACAATTCCGTTTTTTCAAGCGGGGTTTGCGGTAATTGGGTATAGTTTAAGAGAAAATCACGACGATAAGCATACATGCCAATATGATGGTAAATCGGCGTATCTACGGCTTCTCTAAAATAAGGGATGGGGGAACGCGAAAAATAAAGCGCATTACCGTGTAGATCCGTTACAACTTTGACAGCACCCGGATTATTAAAATCTGTTTCATCATACAAAGGATGCGCCAAAGTCGTCATGTCAGGGGATTCACCCGCCAGATACGGACTGAGCAACTGTTCTAGCATTCTGGGCTTTACAAAAGGCTCATCGCCTTGCAAATTAATCACGACTGCCATTTCAGGGTAATGACTAGCCACATACGCAACACGATCGCTCCCCGTTGGCAACGCCGAGTCTGTCATCATCACATTGCCATTAACGGAACGAATAACATCGGCAATCTCTTCACTATCAGTTGCGACAACCACTTTTGTAATGGCTTTACAGCGACTCGCGTTTTCATAAACCCATTGCACCATCGGCTTACCCTGAATAGGCAATAACGCCTTTCGCGGCGCGCGTGTCGAACCAATGCGACTAGGAATTACACAGAGGATATTCATAGAGCTGATTATGGGAGATCTCATGAATGCTTTCAATACGTTTTTAAAGCGCTTTTTATAAAAAAGTTATTTGTCTGACGTTTGACAACCTCTATCAAGCTCGGATAATGAATCTATTTTTAGGGATTATAAATATGACCATTGCCTACGGATGCGTACTCTTAATGATTATTTTTCCTTATTTTTTTACTGTTCTCGCGAAGATCAGTCCTCTTTTTAACAATCATACGCCACGCGAATATCTAGAACACACAACCGGATGGCGCAAACGTGCACACTGGGTACAGCTCAATAGTTTTGAGATAACACCCGCTTTTGCAACTGGCGTTATTATTGCTCATCAATTGCACGCCACTCAATCATCCATCGACACCTTAGCCATTACTTTTGTCCTAACAAGATGTCTTTACGCTGCTTGCTACCTGAGCAATAAAGCTAGCTTTAGGAGCATTATATGGCTCATCGGGTTTGGGTGCATCATTGGCTTATTTTTCATAGACTGATTTTTTTAGGATCGAGACAGCGATCGACCTCTACGCTGTAACATTCCTTGCTCATGAAGCAAGTTGTGCAGATTATATTTTTATGTCAAGATCAAACTGACCTTACTATATGATTTTGCACAAAATTATTAAACTCGTTTGTTGTTGGAACGCTAGCATATAATTGAAAAATTGAGGATGAGAAAAATGATAAAAGTAATGGTAGTTGATGATCATGAATTAATACGCAGTGGGATTAGAGCATTGCTTTCCGATCTGCCAAACATTGAAGTCATTGCTACTGCCGCTAGCGGCGAAGAAGCTATCCTATTAGCCAAACAACAAAAGCCGAATGTTATTCTCATGGATGTCCGAATGCCTGGTATCGGTGGCATTGCTGCAACCCAAAAAATAACGACGGCTCATCCTGATATTAAAATTATCGCTTTAACTTCTTGTACCGAAGAGCCTTTCCCGACTAATCTTTTAAAAGCAGGCGCACATGGATATTTAACCAAGGGTGCCACTGTAGAAAAAATGACACAGGCTATTCAGAATGTTGCGGTAGGTAAAAAATTCTTAGATCCGGAAATAGCCCATAAACTTGCTTTAAAAAATACCTCCAACACACTTCCATCGCCTTTTGAACAATTATCTATTCGTGAATTTAATATTGTACTGATGCTAAACAACGGACTTAACCATAAAGCCATTGCAGAAAAATTGTTTATCAGCACTAAAACACTCAATAGTTATCGTTACAATATTTACGAAAAATTGAATATCAAAACGGATGTTGAATTAATATTACTTGCAAATCAAACAGGTCTTATAGAACCCTAAATACGCAGCGCTAAAAAAGACAGTCAAATTTCTGACCCTCTCTTTTTTAAATCGTATATTACATGACGCTTTTTAACCAGTCTCCCTTATGATTCCACTCTATTTTCTCAATAAAATCAAACTGATACTATTAAAAAACCTCTCTTGGCACAATTCCTGCATTGTAATTAAGTATAATCGAACACGTCAGGAGTGCCTAGCTATGAAATTTAGAACAAAAGGGTTTTCGTTAATCGAATTGATAATCGTCATTGCTATCAATGGATGAAACAAGTCAAAAAGTCCCCCTCGGAGGACTTGCTCGCAAGTTAATTCAAATAGGGCTACTAAACGAAGAAACCGCCTGTAGCATTACAGAATCGTCTATTAAACAAAGAATTCCCTTTGTTAGCACATTAGTCGAAGAGCATTACATCGATCCGGAAGTACTCGGCACAACGTGCTCCCACGAGTTTGGCATACCTTTTCTTGATCTTAATGCATTTGATACTCAACACATTCCCACTGATCTTATTAACCAAGATCTTGTTGTACAATATCATGCTTTACCCATTTTTCGGCGAGGTAATCGTCTTTACGTTGCCATCTCGGACCCAACAAATCTTAAAGCAGTGGATGAAATTAGATATCAAACCAATACAAACACTGAAGCCATTCTGATTACAGAACATAAATTTAATGAATTAATTCAAAAAGTGTTATCCACTTCCTCGGAAAAATCACTTGGCAATTTAGAAGACGTTGATCTAGAAAGCATAGATATTTTAAATGGAGATGACAGTGAAGAATCTTCTAAAACAACCCTGGGCACCGATGCAGAAGATGCGCCTATCGTTCGATTTATCAATAAAGTTATTTTGGATGCTGTCAATTTAGGTGCTTCGGATTTACATTTTGAACCTTATGAAAAAACATATCGTATTCGATTTCGTCGCGATGGTATACTCTATGAAAATTCCACACCACCCGTCAATATTTCAAATCGTTTTTCAGCACGCCTTAAAGTCATGGCACGTTTAGATATTTCTGAACGACGGATTCCGCAAGATGGTCGATTTAAAATGCGAATTTCTAACAATCGAACTATCGATTTTCGCGTTAGTACTTGCCCAACATTATTTGGTGAAAAAGTTGTGATGCGAGTCTTAGATCCCAGCAGTGCAAAACTCGGGATAGACGCATTGGGTTACGAAAGCGCACAAAAAGATCTCTTTATCAAAGCTATTCATAAACCACAAGGCATGGTTTTAGTCACAGGACCAACGGGGAGTGGCAAAACGATTTCGCTCTATACAGCGCTCAATATTCTTAACACAAATGAAGTGAATATATCGACCTGTGAAGATCCAGTGGAAATTAATCTGCCTGGGATCAATCAAGTCAATGTGAATGTAAAAGCAGGCTTAACATTCTCTGCTGCATTACGCGCCTTTTTAAGACAAGATCCTGATGTCATTATGGTCGGTGAAATACGAGATCTCGAAACTGCTGAAATCGCCGTTAAAGCCGCTCAAACAGGGCATATGGTTCTTTCAACACTTCATACAAATAGCGCTTCCGACACCTTAACGCGCATGATTAATATGGGTATTCCTGCTTATAATCTTGCCACTTCCGTTACACTGGTAATTGCACAACGTTTAGCAAGATTACTGTGCAAACACTGCAAAAAAGCTGCTATTATTCCTGAACCAACTCTTTTACAGTTAGGTTTTTCACAAAATGAACTTTCTAGTTTGCAACTTTTTGAACCCAAAGGATGTGACAAATGCAAAAATGGTTATAAGGGTCGTATAGGTATCTATGAAGCGCTTTATGTTACCCCAGAAATTAGTAGTATTATTATGGCTGGGGGTAATGCGATTGATCTTTACTCAGCAGCAGTTAAAGCAGGCATGTGGGATTTGCGAAAATCTGGTTTAAATAAAGTTAAACAAGGGCTAACCAG